>Ga0209611_10004919_pt1 | contig 22647 bp, 18 predicted proteins | sample S1TSphgellanicum_3_FD_187693 | JGI IMG/M metagenome (GOLD analysis project Ga0209611, IMG submission 187693) | Host-associated microbial communities from peat moss isolated from Minnesota, USA - S1T2_Fc - Sphagnum magellanicum MG (SPAdes) (version 2) | ecosystem: Host-associated > Plants > Peat... | reverse complement strand
TATGGGCAAGCGGCCGTGCTACTGATTCTTACTGGCCTCCGGGTTTTTAAAGGTACCAGAGAAATGGGTTTTTGGTGGCCCTTTCACTGACATTGAAAACGGACAGACGACAAAAAAAAAGTTCAGGAGTGTGCCAGAATCGGCACAAGTGCCCATTCTGCCTCTTCGAACAACTTCAGGGGAGGATGAATCGGCAAACCAACCGTGAACATTACGAAAAAATTTGGAAATAATTTTTTTTTTCCCAAAATATTGATCTCCATCGTTCATTATTATTATTAATGACAGTCCGAACTTATGACGCATGGCCCATTCTCCTTCCCCAAATGACTTCCGGGGACAATGAATCAGTCACCCCCACTTCCAATGGTCGGAAACCGATCACCTCAACCGTGGTTACCCTAGTTACACTGTGATTAATAGAAAGGGAGAAATTCATGAGCTAGATTTTCAATATCTTTTCCATCAATTTTCATCTCAATTTTTTTTCCAACTGAATTTTATTTTAATTTCATTTCATTTAATCAGAATTAATTTTTTAAATTTTAAATTCCATTAAATTTATTTAAATTTAAATTTCATTCAATTATTTTAATTTAATTCAATAATTCCAAAATGTATTTGAATTGAATTGAATTGAATTGAACTAAATTTCACATGAAAGTTGCAAGAAATATTCAATCTCTGCATTTGAAATGGAACTTAATTTTCACCAAAAAAATCAATTCATTTTTTTCATCAATTGTTTTCGGTGAATTTTCACATTATGGCAACAAAACAAAAATAAAATAGTGTAATTATTTTTTTAATTGCTAAGATTTTTGAAAATTCTCACCAAACTTTCAAATCCACAAAACTGAATAATTGTTTTTTTTATTTATTTATTTTAAAACCCTAGTTGGATGCTTGCACCCTAAACCCTAAACCCTAAATCCTACACCCTCCGCCCAATCCCCAATCCCAATCTCCCAATAGGAAAAAAGATTAACCTTCTTGGATGCATATTGAGCTCTCTTATTGGCTGCATGAATTTTTATTTTTTTTCCAAAAAACTCTTTGTCATCATTTTTGGCCTGGGCTTAACACCCATATTACCTAAGAAGGATGTAGCCCTAATTAGCCTACTTTGGTTAGAAAGTGACCACCCCAAGGGTGTTAGAGTGGTCAGAAAGTGACCACCTTAATGGAGTTGCCCTACTTAAACTGTGGTTAGAAAGTGACCATCTTGAGGCAGTAGTAATAAATAGCCGTGACCCCACTTACCCATTTCTTTATTTGATGTTTCTTTTCACAAGTTTTAATTCATTTAGTAGGCCATGAAACCACCCTCCCCCTCCCTTCTTTTATTTTCATCTCTTTTTCTTTTCTCCTGTCAACGGAAAATAAATGACCGTAGCAGAATTATTGGAGAGGGGTTGGCGGGGGGGGGGTCAGTCACGAAATTCTAAACCGTCAAGATCTTTCTCCATCGGACGGTGCTGCGCATTCGAAGCAGGATCGGCGGGACCTGCATACCAGACCGGGTGCGAGTTTAATGATTTAGCTAGCGGTCCGTTGTGCCTAAAGAACTTTCGGTCACTGCTATTATCCAGTCGTTGGTAGTGAGATTGTCACCCGTCAAGATCTTTCTCCATCGGACGGTTCTGCGCATTCTAAGCAGGATTGGTCGGTTTTGATTGAACTAGCGGTCCGTTGCATTTAAGGTAAAAAGAACTTTCGGGTACTGGTATTATCCAGTGGTCAGTAAGCCAAATCCTCACCTGTTGGGATCTTTCTCCTTCGGACGGTCCTGCGCATTCTAATCAGGATGATTCAAGTGGCGGTCCGTTACGTGTAAGGTAAAAGAACTTTCGGGTACTGGTATTATCCAGTGGTTGGTAATCCAAATCCTCACCCGTTGAAATCCTTCTCCATCGGACGGTTCTGCGCATCTGAAGCAGGATTGGCGAGAGTCCCAGCCTTTTCATTTACTGGCGAGATTTCGCCAAAAAGAAAGAAAAAAAAGGGGAAAAAAAAATGCTTCAAAACTCGAAAATGAAGTGGTTTTTCAGAGCCTTACTTCAATCGCCAGAAGTGAGGGGGTAATTTTTTTCAAATAGCCATATTTCTTCATTCGGTTTTCTGTATGTAGCCAGAAATATAGAAGGATGATTAAAGATGTGTGCGTCATGTCTGGTTTATAGCCATATTTGGCTAAATCTTTCTAGAAATGATCGCCAGTTTGGCTAAATAAAAAGTTCCCCTAAAAAAAAAGGGCGGGAGTCGTGACCTACTTGGCCGGGTACAAGTGTTTTGATTTAACTAACGGTCCGTTGTGTTAAAAACCTCCGGTTACTAGTATTACTCATCAGAACATTTCAAAGGACCTCCGGTTACTATTATTATCCAGTGGTCTGTACTTCGTCTTCCCGCCCTTCGTGAGGCGCTCCTCTTGGCTCTTCCGCGCTTTGCTTCTCAGACGTGTGTTTGTTTTCTGGATTTCTGTGAGCTTTTCTCGCACCGCTGTCTATCTGCCGACTGCCTTTTTTCTTTGCTTGTGTCTTGTTTTTGTTTGCTCGTGATTTGCGTCTCTTACTGTGTAGAACAATTTTTATTTTTATTTTTTGGGGCATTTGTTTCGCTGCAAACAGGGATGTATTCGGGTGCGGGAGGTGGAGATGGATCCATGTTTGCAGGGGGTGGTTTCATGCCCTCGCAATCTCAAGCGAATGACTTCGGTGGAGGCGGCGGTAGGGTACGTAACGCCTTTCTTTTCTCATAATAAACTCGCGAGCTTCTTTTTGTTGTTGTTGTTGTTGTTGCCTTCTTTGGGAGTTTTTCTTTTGTGGGTCCGAATGAATTTCGCTCTTGTTTACGTAATTGAACGAAATTCGTTCTCGTCTCTAGTTTTAAGGAGAATCTAGCTTGGCTTTAGGTTCTCCACAATGTCTTCTTGCTGGAGCATGTTTTACAAGGGTTTAGGGTTTATGAGTGACCTCTTTTGAACAGAGAAGCGGCTCCCAGAACAGTGGGCTTCTACCATTGACAGCCAAGATGATCAGCCAAGCAATACAAAAGCCGTCCGACGAGAATTTCTACGTCGATGGAGTTGATGTGAACAATGTGCGTTTCTTCTTTCTCTACGGGCGAAAGTTCTCGCACATTAGCACCTATTTTCCTGGTCGTTGCACATTTGAAAATTCAATGAAAATCCGAGTATTCCTTCAATGTCTGGTAGGCTGGTAACCCTAGATTATCAAGTATAGAAATATTGGCCTGTTTCTATGTTCGATAATCTAGGTTTACCAGTCTTGCAGCTACATACCAAAATCCTATAAACCCTAGTTCACTCTTTCACTCCTAATAAACCTTTCCACCTTAAACCCTAGCTGGTGAAGCCCCCTCAGCGTGGACCCCTATGCAATGGATATATTATTGTACAAAGTGGAGGTGATTTGTGTGAGTTTTTCAAAACAATGTTCAGGAGAAAGAAGTGGCTCTCTCAGATCTTAATTCTCTTTGGTGCAAGAGTTGGCTCTGCAGGTGACCCTGGTTGGGATGGTTCATGACAAAGAAGAGAGGGCAACAGATGTTTCATTTCAACTAGATGACACCACAGGTCAGATCGAGGTGAAACGTTGGTCAGTCCTGTTAACCCTTCTTGCTCACCACTCTCCATGGTGATGATCTTTTCCTTATGGCAATTATAGCATTTTACAGATGTAGGATGTTTTTGGCTGGTCAAATCATGCATGCGATGGATTTGCTGTGTATGGTTTTTTTGCAGTCTGTCTATACTATTGTTTTTGAGAAACCCATTCTTTGCATATTACCTCAGAGTCTGATATCTATTTTTCTGAGAGCTTACTCTGAGAGTAAACCATTTTAGTTGTCTATGGCTTTAGGAAATTCTAGCTGTGGGTTGCTCATCGAATAGTACACTTGATGGGCATTTATGGTGGACACTGTGGTGCAGGATTGATGGCCAAGAACAACATGAAATGCAGGAGATGAATAATATACGGTAGGCAGTATTCACTGGCACTGATTTCGCAATTCTGGAAATCACAATGTTTACTGTGCTGGAGATAACTCAACCAGAAATTGACTTTGGGTGGTCCTGCATTGATATGTTATGGTTGCATTTGGCGACAGGAATTTTACATATGTTCGAGTTCATGGCCACCTTCGATCATTTCAAGGGAAGCGGAATATAGTTGCCTTCTCCGTAAGGTAAGCAAAAACTTCTAGATCATCACTGCAATTTTAAGGGTTTCATTGGTTTGTTTCCAGCATGTATCGCACCTGCTAGTCTCCAACAATTGGCTGTTTTTAGATTCTCCCCTTACACTTGATGGTTATCATCAATTGTCCCACAGTTTTTCAGGCTTGGTTGCTGGTTCAGAAGGCAGCTCATGTTGACCTTGGATCTTACCATGTTTGTTCTTGCTGGGATAATGTCCTCATGAAGGGCCTTTTGAGGTTGTTTGATCCCAGAGCAGTACATGCTGATGTCAATTGTATGAACCCAGGCCCATTACAGATTTCAATGAGCTCACCTTTCACTTCCTGGAAGTTATATATGTGCATCTCTCAAACATAAGAGCACAGGTAACAACTCTTTAGCAACCCATCTTGAAGGGATTTTACTATGGTGTATATTCCACATGCCTAGTGTGCTGACTTTTTGTAGGGCAAGCTGACTCAGAGTTCAGTATTTGAATATTGTTTAATGCCCTGAATTTCAGCATCATTTCTTCCCAGTGAGCCTATATTTGCACTGTCAGATCATCCTTTCATTTGTCATCTTTCTAATTTCTCTCCATTAGTTGGATCTAAAAACAAACAGAGAATAAAGCTTTGTTTCCATCAGATTCCCTTTCTCATGGGGCAGTCTTTGGATTCCTCAGGGTGGCACTGCAGCAGCTCCAACACATGCAGGTACTGCAGGAGTTGGACCACATGGCACTGCAACAATTGCAACTAATCCCAGCCACTACAATCAGGTCACAGGCCATTTCACAATCATCAGTTGCCAGCTCAGTGCAACTAGAATGTCATGTTGGTTTCACATGTGTCACTTTCTTTGATTGGAGTTCATCAACTTCTGAGCTACTCAGCCATGATCTTGAGCTCTGTAGATGCATCCTTTTCTTGTAGTTTTACTGTTGCCTTCAATCATGCGAAGATGCCCAAATTATTTTCAACTGCAGATACCCCACAAAATTCTTGTCAAGGAAATCAGATTTTCACACTCTTGCAGAAGTTCTTGTTTGTGTGATGTGTACAGTACTTGCCTCCTGCTTCAGCAATGGTGGGAGGTAATGTCGATGAATGCCAAAAGCGAGTGCATATGATATTTGAGGAACCTGAGAGCCTGTATGCTATCTTTGCCTCTGTTTTTTGCCCTTTTGGGTCTCATTTGCAAAATAAAAGACTGCAGTGTACCTTCCTAAAGTGCCTAAAAGTCAGGGTTTGAAATGCTTGATATGGATTTAACTCTCATAGAAAGTCCTTCTCAGGTGTCTTGGATCTTCCACTTCAAATTGTTGTCATGCCAACTCCAGAAAATTATCAGTAGCAAATTGTGGGAGGCTATTACACTTGTACTTTTCAACCAGCTGCTGGCTGAAATCTGTGTTCAAATGTGCTACTGCAGGTCAATTGAGCAGGGTCTGCATATTGACCAGGTAGCACAACGGATGGTAGGGTATTCGAGACAACAAGTCAAGTGAGTTTTCATTTCTTTGTCTTTTGCCTCTCATCTGTGCATGAGCTTGATTTGTCCAGAGGTCACTGCAGTGACTTGCATTCTAGAAAGGTAACTAAGAATTAAAAAATAATTGAGCTTCATGTCTTTAAACTTGCAATAGATTGAGATTGGGCAGGCTGAATGCAACACCTGAATGCTATGCAGTAGTAACCAGACTTGGTGGTTTGTTTAGTGTTCAATTTCACCTTTGATTTAGTCCAAGACTCTAGCTAAGAAAGGAGTGTTGCTAGCAGAACTCCATGCTGTCATTAAGGTATTTCATTTCATGCCATTCTGAATCCCTTGCTGTGCATTTTGAATGGGTGTGCATTTTAGGGAGGCTATTGAGTTCTTGGTGAACGAGGGCTTCGTATATTCAACTATTGATGATGATCATTACAAGTCCACAAACGGCTAACAGAAGATTAGCTGTTTTTTCAACCTTATTGGTTGTGTTTGGCTTGGAAACCATAATGAGTATCTTCTTACTATCTTTGCAAAGCCAATGGTATTCTCTAAGTCTTGTCAGACCATTTTTGTTTTTGGGTTAAGAATTAGTCCTCCCTTTTGATAATTGGCTTTAAATAGGTCAATGCTGCAAACTGTTTCAGAACTGTTTCAAATTCTATTCCTTTCTATAAGATGTACATTGAGAACATGCGGTATTTCCTCACTGTAGCAATTACTCAAACTTTAGCAAGGTTCTACACCCTTGCAAGTTTTTAGTTCTGATTGATAAACCGAAAACTGCAAGCTTTTTCAATGCCTAAATCCTGTACACAAGCCGACTATCCTTTGGTGCAATGGTTTGAGTCTTGCAGGGTAAAACCTTGAGTCTGGATTAAACAAGTATTATTGCTGATTCATTTGATATAGTTTCAAAAGGAGTATGTTCAAGAACTGGTTCTGAATACAACTAAACTTGTGACCAAAGTTGTGCCATAAGCTCTTGAATGAAAAATGCAAGATGAATTGGCTACTATATGTCAACAAGTGTCTTTTGGGATTCTATGGGGTTTCAAGTTTGTTTTGTGGGCTTTCTACAAATTATTTATGCCAATGTACTTGTGATTCTTGAAAGTGAAAAAGTTATTTGTATCTTATGTCATGCCTTTGCTTTGGGTGGTAATGTTATGGAATCAAAATCAAGGGTGGGAAGGAGCTAAATCTTACAAAACAAAAAGTGGAACTTCCACCATGAAGAAACATGGTGAATGTGAACAAATTAAAGTTGCTTGATGAGATTGCTCTACAATACAATGCAACAATTGATCCATTTGAGAAGCTTCGAAGATAGAGAAATATGTGATTCTATGATCCATTTTGATTTTTTTCAATAATACTAAAACCTAAAACAAGATTAACAAAGACACCCGAAAAAAAAAGAAAACAACCTTTCATTGATGTTTTTGCATTGCTTATTGTCAAGGGGTTGCTCTTTTTAAGCATTGTAGAAAACATATGGATGAGGCTATTTTGCCTTGAGCAAGGACCCACAATGGTGTTTCCATCAAAGAGAGCCTTGTAGAAGAGGTTTTATTTTTTATCATGAATTTGCATAGTTAAAAGTTTGTCTTGCCTCAAGTGAATGCTACAACTTTTATCAATGCTACGTTTGACCTTTGAATGAAGAAACATGCATTTGATACATTTGTTCTTGTCTTAAAATTCTTTGATTATATGGATTAGGAGTCGAAGAGTGTGACAATAGATCTTTTTAAAGGTCTTGTCAATCAACTTCAAGTTTTGTTTGAAAAATATAAGCTTATTAATGAAATCATTTGTTATGTTAAGGATGAAGGAACAAATTTGTGTATCTCGACAAATGTTTTTAGGTAGGTTGTTAGTTATGAGGATTTGGGGATACATATTACAAACACCATTTGAGAGTGATTGTTTGGATCATTTTTGTTTTTTGACGCTTGTTAATATCCCAATTGAGTTGAAAAGGTAAGTGGAGTGAAGGTGTGCAACCAATAAGCATCAAATGTACTCAAGCTATCATACATGCTTGTATAATATGACCAAATAAATTTGGCAAAAGTAGGGTAGTATGGACAAAAGTTTGTCGAATGTGAGTATGTAGCCATGAATGTTAAGTACACTTATCAAAACAAGGTTTGCTTCCAAATTAGTTATGTTGTAGCAAACTTTGCTAGTTCAATTTGTTATTTGTATTTGTTACAGTAGTATTAATTTGACTTTGTAACTACACAAATTTGAACCATTGCAAAAAATTATATTATTGAAATTGTATTAAGTAGTGTGTATAATGATCACTATAGCTTTTTAGTAATGTATTTGCAAGGTGCAAATGTAATTAACCTTAATGTCGAATTAAACCAATAAAAATACCTTAGAAAACAAGATGACTAATGTTTCACCCTTTCAATTTGATGCACTAAATTGTTTTTCTTAACAATTGGAATTCAACAAAAGGTCACATGTGAATACTTGCCACATTTTTAGATTGTTTACATGAATTTGATTCTAAGAAAATTCACAACATGTTGACTTACATCATATTTTATTCAACTTTATCTATTACTTTCATACAAGATGATGAAAATATTTTATAAACATGTTTGTTGTCAAAACTAAAAATCGATCTTTTTAGTTTTCCAAGGTAAATTCATTTTCCTTTGTTGCCTAGACGACAATAATAACAAGATTTAACCACAATTGGTTACATATTAGATCTAACATTTTATTTCTTTTTTCAAAATCTTTCTATAATGTGGTTACCTACCAAAGGCCTAAGGAAGAAATTTGGCAATTATTTTTTAACATTTGGAGTCTAGTGAATTCAAGTCATTTAAAAAACCTTTTATTATGTTGTTCAACCTTTTTTTTCCCTACAAAATGGTGAAAATTTGCCACAATAAAAGATTTTGTTCCAAGGGATATGACTACATACCTTTTACTTCATAATGATATACTTACCAAAAAAAAGTGATAAACCACTACATGATTCATCAATTTTTAACAAAATATAACTATACATGCTACATTAATTTGACGACATACACATACTATTTTTTAATTAAAAAATCCAATTTGTGGTTAAAGAAAACATCCCAACAACAAAAGCCATAGCTTAGCTACATTTACATAAAGTTGTACCAAGGTTTGAAAGTAATGTCAATTTAGAAAATTTTATAATCCTAGAGCTTGGACTTGGGAATGGTGTTGTCAATGAGGTATTCCAAATATACAACCCCAAAAAATGACCCAATAGAACAAAAACATATAATCCATCTCCCAACTCTTTTTTTTAATAGACTTTAGTTTTTATATGAAAAAATACATAACATTATTTCACATTGTTTTGGATGAACTTTCAAAGACGTGGTCACTATTTCACCAATTTCAAAAACAATGTCATATCAACATTAAATAAATGAATATAATCACATCAAAATGTTGAAAATTTGAAGGTATCAACTTTTGTTAATGCCAATTATTATTTCTCTAATTATGAAGGATAATATGAATCATTCAATCACATAATAATACGCGATCAAAAACTATGACATCAAAGAACTTTAAATATGCATAACATCCATGTAACTCTTTCTCTTACATACATAGTTTACAAAACGTTAATAATATTAAGAGATTTACAATTTGAAGATCTTAAAAAATCCATGCCACGTAAATTAATTACTAGAAGTTTCATGATATCTAAATCACTTGACACACAATCAAAACCGATAGATAATCAACTTATGTCACACAATAATAGAAATATGATTAAATTATGTTCTTGAAATCCTAAATGAAATTATGGCACATGTCCAAATACATAATCCATATTGAATAGAAAATTGTGGACTTCTAAATACACAAATACATATTTACTTGACAAAATTGCATGATGAATATGAACAAACATTTGTCAATCACTCTGCAAATAATTTGTGTTGGCCATAACCAAAAACCAACAAAATGAGCAACATTCATATCGTAATTTATGTGGCAAAATTTGATATAAACATAAATACAAAAATGTATACAAAAGACTCGCCAAATGACAAGATATAACCATTATTATATATATATATTTATTTGTTTGGGAAAAAAATTTAGTGTAAATTTGATTAATTTTGCTACTTCATGGAAAAAAAATGCCAAATTTTCATTATTGGAAAGTTGAATTTTTTATTTATTTATTATCATTAACATATAATTCTCATGAGAATTAAGAATTTTTTTGCTCCCTTTTAGCCCATTGAAACCCTCCAAAATCACTTTATTTATAAATAAATAAAATTGATGATGAATTTAGCTTTTAGGCTAATTTATTTTGCCAGTAAAAAAAAAAGGCTGGGTTGGTAATATGCCATTATTGTTGGACAAGGGGTATTTGATTTTAAAATAGGCCTCTATTTCAATTTTAAAAATCATTTCATAATCCGAGAAGTACCTACCTCTTTCCGACTTTTTAAAAAACCTCAAAGAATCGACAATTTTCATCGAAACAAACCTGTAATAAGTGGCTAGTATTTGTGGGCGATTATTTTTATTTTTATTTTTATTCAAAAAATTGAGAACTATTACCACACGGTATAGCTTAGTACCTAGCTTGGCTCGGCACTAATTAATTATTTTTTGGGATTTGCCAAAAAAAATCTGAAAAATACTTACATGCCTTGCCAAAAATCAGAAAGAAAACTCTATTAAAGCACACTAGCTTCATTTATTTTGTATAGTGCATAATCGTAAAAATATTATTATTTTTTACTGAAATAAATGACCCCAAAAAAAAAAAAGGAATAATTATTAAGCACCTTGCTACCGAACCAGCCCAGGTATCAGGGTATCGGAAATCGGGTATTTGATTTTCTTATTTAAATATACCCGCCGGTTCTAACTACCAAACCAGACACCCTGAATGTGAAAATCCGGTTCCACATTGCACAACAGGGTTCGGGTTTTTCTTTTTTTAAAAAAGAAAAAGAAAAAGAATTAAAGGAAGGAAGGAAGGAAGGAAGGAAAAAGAAAGTAAGATAAAGTTTTGTAGGGTTGCAGCAGATAAAAAGAGAAGCTCATAAAAGCTTCAGTGTAAAAGAAAATACATGAAAAGAAAAAGGAAGGAAAAAAAAGAAAAAGAAGATAAAGAAAGGAAAGGAAGAAGTTCAGTTTAGAAAGGGACTAAAGAAAAGAAATTAAAAGAAAAGGAAATGAAGAGAAAAGAAAAAGAAGAAGTGAGCAGCAAGCGACCTGTAGGATTTCCTCTACGAATACGTCTGTTTTCGTATATCGTACGTAGTCTGATTTCGTATATTGTACGTATATTGGTATAGTTGAAGAAGAAATACGCATACGTCCCTTGTAGAGCGGGCCCGCTATTATTGCGCGGGCGACATGGAAAGTGGTCCTCAACAATAACACTCCGGAAATTTCTACTGTCCACCGGTCCCCACGCCTCCGTCCCTTGTGTTAAGTTCTTACACTACGGACTCTCACACCGTGTGCCCCCCCCGCCCCTGAGCTTCTTCCCCGGCGCGTGGTGCTGGTGGCGATGGTCGTGCAGACGATCGTGGTAATGGGTTGCGGCGACGAGGAAGCAGAAGCGATCTCTGGATATGGGTTGCTAGACTTGTTCTAAATCTGCCACAAAATCGTAAGATCTGTGAGTTTTCTCTGCCAGGTTTTTTTGTTTTCTCTCAGTCCTCTTCGATTTCTTTTCTCTTTTTTTTTTGGGAGGGGGTTGCAGCAGGGGTGGGTTTGCTTTTTCAGGAGGCGTCTGTTTCTTGTCTTGTGTTCTTTTTGTTTTATTTTCCTTTTGGAGTGGAATTTTCAGTTCTCGACTCTCTTTTGTGTCTCTTGTTGTGGTCGGAGAGGGAGGGAAAAAGAGTGTTTTTTGTAGTGTTGTTGCGTGTTTGCTTGCTTGGAGTTTATGTTTATGTTTTTCTTTTTTCCTACTTACTTTCTTCTTTTTCCCTTCGGAAGTTCGATAATTTGGATTCAGAAGAGATTTGGAGGCTCGGATCTCTTCATCAGTTTGACTGATGCTGCATTGTGGAAGATAATCTTGTTTTGGTTTTATTGGGATTTTAGGGTTATGGCCACTATAGCAGTAGAACTCTCTCTGTGTGACTTCCGTTGTGGATAACAGGATTTGCTTCTCTTTTATGCACATTTTGCTCAAAAGTCAACCCTTGCAAAGAACACCGGTTGCTCATTTCACAAGATCTTTCTCATAAGAAAATTTCCTTTGTGTTGGGCACGGGCATTGGTGGCAGAAATAGGTGTGTATGTATGTATCTTGGAGGTTGCTTGAATTGGCACATCCTGAGCTTACCTTGCTGCTCCTGTTGTCAGGGATCTAGGGTATTCATTGCAACATTGGGATCAGTCTTCCATTGGAAGGTTCTTGCTTGGCTGGAGCTTAAATCTAGCCAGAGAGAGGAAACCACTCACTCGTTGCCCTCAATAATGTGCTTCGGATGCAACAGATCACCAGTGCCAGCTGAAAGATCAAAAGTAAGTGACAAAGGGTCTTTTCACACACGAAAAAACATCCTTTAGCGCTGTTGGGAGTTGGAGCATCTGAGCGGTAACAAACTTGACAGAAGGTATCGAGGAGGTGGGTACTTGCTGATGATTGTGAAATACTACTACTCAAAGTCATGATTTCTGGAGGATGAGATCATCTGAATCCATGATTCTTTCATGGTTGTACTGAGGTACCACCACAGAGTGGCTCAATGGATGGCCCTGTTTTACCTGGGATGCCTTCAACTGAGTTGCAAAGAAATGGAGGTTCAAGCTTAAGTAAAGCTGGATCAAGCATCAAGCATGGTGTCACCACTGCACTGAGCAAGCAATCCTCTTCAGGTTTTGCAAACCAGAGTGATGCAAGTCACTATGGGCAAAGTCTTGCATCGGTGCTCAATAATCCACACCTGGGGAAGTCTGGAATCTATAGCAATGATAGTACTTGGGGAACATGGCTCTTTCCTGTTCCAAATGACCTAAATGCTGAAGCTGTGCCACCAACTCTGCCATCTGGGACCCTGACAGAGATTTCTAAAAGTGATTTCAAGGTCTACTTGGACTTGATCTCTGAGCCATACAGTCGTTTTGCGGATGTAAGAGAGCATGCGAACCGAGAACAAAGCAATGAAGGTAATGCAGTGGCAGCAGCAGATCTGGAAGCAGAAGGGCGGGGCACACAAGGGGAAGGGCTTGTTGCTTGTCTCCGAGAGATTCCATCTCTTTATTTTGATGAAGACTTTGCACTTGAGAAAGGATCAACATTCCAAGCAGCTTGTCCTTTCTCTTCCCTCCCACAAAACATGCTTCTCCAAGAAAAGTTATCTCATTACCTTGATCTTGTGGAGGTTCACTTGGTCAAGGAAATTTCAGCTCGCTCCGACTCATTCTTCAAGGCACTTGACCAGCTCGAAGATCTCAACAGTAGAATAGTGGGCTCTTGTGATCAGATTCATGAACTTCAAGCCACTGTAAATGTTCTCAGTGAAAATCTGATTGAACCTGCTCGGCGAGTTCAGTCTCTGGAAATGCGCCGTCATAACCTCTTGGCTTTGATTGAAAAGCTCAAGTTTGTGGAGTATGTCAATCAGGCCATTGCTGCCATGCGACTGGTAAGATGTTTTTTCAGATAACGGGTTGTTGTGTTTGGCCATCCTTGCTGCATACTATTTTAACAACTTGATAGAGTGCCAATGATCTGTGTGTGATTGCTTGTTCAACAGCTTGTAGCAGCTGCAGATACTGCTGGCTCCCTTGATGTAATTGATGACCTACGCCTTCTCCTGGTATGCTCCTTCCAGGTTGCCCTTTGATTACAGATTCTTAGGGCTTCTTTAGAGAATAAGACCTGATCACAATCAGCTGCCAGCCCTCTGGATGGATTGCTATGTGACACATTTTAAAGAATTTGCTATGCAGGTCAGAAAGTGCAAAGCTTGAAGCAATCATGTTCAGTTTCCTAATGATCCTGCAACATGCAAGCTTCATGTATCTGGTGTCTTAGTGTAGATAGTTACAGGCCACATCTAGCTAATGTTGTACCCCAGCTGAGAGATATTTTCGTTTCTGTATGGGCAGGAAGGTGATGAGCTGGTTGGACTCCACTGTTTCCGACATCTGGGTGACCAACTAACGGCAGCCATGGAGTCTGTGAATAGGTGACAACCTTTGATAGCTAGCCATGATTCTTTAAAAGTTCTTCCTGTTCAAAATGCCCCTTTTGGGTTCATAGCAATGACATCACCTGTCTTTCATATGGGTCTTTTTTGCAGTGTGCTGGCTGCTGACTTTGTGAGGGCAGCAGTTCACGACTCAGCAGATTTGGAATCCAGTGCAATTTTGGCCAAGTTCAACACGAAAGGAAAAGGTTTTGTAGTGAAGGAACTTGCGTTGTCTGAGGTACATCCAAGTTGCAGGCAGAATTCTCTATAATTATGGTTCTTGGTATGAATGGAACATGTAGTTCCTCAAGATGTGCGATTATAATGCTTAGCCATTTTTCATCTTGCTGCAGTGCATTTGTTAGAAATTCTATAACAGTATAGGGAATGGTGGTTGTGTGCATGTCTCCACTAATTTCGTTTAGTACTGAAAACCTTGCAAAGAAGTCTCTGGTATACAGTCTCCCCATTACAAAGCATCCATACTGGGATGTGTTCATGGACTAGGGTAAAGCACATTGGGTATTGTTTATTCTTGCTGTGACTGTTGAACTGCTGTCTGCAATGGTTTTTGTTTGTCCTTTACTGTGCCCCATGACATGAATAGGAGTGTCATTGAAGTCTGGTTCATGGTGGTTACCTGCAGGTGCATGTAGGTGATGATGAAGAAAATGGCTTAAGAGACCAACTTTTGCCAATTGTGGTTGGCTTGCTAAGAACAGTACGTAGTCTACACATTTATATATCTCAGTCATTTTGGCAGGACTCAATTCAAAACCCTAATTTTCCTGGATTTGTGTTCTGTGTGCCTCGATGTGGGTTATTACAATCAATGCCCAAGATTTGCATCTTGTGATCACTCAACACAAAAGCTGGTGAATGCTTGGATGTGAGGTGATGTTAAGCAGAGAAGGTTTCTTTGTGGTTGTGTGGGAGCAGTCAAAGCTGCCTGCAGTTTTGCGTGTGTACAGAGACACACTGAACACAGACATCAAGGCTGCCATCAGAACAGTCGTGGCTGAGCTTCTTCCGGTTTTGTTTACACGTGCACCTGATGGCGATCTTCCCTCTGCAGACCGACAAGCGGACATGGAAGGTGTGTGAGCTTTTATTAAAACTCCAACTCTAGATTCTTTAATTGCTCCACAAGGTTTGTCAGGGGTTTCATGACTTTCCTATAGATTACACATGTGACCTTACAACAGTTCATAAGCAGGCTAGAGATCCCATTCTCTGGGATAAGAGTTGGATCTTCAAAGGTGTTTTGCTGGTTCACACCTTGCCTTTTTGCCTTTGCTTTTTGTGTTCTTGGTTGCTTTAATGGAGTATTTAGTGTTCCATCGAGGTTGATGTCTCTTTTGGTGGTGCAGTTGGGGGTGTATCACTGGCATACAAGTTGCGGGGCTTGTCAGCTGAAAGCTTTGTACAGTTGCTATCTGCTGTTTTTGCTACAGTCCAGGTATGGTGATATCTCTCCTTCTACTTGTAAAGATTACTTTGTATGAGCACTTTCTAGGTGTCTATGGCACCCATGCCCCAGCGGTATTCCTTTTTCAAATCAAAGATTGTTTGTTTGGGAAATTTCTGAAAGTCTGCAGTTCCCAATATGGACTTGCTATCCAAATTTACCCATTGGGTGTTGGAAAAATCATGTCATGACATTTTCACGTGTACCAGTGGCAATTTGATTAAATGTCCTTCAACTAGATTCTTTCCTTTGAGCCATCACCACAAGAATGAGTTCCCAATAGCCATGTTGGGTCCAGGATCCACATCCCTGGTGACTTCCATGCCTTGCATGGATCCAGAACCATGATTATACTTGTGTGCTGATGACCTTTAACATGGCTATGACTCCTGTTATGGGGCTTTATATGTGAGCAGCAAGACGCCAAAGGAAGACCGCATGATATGGGCTCTTGTATAGCTTGTGCAAAGAAGTTTCAGTAAGAATCAAACCAGGTCAAAATTGCTGACAACTCCAAGAGCCAACCCATAAGGGAACTTTTGGAGAAAAATGGGCACAGAAGTTCTTGCTGACAGTAGATCAAGAGATAGTCTGCCACTCTGTGGCTGACAGTTGACAGTGATGGGGGATTTGAAACAGGCAAGATTGGTGCGAGCGGCAGAAGTGAGGCTCGTGATAGAGCAGATAATTGGAGGATTACAAGGGAGTTTTGCAGCAGCAGCTGTGGCAGCTGCTTTTGCATCAGGTGTTGCTGCAGCAGCAGCAGCTGAAGCTGCACAAGAAAGCCAGACAGGGTCCTCAAGTAGCAGCTCCTTGAGCAGGGCAAATTCAATGAGTATCTCCCAGCAGTTTCGGTGAGCATGTTTGGCATTCCTCAAGTTGTTGCCTCCATCTGCTCTGCAATTGCTTGGTCACGGTGTACATCACTTTTCTTTTTGGATGACAAGAGAGCTGTTTTCGGGTTTCCAGAGTTGATGTCCTTCGAGAAAATACAGAGGCAGTATGTGCAACATGTGATGCTGCACATGGAAGGTGGGCCAAGCTGCTGGGAGTCCGTGCTCTCATTCATCCAAAACTGCGTCTGCAGGAGTTTGTAGGCATTTATGAAATAACTCAGGAATTCATATCAGCCACTGAGAAGGTATCTGCTAGGATCTGTAAATTTGTTCGTGCACATCTTCTAGATCCGTCTTGTAATTATCGGGGTTCATGCTCTGTGTTTCTATGTCTTGTTACTGCTTTGTCTGTTGTTTTGTCTCTACTGGCATGAACCTGTCTGTAACTCTGTTCGGAGAGGGCTGCATAGTGCTATAGTTGTCTACAGTATCCTGATACTGTCATTTCTAGTTTGAAGAGTCTGACAAGTTATTACTGCCTCACTCAGGTTGGGGGTCGATTGGGCTACAGCATTCGAGGCACATTGCAGTCACAGTCCAAATCCTTTGTTGACTATCAACACACCCTTCGAGTATGTCTTCTTTCTCTTTTATATGGTAGTGGGTTGTCTTTTCTGTGATTATTTTGTGGTGTAGCTCATTGAGCCAGCCTTCAGTGGTGGTGTCAATCTTCTTTCCAGGATTTGCAGATTTGCCTCAGAATGAATTGAAGGGCTGCTATGATGTTTTTTTGCAGATGTCAAAGCTTGCAGCTGTTTTGGAGCAAGAGACATGGGTAGCAGTTGATGCACCTGATGAATTTCAGGCAATTGTAGACTCTCTTACTTCAACAGAAAGCAATGGCATTATTTCACCAAGTGAGGAGGCTTCCCATGGCTCAGCAGACTTACTTGACCGATTTAGTGATGCTCCAGAGTCCTCCATAGCAGAGGAGACACCAGTACCCGACAGCACAAGAAGTCAAACTAATGGAAAGGTGAGGCTGAAAATTAGGACCTTGTCATGATATTTAGCAATGTGCAGAATTTAAAGGATGTGAGAACAAGAGAAAATAATATAAAATTTGATGCTGCCAAATAGTTTCATTCAGTACACATGCTATGGGTACTGAAGAGAAGAAAGGTAGACTCAGGTAAACAAAATGCTTAGGATCAACTATTTTCAGAATGGGTACAGAGTGCTGTAGTGATATAAGTTTTATCCTAACACCTGATGAAGTTGAAGCCTTAGGATTTATTTGTGTAGGGTTTAGGGTTTGGATGGTTGTAAGTGGTTGGCAACAGCTACCTTTAAACATGTATACCTGTAGTTGAATCTGATACGATGGCTTGAAATTTTGTTCTCCCAGATCATTACAGCTGAAGATATGACAGACCCAGGTATTCGAGCTGGGAGCTCTACAACTGAAGGAGGAGAAAACCCAACTCCAAACAACATAAACACAGCAGTCTCGACACCGAACCCATTGCCCAGTGAAACATTGTTGTCAGATGCAGTTGCTACTAAAGGGAAAAAGGGTCGAGAGAAACCATCTGTGAAGACTCTTTATGTCCAAGGAATAACATACCACTGCGTAAACTGGTAGTCAATCTTTTCCCATCAGCATCACAGATGTCCTTTTTTCCATCTGAAGTTGCCTTGTGTGATGGTGACCCAGCCTTTCTCTATTTGCTTATGGGAACTGCATTTTATGAATGCAGTGGGCTCATACTGTTGAAGATGATTGCTGAGTACATGGACATCAGCAATGCTCTCCCCTCTTTGGCCACAGAAGTTGTCCACCGTGTAGCTGAAATCTTGAAGCTGTATAATTCCCGTTCTTGCCAGCTGGTGCTTGGTGCTGGGGCCATGCAGGTTTCTCTCCTGATATCCACCTATGAAACTTGTTTAGTTCCTTTGTTCTTTGTTACTGTCTGATTGTTGAATTTCCAGTCCATCAACCTGTTCTCTTTGTTTGCTTGTTTCCTAGACATTGATGACACTTCATTCTGGGTGTTATTCATTTGGAGGGGTAGCTATGAAGTTTACAGTGCAACTGTGGCATTTGTTTTCTGCATTGGTTTCAATTTCATCTCAGCCAGTCTACATCCTTTCTTTGTCTAAAGGGTTATTTGGGAGCTTGAATGCTTCTGTAAGAAATCTCATAAAAACTGATGTAGTTGGTCACAAGAAGTCTGAAAGATGATTATTTTCTATTTCCTGTTACTTTTCGTAGTGGATGCAATTGAGGTGAATTCCTGGACCTTTTGGGCTGTTGTTTGTCGATCAGGTTTCTGGGTTAAAATCTATCACAACAAAGCACTTGGCATTAGCCAGCCAGAGCATCAGCTTTTTTTACTGCCTGATTCCTGGTAAGATTCTCATCTTTCATTATCCTGATCCTTTCTATTTGAACTGAGCTCCTTGAACAGATCTTTCCAGCAGAGTCTTGTAAGACTGATTGCCATGCATCTTACTCATGCCAGTCAAGGTCCTACTTACACCTAACATATGGCCAGAGGGTCAACAAGTAGTGACATATGCAAGCTTCACATTTTTGAGTACCATATGCACAGCTTACACACACAGATAGTGCCAGAGCTTCAATTGGATCAGATCCAAAACCAGTGCAAAGTGTCCATCAGCCTGATGGGGTCTGGTTGTGTATTTGAGGGTTGGGGCTCAAGTGATTGTAGTCCAGACTTGGCCTTCAGGAAGTCAAATGTTGATGTCTCAATTATATATATGGCTGGATATGGCAGACATCCGGAGGCGTCTAGCAGCTCACATTCCAGAAGCACGAAAGGCACTTCTATTGACTGAGATTGACCGTGTTGGACAGGTGAATCCAAATTTTTCTACTGTCCTTGACACTCTTTTGTATACTCTTATCATTGTGCCAAGTGAACTAGAGCAAGACTTGCAAAGGGTGTTATTTTGGGTCAGTAGCCTGGTAAGTCTATGACCATTCCTTCTGGTAATCCTTCTCTGCCCATCAGTATTTTCAGAAGGCTTTATTACTGTATAGAAGTATGGGTAATGAAGGGATAGCACTTGCATGATACTATGTGCTGTACACCTTGTTTGCTTATGGTGTCTATGTCCTTATCCTTTCACTAGTAAAAATATAATAGAATTCATTGGTTTTGGGGTTGGAGTGTTTCAGGATTACAAAGTACACAGAGATGAGATCCACTCAAAACTTGTTGCAATCATGAAAGAGCGATTGCTTGTGCATCTCAAGACACTCCCTCAGGTTGCTGAGACCTGGAACCGGCCTGATGATGGTGATAATCAGCCCAGCCAGTATGCCCGGACTTTGACTAAGGTGGGATGTTCAAAACCAACTGATCTTTCCATTCAAGAGCAATCAGAAATTTCTATGGACCCTAAACCCTAAACCCTTAAGTTTCAAAACTCTAAACTCTAAACCCTAAATCTGGGCATTCAAGAATTTCCAAGAGAGCTGCATATGTCATGCTTCTTGTCTGTTCTGGTGGTCGATTGTATGCAGTTGTGTCATTTATACTCTGCTTCACATATGTAGTTGGGTGACACCAATTCTATTGTATGCAGGAAGTTGGGCTTCTGCACAAGGTTTTGTCACCATTGCTATTGGATTCAGATTTGAGATCAATTTTTATGTAAGCATCCATTGATAGCCCTTCATGTGATTAGGAAAATGTCTGTCAAATCTGCAGTTGCTTTTGTCTTTCAGAATTTGCTAAATACTTATGTACTCTAGGACATGTGAAGGAGCAGTGAAGATATGATCTTCTGGAATGTGTTTTCTGCTCTAGGTTTGTAGATCTCGACATGTCATTTTGTTGTTGACTAAATCTTAAATGCAAGCAAAATGTAGTGGGCTCCTAGTGATGCTTGAGTAGGTAACACTGACTTGAAGCTCATGGCTGTATGAATCTGGTCATTAAGCAATTCTTCAGGGGAGGAATTGTCAATCACTGGCGCACATAGAAATCCCAATCAGTTGGTGGAGCAATCTTTCTTAATTCATTCATAGTTTACTGAGTTTCAGCATTGTTTTGACAGGCGGATTGTTCTACTCTTCCACTCTCAACTCACGACAGCATTTTCCAAGTTAGACATAACCACCCCCCAAGCAAACCGCAGGTACATATATCCAAACCTTCCAGACTCCAAACAGCATAACTATGGTATATGCTTGCAGCCATACAGTGGTCAGGAGACATATTTTCTTCCAGGTTGAACTGTCAGCAGTAAGCATGTTATCTGCCACAACCCTCTCTCTCTCTCTCTCAGAGACACTAATAGTGTGTGGTTTATGACAGATTGTTTAGAGACGTGCATCTGATTTTGTCATGTATTCACGGATTACCATCAAATAACATGGATGCTACTGGAGCTCAGAAACCAGGGCAGCTTGACGAGTTTTTGTCACAGAGATTTGGGAGCGAACCGCCTCCATAGAGAGAAGGAAGTGCACTAACCTTGTTGATGATGTCAAATGGAGATGATACAAGGGATATAAAAAGGGGCAAGAAGCTCCACTAGAGTTCTTAGTATTTGTTGGCAAAATGGCTTCTCCTTTCTGTGGAAAAAAGAAACCATTCTCTACATGACTTAGATGTGCATTTGATTTTGTCGTGTAGGTACCAGTAGTTAGTTAGCAGGTATCATTCTTTTGGATAAGACACTGTGTTTTCTGTTGCTCTGTCATGTCATATGGTGCATAATGACAACAGCTTTGCTCACTGTTATTATCTTTAGTGCACAGAGACACTACTGCCATATATGTCCCCCATGTACAATTCTCCAACATATCTTTTTCATTCATTGGAGGGTGGAAATCTGCCAAATGGAAGATCTCTTCTGAGTTTCTTGGGTTATGACACAGGTGATGAAACTTCATTCTTCAAACTTTGTAGCTATGATCCAACTATAAGGTTATGGGTTCTGCCCCTTAGAGAATCCCTACTGGTGTTCAGTATGTGACCCTGCAAAAATATTTCTCACATCCAAGTTCAGTTATTTACTTTTTTGCAACACCACCCATAAGACTGCAAGAGGCACTGCAAACAGGTTGCAATTACTAATAGCAAACCACCTGGACCAATCATTATGATTGGCCTATCAAAAACAGGGTGCAGCAGTCAGATCATATTTATTACACTCTTTTCTAGCGGGTGAAGAGCTTTGCTGCGGTTTTCACCAGCCTAGCAAACTGAACAAGTATGCAGGAGAAATCTCCTGGGCCAAACTGGCATATGTTGACTTTTCTTCATCTGATTTTAATGTGCAGGTTCACATAGTGAGCACAGGTGGGGATTCTCTTCCCTCTGGAGCAGCTACACTGGAGCTCATTATGTGGCCCAGCCCATCAAAATAAAAATGGATGAAGAAAAGTCTACGCTTTTGAACCAAAACCATTTTGTTAACTAATAGGAAACATGTATGGTTTGCTGATAGAAACCACTTGGACCAATCATTATGGTTGACCAATCAGAAACAAGGAGTGGCAGTCTACTGGTATTTATTATGCTTCATTGTGTGTTTTACAAATTGGGCCTTTCAGTAATTACATTTTTTTTTTCAACATCTCAAAGTGGCATGTGATTTTCTATCATCCTTAGCTCTCGCATGTCTTTTTTCGTTTGAACAACTCATCAAGTAACAAATGGTTCAACTTCAAAATTTCATATCGAAACGTTTATATCATCGTATCCTTTTTAACATGTTATTCAATAGGATATCTTAAGCCCATTGTGCTCAAATTTTCATGTTTTGGCCTAAGGGTGGGTGCTTGGCTTACAATTCAATGAATCTTACTAGCCTTTCAACTAGTTTCCCCAATCTTTTTCACAATGCTTCAAATATGATTTTGACTATCCCATCTCTCAACTGCAGGTATCCTTGATCCATGTGCACACACCTCATCAACCTTACAAGTATTCACCTCTTATGTTGTGTTCATGGCAACAAGTGCATAAGAACCCATGATGCAATTTGCAACAACTTTGTTGCCATTGCGCGAGATACTAGCTTCCATGTGAGGCAAAAACAATTACATGCAATTCCTTAAAAAATGTTCAACTCCTATTGACAAATCGACATTGTGCTCACCAAAGATGACATTCACACCTTTATTGATGTTGTCATTGTCAACCCAACACGAGTGAATTTATTTCTTGAATCTTGCACCACCCAAGGATTTGTTGTTTTCAATGCGACTCAAGCCAAAGAACAAAGCTATCGCGATCAACACCCCCTTGATCAACTCCTCCCCTTAGTAATGAAAGTATTTGGATGTTTACATAAGTAGGCGGATATGTTTTTACACAATTATGCCAATGCCATTTGGAGCTTGAAAGAACCAAAATGCCTTCCTTTTTTTGTTTTGGTTACTTTTCTTTGGCAAAAAATTTCAATCAC
>Ga0209611_10004918_pt1 | contig 22648 bp, 18 predicted proteins | sample S1TSphgellanicum_3_FD_187693 | JGI IMG/M metagenome (GOLD analysis project Ga0209611, IMG submission 187693) | Host-associated microbial communities from peat moss isolated from Minnesota, USA - S1T2_Fc - Sphagnum magellanicum MG (SPAdes) (version 2) | ecosystem: Host-associated > Plants > Peat... | reverse complement strand
ATTATCCAACCTATTTTTTTATCACCTTATTATTATTTAATTTTCTAATATATATATAAACCATCTTATGTTAATTATAATCCATTATTTCAGATTATTACATACCATGTATTATAATTAAATGGACTATTTGAATAGAATGTACCCTATTTCTTAACTAATTAACTTATAATTTTTACCCAACAACCAATATATTGCACCTTATATTTTTTACCTTTTTTTTAATTAGTGTCCCCCCCATTTGGGAAGTTATTAAATAGTTAGACATATTTTTCTAATGTGTCCCCAAAGTCTTGGGCATGCTCCTAGCTCCATTCATTGGACAAAAAAAAGGTATGGGGTTCCATGATGAAATTAAGATGAATTCAATATGTTGAACTCAAGATGAAATCAATAGACACAAATCAAGAAATATAATGATTATTGAAAATTAGAGCCAAAATGGTGCACAAATGAGGCACAAACAACTCACATTCCAAAAACACACATGATCTAGATTTGAAAGGAGTTGCCATTTTCCTCCCTTATAATATATTCTATGATTGATGGTAGGGACTACGTCAAAATGGTTAAAATTCTCAAAATATTCAAAATTCCCAATTTGAAAATTTGAAAATCCCAAAATCATAAAATTATGTAAGAAGGACCCTATGATTTTGTGGGTTCATAATTCTAATATATAAACTTTTATATGGGAACTTTGAAAAGAAAAAATGAAACCCTTGAAGAAATTTTTTCAATGTTGTATCACAAATTCCATTCAAAGGTCATTTGACCTTTTGACCTCTTTGTTAATTGTTTTAATAGTCAAAAACCATTTTTTGACCATAAATTGTGTTTCAGATCTCCAAATGGGGAATTTAACCTTGTTTTAAACATCTTTTTAAAAGACTTTTCAAATGGTTTAAAAGGGGCACATTTCAAAAATTTGGGACACCTTGAAATTCTAATTCACAAATTGATTATCATTTGGGAATGTTTAAGATTCATTATCTTATGTTGTCTTGCATTTTCACACATTTGTGAGAATGTGTTTGAATTTCAAGACATTATTTTAACTTGTTTTCCTTCTCATGCCTTAGTATCAGTCATGACTCCAATGTCGAGGTCATACTTAATCTCCTAGTTGGTTCAATCCCATTTGGAAGCATTTAATTTCTTTCATCTTGAGAAGGATTTTTTTGTTGTCCCTCTTAGGAGTGGACTATGCACTCAAATTAAGGTCATAACATTTTCCCTCATTTAAAAATAAAATAAAATCACTCATTGATGTTATGGGACTTTGTTTGAAGTCTCATGGATAATTCATTTGTAGTTAAAAGTTAAGTCATCAACTTTGTTTTCTACTCAACTTCACATTCTTTCATGCTTTTGTTACAATTTCAAAACAAGGGTTGTGACATTTCTTTGTTTTTGAATGAGTTTGGTTTTGTTCATAATGTATGCATACATGACTTGGTTTGCTTTGATCAATGAACCAAAGGGGGCTTTTTTAACCCTTGTAACCCTTGTACTTGAAGCATTGAAAAGTTAAAATTAACTTTCAAAGGTGAAATATTATTCAACTTTTGGTCCCAAGATGAGAAAGTTGAATTGATGAGATATTTTAAAATAATTTTTGAAGTAAAATCAAGTAATGGGTAGTTTTCAATGAAGCCATATTTCATGCAAGCTTACAAAAAAACACTTTTAAAACTCAATTTACATCATTGACAAATAATACATAGGTCAAAAATTAGAATGATTTGCATTTCCAATATGGCATTTGTTGATTTAGTTACCAATGATTTGTGTACTTAATATGCTATTAACATTTTGGCCAGATTAATAATTTAAGTGGTTTTAAAAAAAATGTAGGAACAAAATGTATTAAATATCAAGACCAAAAATTGGAAGATAATTTATCATGATAACTTGCTTTATGTCCATATAGAAAAAAACAATTTCAATAATGGGAAGGCTTGGATCAAACTTCCATGAACCTATAATGGTGGTTTTGAAACCAATAGTATATAGCAAAACCATTAGTTAACAAGTGTTTTAATGTGATGTGCCCCCGAAAACTTGTTCTAGTTAAATGAATTAAATTTGGCCAAATCTAAATGTTAGTCATTCATTATATTAGAATTAGATTAATTTATTTATAGCAATTGATCACCAATCACCAAAGGAAAAAGTTGATTTCATTACAATTTGAAGGCACCAAAATGTCTATGAATTCACCTTAATGTTAATTAATTATTTTGTGAATTGGGTTTCCATATTAGTGTATACCATAGTATCTTGGCTGTTTTGGCGTTAAATAATTGAAAATTTAAATCATTAAAAATTTCAATAATTATTAGTCAATACTCGTCAAAAATTTTCAAACCTTAAATTGACCAATTCTAAAATTTTCGCAATGCCAAAACTTTCAAATGTTGTAAACTATCAAAACATTTCATGTAAACAAGATCCAAGGTCATGAATCAAGCAGGGATGAGGATTGCATTGGGTAAAGGAGATTTTTTAGAGTAATTTGGTTCCAATAAATCTTGATTTAGCCCCTTATCGATGAAAATTTGCATTTTCAAAGCTCTTGGTCTTTAGCTTTTAGTGAATTGTTTGTGGGTGACAAGCCTAGAGATCTGTTTTCAGAAGAGGAAAAAAAAAAGGCATATGCGAAGATCTGGTATTAAAAGTTGATGTTGATTTTTTAATGGTAGGACAAACTTGTGAAAATTGTGTTGTTTCAAAGATTTGTTAAGTTGAAGGTTTGGTTGCCGCCATATCTAGCTTCCATTCCGCAACAACAACAATAGAAAAGAGTAGTAGACATCATTGGTAGTTGCAACTTTTCGGTTCATGATTTGCACACATAATACATGTTTAACTTTTTTCTCAATGGTTTGTTTATTGGCTTTTTCTCTCCTTATCTTATTGGCGCATGTGCATAAGCTTGTCCCCGACAATAATAACACCACCACGTAATGGGTCCACAATTTTACTCCCCCAACTCCTCTTCTTCCATCTCCATCTTTAAGGTTGCAAATCTTTGTTTTTGAAGTTATTAAACTTTTTGTTGTTGGCCAGTTTCTCACAACACCTCACACTTTCATTGGTTTGTGTGCACTCACTACTAAAACACGTGGGTGCACTTCACTAGTCCCCGTTCACTAGAGTAGTGAATTCATTGCTTTTTCATTGGTCCCCATTCATTACAACCATTGAATTCCCTCAAAATCTAGTGAAATCACTTGGTGTACAAGGACACCTTTTGTTGTAGTGACTTTGTGTGTAGGTAACATGAGTAGACCAATTTACCATGATTTTACTAGCTTTAACATTGGAAGAATGTTATGACTCTTAGGTAGTTTGTGGATATGGTGAAAAATTAAGGCTTGGTTAAACCAAATGCAATAATTGTGTGGACTATAGCTCCCCCATAGAAAAAATCAGAACAACTTTTGAACTCAAAAACCTTCAAGAATTATCCAAATTTGTTGTCATGTCCTTTGTGAACTTGTTTTGCCCAAGACCTTTTGCAATGTAATCAACATGGTGCAGCCATGATTTTTGCTATTAAAATTTCTGTAGCAATTCTAGATCTTGTGCAAATTCTTGTAGTAACTTTGGACAGGCTTGTGTAGGATTCTTGTGGTAGTTTTATTATTGTGAGCTCTTGGATTTTGAATTTTTTTTGTTGTTTGTTTGTTGCAAACTTGTGGACATGATGACTTCGTTGTTGGGTCCTCGGGTGCTGGCAAGTCTATTTTTCTATTTGCTTTGGTTGACAAACTGGATTCCAATCTGGAGGTGAAAGAATTTATCACTCTCAAGCTCCACAAAATGTCACAACCCTAACATTGGGTTCACAACTGGGGGAAAGTGCAAGGGATGAAGCCCAATGACTCCCAAGTGCACTCCCACTTTGGGAGTTGCATTTGTGCAAGAATTTCGAATGTTCAAAGCCTTGGTTGGAAGAAAAAACAAGAACCAAATTGGGCCCCTAGTATACCATTGGAAATGTATTGAAGTGTAAATGCTTAAAGTGTCCTATTATTCATTTAGACCTTATGTGCATGAATTATGATCAAAAGAAAAGCTAGGAGTCAAATTGGGAATTTGACTCCCAACCACAAATCCCTTTAGAGCAAAGGTCAAATGATTTTTGATAAGGGAATGAAATACACCGTTGAAAATATATTTTTGAGGGATATAAGCTAGTCCCCTTGCATGTTCCAAAAAGGCTTGATTTGAAGAAGATATGAGCATCCAAGTTTTTGGGACAACAAAAGTCCCAATTTTGGAATTCTCACTTATAAGTCCCAAGAAAAAAATGCCATTCGGATGTAGCCCCCATGGATAATCATTGAGTATACTATAAAGAGGGGAGTGGTGCCTCCCCCCAAAGGTTGTGAGCCATGTAAAACTTGTGTTTGAGGTTGTCCTTACTATGTCAGCCACATCATTTACATTTAATTTGCATTAATGCCTCTTTTTTTGGTTGTGTAGGTTGATTCTAACTTAAACTCTTACTTGTGAGTTCATCCTAGTCCCATCCGGGAGCTCTAGCACGCCTTCCTACCCTTGAAATGTTGCAAGCTAAGGAACGTGCCCCAATTTTTTTTTTTTGTTGTTTCATTTTGGGACCCACATTTGGGTTTCTTAAGAAGTTTGGGGGTGCATCACAAAAAATCCATTTACACACAAAATTAATTATCTAGTTCTTGGATTATAGATTGGAGGAAATGTTTTTAGATGTGGGAAAAATGTTTCAACCAAGATTGGCAATTAGACTAAAAATGTTTTGGTGTGACAATTGTGAAAACTCTTATTCAAACTGATTCAAAATCTGATGTTGTATTTGTATTTGTATGTGATGAGAGACATCATCCAAAGGAGTAGGTAATTTGAAAGGAAAATACCTACCACATAGTTTTTAACAAAATTGTTATAGTAATTAATTTTGACACTACAATTCTTCATATTATTTTCTGTTTCCTAACCAATTTTCGCAATTGTGATTTTGATGTGTTTGGACATGTAGATGATTGAATTGAGACAAAATTTTCTTGCAAACTTTCTTCCATGATTGTTGATATTAGAAGTGTCGGGTTTGCATTTAGATCTTCTTCCATTTGCTCTTCAATACTTTGAGTGATCGTGAACAACAATGTAGTAGTATTGGCCTCTAATGTAGCAAGTTGGAGCTCGGTTCCAAATGTTCTTGTGATTCCTATCTTATCCCATCCTTTCACAATTGTGCTCTTCATTTCCTTCACCTTCATCCATGCAACATGCAAGTAGTTACACATTCTTGGTTTGAAGTTACTCATCTTGAAATCATCACATGGTTCTTGTCCATTGTCAATATATTTTTTAATGATTGATGTAATCCATGTATTGAATTCAACTTTGAATGCATACTTTAGTGTTCGTGTAAAATCAAATCTATAGGATGTAGTTCACTTGTGTAATTTGCTAGTATGAAGATGACCATAATGTTGGGGTGATTTTTTTTCATCCAATTTATAAATTCCTTGCTTTTGTGTATAGACTAACAATCCAACAACCATACCATTTTTTGATGTTTTGGCAAACTTAATTGTTCAATTTGTGAATGCAAATATGGTAGCAAATTTTTTTGAACAAATTTTTTTATGGTCTCAAGGGTTGACAAATGATTCCCACCAAAGGTGAAATTCCATCCATTGTTGATGCACATGAATTTTCTTTCATTGTTTAAAGGTAGTGTTCTATGCATGATACTTGTAAAAGCAACTTGAGGGGGCAGGAACAATCCATCCACAAATGACGAAACAATGAGTATCACTTGTTTCTAGTCCTCAATCCTTGATACCTTCATGTGTTTTGCACCCTTATTTTCTCATGTTTATTTTTTGCTATTGGCACAAGGTGTAATCCATTTTGGTCACTCTTGACCCATTGGGGTTATAGGAATGTTGTAAGTTTTTAGAAGGTAAGCAACCTTATAACTCATTTCTCACCCTTGTTGACCCCAATCATTTGGAAATTTACTTGTTGTAGTTGTTTCCACTTTGAAAGTCTAGTTCATGTATTGTTTCAAAAATTGATGAATCCATTCTCTTGTGACCTTGAAACCTTCAGGTGCATTGTGTATGACTTCACAAGCGAGAGATTCTATCATGCCCCACATTATGGGTTGTATTGTGGAGGTAGAAAGTGGTTGACATGCCTTTCTCATTTTATGGAACATGGTAACCAAGGTATTTTGAAGCTATGGATATTCTTCAAGTACCAACATGTTGTATTTGGTCTTTTTTATGGCGGTCCCAAGTTGTTGTGCATGAATGTAGTTTGGTTTTAGATCACCGTGGGGTGTAAACCAATCCCACAAACTTGGCCTCCCTAGTTTTTCATATGGATTTGGGACTCTAGGCTTCATGTAAGCTATTTTTAGGAAGTGCAGGGCTCGAGAATTGTTACCATGTTTTTTTATAATAGCCATGATGGGTGGCCAAAGATTCAAGACAAATTAGTTGGTGTACTCCACCCTTCTCTTTTGTTGGTTTCCAGTTCTTGTGTGTTGTCCTTCACTTGCTTCTCCATTGGCCTCTTCACTTGCCTTTCCATTAACTTTTTGTTTTGATTTCTTGGTCAAATAACAATAAATATATTTTCGTGGCCTACCTACTAACTACTTTTCCACTAATTTCAAAATGGTTTTGTTTAAAACCATACATGCATAGAGTAAGTCTATTTCATCTTGTAATGCAATCTCTCTTTCCTCACTTGTGATTTTCTTGAAGATATAAATAAGTGTATTTTGATGCTACTTTTGGTTTTCCATCTTTCATTAAACATTCAACAAAATCTTTGCAACATCCATGCTCTAAACCAACAAAATATTTCTCAACAATTGTTCATATCACTCCATCTTGCTTTTATCAAAACATAATTTAACACAATCTTAGAAAACAAGAAGCTTGAAAAGTTGATGGTAATTCAAGAAAATATCTGACACGAGTTCTTTCTTGCTTTCAAAGATTTGAAGATTAAAATGGATGAATAATGCTTTATATCCATGTACTATAAAATAATAATTGATGAATTTTATTATATTGCTTTTTTAAAAACTCAAAATGAAAATTTCAAAATAAATTAAATATTCGGCATTGAATTGCTCAAACAACCAAAGTACTATGGTAATGTAAGCTATTCTATGTAGTGCATTAAAAAGACTTATAAACCTTGGTTGTATTCATTAATTTTTTGTATCAAGACAAAAAGATATTGTAGGAGCTTGAGGAACATATTAAAATGAAATGCTTTGCATTCAATCCTCTCAATCACATTAACTACATAAACCAAAAAAATAGTTAAATGGTTAGTGTGATTGGAACCAATTTTGGTCATGCAGAGGTCATTCCCATTTTATTCCCAACAATGTGCAAAAAAAAGTGCAATTTATTGAGAAAATATATAATTTATTACAATGTAAACAAGGTGCCTATAATTGATTAAAATATGAGTATTAAAATGTAAATAAGATGCCCATTGAAAATATGATTAAAATATAACTATAATATTCCATTTTTTACAACATATTAAAAAATATCCTTTTATTTTAGGTGTTTTATAAAATATACAAAGAGTGAACCCCTTTGGATTTTGGTTCATCAACTAGCCATGAATTCACATTGGACTCATTGTGATTTAGACTACCATGTTTTAGACTTGAAAAAAGATATCATTCTTCATAACTTTCCATTGAGCTTACCATGAAATGACAAATTCCCACTTGGGACTCCCCAGACACATGTTTGATATTGAAACAAAAGTTGCTTTCAAATTTCATCTAGTCATAACTCCCTTGAAATGCAACCAAATTGGACATGCAACCACATTTTATACTAATCCTTGAAGAGATCTTTCCAATATTATATCAAGCTTTTAATTGGACACAATTTTCTTTCCACATTGCACTATAGATGTGCGGGACATTTATGGACAATTGGAAACATTGAGACATTTTTGTTTTGACTTCTCAAATTGTCTTACAAGTTTAAAATGATTTTTTGGGGGGCATGTTGCTCCATCCATTATAGCTCATTTCAAGAATTTTATAATGATATAAAATCACTAATTTTAAACAAGGTTTAATATTTGATCCCCAAACCTTGCCCCAAAAATTTGAAACTATGTGAAAATCCCCATTCCTAAAATAAAATTCCCAAAAAAAAACACATGGGAAAATGTTGGAGGTTTCTCACTTTCACATGTTGTCACACACTTTCAAGTCACTTCAAGAAATATTTCACCCATGCAATGCCTTGGCATCATAACCATCTTATTTCGCTGGTTTTGCCTTAGCCTTGGTCGCAAGTCCAAAGCTTGTCACAAGTCCAAAGGTAAGGTCACAACAAAGGGATTGCCATGACTGTGCTCACATTCCATTTTACAATTTAATGAATTTCAAAGTAAAGATTTTTTTTTTTTCAATTTAACACACTTGACATTCATAATCAAAGGAACTAAAATCTGAAATTTTGTTTATGAAATTTCTATTTTGTTTCCACATCACTTAACCATATGGAACAATTTCATAAAAATGTAATTGTTATGATACAACAATTAGAACTTCTTACATTTTTTTGTCACCTTCACATTAGGAAAGCAAAAATGGTTGCCTTCACTCCAAACTCCAAAAACTAAAGGGGGTCTTCATGACTAATGAAACGTTTTACAATTAGATCATAAAGACATAACCAACCTCATCCATGTTGATGATCCAATCACATGCAATTAATATTACACTCATCAAATAGTTTGTTTTCACAAACTCATACTTAGATCCCCTGGTGTTTAGAAAAATAGTGGATTACTATTTCCATACAAGGCTCCAAAATCATCGTAGTGGACATTATCATGATGTCCACAAGTGAAGTTGAATATGACATGATGAAAAAAATAGGGGATGAAACTACTTGCTAGTCCAAAACTAGTTCACAAAAGGATTTGAACCCCAATTCTAGTATCCCATGGAGCACAATGCTTCATCACATTGCTTTTGTACCTCGCCTTTATTATTTCAAATAATGAAGAATTGTCAAATGATGACATGGTCCCCAATTTCCAAAAATTAGTGCACATTTCAACTTACTTTACAAATGTACCTATGTTGATTGGGCTTGAGACAAGAAACAAAGGTTCAAATTGGTGCCCACACTATGTTAACTTTAATGAACAAGTTTAGCATATGAAAATGCCTAGGAAAATTATCACACAAAAGTAATGAAACAAGTTCAAATATAAAAAAGGGTATTTACTGAAAATGCCCACCATGCCAACTTTTGGAGGCATCTCTACCTTCAAAACATTAAGGTGGGTTGGTGATATTTTCAACTTCTATTTGGGTTGGTCCAAATATGATACCACATGATGCACATGTTGATACTTGACACCATTTTGATGGCAAGTTCCATCAAATTAAATAGATTACCATAGTCAAGGGGCATCTTCAAAATGTGTCTGTCGAATAATTAATTAATTTTGAAGATTTGATGTCAAGAAAAAGAGTAATTCCAGAATATTTTAGAATATTATTATTATTTAAAAAAAATTCTTTGAAAAAATGATTTTTTTGAAAATTTCAACATTTCTACAAATAACATAATTAGTTGTCAATGCACTGGAGTTTAAAAAATAAAATGGAACCAGGACTCAAGGTTCTTTTTGAAAAGCTAGAACCATAAGATGTTGGTGTAAATCACTAAAGTCCAATTAAAAAGTTATTTTTACATGCAACCACAGATGAAACAAAACAAAAAAGAAAACCCAATTTTTTTTTGCAATTTTCAAAAATTTCAAAAATATTGAAATTTCGGTAATTTCACAAGAAACTCAGAAATTAGAGCTTTATTTTTCATATTTCCAAATATTTAAATTAAAATTCCAACTGGCATAATTTCGGCACCATAATAAACACTGAAAGGGCTCCATCATCCCCTTAACAAATAGTAGTACCCTATTGTTACTTCTATTAATCAGATGGATTTCCTCTCAACATTTTTTTAATTTTTTAATTTTTTGGAGGGGCAATGAACCATTTTGATTGGCCCATCACCCAAAAAAGAAAAAAAAGAAAAAAAAAAGAAAAACCTCCTCAAACTAACTAGAAGTTTTTAATGTGAAGATGTAGTGCCTCCCCCTTTGGCCCGATCTATATAAGTGAGAAGGAGAGGACCTTGGGCAAACCACATGAGTTGAAAGTATGGTGCTATTGGGAAACCCTAAACCTAATATTGGTATAAGGCAAAGTAGCTATCTAGTTGAGAGCATGGTAACACTTGAAGGCTTTTTACCATTCAATTTCAAGCATGATATCCTTTCATATTTGGCTATTCAAAAAATTATACATACATCGCAAAACAATGTTCACATGTTGAGTTTCCCTATTTTTTGTAATGGGTTTGCACTTTGGCCCCCGATGGCATAGGTCACACTAGTATACCCGATATGATGATCTCAAGCTTATACTAAATTGGTAATGGTATATGGTGGGTATGATGGTCTCAAGTCATACCCAACAACTAGTATGTATGACCTTCAATATGAGTACCACATACCCGGGTTGCATGCCCACCATATATACCAGGACAACACTGCTAAAGACTGACCGAGCAAGCTAACCACCATGGTTAGCTAGGGACACCTTGAACCCGAAGTGAACCAACACCTACAATGGTACCTTCACCTTCTTGAGTAAGGTCTCTTAGGGGCCCATGGTAAGTAAGTAAGGAAGCCCAAGAGATGTTTTATTTGGACTCAAGAGACTCGGATTTCTCCTAAGCATGGGGGATATTTATAATATTTAGAAGCAATTTAAATGAATTTTGGTGTTTTTATACTATGGTATGAGTGAGTGATTTTTATATTATTATTATTATTATTACTATTATTGGCGACAATTGAAAGGAAAACCCTGAATTTCGCCCCAACCAAGAAAGAAAAGAAATGAAATGAAAAGAGACGAAAAGAAAAAACTAGTTGAAAACCAAAAAAAAAAAAAAAAAGAAAAAGAAAAAAGAGATGCAAATTGTTGTGAGAATTGACAGGGCCAAAGTCAACAGATTCACCCAAACAAGCATATTCTTGAATTGATTCTCTTTGCTTCATTATTCGCGGTACTCGATGAGGATCATCCGAGTCACAAAAGTCAACAGATTCGCTGAAAACCGACCAATCATGAGATTCCCCGAACGAACGAACGAACGGACGAACAAACGAAAGAACGAACCAAACTTGAAAGGTCAAAGCCCTTGTCTCCCAGATGCGGGACCAGACGAAGGGATCCTAAGGTGTGCGAGCCCAGGGAGTACCAAATTTCCGTAGGACGAGTGCGGGGGAGAAGAGAAGAGAAAAGAGAAGAGAAGAGGAGGAGGAAGAGGAGGTGGAGGATTTAGATCTTGTGTATGTTCTTTGTGGAGAGGACTGAGGAGGAGGAGTAGTAGTATGTAATGGAGGAGTTGCAAGCTGGTGGTGCAGCAGGAAGATGGAAAGAAGAAGCAGAAGAAGAGGAAGAGGAGGAAGAAGAAGGAGAAGTAGAAGACAGTAGTGGTAGAGTTGAGAAAGCGGTGGAGTTCAAGGAGAGGATGACTCCAGCTAGTAGTGTTATTAGCTCTACGACGCTGAATGGCAGGAGTAATGAAGCTGCTGCTGCTGCTGCTTCTGCTGCTACTGTAGAAGTAAGGCGTGGAAGCTTCTCCTCCTCTTCTGATCCGGTTCGACGGCAAGCCGTAACTGCAAAGAAAGGGAGACCTCCTCAACTGTTTCCTCAAGCTGTTGCCCCTTCTTCCACAGAACAAGGAGGTGTATTCGGTAATTTGTCACAACGCCAAGACAACGATAACGACGATGTTGTGAAGAAGAAGAAGCTTCCAGCAAAGCAAAACCCATCAACATCGACCCATGACGCCCCTCCTCACCCACAAGGAGGCGGCCTTCCTCGAACCACTTACAGACGCCCGCAGCAGCAGCAGCAGCAACAGCAGGAAAGCGGTTACGACTACGACAGTTCCGTGGGGGGAGCAGCAGCGTCTGGAATGACCCTACAGAAGAAGAAGAAGAAGAAGGAGCCTGTTGGGGTGGTGGTGGTTCCGGCTGATCAGAATTTCAGCATGATTACACACGCTGGGGATCGGTCGCCATCTTCGTCCTTCTTCTCCAATGAACTTGGAATTCCTCCACATCTACAGGCTCCGCCAGATCATCATCAGGATTTCAGCATGATTACGCAAGCTGGAGAGAGGCCACCCTTTGACGAGTTTGGAATCCCTCTGCATCTAAAGGCTTCTCCAGATCATCATCATCAGGATTTCAGCATGATTACACAAGCTGGAGAGAAGCCATCCTTTGACGAGTTTGGAATTCCTCTACATCTAGAGAACTCACGTGGCAGCAGCAGAGGCGGTAGCAGAAACATTCAGGATTTCAGCATCATCACCACTCACAGAGGAGATGAGCCTGACCAACTTTCATCTTTCAATGATCCGAGACTGTTCTCTTCCTATCAGAGCAGCTTCAACCAAAGAGCTGGAGCAAATGGTAGATACCAGGATCAATACATCACACCTGATGTTGGAGATGTACCTCTATACAAGCCGACACAATGGGGAAAACAGCAGCAGCATCAGCAACAGCAGCAGCATCATCAGCAGGGACTTAGGCGTGGGCACACCATGCCCACCCATCATGACAAAGGTCAGCAACAGATAGGGTACTGGGAAGCGTTAGAAGCCGAAGAGCATGCACATCCGGTTATGCGGCACGAAACTCATCATCATGCCATGTCCTTACCAAGAACAGCAAGATACCAATCCTCTGACAATCGAATCCCTGAGATGTACAAGAGAGCACCACCACACAAGTTTGCTGAATCTCCTCGATCCCCTAATTTTGAAGCTGCTCCAGCTCCTCGACGATCTCCTGGACCTCGCTACTATGAAGGTCCAGGACATCGAGCAGCTGCTGCTGCAGGCTCTGTTGCATGGGAGAATCAGTCTGCCATGGATTCCAACAATCCAGACAGATTCAACACTGTACAGTATGGAATGCCGCAAAATCATAGAGGGAAAACTTCAACCCAGTGGAAAAAATCTAAAGATCCAGAAGTTGTTTGTTGCACTATCCTGTGATGCCAACGAATACTAAATTCTTCTCCAGTGATGGTTTCCTCCTTGGCACACAGGTAGATAGTAAAATACTCCAATGCAGCTTATTGTACCTTCACCATGAACAAAGATGATATTTTCAGAATGCAGGTGATCCTTGATAAGATCCAGGATTTGCTGCTTCTCCAGCAAATTCCTGAGATTTTGTCTTTTTCTCCCCTTGTTCAAAAATGTTTGTGCAAGGTGGATGTGACAGGCTGCTTTGAGTTCAGAAGTCATGATCATAAAGGAGGAGATCTGCAAGGGATCACATGTTTCATCTCAAGGAGAAACCAAAGAGAGCAAGAACAATAATTGCAGCCAGCTTGCCAGCAGCCATCATGTAAAATGTCTTACTGTCACCCATACATTCCATAATCCACAGCTTTGTGAGGAAGGGGAAGATAGTAGTAGTAGAATCTTTTATGCAATGTTGCTGTAGGAGAGATTGTCTCTTGAAACATCCTTTGTGACAGAATTCAAGCCTCAGATTCAACTCCCCTTCGTCTGAATAAATCTGGTGTAGTGATTTGCAAATGATGTCCTCGTTTTCCTCCCTCAGCCCAGCTGCTGAACTCCAGAGTTGATCACTGGGTCACTGCACAACAACAGCTCTAACAATGCAAAATCTCTGAACATTGAAGTGAAAAACTGCATCCTTGGAAGCACAATCACTGACTTCTCTCCAGCACAGATCCTAGACATTTCAGCTTCTGCTGCAATCTACACATTTATCAGAAGGTTTGGTTCCCTGCTAGAATCTATGATATGGGTCCTCCACATTCTCAGATAAACCTTGTCCACAAAACACATACATGAAGCTAAAGAAACAATGCTTCTAAATATGCACAAATAATGTGATAGTACAGACCTGAACTCTGTTAGCTTGCTTGAATGCACTTGAAGAATGCATTGCTTGGGAATTCCACCCAATGTCTTGTATGATGCAAAGCTGTGATCAGCATTTTCAGTTACATGTACAATTTTTGGTGGCATTTGTGAAGAGTGCATGCAAGATTCAACCGTAAGATGGCAAACTTAGACTTCTTCTCCTTTTGATACCAAATAAATTCATGAATGTATGATTCATCCTCATGCCCAAAGTCCAAGGATCTCACAGTCATATCCACAAAAACCAGAAAGTTGATAGTTTCTTTCTCAGGATGACAATGGTCAGAAAACTTTGCTACTGTAACCCCAACAATGTAGCAACCCACTCGCCCACCAACCCCAAAGAAGCCCGCAGCAACCCACCAAGCTGAGGAAACAACCCTGCAACCACCATTCACGAGACCTCAAGGTCATTCTTGCACATTTTTTCAGATTTACATTTGTATGTTTGCATTCTACGCATTGAGAGAGGTGTGAGGAAATCTGAACAACTGTGCCTCTGGGGAGAGAGAGGAGAGAGAGAGAAAGATTATTTAGACAGGTTTAAGAGAAGAACCCAAAACCCTAAACCCTTCCTGCCATCGACTATAGCTCCCGCCTTCCTTGGGTTCTTTCGCAACATTCTCCCAAAACGCATTTAGCAGCTTCTACGGATTTGCCTAATCTACAAAACTTTAGGTTTGTGGAAAATACACACACACACTCACATTTGTGTGTGTGTGTGTGTGTGTCTCTCTCTCTCTCTGTGTGTGTGTGTCTGGAGTTCCTTGTTCTGAAGGTCTGTCTCTCCAGAGAATGGAAGTACTGGTTCCGAATGCCGCCATTTCATGGTGGAAGCAAAAGCCATAGAGAGGAAAAGCTCAGCTGCAGCTTCCTTCTTCACACAGTAGTGACACGCAATGGCTTTGGGAAGGCGAGCAATTCATCAATTGGACGGCTGTCTTCTGATGATGATGTCCGAATCATCAAGAGCAGTCTAGGATCAAGCCTCGTTGCTGCTTGCTCAACAAAACAAACTCGGAAACAAATCTCACCAGATCTCGTCAAGGTTTAGAAATTGCAAAAACAGCAGCAGCAGCAGCAGCGCTCGCTGGTATGTATTTCTGGTACCTATCCACAACCCTTTTTCTTTCACAGACTGCTTGAAGCTGCTGTAGTAGGTATAGCTACTGCTGCAGGAATTCGCTCATTTCTCAGTTCCTGTGCTTGCTTGCTTGCTTCCCCTGGAAGGGAATCAAGCAAACCCTAAACCCATAAAGAAATTCCTGGACACCGCCACTCATGTTGCAACCATCTTAATTCTGTTGACTTCTTCATCATCATCATCAGATTTTCACCATTGTGCTGCAGCAATTGAAATCCACTTGTGTCTGGGGTTTGTGAGGTTTTTGCTTGCGCATCATGGCTGTTACAACTCCTCATTCCATAAACCCTCTCTGTTTTCTGCATTCCATATGTGCTCGGCATCCATAAAAAACTTCTGGACACCACCCAGCCATTTGCAACCATCTGAATTCTGTTGGATTTTTTTTCTTCATCACCAGATTTTCTCCATTGTGCTGCAGCAATTGAAATTCACTCGCATCTGGGGTTTTGTGAGGTTTTTGCTTGTGCATCATGGCTGTTACCACTCGTCATTCCATCAACCCTCTCTGTTTTCTGCATTCCATATGCGCTCATCGTCCATTTGCTTGTTCACAACTCTCCAACAACAAGCGGCACAAGGCAAATGGGTTGCTTATTGGACTCTTGCAAAAAACTGGAAGCTGTGGTGGTAGGATGAGATTCATCTTGCATCATCATCTGCAAACAAGAGTGGTGTCAGACCTCTGCAATGCTGCCCTGCAACAAGCAAGCTCCACATCACCATCTGCAGACTCTTCCCTGGCTAAAGTCTCCACCAGCAGCCAACGAAAATCAGTCTTCCTAGGGTAAAGTACTCTTTCATGACTATCATTTTTTTTCGATCTTTTCTTTCCCTTCTTTGTTTGCACATCAATCAATCTTTCAGGCAACAGATCCATGATCCCCAATTGACAATTTCTGCAAGAATAAAGAGAGAGAGAAATCCATTAGTATCTGTATGCAATGGATTTCAACATTGAGAGAGAGAGAGAGAATGACCATCTGCAAAATGCTGTTGTTTCTGAATTCATATATTGAATTCAGTGATGCTTGAACATTGTGCATTGTTTCTGAATTCAGTGATGCTCACAAGCATGCATACATTCATGCATTTGCTTGAACATTTCACATTTTGGGATATTTGTCTTGTGGTTTCTGCTTACCAGTTTTTTTGCTTTTGGTGGGTTTTGTATGCTTCTTTTTCTACCAACCAGGCCTGTGGAATACAATCGGCTACTACCATGTACACAACATATTTTACCTGCACGAATTGAGCACATGCTTGTTGAACAGGAGGGCAATATTGTTGATATTGTGTCCACTGCTCTTGCACTCCCACCTGCGTAAGTCATCATCTCCCCCCATAAACATCCATCCTCTTCAGTTGTGACACAATGAGAGCAAACCACACCAAAAACATTTGCAAGAGAATTTTGCAGAAAGTTTCACTTGTGACTATAATTCAGACAGAGAAAGAGAGGGGGGTATATAATAGCACAAAAGGTAGATTTTTTTTCCTTTCCTCAGCATAGGTGCAGCAGCATGGTGAGCTCAGGATTCACATAGTTATAAATGGAAAACTTAGAAGCTCCTGCATCTATAAATCTTTGGATCTGTCTACTGCCAAAACCATGATTGATATGCAAAGAGGATCAGCAATTTCTGGAAAACCCATGATCTATATGTGGCAAAGATAACAATTATTTTTTATTGTGACAGTTATGTGGCAGATCTCATACATTTTGGAGCAATGCATTATGCTCTGGAGTGTCCTACTCCCCTACCCACAGCTTCTTCTGAGCAGCTGGAGCTTTACAATAGGGTCACCCGTTTGCGTTCCCTTCAGAAGAAACAGCGGGCTTCCTTGAAAGGGAAGACCATGAAGGAGGCACAAAAGGTGTTCAGAGTTACAAGTGAAGATTTTCATGTTGAAACTGGTACTTATTTGCGGGTGCATGTCCATCCCAAGCGTGCTCCAAGGTCCTTCAATCCATCTTTCCCTTAATCACCATATTTTTCCATGATCGCCATGACCCTATTCAACCAATTTTTGTTAAAAGTGTTACTTCCTTGACAGCAATGCAATAAATAGTAATAGTTGTTTGCACACTCTTCTCAACACAATTCTTCCCTATTTCAATGCTTTTATATCAAAAATTTCTGCTGCACTTGTGCGATTTTGGCTGTTCGTTTGCACAATCTCCTTCAACAAGCTACTTTTGATTTGTGTTGTTGTTATGGGTGCAGAGTATATGAGATCGACTGGTTGTCAAGGATCATAGCTGAGACAGACTCTTATGTGGTCCTTGACAAACCTGCAGGTGTCTCTGTATGTTTCTGAGCCCTGGTTACACAGTGGGATGTTGCAATTCTTGGGCTTTTGTGTAGTCCTCTGCAATGTGTGCAATATCCACCGTAGTTTCACAGTAGTATAGAAAAATGCATGAAATTCTAGTGTGGAGTGGAGAGCACAGTGCAAGGGAATGCCCTAACGGATGTTATGTCACATGTGCCAATGTCAGGTGGGTGGTACAGTTGACAATCTGGAAGAGATGTGTGCAACATTTGTGGGGCGGGCATTAGGGCTCAAAGATCCACTAATTGTCACTCATCAGATTGATACATGCACTGAAGGATGGTATGTCCTCATCTTTCATGATCAGTATCACCATGTCTTCTACAAATACTAATATTGTTTTGGTTACTACATCCTGGCAAGCCAAAGATTATGGTCTCAAGTGGTTCCCAGTCTGACATGGTTGGCTGTTGGTTTATTGTTTTGCAGTGTAGTGTTTGCAAAGACAAAGCAATTCTCTTCACATTTCCACATGTTGCTCAGGGTCAGTTGTTTCTTTTCACATAATCTCCTGTTTTAGAGGCAGTCATTCACCAAAGCTTGTTGCAAATATTTTCCTGTTACCTGAGTTTTGTATCAACTTTGGAATTACAGAAATTTTGTGATTTCAGTAACACTTGTGGTGGTGGTGTATTCCATCAAAATCAGGAGAGAAAAGTGAAAAAGGAATACTGTGCATTGGCAGCTGCACCAGTAGCTGTAGGACGTCATGTGCACTTCATGCAACCAGCTCGTTATGCGCCACGGATTCTAAGCCAATGTATGTGAAAACCATTAAATCCCTGCACAAAAGAATTCGACCCTTTCTTGATTTATGTGGGGAACTGGAACCAGAACCAAGATTTTTGAAAAAAAGAGTTCTTGAAAGAAAATGACTAGGACTGGGGGCTAACTGGAGGTTAGCCAGCAGTTTATAACCACTGGTTCCAGTCTGGATTATCTGGAACCAGATCTGATTTTCAGAACTGGAACCGGAATTTTTTTGGGGCAAGAACCAGACCCAGAACCAGATTCTCTTATGTGAGGAACCAGAACTAGAGCTGGAACTGTTCTATTTCATTTTTTAGAACCAGAACCAGAGGGGTCTTCATAAAAGCAAAGAACCACCCAACATTGGTTTTCACCCAGTGCATTGAATCACATAAGATTAAGTAGAGCAGTAAATTGATCTAGCATGCACACTGATCAAGCCTCTATTGCTAATTCTGAGTCACTTGTTGAGGAGATTTCCATCCTGTAGTCTAGAATGACATTTCCATAGAAGTTGGAAAGGTGATCAGCATTGATGCGTTTTTCAGTGCGCATGCAGTGCCAAATGCAGGCTGGTTCCATTGTGAGTTAGAGGTACAGAATTGCAAGCAAGTACCTTGGCCCAGTCCTGCCATACAGGAACAATTCCTTATTGGAGACTGTGGCTGGGTCTCCTGCAGTAACGCATATGAGTGCCCTGTCCGCCTGTTAACAGGTCGCACACATCAGGTAATGAAGCATGTCTCCATGTCTTCACAATTCTGTTATACTACTACCTTTTTAAGTACATGATGATCATAGAATTCTCAAGAAATGGCAGGGGTATCACCAGTAGTAGTTTCAGAACAAAAGAAGGATGTTAGAAGGACTTTGAACTCAGGGGATTTTCAGACTTTTTGTCATACACAATTTGTATGTTTTGAATCAGGACTTTTTTTATCTTTTTGGTGTAGAGCTAAGGGTGATGCCAATACTCTACTTAAAAACCATTAAAAAAATTCTATTATATAATAGAATGTTGTATAGGTGCTAGACTTGATTGAACAAGTGAGGATGGTTATACCTTCCAAGTGGTTTCATAACTTAACTGAGATGAGAATCACATATGTTTCATTCCTGCAGATTCGGGCACAGTTTGCAGCATTGGGGGCACCTCTGGTTGGAGACTCAGTGTACATGCCAGCTGCAGCTGCACGACTCAGATCTCCAAACTTGGATCCTTTCCTAGATAGACTAAGAGCTGCAAATGAAGATGATCTGGAGCTAGGTGAAGAAATATGGAAGGCACAGCATGGGCCAGAACCTGAACGTGCGGTTGGATTGCAGGCATCAGTTTTATCATGGGAGGGAGAGCCTTGCATATTCAGAGCTGGTCCTCCATGGTGGCGTCAGATTTGATTTCTCACACTAGCTAGTGTGGGGAACTCCTGTAGAGAAAAACATAGACAATATCAAGCAGATGATGGAGACAACGAAAAAGGATGCACTGTTGTGGAGGCATTTCTTTCCTAAATCCAAAGGTCATGTTTCCCTTTAAAGTATCAGGTACAGAAGAGGTTCTTTTGGGTTTTTTTTCCCCCTGTTTATTTCCTACTGGAGGTTTTCACAATTTCATTGGAAAGCAAAAAGCACAAAACAATGGAAATTGTTGGTCAATTCCTGATTCTGATGCTAAACCTGATGAGTAGAAAGTATTTTGTTCAAACCTCATGTGGTAGGAAATCTCATCAGCAGCAACAGGGTCTTCAAACATCCACCAAGAAGCCTGAAGATCTCTTACCGGTGACCGGGTCTTCAAACATCCACCAAGAAGCCTGAAGATCTCGTACCAGTTACAGGGTCTTCTCAAACATGCACCAAGAAGCCTGAAGATCTCTCATCTTCTCATCAGCTGAGCATAAAGAAAAAGTGTGAGCAAGCACATAAACTGACTCAATCAATCAAACGATCACTTCTGACAACAGCAAAGAGCCTACAATTGTGCTTCAAAATATTCCCAGTTGAATTCACATGGTCTTCAACACTTCACTGGCTAACCTGCCAACTCTCAGTACCCATTTTCTCTGTTGTGTCAGTCATGCAGATGGAGACTAGATTTCCTAAATCCATATCAAAATCTGCAGCAAATGGTCACATGAGCAATCTCATCAGATATGTTCAAGTACACAGTTAGACTCAATTCTCATATTCTTAGTTGTGACTACAAGGCACAAAATATGAAGGGTTCAAAAGCAAAAATGAACAAAGAAAAACAGATTGAAAAACATTAGACTTTTGCATGAACACCAATAGTAGTAGTCAGTCGGTCAGTGCAGAGAAGAAAACTACACAGAGGAAGGAAGCAGTTTTGTGAGCATTTTGATGCATTTAATAGAAGGTAAAAGTCTATACAAGATCCAACTGATCTAGTCCCCTGATGGAAGGGAGAAAAAAGCTCTTGAAAAAGTACGACTTCTGATTTATGAGATCCACACCTGCCAGCATAGAAACTATCCATTTCTGGCTCCATACTACAACATTTTAATGCAAAAAATTGCATAATCTGAAGAAGAAGCACATGACTTCAGAAGCAAAGGGTCTTCTTCAATTTATGCACAGCTGCTGACCATGGTGATGTTCAAAGACACAACTAACTACAGGAAGCTTTCTGGATGTTCAATATTGAGATTTCCAGTCCATCCAGAGAAATGCTTTTCAGATTTCCAGTCCACCCATCACTCGAAGATTCTGGCAATGCGGCAGTGACGTTTTGGAGACCCCAAAGGATAACGGGATTGCTGGAGCATCGACCACATGACGTGCACATCATCATAATGGCAGGATCTCACTTCATTGTATAGCTTCCCAATCCCTTGCCCTGCTCATACACAAGTTGAGATGTCAATCGATCAGCAGAATGTTTTTTCACGTTCAACATGATGAAGAAGAAGAAGAAGAAGAAGGATGCACCCTTGGAATGCTTTTTCACATTGAACCTGATGACGAAGAAGAAGGCTGCTCCCTTGGACAACAGGAAGACAAACGCAAAATAACACAAAATAACATCTGTGATGATGATGCTGGAGCTTCTATAGACATCATCAAGTGCCTGACAAAGTATTAAGGATTGGAAACTGTATGCGTCTACATGCAGACAGGAGCCTTCCATTCACTGAAATCTCGAAATTGCAATTACAGGAACAAACAGAGAGATTTACCAACCAACAGTTGGAGAGTTCAGCCTTTCTCTCTATCTCTCTCTCGCTTTGCTTCGTCTGTGTAATTGTAATAAGTACTAACGTCGTTCCCAGCGCGACTACAATTTCCGCAACGAAATGAAGACATTATAATAATCGAAATCGTAATACAAAAGCTCCTTTGATCAATTCAGAACCGAGCACAGGTGCAATTCATCATGCTCGGCGTTATGAATTCTCTCAGGTCTGCAATGCAATCGCCAACTGACGACGAACCTTACTCGGCTGAGAAACACAGAGCGACAGGAATTCCTGACTCGATTTTCTTTTGACTCTCTCTCTCTCATCTGGAAAAATTCCCTGAGTCTCAATCCATCGTCATCGTCATCCTCTCCTCTTCACTCCTGAAATAGTGAGAGTATTATGCAATTCTCTCGTATGATTCTTCTCTCCCCCCGACCGATTTTCCGTTACGCTATACCTTCCTTAGAATGAGTAGATTTGCAGGCAGACTAAGTAATCAAACGTCTACAGTGTGATCTCATCCTTCCCCACAAAAAACTAGACTTCTTTGCTCTTCCTAGCAGCCAAAAGGATCTAAATTGCTGTTTCTCGAACACAAAATAAAAATAAATCAAATCGTTCAGCACACAAACAATACAGCCGCCGGAAAGTAAGAAAGAAGTGAAATTAAAATAAGAAAATCTGTACCACGTTTGTGAGGATGCAGTCTCAGAAGGACTACGGTATGCACCGCACCCCACATCCTTTTGAACGGAGTCGTCACCTTCCTCAACCACTCCCCCATGTCGTTGTCCGCCACCACCAAGTCTTCTTCCCGCAGGCAGCGAAACAACAACAACAACAATTGCTCCAAAAAAACCGCTTTACACCACCTCTGAAGCTCGGAAATGGCTCAAATTGAGCGCTCTAATACCTCACCATTACGCCTACAGATGCTCTAAAATGCTCCGACCTCTGACAGAAAGCGGCGATGGAAGATCAAAGAGACCCGACGTTCGTTGTTTCTTTGCAAGGCTCCACGAGAGCGTCGTCTTCCCTTCCCGTCCCCCCTCCTCTTTCTGTAGAAAGCAGGAACCATTAACCACGGTTAATATGAAACCCACAGTGACCGAACCCCACCCTAGTAGGTACCTATACCAACCTACTGGCCT
>Ga0209611_10004914_pt1 | contig 22660 bp, 23 predicted proteins | sample S1TSphgellanicum_3_FD_187693 | JGI IMG/M metagenome (GOLD analysis project Ga0209611, IMG submission 187693) | Host-associated microbial communities from peat moss isolated from Minnesota, USA - S1T2_Fc - Sphagnum magellanicum MG (SPAdes) (version 2) | ecosystem: Host-associated > Plants > Peat... | reverse complement strand
CCGGTATAATTAACCCCAGTATGTACTGTTTATGCTGACAATGATAATGCAGGTTTCAATACTACTCTACGACAGGGGAATATCACCCATCATGAGTACATTCAGGTGCGTGTTTTTTGCTTCTACTAGAACATGCACCTGATCTAAGGATTAAGAAGAATTAGCAGCAGCAGCAGCAGTTCTGTAATTAAGGACTAGATTAAGGAATAATTGCCAGTGGCAGTTCTGTAAAAACTAGATCAAGGACTAGATTAAGGAATAATTAGTAGTGGCAGTTCTGTAAAGACTAGATCAAGGACTAGACTAAGGAATAATTAGTAGTGGCAGTTCTGTAATAAACTAGATTAAGGAATAATCTGGCAGTGATTTTTTTTGTAAAAAACTAGATTAAAGGCAAGTAGGAGAGAGAGATGTCTTTGTTCTGTGATTACTAGTTTTTTTTTTCCCTTTTTCAGTGTGGAAAGGGGCGAGATGTTGGGTTGAATCAAATAGCAGCATTTCAAGCAAAAGTGGCATCAGGAAATGGGGAGCAAACTTTGAGCCGTGATATTTACCGATTGGGTCAACTGTTTGATTTCTTCCGCATGTTGTCATTCTTCTTCAATTCTGTGGGCTTCTACTGGACCACCTTAGTACGTCCACAAAAAAAAAAAAAAAACAAAAAAAAAAAAAAAACCAAAAAGAAAAAAACCATCCATTCTATTTCTGTGGTTTTGAGCTTATATCACATTTCTTCAATTATCTCATTCCACCCAAATTATTAGTGTGTTATATGTTTTGATGCAAAGGATTGAAGGCCCCTGGGTTTATGAGAAATTTGTCAATACTCCCCATAGTTGGAGCTAAAGAAGCTGATTCTGGCAAACCATTTTTTGTGGAATGCAGATGACGGTTTTAACTGTTTATGTATTCCTCTACGGAAAGGTGTACCTGGTATGTATACAAAAGTCGCATAATTTTTTGTGTCTTCTCTTCTTGGGTCTAATCCTGATTGGAGTTCATTTGTGGCAAAATTTGCAAAGCTGGATCTTTTGTGTGCCAGAGAGAAAGAAGCAAGCAATGTCATATGTATAGTTCATGAATTTGTGGAATAGTAATGGGTAATTTTTGTTTCTGGGTGGATGTGTGTTGTTACACCAGGCTTTGTCAGGAATAGAGGATGCACTGAAGAACAAGGACAATATACTTGGGAACAAGGCATTGGAAGCTGCGCTCGACACGGGGTTTCTGTTTCAGATTGGTCTTTTTGCCGCAGTACCCTTGGTCATGAATTTCATCCTGGAGCAAGGTGTCTCTCGGGTACGTAATTGTACATCACTCAAAATAAATTGAGCTTCTGCTCAAAATGTGATCAATAACTGGGGAAAAGCCCGTTTGAAATCTTCTGGTCTATTCCTTTTTTTTGTGGCATTCATGGTTCAAGGTTTTCAACAAGAGCAATACTTATGTAAGTTCCTTGTGTGTCCTTAACTTTGGAATCTGGTGGAAACAAAGAGCAGGCGGTGATCAGCTTCATCACAATGCAACTGCAACTGAGTTCCATTTTCTACATGTTCTCTATTGGAACTCGAGCTCACGCTTTCAGCCGAACTATTCTTCACGGTGGTGCTAAGGTCCCAAAAAAATCAAACTTTCATCTTCTTTTCTCCTCTTCGTCCTACTTGAAGAATTCTTTTTCCTTAAGCGCCTCCATCTATCTTCCCTTTTTTTCTTTCTCCATGAATCAAAGAATATAGTATTTGTGGCTTTTAATGGACAAATCTTTACAAACTCCTCTGGTTATGGTTCTGGTGTACAGTACCGCTCTGCGGGAAGAGGCTTTGTTGTGGAACATATTCCATTTACAGAAAACTACCGACAGTACTCACGAAGCCATTTTGTCAGAGCGTAAGACTCTCTGAATTCTCTCTCTTTTGAAAAGGATTCTTCATAATTTCAGTGGAATCTTGTAGATTCATAAAAATGTGTTTTTTTGAAATCATGGGTCCATGGCTTCTTCACCCAATTCTAATACCCAACACTCATAGTAAAACCCTAAACTGTAAAACCTAAACCCTATTGAATATCAGCTCATTTTGGTTTGTGGGTATTGTGTAAATCATTGTTTTGGGTGGGTTTTTTCTGCAGGATGGAAATTATATTTTTATTGATTGTATATTTGGTGTATGGATCTCAAGATCAAGGTGCAGTTACATCTGTTTTACTTACGTATACCAGCTGGTTCCTTGCTTTCTCCTGGTTATATGCGCCCTTCATTTTCAATCCTTCAGGATATGAATGGCAAAAGTATGTCCCATTTCCTTCCACTACTCTTTTGTTGCAATTTGCATTTCATTATTAAAAAATTGAAAATTTTCTTTTCACTACAATATTATTCCAGACTCTATTATCAAATATTTTATCAAACATTTAGTTACATAGAAGAGACAATGTAAATAACAAAGTGCGTTCCATTTTCTTTCAATTTGGATTGCTTGCAGGACAGTGCAGGATTTCAATGAATGGTCGAATTGGCTAGTCCGTAAAGGTGGTATAGGAGATGAGGGAAAAATGAGTTGGGAGATTTGGTGGAACGAGGAGCAAGCGCATATCCAAACATTCGCAGGCCGATTCTGGGAAGTCGTATTAAGCTTACGCTTCTTCATATTCCAATACGGTGTCATATATACCTTGAATGTAGCCCGCAACGACATCAATGCTCGGGTGATGAGAATACAAAACACTTCAAAAATTACCATTGTTTACTATATTGCGTTTTTACAGATTGAATTATATCTTTTGGGAGCCTTGAGAGTTAAAGAAAAGTTGGTCTTTTGTAAAAGGAGTTTGCTTTCTGATCAGGAGTCTCAGGGTTGTATGATTTTATTTTCCTTCTTCTCAAAGTAGTTTATATGGGTGATCTTCATCTCTCTTCAAGCACCTTGGTTGTTTGTTGTTGTATTTATAATCTCACTGTTTTGTTTTGTTTTGTGTGTTGTATTCATAAATCTTGCGGTTTTCTTTTTTATTTATAATCTTGCTGGATTTTGATTTTTCAGGTATATGGATATTCGTGGCTGGTGATGATTGGAATCTTCATCTTATTCAAGGTGGGATACCAGAGACACACACACTCTCTCTCTATCACTATCTAGTTAAATCTTGTGGTTTCCTAAGAATAAATATCTGCCTTTTGCATTTATGAGCAGAAAAGATGGGTATGAGCAGAAAAGATGTTTATGTCGAAGTGAAAAGGCGTTTTTTTATGGGTTTTGCTGGTACTTTCCTCATGGTTTTTTGTTGTTTCATGTTTTGATTTAGGATGTTCACCTTCTCAGATTCCAAAGAAAATATAGACAATCTCTGCCATTGAATTCGATGAAAAAATCTGGCATGTTTTTGAGAGTCTAGAATCTTCTGAAAATTGATCAAAAGTCACAACTGTGCATTGACCTTGGCTTCCATTTTTGGGGTTTTTACAACTCCTATGTCTCTTTGTCAATGTTCTTCCATGAATACTGCTGAAAGTCTGGTCTTTTTCAAAACCAAAAAGTGCTTCATATTCTGAAGGAATTGCAGTCATCATGGTTACTGAGGACTTGCAGTGGCTGTTTTGATGTTGGCAGGTGTTTACGATTAGTCCAAAATTATCAGCTAATTTTCAGTTGGTGATACGTCTCTTCCAAGGACTGGTATTCTTAGCGTTGGTGGCAGGCGTAAGTGTGGCGGTGTCATTGACATCACTCTCAGTGCGTGATGTGTTTGCGAGTTCATTAGCACTCATTCCAACTGGTTGGGGTGTTCTCTCAGTAAGCAGCAAAAAAGTCCCTCTTCAAAAATTCTCAATCTGAATCTCCTTGTACATACAGTTCAGTTTACAGAGTATAATAAAAGTGGGTGTGTAGTTTTGATGATTTCTTAAACACTTGAAGAATCACAAAGAGACAAGAAATTCATTAAGGAAAGATTTGATCATTTTGTATTGTTTTTGGATGACAGATTGGAATTGCCATAAGACCCATTTTGGAGTCACGTGCATTACGGTGGGCTGGGTTATGGAATTCAATACGAACAATAGCTCGTCTTTATGATGCAGCAATGGGGACACTCCTTTTCATTCCTATTGCATCATTGTCATGGTTCCCCTTCATCTCCACCTTCCAAACTCGCCTTGTCTTCAACCAAGCCTTCAGCCGTGGTCTCGAAATCTCTGTCCTGTTGGCTGGAACTCGACCCAACACAGGTTTATAGCTCTGGAAAGTTTTTTGATGATGACCAATGACAATGACAATGGTTTTCACGGTCTCACTCTCTTGCAGGAAACTGCAACTATTGTAAAAACACAATTTTGTTGAACAGATTGTCAGCAGGTTGTGTGTTGAAATTTTTGCTTACGTTTTCTCCCAAACAGGACATAGCTTCTTGCAAGAGGAGCTGTTTCTCAGGATATGTATATTAGACAACAGCCCCAAAAAAGTGCTGTAATTTTTGTGCAGTATGAATGGACATCAAATTCTATCCTTTGATGCTTTTGGAATTCTTCAGTTTCTTGCTACAGAAAATTTGGATTTAAGAATCAGAATTGGATGCAATGGATATGGAAGCTGCTGTATCAGTGGCAGTGATGGCGGTGGCAGTGGCGGCAGTTTCCAAGCCTTTGATGAAGTTGTAACCCAATTCGGACATATCACTCAAGGTTTTTTCTTTGGTGCTCTTCTTGACAGGGTTGAGGTCGAAGAACCAGTTCACCAGAGTACTTCCCGCTTGATCTCTGTCTTCCTCCAAATGCCATGTGAATATGCATTCTTCCAAATTGAGGTTGCTGCCTTGGAGTGTGTAAGTGAAGCAATGGTGCTGTGGTGAAATGGTAAGGAGCTTGTCTTTCGCCCATCCTTTTCTTTTACCCCCTGGCAAGCCTGTAGGGGAGTTGAGTGTGTAGAACCTGAGACAGCCGGGCTTACGGTTGCGGCCTTTCAGACGCTCACATACCTCGACAATTGGCACAAATTTGTGTAAGCCGCAGAAATCGGATGCAATCTCCCATGCTTTCTCTAATGATGCTTCAATGGAAGCTGTGATGGAGCCTTGCCATTTCAATCCAGCAGCAGTGGCAGTGCCAGTCACACCAGGATCCTCATCACTGTAATCGCTTGCAGCATCCATGAGCTGTGTTAAACCTCCATTCACTTGTATTACTCTCATTGCAGCAGCTGCACATGCATTTGATCAAATCTCCACACATCATCAGTGTTTTCAGCCAAGCCCACAAAATCAACTTATAAATCCTTCACAATTGTTTGGTTGCTTTTGCACCAGTTTCTCCCGAGTTTTGTCAAGAAGCTGGAACTGCTGCTCTAGATCTCTCACTTCCTTACACACTTATGCCCCATCTGCTCATGTGGATGTTAAACTGAAGAGTGAGCGAGAGAGAGAGAGAGAGAGAGAGAGAGAGAGAGAGAGAGCAACCCCAATGAAATCCCTGACACCTACAATCTGTAGCAAATAACCCAGAAGCTCATGCAAAGAAAAGAAAAGAAATGCTTGCAAAGATTGGATTGTTCCCAATGTGGAGCTTGATGGCAAGATTTTGTTCCCAAAAGCTTGATGGGCTCTTCCTGAAATTTAATGGAAGAAACTTTATTTGCAAATCTTGATGGTAAGAAATTTTGCTCCTCAAAGCTTGATGGGTTCTTCCCAAAACTTGATCTGAAGATTTCTTCACAAACCTTGAAGGTGCAAGAATTGCTCTCAAAAGCTTGATGGGAAGATTTGCTTCCCCAAAAGCTAGCCTGCTTGATGATGGGCTTCTTCTTCTGTTGAAAGCTTGACAGATTGGTCTCCTTTGAAAGCTTGATGAAAACTGGTTAGAAGATAGTTGTTGCAGGCTGTTGGGTTATGAGAGAGAATGGGGATGGCTGGAAGAGAGACAAACAGAAGAGGGTTAAACAGTTGGAAAAACAGCCAAGAAGTACTCAAAACTGTCATTCAGTGCGCGCACACACACACACACACAAACACTCCAACTTGCAGCAAACAATGATTTTCTTTCTGAGAGAGCAGGTGGAACTTGTTGGTTACAACTTCTTACAAAAAGGGATAAGAAAGAAAAGAGTGAGAAACTGGAAAAAGAATGCCAGAGGAAACTAGAAAACATGGGGATTTGTTTGCTTGTTTCTTCACTTACAACCAAATTGGAGTAATGGGTCAGCAGCAAAATAAATCCTGATTTTCGTAAAGCACTGCCTGGATTTTTCCTTTGTATTTTCAGCTCCATTGCCTGCCTGAAGAAACCCGTTTTCAGTAAGTGGGATCTTCTGCGGTAGAAAGTACGAGCAGCCAGGCTGTACTTGGAACTTCTGACCAGCGGAAGGTATCAGGTAGCCTGTCACTATTTATAAAAAGTGAAAAAATCCCAGCTCTGCTTTGCGTAGGAAAAGGACCTGGGTACAGGCCCTTCCGTCACTTTCAACCTGTTCCCTCAGCCAGCGGCTTGGGGCACAGATCTCAAATCATGGAAGGGCCTGTACTCAGGCCCTTCTCCTATACATAAATTATTGCTGTTGCAATTGGGTAGCTTCACAAGTAGAAAGCAGCAGGAGCAGTAACAATATTGGAAAATTTGTTAGCAAAACTTCTGGAAAATTTGCTCTTACACCGGAAAAAAAAAAAAAAAAAAAAAAGGGGAGGGAAAAAAAAAAAAAAAAAAAAAAAAAAAGGGGAAGGAAAAAAAAAAAGTTACCAACAATCCTGAGTGTTTAATTCCAGTTGCAGAAACTGTTCCAAGTGCATGCATGAGTTTAGGGTGCATACATGGTATGGTGAATCCAAAAAAATTGTCACAATGTTTGTAATGATTCAATTTGAATGATTCTAAATGTGTAATGAAAGATTGTTCACATAATCTATCATTATGTTTTGAAATTTTTTTTTGGAATGCATTTGTGACATATAATCACTTGTCACAAAAATAATTATTTTATTAAAAGAATTAAGAAATATTTCTTTTATATGGAGTTTTCCAATGAAATTTTGCATATATGATTGTATTTATGTACAAAAAACCATCTTCTATAGTTTTTTTTCTTTCAATTTGACTTAACATCATGAAATTTAAACTTAAAATATATATACATTTTAAATGATATATTATGTGATAATAGTGTTGATGATTATGCTTTTTTTTTAAAGTTATAAAATTTTTAAATAAAAATTTTTATTCATAAAATAAATTTTTGTAGATCAATGAAAATAATAATTCAGTGCTATCAAATAGAGTGTTTTAATCAAGTTTTATAATGTGATTAATATGCATTTACTCATAGAGAAATGATTTTTTTTTGGTTAATATATTGATGATTGGTGTAACTTTATTTTGTTTGCAAACCCCAAACGAATGAAAATTTAAAATTTAAAAATAAAATAAAAATTATAACATTTTTAATAAGTTAGATATTGAATCCAGTTTTGAATACATTTGGGGGTTCATTGTAGCATGCAAAACAATACTCACATCACATGACCCACCATAACATAACATGCAAACATAACACGCACCCCCCAATTTTAGGCAACAAACAAACAAACACTTCATTACAACTTGTGTGTGTGTGTTGTGTGTGTGTGTGTGTGTGTGCATAAATTTGCAGATGTGAGACTCCAAACTTCAAACTTGTGTCTGAAAATTTGTCTCTATTCTACTTTAAGAGACAAGAAAGATTGAGAGAGAGAGAGAGAGAGAGAGAGAGAGAGAAAAGCAAGAATGTCATTTAAGACAAGTTCTCATACAAAAGAGGACACAAGATTGAATCCAAACCAATATTAATAATAAGAAGAATATCATCATTATATGATTGCAATGGAGAATTCATGCACATGAACAAGATCTAGAAGCTGTGATCTGAAAGAACAAGTGCAATCTTGCACAAGAAGAAGAAGAATCATCTTGAAGAAGAAGCTCTTAGCTTTTATGGAAACAATTAAGGTACTGAAGAACAAGAAGAACAAGAAGGAGTTCTGATCTTCCATGTATGGGAAGAATTTGAAGATGCCCTGATCTTGGGAAGAAGAAGCTGGAGTTCTGAGCTTTCAGTCTATGGGAAGAAGAAGAAAAAGAAGAAGAAGAAGAACAACAACAACAACAAGGAGGTTTGATCTTGGGTGCATGGGTTCAATCAGAATGGTGGGTGGTTTTTGTATAAGAAATTCTTGCAGACAGTTAATGCAACGTGATTCTGAGCAATTTTTGTTTTTTTGGGGTTTTGTTTTGTGGTTTGCAAGTAGCTCTACCGAGCAGTTGTCGGCTAGCAGTAGCTTGATGCTTGAAGAAGAATTGTTATTATACAATTGTTGAGGATGATGCTGAAGAAGAAGAAGTTGGTGGTGTTCTTGGTTGTGGCTGGACTGGAGTGTTAGGGGGAAGACCAGCTGCAGAGGCAGCAGAAGCAGCGTCGAAGAAATTGGCAATCGCTTGCATGATGTAAGTATACGCTGTCTTTGTGGTGCAATCACTGGGTGCAGCTTCTCCGTTCAAGGATGCAGCTAGTGTCAACAACTCTTCTTGAAACTCTGACAGTTGGCCATCTTCGTTCGCTGGCGATGGTCGCAGTGATGAAGGAGCAGCTGGCAACTCCACTGCGCGCAACACCACCAGCAGAAGGTAAACAACAACAACAACAACAACAAACGTCTGATTCCATGAAGAAGATTCAAGTCCTCAACTCCCAACAACAACAAGAAGAAGGAAGATTTTGATCATCTTTGTGATGGAGATCTGTATATATTGTGTTGGGTTGCATGAGCAAGCAGCTTGAAGCTGGTTCTTCTTACATGGGCAATCGGTTCTTGGAGAAGAAAGAGAGAAGACGCTTTCGAAGGTGCCAGCCCAAGCATCGCGTGCTGTCAAGAACGGTCCCGGCAGATTGAACAGTTTCTTGACTGTGGCTGGAATCGACGAATGCTCATACTGCGATGTCGCTGTCGGTCCCTCCGCAGCATGCAAAACTGCAGCAAAACAAACAAAACCCAACAAGCTTAATTCTACTGATCATCATGAGCTTCTTGCAGCAGCTGACAAGCTTCACAAATGAAGACACTCAGACCGACTCTAGTCATGCATCGTCGTCGAGTCTCGACATGATGATCAGCTTCACGCGGGACAATATATGAGCTGAGAATAACTAGCTGAAAACACGATCAGACAAGAACAAGAAGATCTTGAAGCTGTGATCATCATCGATGATCTCTGGATGCAGTGATTCTAGATGCAGTGGAGCACCTACCTGTGCCTGCAGGGATCCAAGGAGAGATGAGCAAGACAGGAACACGAACACCGAGACGAGTGAAGTCGAAGGAATAAGGAGGAGCAGAGCCGATTATGCCATCAGGACTAGGAACGCCAAGGGGAGTAGGAACATGATCATAGAAGCCACCATGCTCATCATAGGTGATGAGGAGGAGAGTCTGATTCCACTGAGGACTAGCACGAAGCGCTTCGTAAACTTGTTTGATGAGCGCTTGACCCTGTGCGACATCATGAACGGGATGGTCATCATTCCCAGCGTCGGTCAGGACGTCGAAGTACTTGGGCTCGATCACAGTGTAATTGGGAAGCACTCCGTTTTTCGCATCCTCGAGAAACGAAAGCTCGTAAGGATGGAAGTTCAAGACATACTTCAATTGTCGCAGGTTTCTGTAGAACAAAGTGTTGGGGATTTGTTGGTAATAGATCCCGAATGTCAAGTTCGCTTCGTCTATAACTTCGAAGATGGTCTTCTGTGGCATTCCTAACGCGAGCAGCTCCGTGTTGTTGCTCATCAATCCATGCGAAGTCGCGGAATGCAGATACTGTCTATTGGGTTGTGTTGAAGATGGAACTGAAGCAAACCAGCGATCCACTACGGCGAATTCCTGTACCAGACTAGTATGGATCGGGATGTCTTCCGGAGCGAAAGAGCTCATGATCGTCTTTGATAATCCTGCTTGTATCGTCTCCGCATTCGCTGCAAATCCGGACATCAGTGCAACTCCAGTTGCATCACCCGTATCGGGTTCAGGTTGAGCGCCGAAGATTTGCATCAGTATGTCTTGGTAGGCATGTCCTGGATCCGCTTGATCCACATACGGGGCTTGATCCGAGACTGTGACTTCTCCGGCTGCTGGATCTGTGAGCGATAACGGATTGCTTTCGGTTCCTGTTAGTCCGTCAATCTCTGGGTTCAATCTATTCATGAATCCCAGCATCTGGTCGAACGATCTGTTCTCCATCACCAGTATCACTACTGTCTTGATCGCTGCTGCTCCCGCTGGTTTCTGCGCTGCACTGCAGCACCCGCAAGAAAGATAGTTCTGGAACATCTTCTCCAAGATCTTCAGCATTTTGTCTCTCGATCGATGAATGACTGAGCAAAATCTTGTGAGTTCTGCTGCTACCCCGCTACTAGTGCTGAGTGCTGAGTGCTGCTGCTGCTGTTGCTTGCTGAAATGACTTGTGAAAGGTCAGGTACAGCCATAGATTTATGTGGAGTCTCGGGCTCTTGGAGCTTGGAGTGAGTAGTGGGATTGAAGCAATTAGGAGTCTCTGTGGGGTACCATCTATTACTGTTCTTTGAAAACCAAGTTTCTTGAATTGCTGCAGCTCAAGTGGTTTCTTTCTTACTCAACCCAGCAGCAGCAGCAGCAAGAACAACAACAACAATTTTGATGAAATGACGCTGATGGGTTCTGATGGCATGGCTGGGAACTCATGACGATCGTAACTAGCTGCTTCTACTCAAGCTTCGGAATCTGTTGCCAGGATCTTCAATGTCCGATACGTCTAGTTACGTCTTCAAGATTGTGTAAACGTGAGCTTCAACCCTCCTACTGCTGCTGCAATCTGATAAGTTGCCACAACTGGAAGCTAATGTGTGTGTGTGTGTGTGTGTGTGTGTGTGCAGCTGCTCCACGACGACAACGACGACGACGTCTCTTCTTCTGCTTCTGATGATGATGATGATGATGATGACCTGATGATCTTCATTGACAAGTTTTTGGTTTTTTCTTGACGCTTTTTCTTCGACAAAGTTGCTTCTTTTATCTTTGGTGGAGACTAGTGACGACTATCCGTCCACGATGATCGACAGTTGAAAGAAAACCAGAATGACTATTTCACAAAGAAAGTCTGGCCCCCGGGCTGGATGCTCACTACTACTGTTGTTGTTGTTGTTGTTGTTAGCTTAAGATTGGGGTATTAGGGTTTTAGGGCAGGTTGGGTTTTTCTAATTCTATCTTCATCTCCTCCTCCTTCCCCTATGTCCACTGCAAAACTAATGTTCCAGTCGAGAGCTTGCAAATGCAGCATGGGATGATACCATGAAGATGCGATAGGAACACAAAAAGAAAGAAAGTCTAATTCCTTCTCCTCCTCTTCTTCCACTGCAAAACTGTTGCAGCTGAAAGCTTTCAAATGCAGCATGGGATGATACCATGAAGATGCCATAGGAACAAAAAAAAGAAAGAAAGAAAGTCTAACTCCTCCTCCTCTTCCTCTGCAAAACTGTTGCAGCTGAAAGCTTTCAAATGCAGAATGGGATGATACCATGAAGATGCCATAGGTACACCGAAAGTAAGAAAGAAAGAAAGTTTAGCTCCTTCCTCCTCCTCCTCCTCCTCCTCCTCCTCTTCCTCCTCCTGCTCTGCTCTTGCACTGCAAATTGCTCCTGAAAGGCTTGCAATTGCAGCAAAAACCTTTCTCTCTCTCTCACGCTACAAGACATTCCTCCCCCCCTTTTCATCCATTCATCATCCATGCACACATTTATTTAGTCAGTAATACATTTATCTATGTGCAATTGCATACCTTTATACTTTACAATAGGTAAAAAGCCATGACACTTTTATTGGCCCTGCCTTGTAAACTGAGTTTCATCCTGTCTTTCCTTTTTCCTGATCGCCTCCACTGCTGCTTCAAATATTTTCACTGCTCCTAACCGTACAACTACTATAACTAGTCTCCAACCTCATGCAATAAATGCTGAAACAGTTTCAGCATTTTATACTGAGTTGCAGCATTTCATGCTGAGATTTAATAAAATGTCTTTACTTTGCGGATATACCACTGAAAGAGAGGATAGTGGGGGTGAAAGGAGGCCCAAAGACAGGGTGAAAACAAGGTGACTTTATGGATAACTCTATTGTGTTGACAATCATTATAGAGTATAGTAGCTTCTTCAAAGGACTTTGCCCCCTAGAAACTAGGTGAGATGATTCATCCTAATTTGCTTGTAAAAGGATGCACATTCATCTTTTGAACATTTTGTTTTTTTCTATCACCTCCTAAATTGTACATGCATCTCCAAATGACTTTGTCACCTATCCGTAACTTACCCAAATTTTTTTTAAAAAATTAAAAAATATATATATATATCTGAAACTACCTTCTCCAAAAATGATTGAGATCATGCATCCATCATACACCAAAAATTCGTACAATGCTTTTAAAATGTGACAATGTGATTGGAAAACATTCAAATTTGCATGTCATGACAAGTTTCTTTTTTGTTTCAATTTTTCGCAGAAATATGAAAAGGGAATGTTCAGTCGCATATTCCACTTTTTAAAAGAAAAATTATTAGATTTAAAAAAAAATTGAAAATCCTTTTGTGACATTTCCATTTTGGTTTGGTTGCAATTTAATTTTTTTTGATGTTTAAACGTGTCCCTAGGACACGTCACCATTTAATATGAGATCACTTTTGAACTGTTTGCAATTGATGTGAGATCTATAAAAGGAAAACAAATAGCAATCATGACCCAAAAAATTTATTACAAAAACATGATTATTATGTACATTAAAAATAGATTTAAATTTTATTTTTTTTCCTTAGCTATGACCAATTTATCATACAATATTCATTGTCAATATTACATAAATGGCATGGCCATTGTGTGTAAAAGACCTTGTTTGTAATGGGTAAAAAGTGACAACACTTTAAACTTAAAATTTCAATTTCAATTTCAATTTATTTGAATTGAAGGGGGTGTAGATTCAAGGGTGCATGCTACATTTTTTAAAAAACTCTTTTACCTTGAACTTAGGTTTTACTACCCTCTCCCCTCCCCTCCCCCCCCATGTTGGCTGGTTATTAGGAAAAGACCCCTAGGAGTTATCCAAGTGGTTCTTAGGATTCATGGTCACGATTGTCACAAAGGAAATCAAAGACCCAATTCTGGTATATATCCATGGTTCTCAAAGAATTGGAAAAAACATCCAAACCACCAACCCTAAAAAGGCCCGTTCTTTATGGGTTCATTTGTGATAACCACAGGTTCTTTCCGAGACCACCGATGGATCTTTGATTCTGAAAATTTTCAAAGAACTGGAACCAACGGTTCTTTCACGATTTAAATAACCGCACAACACTGGTTTTAGGTGTGTTAAGACATTTTATTTTTAAAAGAAATATTGGTCTGCTTTCAGTTGCTTGCATCCATATGTCAAATTTTTTAATTACTAATTTATGCATTCTATTTTAGGCAGGTTTTGTGAACTTAAAAAAAACTCATAACCTCTTTTGTTTTGCTACCTAATATGCTTTTTACCTAATATAATTTTGACATATTTTGTTTAATTTAATTATTTTAAAATGAAATTTTAATGAAAGCACCATGTCTAAACATGAAAGATGAGAACAAAAGATAGTCCTTGGGGAAATTAACCTCCCCAAAAAAAAACTAAATTTTATTGGGATTCAACAACAAAATCACTCTTACCGAAAAACTAATTATGTGGTGACAATAGTACTTAAACCTTAATTGTGTAACAAAACTTGTGGGCAAAAAGGCTTTGAGTTCATGTGACCTCTAAAAGAAAATTTGAAGGATCTCGAAATAGAAGTCTTGGTTTTATTCTCAAGATATAATTATGGAGTGCCTAGCTTTTGACTCAATTATGTAGGTGAAAAGAGGATAACTTGTGCAATGCATATCGAACAAAAGTATTATGCTATTGGGATCATTTTGAGGAGGATAAAACCTCCCACATAAAACAACACAACCTCAACAAAAACATCAATATTGTATATATCTTTGTAGTACATTCTTTGTGGAAAGAATGCAAACGTCGACCATCGTAACCACCAATCAAAAGACTAGTGTCGATGTTTCATAATGTCAACACATTTTGTGCCACAAAAAAATAAAATGCAAACGAAATCAAATCCACTTTTCATCTTGCATCATACAAGAAAGTTCTTAACATCACAATAATAATCTACAAGAAAAAATCCACCATTTAACGTGCATGCTTTCTAAACTTTCTAGAAATTCATTCAATTGACAAAATTCAATTCAACAAAATTTGTTGAATTGGATTGGATCGATTTTCATCAAATTCAATTTAATTCAAAATTCAATCAATTGATAAAATTAGTTTCTTTACACATGGCATCAATTGAATTTAGGACCATTTAAAAATTTAAAAATTTGAATATCCATTCAAAAACTGTGTTTTTTTTGCACTTCTTGACAAATAAATGCGTAATAAACTTTTATTCTTGAGAAAAAAAATTATTAAATTTTTTTTTATAGATAGATACTTATTTATTTTTCATTTTCCTTTGGTTTAGTAATGTGTTATGAACCACAAATATGAGGCCCTATGGCTATTGAAATATGTGTTTTCACCCAATATTGCCCTACCAACAATGTTATTGATTTCAACATATTATTGTTTAAATTTTTTGTAATTATCATCAATTAAATCATCCAATGATTTTGAGACAATTTACACATGTTTGGAACACAAATCATCTATCATCTTCATTCATAGTGTATGCTACTAAAACTATCACTAAACATGAAAGATGAGTGACAATGACAACTTTCATTGCTAAAGTCCATGACATCAAACATGCTAGTTCAAGCACCCCTAAAAAGAAAAACATAAAATTATCAATGATAATGCCAATTATCAACTTGACTTCATCAAACATATGCACTTTCAAAAAGTAATTTGATGTATTATATTTATTGTATAATTCGTAAATTATCTTTGGTGATTTAGTTAAAAAATTTAAACAACATTTTGCAAATCAGTGATTTTAATTTCCATTTAGGATTTTTTTCCATTTTTCATTTTCATGATTTAATTTTGATATTATTTAAAATTATTGGGTTTGGCTCTTTATAACAATATTAGAGAAATCTGTAAAGTCAGGAAAAACAGGTCAGTACCCCGAGTTTGGTCATACACAAGGTGAGATTAAAAAAAAACCTGCAAAAAAGTACATTAGCATTCAAAGGGGGGTGAGACTCAGGAAACCATCAATTTCCTGAGTTTGATGGTTTCCTGAGTTTCACCCTGTCTTTCCTTTTTCCTGAGCGCCTCCACAGCTGCTACATAGATTTTCAGTGCTCCTACCTGTACAGCTACTATAATTCCTCTCGAACCTTGTGCATTGAATGCTGAGATTCAGCATTTCGTACTGAGATTTAATAAAATTTCCTTACTTTGTGGATACCACTAAAAGAGGGGTTAGGGGGTGAAAGACAAGGTGAAGACAGGGTGATTTTATTACGGATTATCTTTATTGTATAGGGATTGTAATATGTTGAAGAAACAAATGAAAAGGAGGTTGAAAAGAGGAATTGACTTAGTGCTGAAGAGTTAACCCAAAACTTTCACAGTATGTCTTTGTGAGAGGGGAGAGATTATAAGAGCTTAAGGGCTTTGAATCTTCAAAATGTTAATTGCATGTTCTCATCTTCTTTGGTACCAAACTTTGCAAAATTTTCCAGCATTTCTGAAACCCAATGATCAACAATGAGCTCAAGAACTTATGAAACAATTCTCCGTTTCAAGCAATTCAGTCTTAATCACAAAATGGAGAGATTTTCTGTTGACATCCATAGCCAAATAGAGAGTATAGTAGAGGAAAGAGTGATCCTGCAAGAACCTTTCTCATACATTCCAGTGGAAACAACTCACAACTCCTCCTTTCTGAAACAGATGATGATATATTTGATGCTATATTTATGACTCTAAATATCCAAAACCTCTTTGAATCTTGTGTTGTTTATGATTTGGATACATAAGAAAAGTATCTAAGTAACCCTACCTTTGAGGTCTGGTCTTCCATTTTGTCGCAGTTTTTTCCAGACCTAAAACCACCAACAGAACACCAACAATGCACACACAAAAAATTAAGAAGAATATCACACCACATGTGCTGACAAACATGAAGCAGGATTTGTCCAACCCTTTGCCCAATCACCTACTTATTGGAGGTGGACAACTTTCTGGATGTAGTAGTTCAGTTGTCGGGATTTTCCCAAGTGCAGAAAAAGGGGGGAAGAGCTAAAAAACCCGAGGTACTCTTTTCTTTGTTCATCACTTCTGGCATCTTTGCTGGAATTCTTGCAATTGGTTCTCCAATGCAACGCCGCCAAAAACAGTAACACCATGTACAATCCATCCTTCAAAACTGTTGTGCTTCACCAATTCTGAACTCATAGCCACCACTAGTAAGGAATTTGTTTTTGCAGAGAGTGTCAACCCCTTTATCATGCTCAATGCAGAAGAAATAACCACAACATAGCAGTACAGTGTTGTCCACCTCTATTCCATAGTACCCTTCCTTTTATAGATTGTGCTCTTCTTTGCTGTCTTAATATCTCCTTTGCTGGAGTAGTGTCAACAGTACTTGGAAGATTCACAGTTTGGGAAGCAATGCTTTCTTCATTAACTCTGTCCTCTCCTCCATTTGCTGCATGAATTAGAAGCACAACAGGTTTCCAGGAGTTTCAACCAGACAGTGGGAAGAGATCAAATAGTGAGCATTCAAGCCACATATGCTCCTCTTGTCCTCCAGGGAGATGTGAAGTTTGGAAGAGACATGAAGAAATTAGGTTAGGTTAAAAAATAACACAAACAACATACATATTTTTAAAAATTGTACATGCTAGTTAGGATGTCCGGGATTCTCACAGGTGACGGCATAGCAAAAGGACAATTTAAGGACAATTTGGAGTAAAGTAATGTGCCAATTATAGTTTGTTAACTTTATGAAAGAATGAGTGATGAATTTGATAAAGAATGTCCCTGAATTTCAGGGTTGAGATTGAAATTGAATTGAATCCCAGCTCTCTCATGCTTTGGATACCAGCATACAAAGTCAAGATAATGATGAGATAAAGGATTAAAGATCTTGGAGCTCTAGGTCAATCTTATATCATAAACACATCCCACAGGCAAATTGCAACATTGATCACAAGCAAAATCATGTGAAATACAGTGCCTGGGAAAGGAAAACAAGCAGGAATGGTGAAGGTCATTAGACAATCCACTAGTGCACAACTTAAACAGAAAGCAGATGGTACGATTTTATTAAACAAACAGGTATGCTATAAGTACATTTACTTGTCAAACACAGAATTCAGAAACCCATGCACTTAACCAAACTTATTTCATTGTGCTTGCCTTTTAGAACATTGATTTCCTCTTTCCATATTCCCTGTATTCAGATCTTCTATGAAATTAGTCAATCCATCAAGGAAACACTGAAGCACCATTCCTCTTGCTGGCAGAACTTTTATATCCTGTTTTCCCATTTTGAGGCTTTTAATCACTCACACAACTACCTGTCTCGGATCATAGATTATGGGCCACTTCCTGGCCTCCTAAAGCAGCTATAAAGCAGCTATTGTCATACACATACAGCAATCTACACTTTTCTCTCGACAATCAAAACTGAAACTAGTGCACAATCAGCTTGCTTCAGCTTGTGCTTCCTCACAATTGCCACAAATTTTGAGCTGAGCCCAACTAATGGCCTGAAACATCATCAACATGCTGTCAGCGACAGTTTTACAATGTAGAGCCCAAGGCCCCCTTCACCACACCTGAAACGGTGTTCTGCACCTTCTCAACAATACTTTCTCCACTGTCAGTTACTTTACCCTGATCCATCTGGGGCTTGAGCAACACCTGCACATCCAAGTTGGACCATGGGTTTGCAAACTTACCAGCTGGCAGGAAAACCCAACACTGGAAAATCATATACAAAGAGACATACAGATATTTCAACTTTCATCACCAAGTAGAAGTCACACACACCTTTACACATCCATCCTCCTTATCATTGAAAATCTGAAACGCCCTTGGTGCCTCTGAAAGCGGAAGCACGTGCGTTATTGGCAGTGTTGAATCAATTCTTCCTGACTGCACAAGTGGCAGCAATGTTGGCCTGGATAAAGAGAACCACTACACAGTCAGATACTGGAACTTGATCCTGAAAAGTGATGCAACTTGCAACTCTCTGATTATAAATACAAAAGACATGACTTCTTGAGGTATGAATGTGCTGGTCCATTTGCACTTCTTCAAATGCTCAACAAGCTTGTTGAAACATTGTTGTGCTTACCAATATTTCTGGACAGGTGTCTGTCCTGCAGCAATTGTAAGTCCCTTCTCCATCATGGCACCGACATTAAAATGGCTGCAACAAACATATCCACAGATTTGAAACAACAGGTAACTATCTCCCAGCAGTGCAAGACATTCACACAATCCTCAATTGGCCTTTGTAACCAACTTTAGCTTAAAGTTCTCAACCATCATACTCACTTTGCATAACCTGCATAAACACCGACTACACCAATGCGGCCAGCTTTGCGGACAGTGTAGATAAGCTCATTCAAAATCTCAGAAGTGTCTGTCTCCAGGTTAAGGGTTGTCTCCAACTTGTGCACCAGGCTCTGCAAAAAAACTAGCAGATTGTCAGATGAAACTCCAGATAAAGTCACGTCCTCAGCCCAACTCAAAATCAAGCCCTGTTTCCTAAATTGTCACCACAAACACCTGCATATGCTCCTATTTTACTATCCATATATGCTTTCAGCTTATTCGTCAGCAAAATGCAGGTGAAGAGTTGATATAAAGCCACAGTCTAGAGGCTTAGAAGCAGAGACTAACCTCCACATAATGAAAGCCCACAGCTTCTATGGCCACATCTGGACCTTCAGGAAAAATTGACCGCAGCTCTTTGTACACATTCTTGTCCTTCCGGTTTATTGTCACCACAGCATGCAACTTTTTCTTTGCAAAGTCAAGGCGGTACTGAACAGAATCAATAAGCACCACACAAGCAGCTCCTCGTATCAATGCACAGTGTGCAGCAAATAAACCAACTGAAAACCCCAAAGCCCAAAAACATAATTAGCAAAATTCAACTGTAAACTGCTGAAGACATTAACTGTTGTAACAGCAGATGTGTTTGGTTAGTTCTATAAACAACATACACTGTCTTGAATTTTGGTTTGCAATTGAAGTTTTGACAACCCCCCTGTTGTACAGCTGACCTATCTGAGTACCCCCTTGGGACACTTCCCCAGTAAACAGACAATAAACTGCATGGAGGAGAAGGCTTTAAGTACCTGGACCAGCACCCCAGATGGCCACATTATCTCCCTCCCCAACCCGGCCCAACTCATTGGCATGCCATGCTGTTGGGAGAATATCAGAGAGAAAGATTGCATGCTCATCGTCAAGCTCATCTGGCACTTTCAAGCAATTCATATCCGCTGCAAAATAGAAGCTAAAAGCAATGGTCACAACATGTAAGATTTAGCTCATAACTAGATTCCATTCACAGGTATCATGGCTTCATCATTACACAATGTAGATGAAATTGCACAGAAAACTCCACAGAAGGTAACAATTGTAAGAATGTCGAATATGCAGACTACCCATGTCCAATCATTGAAAATCAATCCATGACAACACTTCAATCACATATCCATCTCACATAAACACAGAGACCAACACAGAGACCATGTCTGCTCTTCTATAGCAGATGTGAAAAGTATACATCCTAATCGTAATAGCAAAGACAAAAAATCTCTTGAGTACTAAAATGACAATAAAAGAGTGTAACAAGTGCACTTTCAGAGCTCATAGATAAGCCCTCTTCGGTGTGATAAAATACTGGGAAAGAGTTGGCCCACCAAACTGAAGGATCTCAAATCTTAAGCAGCTTTTCTATTGCACAAAGAACATATAATTACAATAGAGTCTTACCAAAAGGAACACGTACAAACTCAGCCTGCCCACCTTCCCAACCACCAGTCAGGTGTGAGTAGCCAAAAAACCCTGCTAATCTGCACATGGCAACCCACCAAACTATATCAAAATCCCAGGCAAGGGAAACTGAGATCACAATTCAAACAGCCAAGCTGCAAATGGTTACAAAGCAAAATGAGCATACTCTGAATATGCCAGAAAGATCATCTTTCCCTAGCAATTACTGGCAGAAAACTGCAAGGTCAAAGAATACCTGTCACCATAGAGCAACTCCTGTTCCTTGCTTGGATTTGTTGTATCACAGCAGGAATACTCATGCCTATGGCATGGTGGACACTGGTTACAAGCAATGTCAAATGCAGTAACCACACGATCTCCTGCAAAACAGGAAAAAAGTTAAATCACTTGGCTGCAAGGAGTAGACACAATTGAAGAGCAGTTCAAAAGGATGTGCAATTGTATTATGCTCAATTGGCAGTAGACACAATTGAAATTGCTATAGCACTGCCAAGAAACACTTGATGCCCTTGAAGGAGAGGTATCTACTGGCTCAAAAGGATGTGCTAAAACGGATGCAGCTCAATCAATACTGAGGAGGAAGATGATTTCTTCTACTGCTCACAAATGAAACAAAAATCAGATTATGAGATGCAAATTAGGGGATGATGATTCATGTAACCTGGTTTAAGGTTCTGAACCTCAGGTCCGACTGATTCCACAACCCCCATGAACTCATGCCCACAAACATCACCATTCTTCATACCAGGCATAAACCCTACGTACATGTGCAGGTCGGAGCCACAAATGCAGGTGGTTGTGACCTTCAGAATGACATCTGTCTGCAGAAACAAATGGCAAGCAAAAGCTGGTGAGAGGCCAGGCTTCAACCATTTACATCAAATAACAAAAATTCTCAAATTTCCATGGCTTGCATCAATAAAAAGGAGATCTAATGGAATCATAAGAAGGCGTACATGCAGATGACGAGGAATCATATGCAAAATTCAGTGTGGTTGTTACTTCACCAGAAATGCATGCTCCAAGCTTCCCGGATTTCATGTGACTAACATCACAGCTCATACATCCTGTGTTCTGGTGAAGCATAAAAGATACATATACATGATGAGAGGGCTTGCAGCAGAGTGTGTTTAGGGTTTACCGGATCTGTGACCAAGGGCCTGGGCCGCTCCCGAACCTTCATGGTTTTCTTGCCATGGTACTCCACGGCTCGCATTTTGAGCTTCTCATCCTTCTTGGAGGTGATTGTACAAGTAGGAGTCTTCAGGGTCGTTGGATCTTGCAAGACTGTGTAGGTAGCAGCAGCTTGTTGTGCGTCCGCCATTTGTACTTGGCTGACCAGCAGCTCTTTGCAATTGCAAGCCTTACACACTTAGTAGAAAAAAGACAACTGGAGGAGCAGAAGAACAAGAACAAGTCTAGAATCCGGAGAATTGATGAAGGAAATATTGCAAAAGAATATATGACTTCGGAAGTTGAATGATCTGACATCCGCAACAGACGAAGGAGAGCGCGAAATTCCATGATTACTTTATAAATAGGAAGAGAGATGAAGAAGACAGAAGAAGGAATCGAAAGGGAAGAAGAAGAAGAAAAAGAAGAGTGGAACCGCCTTGAGGTCAATGAGATCTCTTCTTGTCTGTTTTGCTGCAGAACGCCACTTGGTTATTCAGAGCCACCGACACGTTGACAACGGCATGGCTAATCCTTGCTGGAGAGAAGACCATGCAACACCACAATCCGGCACCTTTTTTCCTTCTCGCTCCACCGCCGCTCATGCGCTCGCTGCGACAATGCACATTACCATGCATGCATGCACGCACGCAAGCAAACAGGCCCCGGGCCGATCTCACGCACCTGTAGCCAACGAGACAAGCGAAAGCCCGAAACCCTAAAAAAAATAAAATACAAACAAAGTGCACCCTAAACCCTAAACCCAAGTAATTTGCAAGAACCCACCCGGTCTGTAAATAACTACCTTAATTAGTACCTTGGGCCAATTCAACACTAATTATAGTATTTTCAAAAATGTTGAAAATTTCAAATTTTATTTCTTTTAAATAAAAAAAAAATTTTGAAGGAAAATACTAGTGGATATTTAAGAATATTTCCATTTGTTGAAGAAATGAATGTTTCAAAATTAATTAATTATTCATTCGACGGACATGTGTTGAAATGGCCAAGGTACTGTGATATTTCATGTACATTGAACACTTACTTCACTCAAGATAACTTTTTTTTTTTAAAAACTTCAGAACACGAAACCTAGCAATCCTAGCAATCCCATTGGTTTGAAAAAATAATTTTTGAGACCTACCCACAACCCTATTTTGCTGAACATTGAAAACAATTGTCCATTTTCTATCATTTCCATTGGAAGGTCAAAGTTGGCCAGCCAATGTAACTATACACAAAATCATAAAAATTCAACTATTGTTGGGCAAAAAATTTCAAACAGTTTCTTTGGTGAAATTGTTTAGGCTGTTTGGATCGGAATGAATTTTTTTGATGTTCAGAGTGTGGACACAGTAAGTAGATGTACAAACATTACATATACTGAAGGACGTCATGAAGCATCATTTCATCCATCTGTCTCATCATCCATCC
>Ga0209611_10004913_pt1 | contig 22660 bp, 19 predicted proteins | sample S1TSphgellanicum_3_FD_187693 | JGI IMG/M metagenome (GOLD analysis project Ga0209611, IMG submission 187693) | Host-associated microbial communities from peat moss isolated from Minnesota, USA - S1T2_Fc - Sphagnum magellanicum MG (SPAdes) (version 2) | ecosystem: Host-associated > Plants > Peat... | reverse complement strand
CCCAACAAAGGGGAATACATTTTGCAAAAATGGAACAAAATGGAAGGACCCATGTGCAAGAAGATTAAAAAAACCACCTAAGAGGGCAAACCACAAAGGGAACATCAAGTTCCTGAACCTTTTCCTATTGCAAAAAGCATATCAAATAAGGAAACGGGAAGATGGGCCAATGGTCATGGGGAAACCATCAAAGTTGGGGCCCAAACAATGGTTTTTGTGTTTAATATTGTTCATAAAACATGACAATGTCATCATCTATGATGCCTTCACGTGGAGTTGGGCAAAATCATCATTAAGTGATGATGTGTTATTCATCATATCATGCATTAACCATGCCTTAGTAGATGAAATTCATTGGCTATCATTTTTTGAAAAGGTTGCCTTGGGTAACCAATTATGTGAATTGTTAAGGTGCCTATGGTTCATTGACATGACATTGGTTGAGATTCAAAGTTGTGGAAGGATTCAAAACATCAAACATGGTTTAATGAGCACAAGGAAATATATGCAATGAACAACACCATGGTTTTTGACCACCATGGATTGTTTATTTATATTGATTTGGCCTACCATGGGTTCATCATGATGTAAACAAGATTCGCCATTCGGCCATCTATCGAGAGTGGCATCAATACTTCATCCATCATGATGAATATCTTTTAGAGGATCCAAGGTACTTGGGGGAAGAAATGTTCATCATGAAAAGGATGGGGAGGTAAGAATTACCACCGGATGCAGACCATGGTGTCATAGGGTTTAAGGTTCAAGTGGAATGGGGAATTAGTGGACTTAAGTGAAAATGGAAACACCTCATGAAAAGATTTGATTTCACAAAACCAAAATTCTCCCATCTTTTCCAAGTCAATGTTATCTTCACCAACTATTTTCATCGTCTTTAAATGGATCTCACATACAAGGTCATTGGAGATTAAAACCTTGACCTTATTACACAAAAATGGGTAGGAGATTATTAAATACAATTCTAAACTTGCAAAAACTTGTAATTTAAGATGTAGGGTTTAAGGTAAAAATTTGGGATTATGTTAAATTTTAAATATAAAGCTAGGTTGCAAGGTTTTAGGGTTTAGTATTAGGGTTTTTATATTTGAATTTAAGGTTTTAGGTTAAAAGGTCTTTTTTATTAAGGTTAAAAATTTTAAAAATAGGGACGCAAATTAAGGTTTAAGGTTTTGAAATGAGGGTTTGAATGATGGTTTGAGGTCTAAATTATCATTTTAAGGTCTATATTAAATATTTATGGATTTATAATTAAGGTTTAAGGTTTGAAAGCAAGGTTTGGGTTTTAAGGTTTGTAGACTTGACATTAGGTTTTAAGGTTTAGGTTTTAAAATTAGGGTTTGCAGACCTAGGACTAGATTTAAATTTTAGTTTATGAAATTAGGACTTATAAACTTGAGATTAAAGATTAGGGTTTAGGTTATAAAATTAGGGTTTGTAGACTTGAGATTAAAGATTAATGTTTAGGTTTTAAAATCAAGGTTTAATGTTTCAAATTAGGGTTTGTAAATTTGGGATTAGGGTTTAGGGTTTAAGGTTTGAAATTAGGGTTTTAATATTAAGTTTGTGGGGTCTGAAATCAAGCTTTTAGGTTTGAAATTAAGTTTTATTGGTCTAAAATTAAGGTTTTAGGTTTAAATTTTGAAAAAAACCTAGATTGCATAATCATAATGTTTTTACATCAACATGCTAACTACAATTCCAAAATAGCCCTAACTTTTGTTTTAAACTTTTCTTCTGAAATCACAATTAAATTTTTAATCATTTTCAAATTGTTAATGTTTTTTCTTCCTCCCACAATTGAAATCCATCTTCCTTAATAAGAAAACATCATAGACATAAAACATAAAAAAAATTTGACTTGCCATGATTACCGTGTTCCTAGAATTCATGGTTACAATTTCCCCTTTGCTTAATTTTGCATTGAGGCCTTAAATTTCAATTGGGGTGGTCAACAAGATAGGATTTGAGGAAACAACACCAATGAAAGTTGCATTCGAACCATTAAGGGGAAGGCTATGACATGGGCTAGGGCTAGGAAACGGGGTTAGGGTTATGGGTGTGTGGTCAATGAGGCTTTGTTGCTTCTTCAAAACATTCTAACTTGCATGTCCATTAGTGGATTTTAGTCATTCCAAAACCACCTCACATTATAATGTGGCTTGTTTTGAATGTGTTTCATTGGAATTATTTGTTTTTAATTCCTTCAAGTTTCCCATAGATGGTTTTCAATGTTTCTTCAACAAATTGGGGGTTTGGGTAAGCTTTTGGGTAATCATGATAAACAAACTTCTAGACCACATTAGGGATCAATTGAGTCCCATTTTTTTGCCAGTGTTATACATGGCAAAATAATGGTTATACAATGTTGTAAATGTGTTAAAATGAGCAAATTCCACAATCTGTTAAGGCAACTTCTTTTAGTGGGGTTGTTTGACCTTGTGTAATGCCACTTATTCATACACTTGAATGTCAACCATGAATTCATTAACATCTAAAAGGTTCCCCATTTTTAAAAACAAACCCACATACCTTTAAAAAACCTAAGAATGGTGATTAGTAATCAATTGTTGGTTCCATTCAATTGTAATTTATATGAGGCAATTAAGTTTTGGTATGTAATGTTTACAAGAAGATGAAAAATACTAGAAAAAAAACCAGTTGAAACATGGCAATTGCATTCATGACTAATTTATTTTCACATGAGGCAATAATAAAAACCCAAAGGAATAAGATGGCAACCTTACCCACCTAAACCAGTAACACGAAGAAGGATAACTACACTTACCATTTGATTCAACTATGTCTTCAAATCCAATCAAGAGTAATCTACATGAAGCAATTAAGGTTTAGGTATGCAGTGTTACCAAAAAAATCAAAAAAATCAAAAACAAAACTAGTTGAAACATGGGATTAAAGGTTTCATGATTAATTTATTTCACATGAGGCAATCACAAAAAACCAGAGCAATAAGATGGCTAGTTACACTTACAAATCAATTTAGATAGTAATTCAATAGTAATTTATAAAAGTGGTTTAAGGTTTGGGTATGCAACATTATTAAGAAGGTTAAATAGACCAAAAATAAAACCAACTAAAACAAGGGATCCAAGGTATCATGACCAATATGCTTTCACATGAAGCAATAGCAAAAACCCAAAACAATAAGATGGTAGCTCTAGACATTTAAACCAACATCATGAAAAAGGCTAACCATTTCCAATTTGAATCGAATCAGTGTTAGTTCCATTCAAGAATACTATGTATAAAATAATTATGGTTTGGGTTAAAATGACTAGAAAGAAAACCAATTGAAACATGGGTTTTCTTTTTAAAGTAATTTTTAAAAATTATGATTGAATCATAAAAACCCAAAGTAGTAAGATGGCAACCTTACCCACCTAAACCAACAACATTGTAATTTCAAGTCAATTACATTTACAAGTTGAATCATATTAGTTATCAGTTCCATTTAAAAGTAATATGTACAAGGCAATTAGGGTTTGGGTATGCGACATTAGATATAAGGTCAAAAAGAGTAAAAACAATATTAGCTAAAACATTGCAATTGCATTCATGACCAAAAAATACAAAATACCAATAAAAATAGATGCAAATTAGGTTTTTTAGTCTATTTCGAACATCATAAGAGATTCAACAAAAGTCATATTAAATTCATGTATATGTATATACTTTGATTATACAAAAAAACAAATCTTTGGAACACTTTTGTTTAGTTATTTATTTTAGACAAACATTTCAAGATTCTAGTTCAAATTGTAGGCAAGTTTTTAGAGAAAGCCTTGGAAGTTTGTAAGCTTTAATTGTTTCATGGTAAATTATGTTAACAATTTTCAAAATTTTGAACGCATTCCCAAGCCATGGTATTGCCCACAATGTTGTACTAAGATTTGTTAACTCGACGAAGGTATCACATCATTGATGGGTTCATGGGAAACATGTTAGAATATGTTCAATCACAAAAGCGTCTATGAGAGGAGGGAGAAGATGGCATGAGTTCTTGCATGAAGGTTTCTATTTTATGGGTTTTGGGGTAGAAGGCCCTTTCAAATCTAGTATTATTATAAGTTTATGGCTTAGGGTTTTAGGTTTCAAGGGATGGGGCTCTTAAAATTCTGGTGTGGTTGGAAGAGGATTTCCAAACTTCTTCATAGATTTTGCATGCCATGAAGTTGTGAAGGTTTGTAGGATATCACAAAGTTTGTAAGCAAAGACATAGTGTGACCATAATGAAAGTAAAACATCACCAAACAGTAAAATTTTCAACACAACAATCATAAAAAAAATTCATATTCTTCACTTGAAAAAGTGGAGGTAAACACCATATCCAAGGCTATGGGATGAACCTCATTTCAAAAAACAAGAAGTTGTGGGAGGATCTTTGGTTTTAAATAATAACAATCGCAAGTTGGGGGCAATGTTTTCCTTTTCAACTCCTTCCACTCTTAACGCCACACCGCCATTGGAGGTAATTCAAACTTCACAAATAAAAAGGTTCCAAAAGCCATGACGTTTTCGCGACATGCAAGTTGTAGCAACATTAGGTAGTTGGAGCTTCACACATTTGAAATAGGAGAAATGGCCTACTACAAATTTTTTAAACTTCACACCTAAAGGTTGAAGCATCACAAAGGTGAAAGGAAAAAAAACCTATTACAAATCTTTAGAGCTTTGTGCATGCAAGTCGAAGCTTCACACAAGTTAGAAAAAAGAAAAAACCTATTGTAGATATTCAAAGTTTCGCACCTTTAGGTTGAACTTCACATAGGTGAGAAAGGAGAAAAAACCTAGTACATATATTCAAAGCTTTGCACTTGTGATTAGAGCTTCACATTAGTGAGAAAGGAAAAAAAACCAAAAAAGAAACCTACGCAAGATCTTCAAAACTTTGCATGCATAGGTTAGAACTTCAAAAAGGCGAAAGAGGAAAAAAAACATGTTACCTTCAAACCTTCATGCCTACAAAATGTTAAAGTTCGTCAAACTTTCGTGCCTATAGAATGTTGAAGCTTCATAAAGGCAAATGAAAAGAAAGAAATGTGGACTTAGTGTTTTTGCGCTTGTAGAATGTTGGAACTCCACAAAGGTGAAAAAAAAGAAAAGAATTGTTGTTATTGAACCTTTGTGCCTACACAATGTTGAAGCTCCACAAGGTTCATCAAGACAAGGTGTTGCTGAAGCTTCACATTAAATAAATAAATAAATAAGACATCGTTTAAACTTCTAAAAGGAGAGAGAGGAAAGGAAGGTTAAAACTTCTGAGGGGGGAGAAAAAGGCATCATTGAAGTTTTTCACAGGAAAGAAAGGAAAGGTAAGAATATGTGCATCAAAAGGAGCCACATGTGGCAACCTATGAGTAGCAACTTGGCAACAATTTGACACCAAATTCTGTTGGTGCCAAGTTGAGGTGAAAAATCTAGTTTTGTGGCCTGTTAGAGAGTGTAGTGTAAATTTTTCATGTCATGTTGGGGATTACAAACTGGATTTTGGGCAAACATGGGTTACTAGCCTCATGTTCGATGTATTTTACATAAAACTTTAATAAGAGAATTCCTTGTTGGTAACCTACTAATAAACAATATTTTTGATTGTGTCCAATTTACCAAAATTGGCATTTAATTATAAAAAAGACCACATATATTTCTTTTGACTCTTATAACGACCAAGCCATGAATAATAATACCATTGCCACTCATAGTGCAAAACCATTTGGAACAATTCCATATACTTATATTTTCCTTTTACAACTGCTTAGGAAGACCACAAACATTGGCCTTGTACAAGGATCCCATCAATGCTTGGAACTTGGAATTACATTCACCACTTTACAATAACAAAAAGAAAATCTTTAAACATTAAATCAACCCCACCTTAATGACAGGGTCTATAGGACACATAATAAGATGATATTACAAATGCATTTTAGTTTGTAAATTAATGTTATCCCTTTGAGCATAACCACTCACACCTATTATGTGGTTGTTGACTAATGTCATCCAAAATAATGTGCATGTTATTTCCTCATCCATAAACATGAAATCATGGAGAGGGTTAAATAAAAACTAGTTAAATGCCACCACATGGGCCAACCAATGTGATGGGCAATCAAAGCTAGTCATATCTTTTTATTAATAGTTCCAAAACTATTTTCATTGTCCACCATAATCAACAAAAAATACATATTGATTGTAGGTTTAAATTTATCACATATAAACGAGAACAAAAAAAAAACATTATAACAACAATTGCAAATGTTGTTATGAAATTAATATCCAGACCATGTAAGTATTAAGAGTTTTATTGGCTATGACCTTAACAACCAACATCTCACAAACTTATGAAGCAAATTGTTATGTGTAAGGAAACAATATATTCTACATCTTCCTCACAACTTGAAGTTTGTGAACAACAACTACATGTCATCAAAATTGAACAAAAAAAACTATTAATCACCCAATCAACCTTACTACAAGTTTGAAAGCTCCATCTAATACATTAATTTTGTTCTACTTCACCAACATTAAAATTTGAAAACAAAAAATAAAAATGCTCGTATGATTTTATAGCATAATCATGATGCATTTTCTTCTTGTTTTTGGGAATGCTACTACCTATCACACATAGATTTTTATTAAAACAAGTAAAATTGATGCAAACATAGTTTTGCATTTTGAAGTACATTTGATATAAGTAATGCTCCTTGCTAATCTATCTAGACATAGATTTGGGAAATCCATTCGGTAATAAATTACCTGCACAAATATATTGTTATAAAAGGGGCCAAAGTTGAATAATTTTAACTTGTAAATCACATTTAATTATCTTAGCATGGAATAGTGATTCCAAAAAAAATGAAATATGTGATGATAATTTAATATCCTTTTTATCACCGTTTGAATTCTAAATGATTTTTCACTATAGCAACTACCTTAAAGGACTAAAATTGCCAACACTAATAAACTAATTTATGTCCAAGGACATTAAAATACAAATTGAAATTCCATATAATTCCCTTCACATATGTTAGTACATATAGAATATGACTAAAATTAATCAAGCCATAAAACAATTAGTCCAAGAATTGCACATTATATTAACCCTTGTTGAAACTATGTATACTAAATTTGATGAAGACTATTTGGTGAACTTGCACATGACTTATGATGTAATCACCAACCCATTCCAAAATAGACATTGAATTTGCCCCGAAAACCTTTATGTTGGTGCAAGACAAATTATCTATGGTAAGATTGAATTTATGCTAGATGATCCAAGAGGAGCTTAGATGTTTATGTCATTTAAGGCCCACTTTAGATGGGGTCCAAGGTCCAAATTCCTAGGAACTAATTTGGACTCATTTGAAGCAAATTGAACCCTTGAGTTGGATCCCCATCTTGGATCTTCAAATCATGAGCTTTCTTTTGTGGTTTGAACCAATTAAAATTTTCCCTCCAAAATGATGCCATGTAGATTTAGACTCAATTTGCCACTTTTTGGTCTTGGACCTTCATCTAAAGGCCGTGGGCAATTTATGGCTCTCATCCAGTAGGAATGCTTTTATTTCGTTGGACCTTGGACCCTCATCTAAAGTGGCCCTAAGTGTGGTCCAATGTGGCTAGCTTGGTAAGTATTTAATAATTGTCCATAAAAAAACATTCTTTATTTGGTGGGAAGATGACTATAAATTGAAGTAAATGGTGCATAGCATAAGAACATGATTTGTCAATGTACAAGACATCATATGATAGTGAAAACTAAGTACGAATCAAAACAATCCTCAATCATAATGATGTAGAATACCCCAAAAAGACACGTTTGTTCTCTTTTAAAACCCAAGTGAGGGAAGGGATGATTCAATGAAAGAGATTATGGAACACTTCACAAATGATTTCCTTGTTAAGAATTTGCTTATGAAAGCAAGTTATTAGAATTTAACTATTGGTATTCAAGTGAAAAATGTGTAAAACTTGCAAAACAATCTCGGATAAGATTTGTTTTATGGTCAAAACCTAGTTTAGTGTGAATGAGGTTTTGTCCATTTTGTGAGTTTAAAGGGGTTTATCCCTATTTTGTGTGTTTGGAGTCTAATCCTTGGTGTTAATCTAGGGTGTTCTTTTGCTTTCATTGTACTTGGGCTTGGATTCTTGCAAGTTTTGTAGATGAGTTTGATTTCATAATATCAAAGATCATGTCTAGTTCATTGATCTAGCTCATTGTGCTTGGGCTTGAATTCCTCCAAGTTTTGCAAGTGAGTTGGATTCTATAACACAACTCCCAAATGGGTGATCAACCATAATTGTATTGAAAAGCGCATGCACAATATTGGGTTGAAGTTCAAAGTTACAATGTTTAAAATTGGTATCAAAGGTGCAACCAATGTTGTAGGCTCAAAACACATCACAAAAGTTATCACAACTAATTGCCAAGATTGATTCTATCCAAATGCATGTAGATAAATGAATAAAAAGTGCACAAGTCAATTTGCAAACATATAACCAAAGGAATTGAAGTGTTACCTTCAATGAAATGGACTGCCATTTGGATGAGAATCAAGCAAAACTGAGCAAATCTATGCATGAACAAGAAGCCAAGGAAATGAACAAGTCCTTCCAATGAGCACCCAAGTGAAATGAATAAACTCATGCACAAATCAATTTGACTGAATTGAACTTGGTCCTTTGGATCATGAGTAGCAAGTGAAGTGATCCAGGTGCAAACAAGATGCTTTGAAAACAACACCATTTATAGTACACAAAAAAACTATGACAAACAATAGTAGTCGTATGATGAATTTCTGCAGCTAATCAGAGCAGTATGAATGTCCTGCACACTTAGTCACCAGACTTGAGAGTCAGGATGCTAGAATCACACATCAACAGCTACGGGAAATATGATAACCCACAATCATGTCCACAGGATCAACTTGCTACAAGTCCACAGGATCAACTTGCTACAAGCATGTTCTTTATTCTACACCTCAGTCCACCAGCCATAAGCAGGTATGTAGGAACTCTTATACAATGCCCCAACACATTAAAGGATGTAGTGCTCTGGTTGGGTCTGCAACCCACTAGAAATTTCCAGAACCTTTCTTTTACATTACACTTGTGGCATTTTGATGACCCATTGCATCTGGTTAGAGTTTGGTAAGGTGGATTGATAAAATGCTGATTATACCATCCTGAGACCAGGAAAAAGGATCTCTACTACACAAACCAAAAAGATGAAACAGCAGTTGCAGCTCATAAAAGCAACCCACAGAACAATAGAACTACTACACATTGAATTGGATCTAAAATTGCAACTTAAGTCCTGAGACCACAAACTTCAAGCACTGAATTGTACATACATAACGAATGAGGTGTGCTGTGACTGGAGATAGCGAGTGGATCTGTGACAGCTGAAGATCCACTGGCAACGGGATCAGTTATCGACAGTAAGTGTGAATGTACACTGTATTCTCACATAACCTAGAAACAGCTTATTGCTTACAAGTTTTGAAGAAATTTTGCCCCCTGTGAATTCAGGTGAATTGATTTTGGGTTGCCAGCTAATAACCTTATTATCATGGTCGTGTCCCAAATCCTCCAGATGATGGCCCCGTTGAATGGTTATATCTGGAGCTGGCTCCTTGAGGTGGTGTGGGTACTGGCCCTCCTCCCTGCACAATCAGAAAAAAAATCAATGTTACCTTACATGCTACTTCCATTCTGCAAAAACCTCCACTTTGTAGAAGCTCTTTAGGAAACTCCTGTTTGTGAGGGACCTTTGATAAAATTTTTTGTAAGATAGCACTTGAGTAATTGAAAAATCAACAACCTCCTAGATCACTGTCCAGCAATAAAGGAGTGTGAAGGAACAAAAAATCTGTTGACAATCCTTCAGTTTAATCCTTCTGACTCTGTACGATATCTGCATCAGATTCATCTTCCCTTTACTTGGCTGATTGGCATCAACAGAACAACATACACAAAATAAAAAACTGGAGAAACTGACCTGACGAGCACTTGATGTTTCTGTATGGAACATGGGTGAGAACTTTGGAGACTTTGGAGACTTTGGATTACTGGTTGATGCTGTATTCGCACCAGGATTATTTCCAGTTGTTTGTCCTGGAATTTTCTTTGGAGCAAATGGCTCCTGCTGGCATCAGAACCCACATAAGATCCACACAGTTAGCAACATAGCCAAGCTGCTAAACCTGCAAGGAGTTAGTGTCATGCCTACGAAATAAAAGACACAGTTTAGGAGTGCACTTAGTCATGCAGTTACAGATATTTGCATGCAAATCAAGTTCGGAAACAAGTGTGTTGAATTCAGAGGTTAGCTAGGTCTACTAACCTGGAAAATACTACCAAGTTTCTTGAGTGCTTTTGCTCGCAGTCGTAGCACTCCTTTAGGAACATTTGGATCATGCAATACCTGTGAGAAAAAACCATATTAGAAACAACCTAATGACTCATAACATGTGGATATGAGCACCTTTCTGATTTCAGTGCTGCAGGAATTTCAAATGTACTCTAGCCAGAGACTAGAAACACAATTTAGAGCAAGAAATCAACATCAGAAAACACTACACACCGCTTGGCAGACATGGGAGATGGTGAGCTCAATATCAGCTACATTGAGCTTCCACAAAGAATCCAGCATCATTTGCTGCTTCGATTCCAGCAAGTTTTCAACATTAGCTTCTCCGCTCTGCAGCTGGCGCTTGATATCTTCCTGCATTTGCATCAACTGTATCGCACCTGGCCAAACAACAATATTCATGAGATTTGAGTCCCTCTAGAATACTTAATTTTGGTTTGTCGAGGCCCTACTACAAAGCCCAATCTTAAAACTATAATTGCTCATAAGGCAGACCTGGATAGTATTACAGTACCTGTAGCAGCAGTGATCTGGGATTTGATAAAATGGCCTTTGTCACGCATCCATTCAGTCACAAAAGGTACTCCAAGAAAGAGCATCTTTTTGCCAAGCTCCTTTGCCGCCTGTCTTTGATAGATGTACCCTATTGTCTGTAGCATTGCTTGCCCAAAAGCTGTGCCAACCCACATAACCAAATGAAGAGACATTCCCATACAACAATGCCTGTACTATACTGGGCAGTGTGCTTTGCAGATCTGTTTTTCCTGTCTGCAAATTGGATTGAGAGAGCAGGACAATCAGAAGTCTTAGGGTAGTAGAGAGGAAAGAAGTACCAGCCTCTTTAAGTCGATTGCGTTCTTCTGTGGCCCAATTTACAAACTCTTGTTTTTCACCCCGTACATATGGTTCTATGTGCTCCAGTAGACAAGCCTTGAGTGTTGCTTCCCTCTTGGCTTGTATCTCCTGCTCACATCCACTCCACCAACATCAGAGGACTATTGTTAGAGCAACTCCACCAGTGCAATGTACAGCAAATTTTGGATGAAGAAAAGTCAAAACATTGGCGTTTGGCTCAGCAAAATGGTTTTGGCCCAGCATTGTTGCACAGGATGCTAAGGTTGGCAAAAGGCACAGCAGAGCCTAGCACCTACTGTTGATTGGCTAGATGGTTCAATTGGTCCATGTGGGTTGCTATTATTAATCTCCAACCTTTTGCTGTCACAGTTTATGTTTTATGAGTGAAGTTGGGAAAAAGTAAATAACTAATCTTGGATGTGAGAAACACTGATGCAGGGGTACATAATGAACGCAGGTGGAGCTGCTCTTATTGCATGCACAGGCATTTAGTACTATACTCTACGCCACCTTCCTAAACCACACCCATGTGATTCAAAAACCTGCATTTTGATGCAAGCCAAACTTTCTGCTACAAACTCAATACACAAGCCAAGTTATCAGTTGCAGGTGGGGAAGGTCCAAACCTTGAACTTCCCTTGCATTTGTGTCAAGTCAATTGGCTGGCCTTCTGCTCCAGTATCCATTCCTGCCATGGATGCCATTGCAAGCTGCCACATCCACAGCAGAACTTTACTGTTTATTACCTTTAAGGATGTATGTGTTAAGTCTTAATCCCCCTCCTCTATATGAAAGAAAACTATCTCAGCCTCTGTAAGAAACTACAAAGTGTCTAAACCTTGAATCATACAGAGACTGAAACTGAAACAAACACATACCTGGCCAACATAGTCTTGAAATGCATCACTACCAAATAGCATGCCAAAGACAGCAGCTGGATCTACCATTGTATCCCTGCACAAACGTACACACCCATACATCAATAACCTTTTTTTGCTTTCAACATCCCTCCCACAATACTGATAAAACACCCTTTTCTTCTGAAGCAGTTCATGCAGTGTATGTTTGTTGCACCTGTTGTGTCTTGTTGACACTGTGAAGTACACCTCGCTACAAAATGCAACTTCTCTGAGATCTTAAAGCTTTTCTTTCAAGCATTTCAAGTCTCTCACTAATTCTGAGCTCTCATCTTCTTAACCTAATTGCTGTCTATCATCAGAACTTGACTGACTCTCTTCACAATTGTGCAAAAACATACTCAACAAAAAACAAAACACTCATTTCTGCTCCCAAGAAATATATTTTCAGACTGAAAGAAAGCTCAGAAAATAGCAGAAGGAAGGAAGGAAGGAAGGAAGGAGAGAGGAGGAGGAGAAAAAACACACTGGGATACACCCTGTTTCCCAAGCCTGTCATAGGCATCTCTTTGCTGTGGGTCACTGAGAACCTGGTATGCCTCTCCCAGCACCTGCAACCCCTCTCTTTATGCATCAATCAGAACCTGCAAAACCTAATTTGCTCTCCTTCGCTCCTGGTGGGTTGTTTTGTTAAGATCCTGAGAATTGGATGGCAAAACGCATAGATACTCATCAGATCATGATTCCCAAGACAACCCAAAAAACTGACCTGAAAATTGTGTGCTGCTTGTGGGTCTCCTGGATTTTTGTCCGGGTGAACTATCCTTGCCTGTTTATTTTCATTTCCAAACATCACATGATGTCCAAGGTGAGATTCTTTGCTCAAGAAGAGCATGTGTACTACAAATCCTCTTTGTTGTTTCTGCAACCCTTTTGCGCTTTGGACTTAAAGTGCGCGTACCCAATTTTGTTTTCTTCTTCTTCTTCTTCTCCTTCTTGGTTTTCTTTTTCTATGAAGAAGTTTCATGGCAGTGCATACAGAGAAGACTTCGTTTCCAGAATGCTACAAGCCTTGTAGGACAGTATGGATGACATGATAATAGTACTATCGCAGTGAAGACGAAGAAGATCCGTAAGAGACCCAAAACTGACGGAGCAAGCAATTGAAGAAGCATCCATTTTCCTTAAGGATTTGAGAAACATACCTTCACATAGTAAGCTTTCTTAATCTCAGCAGCTGTAGCAGTTGGCGCTACACCCAAGACTTCATAGTACTCCTGATCCTTCACCATCTTCTTGTTCTTGTTCTCTCCTCCTCCTCCTCCTCCTCTTCTCAAACGCCCAAGAAGAGCTGCAAAGAATTCTTCACAAAAAAAGATTATTTTCTCTCTAGATCCAGCTCCGCAATTCTGCTACAAAATCTTTCGAACCGCGCGTTTCTCTCTTCTCTCTTCCCTCTCTCGCGCCCGCTTTCCTCGAAAACCTCGAAATTGGACCGATCGAAAGCCACGTGTTGCCGCCCAAATCGCAGCCTCAAATGCTCCAGAGAAATGGGATTCACGATTCAAACGCTCAAATTTCGCATGAAAATACTTCGGAAGATAGTCTATTCATCATAACTGGAATCGTCTGATCTCGTTACCTGATCATAAAGTTCTCATTCTTCCAACACAGAGAGTTTTGGCACACAGTCCCTCTCCTTCCCCACCGTACCCCTCCCCCGCAGCCAGCACCTGGGGAGCCTGTCTCCGTGCGACAGACACGTGCTACTCGCTGAAACTAGCACGTGGCAAAAGCAAGAGGTGGAATTTAAAATAATAAATAATATTAAGAATTTAAGATATTTATTTATTTATTAAAAAAAAAAACAGGGCATATATCAGTGTTTTTTTTTTTTTTCAAATTCCTCAAGTACGTGCACTGGATAGGATCCTCAGCATTAATTAGCAATAAATGGCGACTGTCCTGGTGGACTAGTAGATCTTTTTTGGAATCCTGCCTAGTTCTGGCGACCTACACGAACGCACTGTCTAAATCTGGCGACTTCTAAGTTTTTTTTTGTCAAGATATGGCGATTTATTTTTTTAAATCTCAAAAATCCCTTTGTTGGATTCGCCAGCCCCCCTTTTTTTTTGTCGCCAGGTTGCGGAAATTCGCCAAAAAAAAAAACACTAGGGCATATCTCCTCTAGTGCAAATAATAGGTAATAATGAATTGGGATAGGTAGTAAGTAGTAGGTAGTAAGTAATAATATTACTTTTGCTAATTGGGTGTTTGGTGTCTAATTAGAGGTTTAGGGTTTTAATTAATAGCGTGGCTATTAATAATTAGTCACCATTTAAAAACTAATGAATATTTTTATTTTATTTTATTTTACTTTATTTTTGCTCTCTTTCAAAGGAGTGAAGGGCGTTTTGTAAAGCATGTAGGTTATTTAATTCTATCAAAATTATTATAATACTTTATAGTTAGGGTTTTTTCTTCCAGTGTTGGGCGGTCCTCACCCGCTGGCTTGAAAACCGGCACCGGGTTTCATTCCGGTTCTCAGGTAGAACCGATCAGTGACAACAGACGATGAGAACCGGACTGAATGCTCTCATTGGAGGTGAGAACCGGACCGGTGCTCACATTTTGAGAAGGGTCCGGTTCTCATGGGAATTTTTTTTAAAAAGTAAATATTAGAGTTATCCGGAAAGTCGTGCCCTGTTGGGCCTGAGTTTCAACCCCCGTTTGATGCTTCTTCATCCCCTCCTGCTGGCTGCTGTCCACAAAGTCATGAAATTTTATTAAATAAGGGTATGAAATAGGTGCTGAGACTCAGGATCAAATGCACCAGGCTCGAGAACATTTATAGCTACAGTACACATAGCAGCAGCAGTGATTGGTCGAAAGCTTTCAAGAAAAGAAAGGACAGGGCAAACTAGTTTACAAGCATCAAAGTTGCTGCTAAACTGAGTTTCATGCCCGGTTGAACCCCAGTGTACTTTTTTTTGGCCTGTTTTTTGAAATCTCGTCCCCTATGTGACCAAACAGGGGTTTCCGGTGCCGTCTTTGCCTGAACTTGTCGCAGGTTAATTTCAGATTTCGTAACAGTGCGAAATTTCGCACAAACAAAACGCTGATTGTAAGAAAAGAAACACAAAAAAAACCAATTAAAAAAAAATATATATATATATATATAAGAGAAAATCATGACTCGTGAGAACCATCCTTGAAAATCGATAATTCAAAATTTTGTGAGAATTGTTGACCCTGAAAATCACCTAACTGATTTTATTTTTTTAATTCCGAAAAACCAAGATGGTTCTCTGAATGGGAATTTTTTAAAAAAATAATCAAGGCGATTTGCAGAACCTGCCCCACAAAAACTGGAACTGACAATTCTCACCCAAAAAAAGAAAAAGAAGTGACAACCGCCCAACACTGGTTTTTTTTTTGTGTTAGGTTATCGCAATTTAGAGCACATGCTGTTGTGATCACATTCACGCACACAGTGTTGTGATCATAGCACCCCTAATCGAAAGCCCACTCAAATAAAACCTTGTTTCTTGTTGCATGTACAAGCGCTTTCCATTTGAGAATTGCAGCTATGTTGAAAATGTGTAATCAATCAATGTTACGAACTTTGGGACAGTCCCATGAAAAATAAGACCTTGTTTCTTGTTGCATGTACAAGCGCTTTCCATTTGAGAGTTGCAGCTATGTTGAAAATGCGTAATCAATCAATGTTATGAACTTTGGGAAGACAGTCCCCTGAAAAATAAGACCTTGTTTCTTGTTGCATGTACAAGCGCTTTCCATTTGAGAGTTGCAGCTATGCTGAAATGTGTAATCAATCAATGTTAACAACTTTGGGAAAACTGTCCCTTGAAAAATAAGACCTTGTTTCTTGTTGCATGTACAAGCGTTTTCCATTTGAGAGTTGCAGTTATGTTGAAAATGTGTAATCAATCAATGTTAAGAACTTTGGGTAAGACACTACCACGAAAAAAAAGAAAAAGATAGATGTCACTTTGTGTGTGGTGCATCAGAGTTTGACTCATGACTCCTGCGTTTTGATTTGACTGGTAAACCTCTGAGGTGATTGTGAACATAGACGTTAAGAAAAAAATTTAATGGAAATTTGTTGTGATCACTGCAAACTTAATGTAAAAATGTCCTTATTGTGCAATGCATTATTCAATAGAAATTGAGAAAGATTAATTATTGAGATGTATTATTTTAAAAATAAACATGTACTGTTGAAAAAGTTGATTTGATATGAATTTTTTTGTGTATACCTATTTAATATTGGTTATAATTAGTATTTTAAAATTTAGAAAATGCACGATCAATGATTCGTGTCTAAGCTACACAAATTCATTAGTGTTTTTTGTGGGTTGGCTTTCCAAGGTTTCATTTGTTCTTTGGGTTTTTATGTGTACATATCTTGGTTTGAAACCTTTCAAAAAAAATTGTCACACTTCCAAAGGAAACTAAATTTTTTCTCTCCCCCCCCCCAAAAAAAACTCCCCATATTTCTTTTGTAATAATTTAGGGTTTAATTTTTTATATTGCAACCCATCCAATGAAATAAACACATTAATTTACATCACATTCAAAGCCACAAGGGCAACTCATGGCAATGATCATAATCCAACAATATTATTAAATATCAATAATGATATTATGTCCACATTGAGGGTGATGTAAGTCTTATCTTGTTGGAAATGGAATTTTCCTTGTCATTTTTTGATATTATGATACATTTCATTCTCCATATTGTAAAAAATTAGACCTTTTTGGACCTCTAGTCATTAAATGGATGTATCTTGTACATGGTTATATCATCTCCACCATAAATTGGCAAAGAAGTCTTGTAAATGCAAGTTGTTGATTTATTTGCAAGTCGAATGTGAACAATAACCACTTGTGCTCCCCACATGTACAACATTGACCTCACCAAACTAAGCTTGCACATCATTGATTTTTCTCATATAGAGCAAGGTATTTTTGGAAAATTTTGACTTTAAAAAAATATTATAGATCATTTGTTTGTTCATTGCTTAATAATAAACATGTATTTCAATTGTTGAAATGGTAAAAAAATTTCACACATCATAGCAACAAACAAAATTCTATGAAAAAGTTGTAAGAAGTTCATACCAATGGACAAGCAATCATAGGTGTTATCACCCCATGTGGGATAGTGATACCATGTTTGCTTGGTTTTAGCCATTGAAACTTCCTTGTCACATATAGGGTTTGTAATCGCAACATTATCAACAAAAAAAATTCACACTTGATTACTTAAAATTCTTTGATTGTATAAACAACTTTCAAATTACAAAATCCAAGTTTTTATTTTTTAGTACACTAGATTCCTTTTGTTGTTTCTGGTTATATCACAAACTTACTAGTTTCATCGATTCATTCAAAATTTGCACAAAATTTGTTATTTCATGTGTTCGTGTTTTTTGAACATGAATGCCATGCATTTAAAACGTGTATGATGTACATATAAGTATGATGAAATATTTTCAAGTGAGGTCCTCTTTTGCCCATTGAACAACCAAAATAAATATAAATAATCTTTCTTGTTGAAAAGAAGGAATGCATGAAAAAAAATTAATGGGGATTTCTAGTGATAATGGCAAAAAGTGCATGGTTGCTTACAGCAAGGAGCCCCAATGGGTAGGAATGGCAAAACTTTGATGGTAGTGAGGTTCATTATGATGGCGTGTTCATTGGTAAATGTTTTATCAAAACGTTGTTGATGAATTTGATAAAGTATTGTCATTGGAATGCTTTCACATGAAAACTCCCAATTTATGTTTAAAACATGGCACAATTGGGAGGTTTGATAGTATAAAGGTATATCTTGATGAATGCTTTGGATTTGTTATGAAATATTTGCATAGGTTTCAAGTACTGACAACTTGAATATAGGATGATAAGAAGGAAGAAGGGTATGTCAATGTGGTCCTTGAGGTAGTAAAGAGGAGATTTATTCTCACTCTAGCAATTCATGATATGGTCCATTAGTATGTCCTAATGAACACTACAATCATGACTCCTCTTGTTTTGTTGTTGTGAAAAATGGGAAGAGGAATAAGCCATCAATCTAAACAACTTGCTTTAATTGGCAAAATTAGACACATCAAATGTAAAGTGATGGACATCATTTTCCATATCATATCCTATATGATATTTCAAGTCATTTCATAGTTTTTGATTAGTCATTTTACTAACATAAATCTAACAAGCGTACGCATAAATGTGTCAAACTATACATTCACATAACAAGCCAAAACATATTTGTTCAACAAATGTCCTTTACCAAATTGTTAGCAATGATTTTATTAAAAATTAAGTTTTACATCACTATTAGGTTCTTGTCTACCATACTATAGACAATACCATATACCCAAGTAGTAAAACTTGATTATGAAGCTTTTTTTTGTGATCAATAAACAAAGTAAAAATGGAAGCATGCATGGATAGACTACATAAAAGAAAATCAATAATAGCGATGTGTGTATTATGAAATCTTAGTACAATATCTAGTTCTAGGTCCCCCCCAAAAGAGTATTCCTTGCCCTTTATATCTTCATTCTTCTTCTTACCTTTTCAAACCATTAGATAATTAGATTATACATTGTATTGGCAAACCCAGCTGTTTAACAAGGCAAAAGTAATGATAAACGAATTTAGCAAGATCTTACCAAATATTTCCTTGTCGAATCTCAATAAGGTGCCTACCTTTTTTTAGTTAGACAACTTCCTAGGTTTAGTGAACTAGTTGCATGACTTTGGTAAAATTGTATTCAAGATTTTTACAATGGTTCTATACTTTTTATTTTTGTAAATATTGATGCTACATATTCTTAATAGTGGAGGAGGAGGAGGAGATGTTGGTGATGGTAAGGGAGCTTTTGGGGGATAAACAACTTTGGGAGGTGAAAGAATTGAAGATGGCAATGACGCTAACAGACTACTAACTAATAATGTTGGGGGTGTTATTGTAAGGGGTGTTTTTATGGATGGAAAAACCAACATCAAACCTACAAAAACAATACAAAATACATGAACCTGATCATGGCAAGTCAAGGAACAATTTTTTAATCTTCAATGGCATGAAATTGTATAAAGAAATCCAACTTTACATGAGATCATCTCAATTTCATTCAAGTAAGAATCAAGAAAGAAAAATTATATTTAAGTCACAAAACCAACTACCACTTTTCCACCTTCTTATTGCAACAATCTTAGTTTTCTACAATTAACCAACCATGTTTGTGTTTGCATATGTTCACGAAGTTGAATGCCAAGGCACTCACCATTCTTAAGCAATGTGGTGTGATTATCGACATCGGCCAATGCTCTAGTAACAAAAGAACATATAAAAATCCACACCCCACACTCCTTGAAAGACTTAAATGCAAGTTTCAAAGTGAAAATGGTGGAAGAAAAAATAGTTTGGGTACGTTCTATAGCTTGGAGCACTTCGGAGGTAGAGGGGTGTGCTGGAGCTCTGGGATGGGGACTAGGAAAAGTGACAAGCAGGTCAATTATTCACATAGACTTGCACAAACCAAACAACAAATTGGTTAGTGCTCGGTTGGAACATTTTTAATGCACAAACAAGCCATGGGCATACATGGATTCACAAGACTCACCATGGCCTGGACTTGGGGGAAACAATCACCTTCCCCCCTTATAGTATTCTCTATGCCTAGCCACCAGGGTTGCACCCAAATGTCATTTTGTCCTAGGACTCCCAAGTTGGGAGTCCCAAAATTCCCGAAATTGGGATTTTTACAACTTTGAAAGCTCATAACATTTTGTGCACATTTTTTATTAAGGTGATGTTTAGAGCAAAGTTGTAGCCCTTATTGAAATCTTTCAAAAAATATGTGGCACATCACCTAAATGCTAGTAAATAAGGGCAAATCTAGATTTTTAATGTTCAAGAGTCATATTGGCGGTTTGACTCCCGGCCTTTTTCTCGGCCATAACTTGTGTTTTAAGCACCCAAATGGGACATGAAAGCCCATTTTAGACATTTTCGTTTCAAGAACTTTCTAATGGTATAATGAACTCTTTAATCCAATGAGTTTTGACCCCTACAATCACTTTCTGAAAATTCGGAAGTCCATTGGAACTTTAACTTTCAAAGTGGGAGCCCACTTGGGAATGTGTGGGTTCATTCCTTCACACCCTCCTACATTCCCAAGAGTATGAAATGTGACTCTCGGGCTTCACTCTTGGCCCGCACCTTTGCAAACCTTTGCTTTGGTCGCGAACCCAAGGTTAAGGTTACGACACACGAAACTAAATGCCAAAACATTCACCATTCCTAAACAATGTGGTATGATTATCAACACCAGCCAATGTTATAGTAATAAAAGAATATACAAAAATCCCATCATTGTTTTATTGCAAATCCAAAGTTATACATTATTGTTAACATTTTATTTTTTTCCTTTCCTAAACTTTTGTTGTCATGGTGTTTTTGTATATGCAACATTAAGTACTCCACTTGCAACTTTGGTGGCTCCCCCTCCTTGAGAAGTTGATAATACTTCAACTAGTTGTTTCATCGACAAGGGTTGAACTATGTTCACCTTATTCAATGGAATTTCATTTTTTCTACCTTGATCTTGTTGTTGTCCTTGCCAAAGTGACATAGAACTTGAATCTCCCCCACCAAATCTTAAGCCTGATGACAGAATTACTAATAGTTGTGATGCCTTCTCTAACAGAGTTATTGTTAACATTATGAAGTTGTTGCGTGTTGTTGTTATTGTTAAAAATTGAACATGACCTAACATAATATACAACAAGGTTGATGTGATCAATATTTTATTTGGGTAAAAAGGAGTTATCAAGATCAATGTCCAAAACCTACATCAATATCATGGCTAAAATAAGTGCAAGAATCAAACACATTAAGCCCACTTTTCTTGTTGGTCCCTATAGAGTCTGTTTGGGTGATCCCTAGTTTAGGCGTTTGGTCATTTGCTCACTGGTTAGTTACGTGTATGACTCTTCTTGTTTGTTACAATTACATTTGGAAGGTTGCTCGCACATGAGTAGCATTCGAACCCATGTGCCTTTCGGCCCCACCTCTCTATAAGGAGGAGGAGAACAATTTCAACAAACCATGGAAGCTTCAAATAGTCATGCACCAAAGAGCATTCATTTATTTCTTTCAATGCAAACATTCTTTCTTGGGTACCTTTGTTAGATTTGGAAACAAACCCCACTGTTAAGGGTTCATTCTTTTGGCTATAATAATAGACCTCCTTTGCTCTTCCTGATGCCTATTCAAAATTGGAAGAGCAAGAGCCCAAGCTTAGGGCATGATCACAAAAGTAACAATTCATGATGTATGCTTCGTCCTAAAATAACACCTTCAAGGTTGTTGAATTTGCATGGGTTTGGCTCTAGTAGTAAAATAATAAATTACAAAACTTATATTGACCTAGAAGTTATCAACACATATGATGTTGTATAAGGTTGTTCATGGGATCATCATCATCTTCAACATCATCATGCTCCTATAAGGTTGGAAAAAGCCTTGGCCCCCAAAAAAATTCTACGTGAGTTAGAGCTCACATTAAGCAATAACAAAAGTAATTCAAGTCTACAAGTAACACCATCTTCTTATTGAGTTTGAATAATCTTTGTTGTTTGTTGCTTTTCCATGGTCCTTTATGTAGCCAAACTTCAAAATTAGCATTTAAGTTTAGGTTTAAATTTAGCAAAGAATAAAAACTATTTCAAACCTTAACACTCAATGTCCATGACTTTTGTTTTTTAGCTAATGTTCGTAGTTTCAATCTTTCAACTCATGCACTTGAAGAAACAAAAGTGTTTCAAGTGATGTTGCAAATGTTGATTTTTCATTTGAACAACCCTCCATAACAATTAATGTTGTCACTGTTGGATTGGTGTAGACTTCATCAATCTCCATGTCTTCTTCAATGTTAAATGTTGTTAAAAATAGAGAAATAATTGTGCTTGCTTTTGTGGTAGCAAGTTGAAAATCACCACTCCAAGCTCTTGTAAGCCCTATCTTTCCCACCTTTTCAAGATGATTGTTTCTTTGCTTTTCAATTCTTTTCACGCATTGTGTAACCGTTCACATATGTGTGGTTTTAGATTACTCATTTTGAAGTCAACATTTGGTTCTTTACCACTTTTAATTTGCTCCTTGATGACCCTTGTTGTCTAGTTGTTGAACTCCGTTATGAATGCATGCTTGAATGGGCACTATAGTATGACATGAGCTGGTTGTAAAATATTGGTAGACTCTGCTAATACAAAAACAACCAAAATGTTTGGAAGTTTATCTTTGATCCAACCTTAGAATTCTTAACTTTTGTGTACACTCGAATAATCTAATAACCAAATCATTATATGATTTGTTTGTAATCCAAGTGATTTAATTCGAATTTGGCAATAAGGCACCAAGACAATCTCCACAAAACACACCAATGGTTTCACTATAGGTGAGATCCCACCCATTTGCCACACACATTGTTTTTTTTTTTTT
>Ga0209611_10004911_pt1 | contig 22672 bp, 10 predicted proteins | sample S1TSphgellanicum_3_FD_187693 | JGI IMG/M metagenome (GOLD analysis project Ga0209611, IMG submission 187693) | Host-associated microbial communities from peat moss isolated from Minnesota, USA - S1T2_Fc - Sphagnum magellanicum MG (SPAdes) (version 2) | ecosystem: Host-associated > Plants > Peat... | reverse complement strand
AATTTAGAATAAATTAATTTATTGAAAAAAAATATATTCATTTTGTCATGTGGAAAGTGACCCAACCTTAAGCTATAGTACAAAATAGACTTGTTTAAGGGTTTTATTCATGTGACATTGCAAAAACTCATGTTATGGTGCACCTCCTTAGCAAAGGGTGAAATTTGGCGCCGGTTTGCTAGAAAAAAAATGTTATTGGGGATCAAGTTGGTTAATTTTACACTAGTTGCAATTTCTAGTAGAAAAAATTGGTGAACATCATTAGCAACATCATTAGGAACTTCTAAGAACACACAAAGAACAAGGTGACAATCGCCAAAGTTCTTTTAAAAATGGGATGGGGAACAACCCCCCTCCCCATTCTCAAAAAAATGAAAAACAAATGGCATTCCTAGTTTGAGCCTTTTCATTAGCTACATGATAATTTTCTTCACCCATTTGTCACCTGTTTTTGGCAGTCTTTTTAAGTTTAATTAGCGAAATACTGGTAAAAAACGAAAAAATAAATAAATTACAAAATTGAAAATGAAGTTTATTTTGAAGGTTTCAATGATTAGTAAAAAATGACCATCCCTAAAAAGAAAAAAAATCACCAAATTTTGACATTTGGTTTTCCATAAGTAGTTGAAAATATAAAAAACATAATTAAAAGATTTTTGTTGCTAGTGGGCAATATGCACCTACCATGGTTTTGCAAATGGTAAAAATGTGAGAGAAGGATCTATTAGTTCAAAAAAGAATGAAAATAATTTGACTTGTTCCTTTTACAATATATTTATTGGAGTTTCAATCTTTGAAAGAAATAAGAATTAAACATTGGAGTTTGGGTTCGCAAAAACTAGTTGTGGTGAACATCCTGAGTTTCTAGCTTTTAGTCATGTCCACAAAGGAAAAAAATTTGGACTGGCTAAGGGTCATGTTGTGTTTAAAGAAGCCTAAACAATTGTTAGAAGTTATGTGTTAGAAATTAGCTCTAAGTTTTGGATGTTCTTTTGTGAGCACTACATATGTGTAATGTGTTTATTTGAATAATAACGAATTGAATTTAGTTCCAACTTTGGAAATGGTTTTGTTTGTGCATTTTGCCATTGTCCACAATTGCAACTTGTTGTCCATATTTGGAAATTCTAAATTTTTTATTTGGATTAATTTAAAATTATATAGTTTAAATATTGTAGGTTACATATCTAGTGCATTGTTTAATGATTGCCATTCTTCCAAGAGTGATGAGAAACTTTGCTTTTGTTGTGCAAAGGCAAAGAAAGAGAAAGAGAGAGGAGTTTGGCAGAGGAAGAGTGAGAGCTTGAACATTATTTCAATTTGTTGTATACAATGTTATTGTTACAAGATATAGCAACACGGAATAAATGAACATACCATCTTTCTTCTTTATTACTAAAAACAAGCATTCACTTTGTATATGTGCTACATTGTTGAGCTTTTTGTGGTTTAAGTCTAGTTATAAAAGACGCTAGTGGCTTGGGTTCAAACTAAGTTTCTTTTGTGTCTTCTGATGCGTAATTTTGTTAAAAAGCTGAAAAAATCTATTCGTTTATTTTCTAGGCTATTACTAAGGTTGCAAAACACATGGATGAGGCATTGTAGAAGGTTAATGTTGTTACAATGAAGATCAAAGATTAAAAAATGGGCAAAAACCTGCCATTTTGAATCAAGGAAAAAACAATGCTTGGAAGTAATGTTTTTCATTAAGTATTCTGGAGGTTGTGTTGAGGTGTAGGAAATAGATGTGGAAGAAAGCTCAACATGAGACCCATATTGTAGTACCAATCACCAATATTATTAATAAACACTAACACAACTTTTAACATTTAAAAACAATTTTTGCACTAAAGCATGACAAAGAACATTTCCTTATAAATGTGTCTTTTCTTATCCATGATGTTAGTTGTATAATGTGGCTAAAAAAAATTAGATCACAAGTGTGTTCACATTATTTTGTTTTTTGTTTCAAAAAGTCATGTTGATTGGCCCCATTGCCAAAATTTTGGAAACAAGGGACTTCCCTTATAAACAACTATTTTTTTTACATTTGCATCATCAAGAATACATGTGCTACCCTTTGCCCCACCCTTTCAATATATTTACAAAAATTGAATTTTGGCCAAACCATAAAGAATAGCTAATGGGAACATAATGGGGAATCCTTTGGGAGTTAAATTGGTTCCCATGGGCACAAAATTGGAATAAGAACCTTTGCCCAAAAAAATAGAATGAACCCTTCATGAATGTATTGAATCTATTTATTGGTGCATAAAATAATGTATCCAAATATTTTTGTCACCATTCTAGCCATCGCTACTTGGACACAAATTGCATGACAAAATAAAATAAAACCTCAAGTTAATGCAAGGTTTGATGAATTATTGAAAACTATTTACAAACATCTCACAACAATTTTTTTGGGGGCATGGCATATTAAATTCATCAACATCCATTTGCTTTATTAATAGCCATATATCCTTTTCATGTTTTAAAAAATAAGTTTCAAATCAAATACACACACACACACACCATCAAATAACATTCCATAAATCTAAAACTTTTCCCCTAACCATGTTGTTAGACTTTTATATATGTGTATATTCAAAAAGTCATTTACATCTTGGTTGATTTAGGTTAACCCTAAATCAAGCTTCACCTAACCTAGGTTAAACTTTGGTTACATCTAAATTAATCTAGGTGAACCTAACTTAATTTTGGTTAAACACTAATTAACCCTAAATTAAGACATTTATTAAACTTATATTAATCTTCAACTAAACCTTAGTTATACTTTGGCTACACATAGGCTAACCTATAACAATTTAAGTTAAACATAGGTTAACTAAAGTTAACTTTTTATAAACCCAAGTTAATTTAAGGTAAATTTAAAATAAAATTTGGGTATTCATTGATTAAATTTTTATTAATCTTGGTTAATTTATGGTAAATTTTGAATAATTTTAAATTAAACTTGGGCAAAACTTAAGGTAACTTAAATTAACCTCCATTGAACTCAATTAAACCTAGGCTAATCAAGCTTAAAGCCAACAAAGGCAAATTTGATTAAACTCATAAAACTACAGAAGTGGGGTGCAGTTCACTAACCTAAATCATTATGGAACTTTAAAAATGAAATAAGTTCATTGCATTTTAGTGATTTCACCCTGGTTAAAATTATATTACTATAATATCACTATGTAAACATCATGTTTCACTATTAGTTAACATAATTCATTATTATAATTTCTTGTAATAAATAGGTTTATTTTTATTTTGTATTAAATACCATATATATGTTACTTTACGATATACCCTATATAATTTTAAACTACTTTAGTTATTTTAACTTATACCCTATGTTATTATAAGTTATTATAGGCTATTATAAATTATTATACCTTAAATTATTATACATTAACTAGCTTATTACATGCTTTAAATTATTTAAAATTAAATTATTTAACTAAACTTAGGCTATACCTTAGGTTATTTTATTTTAAGTTAATATATATTATTCTAAGTTATATTTTAAGTTATTCACGATCATTTTGCTTTATGTTATTATAAGTTATTTATTTTAAATATAATAAATTAAAATAATATAATATATAATATAATGACTTAAATTAAAATAACCTAGAATAGCCAATAATAGCCTATGAAAAAAAAATTTAGAATAACTTACAGTAGAATAACTACCAATAGCCTATGATATTATAACATATAATATTCAACAATAGCTTCTAATAAAATAATCACCAATAGTCGTAATATAACATATAATAACCAACAATGACTTATAATACAATAGCCACCAATAGTTGTAGTATAACCTAAAACAACCACCAATAGAATAACCACCAATAACAATAAAAAAACAACCAATAGCCACTAATAAAATAACCATTAATAGCCTTATATTATAAATGTTTAGAATTGCCAAAAATAATTTAGGGTGAAATAATCTATAATAAAAATAATAATTTAAGGTGAAATAACCTACAATAACCTAAAATTGCAAATAATAGCATAAGGTAAAATAACTTTCAATAACCTAAGTATTGAAAATAATCATAAATAACTCTAAATAATATAGGGTGAAATAATTTAGATTAATGAAAAATACCCTTATAATAGCTAAAAATAACCTAACACATGTAATATATTATATTAACAAAAAAATTATCCATTTATTAAATGTATATTTTTTCAAAAGAATGATCATTAAAATGTTACTGCATAGTGATATTCAATTTTTTTTGTTCAAATAATTTTACACTTTCAAAAAGAAATAAATGTAATTTTGTACATTATTGAATTAAAAAAGAACTCAAATCATTTCATTTGAACAAAATCTCAATAAAATATGAATTTTCAAAGTTTATGTTTTTGTAATGTTTAAAATGAAGTATTTGATAAATAGTATGCAATGTAACATATTATCACGAGTGGGGTGGTTTTATGCTAAAGGTGTTACCTCCATTTTAAAGGTCAAGGGATCAAACTTCACAAGTGGTGTGTGCGTGGTCAACAATGGTAAGTTGATGAAATATTCTTCTATCTAGTTCCTTAGATTAGGTGTATAAGTTGATTACGTGGCTTGTGTACCTAGGTTAGGTTTTTAACCTAGCCTAGGTAGTGACATGTGTCAATAATTCATAGGTTAAAAAAATGAAATTATCGATAATATTATATATTAAATAATTTAAATTTAATTGATTTCCATGCTGCTTAGTTAATTAACTAGCAAGTGAATGGCTTGATAAATTTGTATTTCATTTGAAAATAATCTTGTTTCACTAGGTACTAGTGAAATAATTCATTGTTCGTAACAACTACTCCCTCTTCATTAGGGGGTTGATTAATTTCATCATGGTAAAAATATCCAAATTCACTCAAAATCTAGTGAAACCCATAATGAACTAAGATGCCTTTTGGTGTAGTGTCAAGTGAACCTCAAATAAAATTAAACTAAACTCGATGAACTAAGGTTAATTCAATGGTTTGGGAGGCAAACACATAATTAAATGTGTATGTAGACATGATACGTAATTAAAAGTAGGTGGGATAACTTATGACAAATAGAGATAAAACTTGAGAGGAAGCTAACATTCAAAGATATTTGAAAAAACAAATGAAAGACAATGTGAAAAAAATATAAAAGCTAGTTAATAATCCAAAAATATTCACAAGTCAAAAGGACAAGGATTAGTAAGTACAAGATTGGGATATAACCAACTTGAACCTTTATTAGAAAAAATATTAATATTGGTAGCACAAACAATTGTAAAAAACACAAAACAACCTATTTGTTCCCTTGGTGAAGATGAAGGATAATCATCAATTTCAGTCACATCAAAGGTAATAGATGAAATAGAAACATCCACTAGAAACCAATAAATAGTGATATTCCCCCAAAAAATCAATTTTCAATGGAAATATTCATGGTTAACAAATTTTGAAAAATTAAAAAAAATTACTCCAAACAATCCATCAAAAAGTGAAGTTTTTAATGTTGAATGAAAGCAAGTTCTTTAACTTTGATGGTGTTAACAATCATGGAACTATTCAATACAAATTGATTCAAAGTTTTGTTGAATTTATAACTTCCAGTGCACAACAAACTCCTATTATTACTACAAGACGATCCATTATAATATTGCAACAAGCACATCCATTAGTTCCACAATTAACAATGGTAGCAACAATGTGAAATGTATTATGCATACAATTACCAAAATATCATGATAATGATGACCCAATGTCTCATCTTCGACAATTGGCCAAAGTTTGTGCAACAAATGGAAAAAATATTAATGCAAATAAATTACAATATTTTCCAAACTCTTTAAAAGGAAGAACAATAAATTGGTTTGCTCAATATGAAATAACAAACCCAACATCAACTTGGAATGAAATACAACAAGCTTTCATTGTGAAATTTAGTGAAGTTCAAGGTGAAGATCAAGCAATGGGAGCACTATGTTATGTAAAACAAAGGAAATATGAATTAGTGAAAGATTAGTATGATAGGTTTCTTTGGTTTTGTGTAATCATACCACAATGCCCAAATTATGTTTATCGGAGAAAAACATTTAGCCAAGGTTTGCATGCCAAGTTGAAGAAAACACTTATTGGTATGCCATGAGTAACTTTGGTTCAAATGGCAAATTTAACAATAGTATTTGAAGACGAATTGTTGGTGAAAAGAAAAAATATGGTTAAACATTGACAAGATTCAGACATTGATCAATATGAAAAGGATTCAAATGAAGAAAGTTATTAAAAAACAAAAAAATTGAGAATAAAATTCATTTTTGATACATATAAAAAAGGAGTGTTTTGCCAAAATTGTTACAATGGTCACTTTACCAAAGATTGCAAACTTTTAATTTCTTTTGTGTCAAATTTAGAAAAGCAACAATCATAATATTGATCAATGTGCAAGTGAGTAAAACAATGAAAGATGTCCACCAAAAGGTTTACAAGTTCATGTCGTGCAAGCAAAAACACCACTATCTCAAGAAAATAAGTAACAAAATTATGTAAAGAGAATAATTAGCACTAAAAAGATAAGAAACCATACACACTAGAATATCATACCAATGTTGGCACATATAGTTGTACTATATGATATGAATATGATATAAAATAGCACATATAGTAAGGACCCTACCAGGCGTTTCAGACTAGAGGCAATACCATGGTTGTCCCAGTACTCGCCTGGTAGGGACTAATGTTGAAGGGGTACCCTTCTTTGGTAGGTAAGAACCATGGCCTTCAGTTCAAGTTAGTAAAGAACTGGATCCAAACTCGGATTAATTTTCAGAATTGAAAAATCAGAACCAGAATTTGGGAATTTATGTATTTGAGGAACCACCCCTCAAACTGGATTCCCCTCCCATTTATATGTAGAAACAGAACTATAAGTTTTTAGGATTTTCACTGCTCCTACCTGTATAGCTACTATAATTCCTCTCGAACCTTGTGCATTAAATGCTGAGATTCAGCATTTCTTACTGAGATTTAAATAAAATTTCCTTACTTTATGGATACCACTAAAAGAGGGGTTAGGGGGGTGAAAGGAGGCCCAAAGACAGGGGGAAAACAGGGTGACTTTACATATATCTCTAATTTTTCAATTCATTTTTAGAACTGGAACTGGAGCTTCTTCATAAAAGTGAAGAATCACCCAACATTGGTAACTACCTGAGTTACTAAAATGAGCCTTACATCAAATTTATTCCAGTCTCAATACCATGTATATACCAGTGTTGAGCGGTTCTCACTTTTCTGCGAGAACCTTAACGAGTTTCAAATCAGTTCTCAAAATCAAAACCTACACCAATAGTGATACTTGTTATGAAAACCTGATTGATGGTTCTCACTGAGAGGTGAGAACCAACTCAATGCGAACCTAAAAGGATATGAAAAAAAACCAGTGCCAGTTTTAAGTTAGGCTTTTAGGTTTAGGCTCTAGGTAGGTGTTAGGTTCAATCTTTAAGTGATTTTTTTTTAAAAACTGAGAACAGAATTTTTTTTGATAACTGGGTTGTGAGAATCATCTTTGAAAGCCATGGATTCAAAAATTTATGAGAACCGGCTCAACTGAAATCTGACTGCATTTTATTTTTTCAAAGATCTGAAACCCTGAAAGGTTTCCTGAGCTTGAAATGTTGGTTTTTTTATAATTGGAGAACCTGACAAGGTTCTTCAAAACAGTCCTAAGAACCAGAACTGATGTTTTGTGAGAACCGCCTGACATTGGTATATACCTGCCTCATACCAGTCTAAAATCAGTCTTGGACCTAATACTAGGCTGATATGAAAATCATAAAAACCACCCAATACCAGGAGCAGGCTGATGTGTTCAAAAGTTGATAACCGACCAACACTTGTCACTGATGTATACCAGAGAATACATATTATTGTCACCCTTTTTTTCCCTTTTTAAAAAAAAAACTCTTTTTGGGTTTGAGGATATTCAAAGGATTTGATTTCTTCCCACAAAAACAAAAACAATTTTTCTAGTGATTGTCTGCATTCTCACGGAGTTGCAAACCCTTTGGAATTCTTCATCACAGGGAAAATTCCCCACCTTCCATGAATCTGAAGAGAACTGTGGGGGTGCATCAACTTCCAAGTCTGTCTTCATCTTCACTCATCTGGAACAAAACTAATCTGGAAACAACAATACAGCTTCTACCCAGCTGCTTAAGAACATCTAAGTAACCCAGACCTGAACAAGAACATCTAGTGTGTGAAGAAGTAGTGCGGATTTTGGACTTGGGATCAGAACCAAGGAGCAAGCCAGCAGAGTTCATCAAAGTGTTGAGCTAATTTTCTATCTGTCTGCTGCTGGGGTATTCCAGGTGCAGAATTTGTAAGAATATTTCAGTTGTAAATTTGATGCTCATGAAGCACTAATCCAGTGCATTTTTCATGGAATTCTCTTGTTAGGATTTGCAGCTAGTCTACCTCTGATCTTTTAGCTTGAAGAAAGAAAAGGAATTTGTTCTCTGAATCAATATGTCTGATGATGATCCCTGGATCTCTTTATCAGGCTCTTTCTCTGCAAGGATTTCTTCACGTCTCTTTCTCTGCATGCACTTAAATGTATGTACAGTATCCAGCAAGCTGCATAAATTGTAATTATCTTTTAGAGTTCCAAGCATTGTTTGTTGCACTCTTATGTTTAATCTGCTCAAACTTGATTTCATATTTCTGGATTTATGTGCAGTTGAAGAGCTCTGTGAAGGATCACAGTTTGAAATGACTGGGAGCATGAAAGCCATTGCTAAGAAGATATGTGTTGAGTATGTGGTGGAGGCTGGACTTGATGACCCAGAATACAAATCTTGGGTTCCTCAAAGTGTGAGGAAGAAGACTGCTGATTATGCACTCCAGTGGTACCAAGCTGTACCCATTCATGGCATCATCATAGGAAAGTCACCAAGTCCTTATATTGGGAATGCCGATGTTGCCCCAAAGTATGCTGCGGGATTTTCTTACGACAAGAACTTGTGGCATACCCTCTGTGGGGAAAGACCACCGGCCTCAGCAGACACCATGGCTCATGAAATCAGCTTGAGTTGCCATGTAGACGAAGGGGATGTTCTCATCGCTATTCGAGATTGCTGGAAGCTGATAAAGTTTGGAGTCATCTGTGTTAATGCAGTTCCATTGGGGAGGGAAGAAGACAGATCAGAGAAACAACAGAGGAATCAAGAGCTCACAACAAGAGACTTACAGCAGATGGAAACTCTTGCACAATCATTGTCCAAGCTTGTTTGTCTGAGTGCAGACTCTGCAGGAGCAGGATTAACCACTGTGATTGCTCTTGGCTCTGAGGCACACACCTGTGCTCGAATGCTTGAGAAGTCTTTCTGGAAGTCCAAGACTGATCATTTGGACAGATACAACTCATGGAAGCTGAAAGTACATGAACTATATCATCCTGCTCGGACCATGTGGGTATTCAAGAAAAGGAAGCTTCCCTTCCTGACCATGGTAAAGACGAGCATGACAGGCAAGGTGGAATTCAAGGCTCTATGTACCCTTCTTGCAAGAGGTTCTCAGTTTCGCCCAACTCCTAACATTCAAGAGGAATTGGTTGATGAATCTGACAATGAAATTGCCGAGAGCCAACTCACAGATGGTGTCAGCATGAGTAACAGCTTGCAGTCCAGTATTGATACTTATGAGATTTGCTCTGCTCTCCATGGCATGAGAGTCAACAATATCAACAAGAACAACGACAAATCCTCACAGAGTTATGATCAATCAGTTCAAGCACTTCCTTCATCAACCCCAGATGCCCTCCATGGCTTGAGAGTTGGCAGTATCAAGAACAAGAAATCCTCACAGAATCATGATCAATCAGTTTGAGCACGCTCTTCATCAGCTCCAAACACTAGCACATTGACACAGCTCCCAGGACCAGCAAAACACAGAGATTAAGTCAATCATTGAACTGAATTCTTTTGCAATTTGCATCAGAGATCAACTCTAATCTATTTCACTATCCAGCTCCTACAATGACTCTTGACTAAAACCATATGCAATCTGAACTTCTTCTCAGCTCAAAACCATATTACAACTCAAAAGACATATACTGCATATAGCTACATATATGATGTTCTCTCCAACTTTTGCTACTTTCTAGCTTCAGCATGCATGGCATATGTGAGTACTGGAATGAACAGAATGCTGCCAATCCCAACTAGGAAAGAACCTGCAGAAGTACCAGAATAACAACCCAAAACCAGTTCCATCTCTGAAAAACTACATTCAATATCACACTTTCTCTCCTTACAATTTAATTTCAGTTCAGATCATATTGATTGAAGCAAAGGTTTCAGATGAATGACTCATGAATCCAAGCGCACACACCCATGTCTTTACTAACTTGAATATATCATCTCATACCACACAGTTGAAAGTTCTGACATCTTTGAAACATATGCCACAAAACAATATAGCTAAATTAGAGAAATTTGCTCAAGATATTCTGTGTAGAGTAAAGCCCCAGGGTGGGGGCATTCCCAAAATAAGGGGTGTGGGACAAAGCAATAGCCAAGTCCAGCCCTGAATTATGGGAAGAACCCCACCCATGGGCCTTAACCAAGGTGAAGCAGAAGGCAAACCTTATCATAAGCCTAAATACATTAAATCATGAGATGGTAGGATAGGAGGGATATTCCGCCTACTATTTAGGAGAGGGAGGAACCTTACACCTATAAGTAAGAGTATGGTCCCTCCAGCTCCTAACTAGTGAGTGTAAGTTTCGAGGGATATTCCAGGATATAAGATGGCCTCCAAATACAGTAAGAAATTTTTGCAAGTGCTTCTATGGAACACAACCTGCTTGAATGAAAAAAATGGAACTCGTTTGTTTTTCTTGACTTTTGTTTGGCAACTGTCTTAAGGTTCATGTTATTTTTGTTCACAACAATTTGTTGTGCATCAATCACTAAGTTCATAATATGTGTTGACTAACTAAATGGGTACTTATTCTATGAGAAACAAACATCACTTTTTTCCTGATTTTAAAGAGGGACTAAGAGGCTTGTTGAAGAAACAGTTAGCAGTTTACCCAACTTCAAGAGAAAAGAGCTATGTAGGTAAACTGTATACCAGAATTATAGTATTCCATGTCCAAGGGCCACCACCAGAGAAATGCCAACCTTTTGAGTAAACAAGTTTCACAAAGCTCCTGACACTTGGACTAATGCAACAAATAATGCCACTACATAAACCCAGATCATAGTATATCAAGGTATGGGGCGGGTATAAGGCATGTCAGATCCCAACTCAAATACGTCACATTACAAACTTATTAGGCTTCATAGGTTCATAAAAATTTCGTGCAAAATTCAATTTTCATAAGTTCATACAAAAATTGCACAAATGTCATATTATGATTAATATGAATGATATTTATACATATTCAATATTTTAAGTATTGAAATGGATGAAACATTATTTTTGAATAACATATGTGAATTTTCATATTTAATACACAAAAATCGCATAGTTTTGTTTAAAATTACATCACAATAATTGCACGGATTTAGTTAAAATGTTAATGGTACGTATTTCACATCAAAACATCACAAGTAAAAAAGACATATCATTCATATAAAGTTTAATATGTATATTTTTCGTGTCATTTTATATATTGAAACCCATGGATGTTGCACATACATATTGTTTTATGATTTTCACACATATTTTATTGAAATTTTGTGATATTGTAAGTTTATGATTTGAGCAATTTGACCCTTGGTAATGAAGTATTTTCATCTTCTTCTTCAAACCTTATTTCATGTTATGAAAAATATTCCCAAATACTTAAGCAATTTGACCCTTGATAATGGGATATTCCCATCTTTTTCATCAAACGGAAATTCCACATCAACGAAAATAACCCCAAAAGCTAGGGCCATATGACCTTTCGTAATGGAATACTCCCATTACCAAAAAATTTAAAAACTTTGAGTTTGAAAATATTCCACATTGTGGTTTATGGCTAAAAGGTAATAACCTTTTCACTATTCCGTAAATTAAAGGGGTTTTTTTTTTAAAAAAATTTACCAACCTCTTTATGTGTAAGTGAAAGCCCCAAGTTGGGGGCATTCTCACAATAAGAGACACGAGACCTTGGTGCTTTACCCTACATGTAAAAACCTTGGCAAAAAAATTGTAATGTAATTAAAACTCATATTAAAATTTTGTGAAATTGCTTACATTGCAAGGGCATGAATATTACAATTTAGCCAAGTTCTTACATGTCATAAAATTCTTCCTTTATATCTTCTTTACACATCTAAAAGATGTCTTTACAAAATAGTTAAATATAAAATTATTATTTGCCAAATTCAATAAATAAAATAAAATATTATTTTCTAAATTCAGATTTTAATAAGAGTGAATTGAAGTAGCAAGTTAAAAAAGGACATAATACATCTTAGGCTTCACATTGCTATGCACCACCAATGACAATGAAATGATGAGAAAAATGAATTGATTTTATAGAAAGTAAATTCCATTTGAATGAAAATTGTGTTGCATTCAAATTCAATTGAGTTCATACTCAATTCAATTCAAATTCAACTAAATTGAATTCAAATTGGCACACAAAATATTGAAAATATGTTTATCATTTCCATAATCATGACTATGATCTTGAAAAGACACAAATCTAAATATACACCTCTCCATTCCATTTAAAGTAGACTCTATATCAAAATTTATTTTGATAGGACAAAACTTATTAGACCTTATAGTTGTTTCTCTTATACTAGTTCCAATGTTACCATCATCATTGGAATTTCAAATCTTGGATCATAATTTGAACACATCGTTCAAAAAGAATGAAGAAACATACAACCAATCAAAAAAGTTTGAATCGAACTTTGTATTGAGATAAAAGAAAATATTAAACAAAAACATTTCAAAATTGTCCTAATCAAATTCTAAAGTAGAACTTTAAAATCAAATAATGGAGCCTAAATCAAATTTGAAAAATGTGTTAAAGAATGAAACTTGAATCACATTTAAACCATGTGTCAAAAATTGTTAAAAGTTTTGATCAAAGTATGGATCTTAAATCAAATCTAAACAAAAGCACATATGTATAATTCACCTTTAGTTTGAATTGTAACATGGTTTGAATCAAGGATTGAAACATATTGAATATAATTTTTAAACTAATTATTAAGTTCATCAAATAATGTGTTTTTAAAATGCAACTATTATGAGATCAAAACATGAAACATCAAGCAACTACATTAATTAATCTTCACATAACCTTGAAAACCCATGAGCAAGTTTGTTATGGCAATTGGATATGAAATCAAAAGGTTATACTAGAGTTGGAATCTTTGTAAGTTCATAGCAAAAGGACCACCCCATGCCCATTTGATCCATTGCTTAAAAGCAATGAGTTACCTTACGAAGATGATGTGGGAGAAGTTTTGGATTGGCCATTTAAGTGAAATATTTTCAAAATCATGATTTACAAGTCAACATACAATTCTTTTGGCTCAAAAAGATGTTGTATTATACTATCATCCAAAAGTACAAATTATGATTCATCATGATTATCTCATTTTAAAAGCCTTTCTAGTTCTTTAAATTTTTGAAAAACAAAAACATTAATTATAGAATTTTAATAAATTGGTTATTTAAAATTAGTATAATAGTTTTTTTATTTTAATGTTCCCATAATATTTTATATCATTATTGTATGTATGCATTAAAAAACTTAAACATTAACTCAAATTACCATTGCAAAATGTGTGAATTAAGCGCTTGTACATCCATGGGTTGGTCTTTTTATTCTGAATTTACTTGGTAATAAATTGGTGCCCACCTACATTAGTAATTATAATAAGCTTTCTATTGTATTTGGTTATCACATCTTTCAAAACCATAAATCCCCCACCAAAGTTACAAAATGCCATATCATTGTCAGGAACAATTATAAAAGGATTCAAAGGCAAAAAAAAAAGGTTTTTTAAAAAATAAAAATAATGGATTGAATTCATATAGATGAAGAAGATTTTTTAGTAGTTCCATCATCATGGTCAATGCACAAGAAGCATGTGCATTTGCAAACACCCAAAAAAACAATGAAAACCAAAATGATTAAACAATTTTCAACAATTTGGTAATGTCAACAAGCATATACACTTTATGAAAATGATTAAAGAGATGAAACATAATTAGTACATTTGTCTTTGTCACATCTAGTTGTTCTTCAAACAGGGCATTCATACTCAATTCATAGTTTATTTTAATTTTATGGGAAATTAACCTCCCTTGCATAACTCTACTTTTGATGTTGTAATCACATTGATCATATTCACAAAAAATCCATACAATTAATACAAGTACTAAAATAGAAACCAAAAAAACAGAAAAATGAACTACAAAAGTCACTACATACTTTGCATAGCTTTTGGAATCACAATGCTTAAATACTTTCATTCCATACTCTATAGGTACTGATGCCTTTGTTATTCTTGTTATTGCAATCCTTCTATCAGTCTTGATTATATTATTCCTTCCTCATGATTCTAGAATGTTTTCAATTAATTGTTTACTTAACAAGTGCAAGATGTTTTTACCAACAAATGTCTTGAAATACCATACATTGTCTTTTGTAATGTCTAGTTTCTTCTTAGTTATAAGGAAGAGAAGGTGATGGATAACATATACAAACACAAGTCAATGCAACATTAGTGCCATATATGCATATCCATAACGTTGGCTATATTATAGTTTATAGCACATTAAAGGTCCTTCACATTGTAATGGTCATAATAAAATTTGTATTATTTACGTGCACATGGAAACCTTGCATGTATAACAAGAAGACCAACTAAAACATTAGGAACAAAGCTATAACAAAAGAATAAAAACATTCACAAACAAATTTGACATATTCAAGTAGAACAAACTTAACAATGTAGGAAATCATAATAGATGTGGGAAGTATTTTAAGAAGGTTTCAAATTGAATTTCATTAAGATAGTGAAATTGTTTTCATGTATTTTGTTTAATTGAACAACCATAGATGAAAAGTCTATAATGAATCATAGGTTTATTCCTTGAGGATGACTTTTCTTCATTTTTCATGGTTAAGCATGGTTCTTATGAAAACACAATACATTTTATTTTATTGACATACTGGCCAAGACTTGCACAAAGACATTTGTTTATAGCTTGGTTGTTACATGTATAATTTGTTGACACACATGGTTGGTTTAGATGTTGAATCTAAATTTATATCTATTAGTCATACAACATTCACAACTTCTAAAGGTTGAACAACTTTTTTGATTGTTTGAAAAAATATGCAAATGTTACAAACAAAATTGCAAACTAATTTCAACTAGAATGAAACATTTATAATAATATCTAGAAAACAAACTAGGGGTGAAGAACAACTACTTTGTGGAAGAACACAAGTTGTCATTTTTTTGGTGACATGAAATATGAATTCGCAAAATAGGTCTATAAGCAATTTTAGACATAACTATTTCATATTCAATAATTTTAAATTTGACTCATTCATATATTCAATTGATAAGGTGGTATTAATTATTTTTATCATGTTATCATGAATCAAATGCCTTTTTAGCCTAAATCTCCAAGTGCTTATTATGTTTCCAACCACTAGCCTTTATGTTTTTCATTTTTTTAAAATTCAAGATCTCAAAATCTCAAACAAAGGATTCATCCTCTTCATCTACCTCCAAGCTCATAGTTTTTCCAAATCATCCCCACATTTGCAAGCATCCATAAATTCATTGTCAACTAATGAACTAAACAATTTGTTTATTTTGAGGAGGTTAACAATATTAACATTGTCATCATTTTAAAAATATTTATCAATTTCATCTTCAAGTTCATTAGTGTCACCATATCATTTGCAATTATAATGGAATCAACAACAATAAAATGTCCATAAAATCTAAAAGTAAATGCAACAATAGCGAGGCAACAAAGATTTGTAGCACACAAGATTACATTGCTTAAACCAAAGACATACTCTATAGTTGCAAAGAAGTAAAACTTGTTAAAACACTTGTAAAATGATAACATAAACATCATTAACACACATAAACAAACATATTTCACTTTGAAACAAAAGTAAATATGCAACAAATAAAGGTTAATTACAAAAACTAACAAAAGGTGTAATGATTTAATGTGTGTCAAGAAGACAACAAGGTATAAGACATTCTAGGTCTAAACTACACAATCAAAATTGAAAAGATAAAAAGGCAATGTTGAAAGATTTGGCAATTTAACAAACTTCTTAATAGAAGTGAAAAAGGAACATTTGAGGTGAGAAAATTCCAACAAACGTTTGAAACAATAAAAAGAAATGTTAATTTGTATTTTAACTTAGATTTAATCATGAACATGGATGAGAAAACTAAACAAAAAAAATGAAAATTTGATGTGAAAATATGAACATGGATATTTCAATATCCAGAGTGATGAGAGAAAATAAATAAATAATGAAATTGACTAAATAAATTAAAATAACTAACAAATAATAAAACATAGTTAAAAGAATAAACTTGAAATGGAAAATTAGAGGGAAAACAAATGACAATTTGTCCATAACTCAAGGATTAACAAAATTGATAAGTTATTTGAAAACAAAACAAAGGTTTTAAGTTACATCTTCTAGGACAAGATGGTGCATCACAAAATGCAATAAAAACAAAAATAGCAAGACTAGAACACAAAGCTAGACAAAAACAAAAAAATCAAAATGAACACAATTTTACATTTGGTTTTACAACTTGGTGTAAAAAAGAGGGCTTTATGAAAGGCTTTGAAGACAATAAAAATTTGTTGAATGCATTAGAGGTGTTGGAAGACAATCTCATCAGAATGATTTCATGCATGTGATCATGGCATTGTTGTGTTCAAATTGTGACTTTGAAATGAAGGAAATGAAAAAAAATTGATGAAAAAAAAAAAAAAAAAAAACTAAGTAGTTTTGTTCTTTTATATTTTGCAAGATCTTATATTCATAGGGAATGGGTAAAATAATCAAACTTTTGAGAGCAAATGGACCTTCTTGTGGTGGAGCTTGTTTAGTCAAGGGACTTGGAAACAAACTAAAGTTTGATAAAAACATGACATCTCCAAGTTTTGTGATAGGTTGTGGTCACATTGAACAAAAATAGGGCTTCTAGTGAAGAGTTTAAAAGAACAAGTTGTAGCACATGAATAATGCAAAGGCTTTCCCGCTATCTTTTCTTTTGTGAATCTTCCCATTGTCACTTCCTTTTTTGAACACTATAATGTGAAACCATTGGGGTGTGGGTGCTTTCAATGTTATCTAGAATGTAAGAAATAATAATGTGGACTCTATAAAGGCAAAACTTGTTTATTACCAGGGATTTTTTACACACTTGATTCTATTTCTATAATAAAACATCAAAACCTTGTAAATACATGACTACAAAAAACACACCAAAATTGAGATTTTTAAAAAAATACAAGTTAACTTGAAATGAAATGGAAAAATATCCAAATAGGGTTGTGACATTTTTATACACAATGTTTGGCTAATAATTTATACCAATGTTGGCTAAGTCTAAGTCTAAGAATTAAACCCAACAAATCTACATAGATCCAAAACCCTCTCAAAACCCAATTTGGCAAATATTCATTTACCTTAATTTGATTTTAAAAGTTCATTTATAAGGTCTAGGTGATGCACCCCTAGGTTTGTTAAATGGTATTAAAGTACACACTCAATCAATTATTTGTTTTGTAATATTAAGCAAATTCAAGGCATGTTTCATGATTCTTCAAAAAAAAAAAGATGGGAGCTTTATAACATGACCAAGATGATGTTACAAATGTGAGTTCAACATGAAGTCAACTTGCACAAATTGAAAAAAAGGGTGATTAGTGCACATTTGAACCAAAATTGTGCACAAATGAACTATGAACAACAAATTTTCACAAAACTCATCATAGCACAAACTTGGGAAGAATCGCCATTCTTGGGTGAAAGCACATTATAATGACCCCCTTTCGGGCACTTTTGGGTGTAGTATTATAATACATACAATATAATTGTTCTAAAAATGTGACCTACATTTAATTTTGGATATCAATTTTGGATTTTGGGCCCTAAAATTAGTATTTTAAGAAAAATAATGTTATTTAATTTTTTAAAATAATAATTTCATTATCTATATTGAAAGATCCATGGGTATATTTATAATTATGTATTGGTATAGTAAGGCCACTATTTTTTTTATTACACTAACTTTAAAGGTTCATTAGTCATTATAATAATTAATTTGAATGGAATTAAAAATATGGCACATCTAGCTATGCTTGCTATTTTTTTGGGAATGTGATTATTTGTCAAATTTCCAATTTACTACACATTTATTGCATTTTTGCTGAAAATACTCATTTTTTGAGATGAAAATTTTCAAATTAGTCACACGGTATCTAAACATGGTTCAAATTATGTGAAATGATATGGTTCAATATACTTTCAACTTTCATAAATATTAAAAATCATTTAAATTATTTTTGAAATATATTTGTGTTTTTGAGTATACATGTACACTAGACCTTTACTTCCACAAATACAATCAAATCTTTCACTTTATAAAATGAAATGAACTTTTTTCTTAATATCTTGTCTAAGTTATATTCTAACATAATATGCAAAAATATTGTGAAATTCTTTCAAATGTTTGAGGTGGGATACATTCAAACATACAAGTCCCTAGAAAGTAATACAATGTGACACCCAAAGGGAATCACCATAATGTGCTTTCATCCTTTTTTCCTTATCTTATATTATGTGATTAGTGGGAAAATTACATGAAAATATTAGAAGTTTCTTAAGACTGCAAAATTCATAAAAACAAAATCATGGGAAAAACATATTGGTTAAAAAGTTTAAGTAAGGGCTAGAACGTTAGGTTTAAATAAGGTTTTAAAATTTTAGTTTCTAAGTTTGTAGTTTTAAAAATCCTACTAGTTTTTTTATGTTGGAGATTGCATGCCATGAAATGAAACAATAGGAGCCACTTGATTGATGTGTGGATGGACAAAGTTTGATACTTATTGGGATAGTCTATGGTAGTACTAAGATATTTTCCAGGGTTGTTTAGGCTAAGTAACTATTTAGGTAGTTAAATAATTTGGTCATTTTGTTTAGGGTTGTTTTACATTAGAATTCAATTTGAATTGACCCAATTTGAAACGGAAGATTCTTAATAACCTAAAATTCAAAGTTGGACTAAAAATTAATTTTCAAATTCACACCATTAATGTTGAGTAAAAACCAAAAAATGAGGTGGTTATTTATGTAGGAGTGTTGTTATTTTTTTTGCTATTGAATTCTGGAGTTCGTGAACAAGTTGGTCCATGTGAAACGACTTTTTGCCCTTCGACTCCCAATTTTATGAGATGACTATACTTGAAAGTACATATGCTATTGATGAAGGAAAAATGCAAGTGTATTTATAAACATTAAATTGCATTTATAGTTGAAACCAAATAATTTGCCTCCTATGCATCATTTACAGTTTAGAATTGATAGATGTATTTTCCAAGTTCAAACACCTCAAATTCTAAAATTTTATGTCAAATTGTCATTCATTTAAACCAACTTTTAAGGGGTTCAACACCATGTTCAACTTAGTTGCAGACCACCAGCCACTTGAAATATTATTCTTAACACATATGTTATTCAAATATGGTTTGCCTTAGCTCATTAGAAAATTAATTACAAGGTGCACCTTGTTACCAAATTTTAAACTTTGTAGCTAAACCAATAAAAAGTTATGTCACCAAACCCGAAAAGGTCTATGAGATTTCTCTAAGATTTCAACCTCCCAACACTACCCCTATTCACTTCCATTCTTTCAAAATTATTTCAAATGTTCATTCTACTCTCCTTCTTCCTACCACCTACCAAGACTAATCATTGTTTTCTTCCTCAATAAGGTTGTGGGAACAAGTATTCTCAAGATTTGAATTGAAAATTATGTCCAGGGAAAAAGAAAGCCACCAATGATTTGAACTTGCCCTCTTAAAGAAAAGGAGAAGGAAAGAGGTGAAAGAAGATCTCAACTCGGTGGCCAATGGAAGGTTCCAATGTTTGGTGACCCTTGGAAGGTTCCATTGCTTTGTGACCCTTGGAAGGTTCCATTGCTTGGTGGCCAATGGAAGGAGAAAGAGAAACACCTTTTCCCTTCTTCCCATTTTCCCGTTAACAAATTTTACTTAAACCTTCATTTTTTCCATTGATCTTAAGGTTTTACTTTACCTTGGTTTTAGGTTATTACTTACGCATTTCCTTCCTTTTCTTTGATTTATAAATTATGACCCTGCATCTCAATGTAATAAATCCTCCACACATTCATTGTTGATTTGATTTTGATTGAAAATTTCTTTTCCTTTCCTTGAAATTATGATGTCGTGTATGGCCACGTCTTATAGGCCTCAAGCTACACAAATGAATGAAGAACTGACTCTACATTGACGCAACGTGCTCGTGATGAAAATCCCAAACCTTGAGAGGTGCGCACTCATCTTGAAGTTGAACCCCCTTGAGCTTGAAACTATCGCATCTTTTCAAACTCTCGCACCCTAATGATCTTGTTATAAGTCGACCCTACTACTAACGATAAACCTGAAATCATCTGTGAAGGTTGTTACAAAACTAAAAACACCTTTATCTTCACGTGGTTTTCAATTCTCAACGTTGGACATTATCATCGGTTGCGCGGTTCAATTCGCCAACTACCTCCTAATAGCAAGGCAAATTACCTAATTCACACCATTCAACGCATCTTAGATTTCCTGTAGTTATAAATTATCACTGAGGCATAGCCCATGACTCAACATGTAATTGTAGTTCCTCGTTGAGCTTATCCCTACTCTAAATAAAATTTTCATTCATTACGACACTCACATTGCCATTGTCATCCTATCACACTATTTATTTAATCGTTAAATTGTCTCAAATTAATCTTATGTTTGAAGATTGTTTTATTTGTATTGGACCTTTCATTGACACGCCTTCAATTATTTCATGAATCTCAAACATCCTTGCTACTCATTAAATACTGGAACAAGACTAATGTTTTGTTGAACACCACCAATTTTGGTGTTTGTTTCTACCCCCAACCCTCTAGAAATTTTTCACCCCTAATCATGTAACTGAGGTTCTAAAACTGTGGTTACTAGCTTTTTGTTGAAGAAAAGAACTAATCCAACACCTTATTCACCAATATCATATTTCGAAGAAAAAAAAAAACCATGCAACCACACGCATTCATCATTCCTTATGAAATTGTAAAAAACCCCTGATAACTTTACCATATTCAAATAACCCTGATGCAACTCTTAAAAATTGAGACTACCGCACATGGTTGTGTCAGTATGGCTCATAGTCCATATCACATAATGAGTCTACCCCCTCATTGCAAACACACATTAACAACAATTAAAGATAAAAAATGTTCCATGAATTTAGTTCATGAACAAACAACTCATAGCGGAATGAAAAAATAAGAAAATGCATCTTCAACTAATTAATAAATTAGAATTGGACCCATCCTAAAATTGAAACAAAGATTTTTAAAAAGATTAAACATGTTAAACCCAAAACCATTGGTTAAGAATATTTGACATGGATAGAAAACCAACAAGTTTTTTTTTTTTGAAAATATCAACTAGACCTAAAATTGGAGGGTCTTCCTTGAATGAAAAATCTTGAATCTAAACATGATGGTTTTAATGAAAACCTAAACATTATTGTTTACAACCTTACCTATGAATTTATGAACTTCATGTTTTTTGCATATAGAATGGGTTTGATAATTCAAAATGTGTGCATGAATAATACCCATAACAATCATTATCAAACAAAACCTCTTTTGGAAACTTGAAATTTCTCCTTTGTTTTCCAAACTATGTAAAAAGCCCTATAGATCTTGGACAAAAATGAAACATTGGATATATTAATGTAATATGTCTTGATGAATTTCATCTAGTAGTTGGATAATATTCATTATAATAATGGACAACTCAAAGAAAATTATCCTTTCATATTGAAAAAAATCCTAATATTTTTTACCTTCCATTCAAAAACAAAATGATTTAAAATGAAAATAAATTGAAATTAAAACCACCCTTTTATGCTTGAGCTCTCAAATATGGTAGTTATTATTCAATCAAGGTTGATATGTACAACTTTTTATAATAAGTTGTGTTCCAATTTTGATTCAAAAGATACGTTTAATATTTCTAAAATGTTAGGAGTTGATATTTTCTCCCCTCCACAACGATGAAGGGACAAAGTCGAAACTTGCTTTTTCACTTGGGCATATCATATCTACAATAGATAGTTGTTAGATCTTGCCAAAGTAAATTTCCTTGCAAAAATAGGGTTTAGAAACCCTAATTTGATTATTTTAAGATTTTGACAATAGACCATTAGTATGTTAAGTTTCCCTTTTTTTTTTTTAAATTGAGTTTGATAACACAATGTTTTGAACTTTTGTTATATTCAATCATTGGGACCATTACTTATGTAGTCAATAGGTATTAGGTTCAATGCTTTCAAACTTCAACACAAGGTATATATATACTT
>Ga0209611_10004910_pt1 | contig 22672 bp, 16 predicted proteins | sample S1TSphgellanicum_3_FD_187693 | JGI IMG/M metagenome (GOLD analysis project Ga0209611, IMG submission 187693) | Host-associated microbial communities from peat moss isolated from Minnesota, USA - S1T2_Fc - Sphagnum magellanicum MG (SPAdes) (version 2) | ecosystem: Host-associated > Plants > Peat... | reverse complement strand
ATGTTTGGCCATTACAAAAATTAAATGTTGAATTTCAAATTCTTAAAGAAGCTAACATCATCATTATTGACATGTCAATATGGTATAGGTTGAACATAATGAAATTAACAATAATATAAGTATATATGATATTATTATTTTACTAGTTAAATAATAGAATTTAAAATAAATATAAATAATGTGATTACATTTTTGAGTCATAAAATCAGTTGCAAGATGATAATGCCACATAAGTTGGTTTGGATGGATGAAAAGTTCATATAAATTACATCTTTATGCACCACCATTACAACTTGGTGTCACGTATTGTCTTTTGTGAGTGGAATTTTATGTGTCTTGTCCAAGGTGACTAGGCATTGTAGTAACTCACATGTGGTAATTACGACTAAAAATGAGTTGTAAATATAGTCATATATTTGCAAATTCCTTGTATGTTAAAAAAAAAATGTTTATAACAATATGACGACAATTTTTATCATGTCAAAATCATGTGATGCAATGGTTAAGTGGGGGTTAAAGACTTTCTCCTTCAATATGAAAGTAAAGGGTTCAAATCTTCACACTTGCAATTTCACACTTCAACTGAGTGAATTAGTTTAACTATTTTAGTTTGCTAACTAAGTTAGCCTACATTCCTAGGTAGGTTAAAACCTACATTCCTAACATATAGGCTGGATTTTTAGCCTTTATACCATGTGGCAAATAGAAAATGCCACATGTTTACATAACATGCGTGGAAAACATATTTATTTCATATTTAACGAATTATATCCAAGGACCATAATTTATGGATTTCATCACACACAAATGACCTCCGTGACTTTATAGTCGCAAAAGTCACAATCGTATATTGTTTTACAACTAAGCCATAATAATGACTAGGTGTTTTAAATGATGTGTCCTATTTGACTACATAGTCATGTAATCATGGATGTTTTCCATGACTAACAACCTAGTCATAAATCAAGTCACAGAAAAAACAACTTTTGGTGTCATGAACACATTCAATCTTAGGCCAACAATGAAATATTCAATTGGCATGCAACATGTTGTATTGGGAACATTGGTTATGTTGATTGAAAACATTAATTTAAAAGTTGGTGCTACAAATGGAACCATTGGAATCAGAACAAAGTTGGAGTTCAATTTAAAAGATAAAATTTACAACATTTTTGTTGCATTCAACCATCAAGATACATGTAAATAGTTTGGAAAAAATCAATTCAAAATAAATATGATTTTCAAGGACATTTTTACAAAACATCATTTCCTTTAACATTATGTTATGCATTTACAGGGCACAAATCTCAAAGTGCAACGATATCATCCAAAGTAATGATACATATTTGTGAATCTTTTACAAAAGGATTAATGTATGTAATGTTATCTAGAGTGACAAGTTGGAAAATTTTGAAAATTATTAACAATCTTCAACCCTCGAACATATAACTTATGTTGCCATGGTTTTTTAAAAATGTGAACATTGTTGTAAATTGATATACTAACACATGTATCATTGTAATCTAGTATGCACTATGTGCAATTCTTATGATTGGTTTTACCAATCTCCTTTCCATTCAATGCGCAAATTGGGCATATTTCTTAAGGTTCAAATAAAGAGTTGATTATTCTGCTCGATTGGTTGGTCCAATTAAATATCTTCTATAGTTCCTAGGTTCAGTTATACTTTTAAAATTTTTAAAATGTCACTTTTTATGAAAATATTGTAGATATACCAAATGTTATACTTACAATTTTAGTTTACAATTTAATATATGAAATGTTTAATAAATATTGAGTGTTAATTAATTTATCATTCAGACATATTTGTAATTGGGTAAAAACATCTCAATAATTGATATATAGGCAATTGGAATATAATATGTTAATATTTAGTATGAAATATTTTTACAAAATTGGCATCCAAGTTAGATAATAATATGCACATTCTATCATGTATTATAATTACATACCTTTCATGTTGACAACTTGCGGCCTTCTATAACTACTTGTTAATTATTTTTTCTTAAAATATGAATTTCAAATTTAACAACTTTCCTTGTGTCATTATGACCTTGGTTTCATGAACCATTGGAATGAAACAAACAAACAACCTTCCCTGGTATATAGATATTTTTGTAGTTCATTTGAACTTTTATTTGAGTGATTGTTTCAAAGTTTAAATTTTTAAAAAATAATATGAGATATACCCACATCTGATTAATAAAATTAATAATAGGCATCACACAATGTGGTTCCAAATTCCAATGAGTGTTGGCTAGATTTTGGTGTTTTAGTTTCCAAACCCAACCGCAATATTAAAACACACCCTACTTTTAGACCCATAACACACCTTATAGGATTTCGATTTTTTATAAAAATATGAATTGAAATGTTGTTCACGCACTAAATGAAAAGCATTATTTAATATGTTTATTGAACATCAATTTAAAAGGGTTTTGAAACAAAATTGTGTTTGTTCTTTCTTGGCTTTGACCATGCATTGTACATCCAATTTACTTGTTATAAAAAAAATTTAAAAATGAACCAAACAATTGAAAAGAGAAAAATACTAATACCCTTCACAATATTGGGTGCTAGGCCTACCTCCACTCCAAGTCCCAAAAGGGACCAACTAGTTCCCTTGGTTGGAAGCAACCTGAAATATTTCAGGGTTTTTACCAATGTTGTGTGAGTATGTCTTTTACCCAAATATACCCATCGAGAGTATGGATATGATATATTATTTATTTTAACATTATATATATATATATATATATATATATATATATATATATATATATATATATATATATATATATATATATATATACTTGCATGCTATGCATATTCAAAAATACATAAATTTAAAAATATTATACCCTTTTCATACCCTTGGATATATGCAACGAAACATGTGCCAAAAAATCTTTATATGTTTGACTCCCATTTCACACGATGCACATGTCCCAATCCCCACCAATGCATCATCCCCAAAAACTAAAACTCATTTTGGGCAAATTGCATGAGCCCCAACCCCATTTTAATTTTTTTGGTGCATTGATTTATGTTGTAGGGGTGGTTCTTGTATGAGTGTGTTCTCCTAAGGGAGGGAGGGAGGGGGTACCCCAGGGTGTGAGTTTGAGGGTGTTCCCAAAACCTCAGGAGAATGCACAAGTAGTAGAATCTCCCCACTCCCCCTTTTTACATAAACAACTCTTTTTTTATTTCCTTGCTTCTTTGCCATTTGAAAACAATAAAAATTCCATGGGAATGTGGGAACATATAAAATTGGGGGGGGGACTCTCCCAGCATAACCGACTAGGGTTCTTTTGCTGGGGGAGATCCCTCAAAATACACATAGAAACAAGGGGTGTGTCACATTGTGGCCTTGTCATTTACATTAAAAGGTGTCTTAAGGCAAAAGAAGAATTATGAAAACTCAAATATTTCACCATGCAAAAATGTAATCTTCGAAGAATCCTCTAAAAGAAACCAAAATCCTTCCAGGTACTATGACTTTATAACTAATCTCAACTTTCAACACAAGCCCAAATATCATCATTCAAAAATCCTCATATAAAAATAGACCTATTATTTATTACCTAGGGGCCAAAATCTCTTAAGCTACTATACTCTATAATGAATTCTAAACACCATAAAGTTATCTGTAAAGTCAGGAAAAGACGGCATCAGAACCCCCTATTTGGTCACATAGGGGATGAGATTTTTAAAACAAGAAAAAAAAAAAGGTACATTGGGATTCAATAGGGAATAAAACTCGGTTTAGGAATAAATTTGAGGATAAATTGAGTTTGGCTTGTCCTTTGTTTTCTTGAACGCTTTCAGCCTATCATTGCTTCTGTTATGTGTACAATAGTTATACATTTTTTTGAGCTGAGCCTGGTGCATTTAATCATGAGTTTCACCTCCCTCTCCTATTTTCATAGATTTTTTTGTTTTTTTTTACTCATCATTTTTTAAAGTATTTGGAGCCTTCTAAGTCCAAGGTCCTTTGATATTCCTGAAGGACTTTTAGCTCATAAACAAACCTCTTTCCTTATATTTTTTTGGTAACATCAAGCTCATATCAACATCCACCATTGCCCTAACAACTTATTTAAAGAGCTAGGCTTTTGTAGTTTCAACCATAGTTGCTAGGTTCATGTGCAATCAACATCTTTTTCTTTTTGAAAGCTTAGCATGACAACAACAACAATGTGTTAACCTTTTTGAAGCCCAAGGTGAAACAACAACAACACTTTCATTTTCCAACAATATCTCAAAATAACATGTGATTTGTTATCGCCCTTAACACAAGCGTGTCTCTTTGCTTTTGAATAATTCATCGAACAACAAATGGTTCATTTTCAAGATTCTATTTTAGAGTTTTACACCATCATACCTTTTCTAGCATGCTCCCTAGATATTTGAAACCCATTGTGCTTGAATTTTATCTTGTTCTGGCCCTGAGGTGGGTGCTCGGCTTATAGCTTAATTAATCTTCCCAACCTTTCAATTATCTTTCCTAATTTTCCCCATAGTGTTTCAAACACGGCTCAAACTACCACATCTTTCAATTGTAAGCCTCCCTGATGTGTGTGCACACATCCCATCAACTTTATGGGTATCCACGTCTTATGTTGCACCCATGGCAACGAATGCATGGGGACCCATGATGTAGTTCATGACACTTTTGCTGTCATTGCGCGAGATGTTGGCTTCTACATGGGATGAGAACAACTACATGCGAAACCTTCAACCACACTCAATTCCTTTCATCAACAAGTTGACATTGTGTTCACCAAAAATGGAATCCGCACCTTAGTTGACATTGTTATAGCTGACCCAATGCATGTGGATCTATTTCCCCAATCTTGCACAACTCAAGGATTTGCTACCTCTGATGCGGCTCAAGCCAAAAAAAGAAGTTACTATAATTGACACCTCATCGATCAATTCTTCTTTCTAGCAATTGAAATATTTGGGTGTTTACACAAACAAACAAATGTGATTTTACACAATTGTGCCAATGCTACTCGAAGTTTGAAAAGGCTAGGAAGCCTTCCCCTTTTTGTTTTGATTAATTTTCTTTGTCAAAAATTTTAATTACATTGGAAAGGATGCAAACATCCTCCATCTTAAATCGAGTAGTGGCGATAGGTTTAGCTACTTCCCAGCTTCCACCCCTTCAAAACACACCCCCCATCACCACAACTAACCTATTATAAACGGTTGGTTGTTGAGATTGAGAGTTTTTGACATCTGGTTTGTATTAACTTGTTGTCCTTTAAATTATCCCTTGTTTTTAATACTTTTGTACATTTTTTGAACATGCGATGCATTTCAAATATAAAGTTTTACAAGGTCTTGATGAGTTTTAGTATTTCATACCCTTATTTAACAAGGGGCGTGTCACACTATGTGGCCTTACCATTTACATTAAAAATTATCTTAAGGAAATTTTTTTTTTATGAAAACTCAAATATTTCACCTATGCAAAAATATAATCTTCAAAAAATACTCTAAAAAAAACCAAAATCCTTCAAGATATTATAACTTTATAACTAATCTCAAGTTTCAACACAAGCCAAAATATCATGTTTCAAAAATCTTCATATAAAAATAGAACTATTACCTTAAGGCCAAAATCCTTTAAGCTACTACCCTAGTACCTTGGCCAAAATCCGTTAACCTATTACAGTAGCACCTTGGCCAATTCGAAATTATATTATTTTCAGAAATGTTGAAATTTTCAAAAACTATTTCTTCCAAAAAAAATAAATTGTGAAGCTAGGATAATAGTGAATATGAAGGAATATATATATCATTTGTTGAAATGAATTTTTCAAAATGAATTGATTATTCGACAAGCATATGTTGAAATGGCCAAGCTACTATGGTATATTCTATAGTGAATCTAAACATAAGTATCTTTGCCTACCATTTCTTGCCCTAAACCTATTATTAACTAGGGGCCTATAAAAAAGATCCCTTAAGCTACTATACTCTAGAATGAATCTCAACACAAAATCCTTGCCCTTGGTAGTAGAGGCAAGGCCAATAAAAAGGGAAGTTTGTTGGACATATTTGTACCATACTGCAAGAACTGGTCACGTTGAAAAGAAGGTGAAGGCGAGGAGAAAGTGAGTCGGACAAGGCACAAACTTGTGCATTTTTGTACAAAAGTTGGAGGATTTTTTTTTGAGATGCATTTCTTGTCTTGAACTTGGGAAGTGAAAGTGAAAGTGAAAGAGAAAGAGTGTCGTGTGCGAATAATTTTTGTGTCTTCATCATGATCGATCTACACCAAGCTTTCGGCTCAATTTCAGATCTGGCAGCTTCGGGAATTCGTGAAGTTCCCGCGGTGTTCAAGTTACCTTCCCAGATCCAAGACTGCTGCAGCTCATGTAATAGTAGTAGTCGTAGTAGTAGTAGTAGTAGTAGTAGTAGTAGTAGTAGTAGTGATGAGAATAATGGCACTGCAGGCATCCATGAGGAGAATTCTGTTGCTGTTATCGACCTCTCAGACTTGCTGCATCAGGACAGTGAGAGGCGTACTTCCGTTGTGGCCAACATCCGATCTGCTTTGGAGGAATGGGAATTCTTCCAGGTGCGTGAGTGTGTGTACACATCTGAGTGAATGGTTGTTGTGAGCGCAATGGGGTTGCTTTTTTTTTCCTTGGTAGAACTTAGTACTGATGAGTTTCCTCTGAACTATCTTCAGAATTTCTCTGGATCCACTTACTGGAAGTGGATCTTATAGTAATACCCATATGCCGTTCAAGAGATTTCTTGTATATTGCATGAGATTCAGTTAAAATAGAACTATTCTGGGGAGTGGGGTTCTTTGGCCAGGTAGTAAATCATGGTGTTCCTACAGCTTTAATGGACAAGATTCTGCGTGTATACAAACTCTTCTTTGAGTTGCCACTGGAAGAAAAAATCAAGTACTACACCACAGATCCTGATCCGACATTCAGGTTTGGCGTGGGTCGAATCACGCCCTCATCTACAGTGCAAAATTGGAAAGATTTCGCTATCGTTCGACCAGGACGTGACCTTGACAAATTGCCTGCACATCCTCCCACACTCACGTACCTAGAGATCTTACTCTAATCTTTTGAACTGCAATTATATCCAGCTTTTGCAGCGACAAAAAAAAAATCCTTTCACTAGGCACTCTCTTGGAATTCTTTTCTTAGAAATCTGTTCAAGATTGACTCACTTTCTAGATTGTGACAACAAAAATCTTTCAAGTTTCCATAGTAATCAAACCCCAACTGCTCCAAGCTTGTATTCATGGACCCAGATTTGTTGGAGATTTGTTGATGAATACTGATCTACCACTTGGGCGTTTGTCTCATTAGAGAGGTGACTGTGGCGTACAACAATGCAATGATTCATTTGAAGAGGGAGCTTCTCAATGCTTTGTCTGAGAGTCTTGGGTTATGTCCAAGTTTCATTGATGATGTAGCTGGTGAAGGAGAGCAGTATTTTGTTTGCAGTTTTTATCCACCATGTCCAGAGCCAAAGGTTGCAATTGGGACTTCGCCTCATTCCGACTTTGGCACCATCACTATGTTGTTACAAGATGATGTCGGAGGTCTTGAAATTCTGGACAAGCATAACAATTGGATTCAAGTTAAACCCCTGCAACATGCTCTCATCATCATCGCAGGGGATCAGTTGGAGGTGAGAAAATAAATTACATACCTCACATATTGCAACTTCCCAAATTTGCAACAACACAATTGGGTTGATAATATCATGTGAATTGGCTGTTTAACAAAAAATGATCACAAAACACGGATTCATTGCTAGCTGTGAAACTAAGAGTCTAGAAAATTGTGCAGTACTTAAATCATGTTGCAAATGTCTTTTCACATCTAAACTTGTAATCAACAGTTGTTCTACATATCAACTGCTACGTTTAATGTGCATATCTTGAGCATATCACACACTTAATCACAAAATTGTTGGTGATACACAGTTGATTTCACCACTCAATTCTGCCATTTTTGCTCATGAACATGGATTGTTATACACTAGGTAGTAGGTACCACCTGATCCAGATCCAAGATCAGTTTGTGTAATTTTGTTGGCAAACGTGACCTTTTTGCTGAATCAACAATTTGTGTCTTTGGATTTCCAGATATTAAGCAATGGAAAGTTCAAGAGTGTGCAGCACAGAGTGAGAGTGAACTCTGAAAAGGCGCGATTATCAATAGCAGCTTTCATCAGCCCTAAATTTACAGATACAATTGGTCCTCCTTCTCAAATTGTAGGGGAACAAGGTCCTCTATACAAAGACACTGTATTTGCAAATTATGCCAAACTGACTTCTACAATGGGAGTTTTCAACAGAGCCGTGATTGACACTGTCAAAGTCTCCACCCCCAGTCTTCCTAAACGCTAAACCCTAAACCCTAAACCTTTTGATCAAATAGCTCTCCCCTTAAGTTGAGTTGTACTTATGATAATCATAATTAATAGATGTTTGTGACGTTGAGTAACTGGACAACTTGCAATTGATGAATTCTTGGAACATATCCCTGTTTTGAGCTTTGATAAAACTCCCTCAACTTCAAAGAGCATTCTTGACATGTATGGAAACAATACTTTCATATGCTGCTGGTGATCATCGTAATTTCTTGAGAGGTGGAAGGGAAATTCTTGTGTTCTTCAGGTTGGACAATGGTTTTGTATGAATGTGGTGCAAAAACATTTCCCTCTTGCACTCAATTTTCTTTTTGAATCTAGTGGGTCCCAATATTCTTATGTTGTTATTTTTCCAAGACCTACAAATTGAATCTACATCACATGGAGAATTTTTTTTTTGGTGTCATGGATTGATCAATGTGGTTTGAAAGTGCTGAAGTATTTGATGTGATTTCCAAGTAATATGTGCTTGGAATGTTGAGTGGGAAGATTTAGGTTACAAAAGCGCTCAACAACACACATGATCTTCAATGTGATAGTAATTTCATTCCAAGTTCAACATAACCTAAAGTGACAATAATGTTTGTTAACATAAACAAACAAGAGTTTTGCATCCATTTCACTTAGCATGATGGGAAGGGGAGGAGAAAATCAGATACCTATTGAGGTATATGGGTGTTGATGCATGCAAGTTAGAGATCAACATCAACATGTGTGTTCATGACATATAGAAGCTCAACTTGCACAATTCATACAATGGACTCTACACTAGATGCACCAACTATATAAGCCTCCAATTAAGGCCATTGTCTTGAACATAAATCCCATGACATTGAACCCTAGAATTGAACAATGAGAATTACGAATGTATCAAATCCTAATAAAAAAAATCTCAACAAACAATATCCTAATTGGAATTCTTGGCTTCTACAAAAATTTTGAGTTAAAAGATTGCACCTAACAAGAGTGTTCTTTTTCCTCCTTGTCCATTCACATCAAGCTAACATTTTATTAAGATTACCACTATTTCCATTAATTAAACAATTGTTCATTCTACGACATTTTCAATTTGTCTCACATAGCAAGGCAAATATGTGTGCAATCTGGATCCTCCAAGCTCCACTATAATTAATGGTCACCACATTGCATACACCTAAGAAAATTAAAAAAGACCTTGAAAAATACCAAATTAAAGTGCAACTTTACCAAATTCCCCAATTGCAAGGAAGAAAGAAAATAGCCAAGGTTATATAGTGTAAAGCCAAGGAGTTCAAAAAGACAATCCCTCTTTCCCTCTTTAAAGAGAGAAACAAATAAAGATCGAGAAAGGGAGGAATGGAGAACCAAAGTGAAAAATAGAAAAAAATGTTGGCTTCCTCCTTCCATTCCATGACTTTAAAGCTCTTAATGGTTTTTTTTGGATGAATTTTAGCTAATTAGGATTTCTTTTAAAGCAAAAGATGAATTTTTTTCAGTCCAATTTGGCTAAATTGTTTTATGGTTGATGGTAAGTTGTTCTACATTAAAAATTTTGAAGGGAAAAAGAAAAACTTAAAAAATGACTTCAATTTGGAAGTTGAGTTTTTTTTAAAAAAACATTTCAATGAATTAATGATACAATTATTGGGCCAACCCCCTAAAGTTGAACATTCCTTTTAATGATTTAAAATTTTGGATGAATCTAATCCATGAATTTGGGCCAAAGTAATGGGCCAAAGTGAACCAACCCAACACCCACCAACAAATTGTAACAAAAAGAGACAAATTGAAATATTGCAACAGACCATTCAACAATAAAGAAATGCCTTTTACAACATCATAATTTCTATTACCAAACATGTGGATGGTATCATATGAACATCACAAACTTGATCCCAACAACCACTACATCCCTACTAATCCTAATTTTGTGGGTTTCTAGGAATCAGAGCTTTTCGACTTCATTCTCTTGAACATCAAGAAGTCATAACCATGTGTCTCTTTGTCACAAAACCCACTAATTACCACACACACAACACCCAATGCACAATTTGACAAATGCTATTTCTTTTAGTCATTCAACATTCTAATCAACTCAGAAGAACAACATTACACAACAAGGAATGTTCGAAGCCCAACCATCGACTCAAAAAGTTGGTCAAGGAAAATTTGACACCTTTCAATAACCACATCAAAACATAACTTGCTACAGAGGTCCCATGCTCTTTTGGAATGCCCAAAAAATTAAGTGCTCTCTTTCTTTCTTTTTGTGATTAAGGAATTGACAAACCAGACAAAACAACTAGATTCACACAACGAAGATACACTTATTCCCAAGATCCCTGAAGCTTTCATTCTCTTCCTATCATCAACCCATCTCTACAACAATGCATCTTTCTTAAAGAAATACATAGTGTAACGAAATATGATTTTTCCTTTAAAATGCAATTTATCAAATCCAAAACCAAAAATAATTTCTTTGATCCTAATACTACGTAATGTCATTTAATTTTACCTTTCCCTTGAAACAGTCGCACCTTTTTATCTCTAGCTAGAGCTCCGTAACTCGACAAATTGCCATCAAAGCTTTAACGAGGAAACAACCAGAACACAAAACATGCACCCAAAGAGAACACTTCACCATTTAGCAAGTGTCATCAAGAGTGAATAACTCCCTTTTTCATAACAAGCAAAAAACAAAAGTTATGAACACAAATGCCATAGAAATATAATTTTCCTCTTCACATCACAAGAAACTATTGAAAGTTTTGTCCTATTCAACTTTCGGCTATTGATAGCAATGTTTCATTAGTCTAGGGCTTCATCTGCCCTTCCTTTTCATCACAAGACCATATACTAAATACCCAATATGATTAAGTCATGGATGAACCTCAATTGAAATAATATATGGTTTCACTTTAATAACCCATTTTGTAAAAAATAGGTTTTATGTATTACGTAAATAGGTTGAAAAATGGGTGCCTATTAAGTAAGTAAATGGTTTATAATTTATACATAGGTAAAAGTTACATTTGCTACCTCCTTATTAACAATCCATTGTAATTGGGTTGTAATAGGTAGGCAGGAAAAATGCAATTAAACTAACCACCATGGTTACCTAAGGAATTGAAACTCAATTGAAAATTATTTTTAAAAATTTTACATCCATCTTTAACACCAATTTATTAAGTGTGGCACTCCAACTTCCTACCCACCAAGAATAACAAACTTGATGAAAAGGCCAGAAAGCATAAAAAAACCTTTAAAAACAACTTAGGATGAAAGCAACAAATGCAAAGCATGTTGAACGATAATGGATTCTATGTCAAAAAAATGTGACCTATAATCAATTACCTATGGATTTTTGAATGAATGTTTTGGAATTTTTTGAAAATCTTCAATTTTGTGTTTCATTATGCAATGTGGCACACTTTGCATTAAATTTGGATTGCATTGAAGGTCATCATTGATAACCACAAGCATTCAAAGCCCAAAGCTCATTGGAGTTTAAAGCTCGTTGTGGCACAAGTTCATGGCACAACAAGGCAAGTTCAACATCACATTACTAAGGCATGAGCACATTGAACCAATGTTTGGTGGGTATTTGTTCCGACAACACACCCTTGATTGGTTTCTAACCACGTATACATATTTATAACACATGGATTGAGAAAAATCAAACCATTCCCCTCCCCACCACTAGTGTGGTTCATGTTTATTGATAGATTTTAATAGTACTTGCCCATACATCTGAATGGAATGACAATCAAAAGTTTATGACTATATGCGATTGGTCAAAAAATGTGCCCTAATTATTACCCTAAAACCTACCCTAACATCGAACCATATCCCTTCCAATTTTTAGGGTTTGTAGTATAGGGTTTAAAGTTACACCAAACAATAAAAGCCATGAATTTTTGATGGTTGCTTTCTTGCATTGTTGTTCTTTGCATTTTGCATCATTGTGTCATTGTTTTGTATGCCATATTACATATTGTTGTCTGTTAGAATTTTCTTTGAATGTGAAAATGACAATGGAAGAAAATTAATGCAACATCATGAATGGGAATTCATCATTGCTATGCGTGTCCAAAATGCACAACAATGGTGATTGAAGAGGCTCATAAATTTGCATGTTTTAAAAGAAGGTAACCATTAAACTTTGTTAATTCATTTGTGGCTTCATATTCATGCATGTTGTGTTTAACATGTGTTTGTGAGTGTACTTTTGACTTTGCTTAAGGTTGTAATGTTCATGGTTTTTGTTTCCTCTTCTCCATTGCATACTATAGTTGCACTATTTTGTGTTAGGGTTTCTTGTTGACCTTCATGCATTTTGCACGATTTTCTTACGATGTCATTTATTATTGCTTATTGTCATTGAATCTTAACATTTTACCATAACACATTGAAGTTCAACCTCATTTTAATATTTTGTCACTTGTTTATTCTTTTCATCCATGCATTATAACTACATTATATTTTGTTAAAGTTTCTAGTCAATCTTCACACATTTCATGCAATTTTTTATGTTGTCACTTATTATTGTTTTGTGCCAATAAATATTGGCATTTTGCCATAACATGTCAAAGCTCAAGCTTAAAACACATTCAATCAAAAATGAGATTTTTAAGTTATTGTAACATGGACATTAGAAACTTTAACAAATTTACTCCCATGTTTGGATTTGTAGGATGTGTTAGTAGTAGCAACAATGAAAACTTACAACTAGTGCATGACTATGGAAAGCTATGTTCTACACTTGTTGGGTCAGGTGGCAAAGTGCATGTCAATGAAGTGTATATGGAGAGCTTGAAAAATCAAGTTATTGCATGGAAACCATACAACCACAATTCACCCACATGGGCATTTTACAAGTGAGCAACAATCAAACTATAGGCCTTGATTGAAATCAAATCAAATAATAATATGAGTTATTTGTCATAAGGTGATGTGTGGCCTTGAAACTTGTTTTATGAAATGGGATGCATAAAGGCTTGATTGGATATCACAAAACCAATGGCATAACATCCATGAAAAAACATGTAGAGGTGGAGCATAAAGTCTTGTTTATTATCTATGTGTTCATAGTTGTGTAAAAGGTTTGTTGGAATAAGATTCAACAACTAAAAAGGCACATTTGATGTTAAATGCCCTCTTTGAATTTTTCTTTGTTACTAATCTTTTTTTTTTTAAATAATGAAACACATAAAGACTTTATTATAGGAATATGTCATATTGTTTGTGACTAAGGGATTTCTTCCTCTAATGATTATGGAGTAAATTTAGGTACATCACATGGCATATAGATTGTGCTTAAGGGTGATCTTCCCATCTTGAAATTTTTTTGCTAATTTTTTTTTACTTACATTAGTGTAGGAAACCTTGACAAAACATCTGCAACTTGCATTAGGTGGGTGTGTTTCAACCACATGCACCTTTGACCTTTGGATTTCAAAAGGGGCACACGATGTTTTTGTTGTTGTTGTGAATTTCAATTCCAACAATTGGGAGCCCAAACATGTAACTATAGACTTGTTTGAAACCACTAATATATGTGGTGTTATGCCATGGTTCCCCCAAGTTGCAACAATTCCTAGACAACTTTTTTTCCATTCAACAAATTGTTGTTTATGTTAAGAATGAGGGGTCCAATTTGCAAACATGCATAGTTTTTTTGAACTTAGTTGTATCTTATGATACCTTGGGAATGCTTAAACCCTTTTGATAGGCCATGTTTTATTGAAGGTTTGCCAATATGTTGTTATAGATGATAAAGTGGCTTGTGGATTCCAATATGCATCTATCAAGGCTACCTAAGTTTATATACAAAAATGTATCACCTAGTTTAAAAAGTTGAGGAAGGGGTGTTAAGCATGGGAAAATGCTTACATTAATCTTGGTTTGAGGCACAAAAAACTCAACTCAACACACTGGTGAAAACAAGGTACAATTTTTTATTCTTGTGAATGTTAATATACATGTGATAAAACTATCATTTTCTTTAATATGATTAATTTGTATTAAACATGTTTCCATTCTATAGTTTATAGTTTGCAAATTTGTAGCAATGAGTTTTAATACTTTAACCAAAAACCATAGATATTACCAAAACATTATGAGTTGATAACAAGTAAGCCGGGAGGAATATGTTATATTGTCACAAAACATTTTTTTCCTTTGTGATTGAATTGCTTAATTGCAAATTATTAATCCCCCCTTTTATGAACCTTTTGATATTTACAACCTGAATTTTTTATTTGCAATTTGCATCAATACACTCAAACCTTATTATTTGCATTTGAATTTATATTTATGTTAGTAACAACAAACTAATGTGGATTTTTTTTAATGATGGTAGTAATTTTGTGTTATGTGACTAAATTGCCAATTTGCACAATGAATTATTCTTTGCATCATGAGTGAATAGATGGACTATGGTTGTGGTAACCATTTGTGGGGTTTTAAAAATTCAATCCATTATTTTCTAATGTCTTACATGAAAGATTGTCTAAAATTCAAATGCAATGAGATCTTTTTTTGCTTTCAACAATTTAACAAAGTTATGTACCATCTCCATGGATGAGAGTAGTTTGTGAAGCTGTTGTGAAAAAAAATTCCTTCATTGTGTTGGTTGTATCTTGAATCAAAGTTGTGGCACTAACTAGGTTGGAGATGCCTTATAGTTGGTGATTTCCACTTGTCATGAGTTGTGTGATGAGTTATAAAACCAAATATTGTCACAATTTGATATTGATGTTGAATCTTAAGTTTAATTAAGTATGTGCTTGGTCACTAGCTATGTGGGATGAGAGAATGCAACCAAATTGGTTGCTACTTATGATGAGCAACTATTAAAGTTGTTGTGGTGGAGTGTTACAAATGATTAAAGTCGAATGTGGTTGACAAGCTTGCACCCCAAGTTGCATAAATGCATTTTGAAATTTTTTTTTTACAACTTAAACAAATCCTAACACTTTGCATCATTGGGTGTCAAAAAAATCATATGGGTTTTGCCATTATCCAATTGATGCAAATTTCAAATGTGCCTTGACATGGTGGCACACTTCTAACATTATTTTAACACGTGTCTTATAAGTGCACATTTTGTAAATGTCATATTCAAAGTCAAAATCTTGACAAAATTATTTTTGTCAATAACAATTGACTTGTTAATATGTGCATTGTGTGCTTGAAGCTAACTAACCTTGTAGATACATGTGAGGCAAGATTAACTTTTATAGAATAGTTTAATGTGGAATTTGATAATGAAGTTAAGGAGAAAAAATTCTCAATCTTTATGGTTTGTGGTATGATGTATCTAATATCTACATGTATGCTGAAAATGCAAATACATTTATTTTATTGTTTACATTAACTACATCCAAGATGGTTTGAGATTCAACAAATTTTGTTAATATGATGTTCCTTGATACTTGAATTCATGGATGGCATGTAGTTGTTGTATGTTTGTTGTGCATGTAACTATAATTGGCTTAAAGATAGTGTTCACATGAGATGATGTCTTGAAAATGATGAAATCATAACATGCCAAGGTTTCTAAGTTGAAATATGGATGATGAGGTTGGAAGGAGTGACTTTATTGTTTTATTGTAATCACTACAAATAGGGGAAAGAAATGATGTTGTCTTGTTTTGGTGTAGGAACACAATGTTAGTGGTGGGGTTGAATTTTGTCAAAGGTGAGGTGGAGTTTTGGGTTTGTTGTGGTTCTTGGGAATTTCAATTGTTTTTGCAAGGGATATTGGCAATCTTGTAGGACAACGTTTGTGTTTTGAAAGAACTAAGCATACAAGGGGCATTTGGTGGAAGGTGAAACTATATTTGAGAAAACACAACATAAAATTCCACTCGAGGTTTTAAAATTCTACTTCAAGAAAACCTCAATTTGCTCTTTTCAAAAGATAATTAAACACGTTTAGAAGATGATACTTTAGGTCAAGATTTAGAATGTAATGCAATTGTCTCGAGAGGGAGCTTCTCGACTTTGTTCACATTTGTTTTCTTTTGATGAATGCTTGCATGAAAATTGCATACTTGCAATTTATGACACAATAAATCTTCACAACAACTTGAGTTTTTGATCTATTAATCTTCACAATGGCTTTAATTTCTAGTGTCTTCAACTACCATGTTGAAGTTCTTTAAATTAAAAATATATATATTGCCATTAGAAAGACCGACTTAATTTTCTTAGCAAGGGTATTTGACCCCAAAAAAAAAAACCAATTGATATGCTCTTCCAAGCATTTGTCAAATACCCGCCCAGCACCGGTCCATACCCAATAGAGCCTAATGGGAATCGATCCCCCAACCTACACATGCTTCTTCTCCTCCACCTCCCTCTGGACTCACAGCTGCACACCGCAAAGAAGAGAGAGCTGCTGGTCGCGCACAGACAGAAGAGAGAGAGAGAGAGGAAGGAATTCGGGAAACGATCTCGGACATAGACGGGATTGCTCGCGTAGGAGCAAGAACTCAAGAGCAAGAGAACGCTATGTTCGTCATGGGAATTATTTTGTTGTAGTTGTAGATCTTGGAAGTGGCAAGAATATTGGTATTTTGAGATGGGTGGTGGCTTGGCAAGGGGGTGTTCTGTGTTATGTCTTTCTCGTTGTTCTGTCGAGACTATAGCCACCAGAAGCTCATCACATGCGCTTGTCAGCAGTCCTTTCCTTTCTTTGCTTCCTGTTAGACACTCCAGCCTCGTCGTTGGTGCGCTAGGGTTTTTTAACCTTGGCCGGATGGGAAGAGCCAGAGGACGGCGTGTGGTTTGCTCCGACTCCAATGCAGGATCGGATCCCTTCACGCCTACCGTGCAAGCAGCTGCAAAAATCAATGTAAGCGGCCTATGATCTTCATCGTCGTCGTCGTTGTTGCATTTTTCTTCCCCCTTGACGTCGATGTCTTAAGTCGAAAAGGGAATTTAGATGTTGGATCTTAGATGTTCATCTGTGTTGCTTTGCAATTGGAAGCCGCATGCACTCCTGACATTTGCAAGAGAGAATTTTTTTGGAACTGTATCTACACGAGCTGGCATTCTCTGAGGGTAAGCCCTTGCAGGGGTTTGAGCAAAACGCGTTTGTCTGACAGAAGAAGGAAATTTGGTTCAATAATTTTGCAGTTCTTAGGACCGAAGATGAGCTTCTGCCCTTCATGTGGCGGGCCAATTGAGCAGCAGATTCCAGAGGGTGAGCATGAGCTCCGGGCAGTATGCACACTTTGTCACCGCATTCACTATCAGAACCCTAAAATGGTAGGGTTTGATGCATTTCCTCATGAGCTTGCAACCACTCAATTCAGTGCACTGAAAATATTGTGAAGGATCAGTTGTTGCTCAAATCTAGAAGAATTTCTGGGGTATCTGTTTCTTGAAAAATATGTGATTGATACCATTGTCTTTTGCTGATAGTTTGCTTTGTGATGTTAGAAATGGATAAAAGCAGAGACACGTGTATCATTGTAATCTGTTGCTGCTTGTGGCAATAATGATAGGTGGTAGGTTGTTTGGTGGAGCATGACAACAAGGTGTTGCTGTGTAGAAGAAGTATTCAACCATCATATGGCTTATGGTATCTGATGATCTCTATCCCTGTTTCATGGCATAGCATGGCAGCAATTACAAGATCAAATCTGTCATTGGAACACTATGCTACAGCACTTGCATGGGATATACATGCTGCCAGCTACTGGCACCTGTTTTAAACTGCATAGTACTGTTCTCAAGTCAATGAAGTAATAGGAGTTCACATGCTGGTTGCAGGACACTGCCAGCTGGTTACATGGAGCTTGGGGAATCTGCTGCAGAGGGTGCAGCAAGGGAGACCTGGGAGGAAGCTCAGGCAAAGGTTGAGGTTGTTGCCCACTTTGCACACCTAGACATCCCTGTCATTGGCCAGGTGAGAAGCTCAAACCTTTGTTGGTCTCAAAAACCAATATTCCATCACATTTTCATCATCCTGTATTGTGTTGCTGTGTAAGAAGTAGACAAGATGGTGATTATAATGCCCTCCCACTGGAGGTTTCTGTTTGTGTGTTTGAGTTATAAGCGGAGGTGGATGTACTTTCTGACAGATGTTGACCATGTTCAGTGCAGAGCTACATAATATTTCGGGCTCGGCTGAAGGAACCCTCCTTTTCTCCTGGTCCAGAGTCTTTGGAGTGTGCTTTATTTGCATTGGATGAGATACCCTTTGATTCAATTGCATTTTCTTCCATAAGTGTTGCCCTGAAGATGGTACGGGCTGCACTTTGGTTGGCCTACAGACACTTGCTTTTTGGGATGATATATTGTACATGACCTCTAAGAACTACTCCATAGTTATAATTCAACAAATGTAGAAACCTAGTTGGGAGATGTCTTAGCTGTGGGAACATTCTTGAAATGGGGATCAGAGCTTGCTGCCATAAAATGTAGAACATTTTATGGTTTCATTTGAGTATGGAACCAAATGCAGATTTTAGTGTAAGACATAACCTCCATTGACCTTTCTCAGAGGCAAATTTTTTGTATATACATTGGTGGAATCATTAAGTATTTCCACTGTTCAATTCCATATGCCAAGATTGGAAAGGAGAATGTGGACCTTTGGCTTTCTTCTAACTCAAGGAGCTGTGTCCCTCATCCCTATTAAACCATGTCTAAAACCCTACATGATGTACTGTTTTGCAGTATGTTGACGATATCAGAGCAGGTCACTTCAGACAGCATCATGGTGTGATTGACAGAAGGTTGTGAACTCAACTTCTTACCTAGCTATGTGTGACATGAGTCAAAGTGAAGGTGCTCTGAAATTTTGGGGGCATGGATCTTGTATTTACAGATATGGTATGTACTCAGTCCAATTGTAGCTAAACAATATGTGAAAATGTGTCCACCAATATATTGCTCTATTCCATTTGGTTCATTGATACAAGATTTGCTTTGTCTGATGTGTTGCTATCTTTTTGTCTGACAGACCTAGCGCAAGCCCTTCAGACCCGAAAGGCTATGTTGTCCGGAATCATCTTTGTGTCTGAACACCTGCTGCACATTTGAAACAAATGTCATCGTGCCTCATGGAAGGCAGATGAGTATGAGTCAGAGACCTGTTTATTACAGATGTGTATATTTTACAGGCATCTAGGAAGGATTTTAAGGCACTCAGCGACATTCTGTGTTACAGTTTCAATTAATGATAAGCTTGAAAGCTAGTCAAAGTGGCTGATTGAGCACTGCTGGGAACATGAGATTTTCATTATCCAATGTAGACCTTGCTTTCTTTGCTATTAGTGCTTAGATTTTGAGAAGCAGTATGTAACAGACTGATCAAGTCTTTGATGCCAGACCTCACCAGATGTGAAGTTCTTCCCAAATGCGCTAATATCTCATGTTTCAGGTCTTATCTTGACTTTAATGTAGCATGGAGCTGGCTGGTGTGCTCCAAGACCCTTTTCACCAGGCTATGGTTGCTACTTCCTTTAGATACTGGAATTAAGCAACCCAAGAATGTGGAAATGATACAGGTGACGAGTTGATGCCAACTCCATGGAACCAAAAATCTGGTAAAAGATTCAAATTCTTTGAAGTCATTTTGACACAGGTTCATGGTCCTTTGATTGATTCACAGGCACAAGTTGAGAAGTGACTCTAAATGCGCAACAATTTGTCAGGAAGTTGCTAACACATGACATTACTAATGATTCACTAATTTCACCTTAATTTTGAGAGTCAACAACAAAATTATTTTATTGACACCATGACCAAAATCTTCGAAAGATGAAGATTTTGGTGCTTAACACCATTTGTATCCTATGTTCTCATTTTTCTATCTTATCAACAAGAGATTTTTTATTTTATTTTTTTTAGTGTTGATGGGTTTTTCAGTTCTAGGAGGAATCTTTAGTTTCACTTCTTAAAATTTTCAAGGGATCTATTTTGGTTTGGTTTTAGTTCAGTTTTGTGTTTTTTTTGCCAAAATTGGATTCAATTTTGGTTTTTGGTTCTTTAATTTAAGGCGTAGTTTTATCTTTGGTTTTTTAAATTTTCAAAGTAGGCTAATTTTAATTCTCAATTTTAGAACCTTCAGTTTTTGGTAACCTTTGATTCCAATTACAAGATCCGAAACATCAAAATGAATAATGAGAAAAATAAAAAATGAAAAAAAATCTTACTTTTATTCCAAGAAAAAAAAGATTATTACAAAGATCTTGAAATATCAAACTAAATAAACTAACCTATTTATAAAATTTAATCTCCACTAAATGTTTTTAAAGGATCACAACCATTTTTTTCATTGTCATGTTGATTCATGTTTAAGGTTCCAATAATTGTAGCTATTAACTACCACCTTGAAATATGATTTATTGTCACCCTTCAATTCAACCTTAGAATATCCTCAAATTTACTTTAATTTTTCCCAAATAAACCCCCCAATTGCACTTCAAGTACCCTTAGACTCCCCAAAAAACCACCCCCTTCAAAAACCCCATAGTTCACCCTTTATTTATCTCAAACAAGCCCCCAATTCAACCTTATTTCAAACCCCAAAAATCCCTCCAAAGCCGTTGAATTCATCCTCAAATTGTGTTGTGCTTTCAAATCCATTTCCCCCTTTTCAAAACATTTGATTTTGCACCCCAAAGATACCAAAAGTTTTTTACTTGTCCTTTGGCATGTCTTTTCTTGGATGGTCATTAGGCCATTTCATTAGTACAAAAGTGAGATATAATTCACTAACCTAAATCATTATGGGACCTTAAAAATGAAATAAGTTCACCTTATCCTATTCATTTCATCTTCCTTATAGTTTTGTCATTATAAGGTCAACACATAATTATAATGTTTCATTATTAATTGACATAATAAACTATTAATTAAATTAATTCATTATAGTAAATAAGTTTTTTTATGTCATTATTTTAACCAAAGGTGGAAAAGTTGAAAGCAGCTTAAAGTACAATAATTTAAAGTAGTTTAAGAATAGCTTAAAGTAGCTTACACTAATTTTAAAATAACTTAAGAATAGTCTAAGAACCTAATTTATAGTAACTACACATAGGCTAAAAAAGAATGTGAATAATAATATGTGATAAGAAATCAATTCACTTATTTAAATAGTGGTCCAATAGTTAAAGTTTTTCCCTTAAGAATGGCGGTGAGGAGTTCAAACCTTCATACTTCCACCCTAAGTTGAGCGGCTAGGTTAGGTGCTAAACTTAACTTAGGTTCCTACCTTATATGTTTTGTGTAGTTATGAATTCAGAGGCTAACCCAGTGAATTAACTATTAATTAATTCACTTGTTTATAACAATTAATTCTTGTTCACTAAAGGGTTAGCCACTTTTGCCATGATAAATTTGTCCAAGTTCATTCAAAATTTAATGAAATATCAAATGAACTAATACATAGATTGGTGTAATGCTTACCTCACAAAAATGAGAAAAAAACCCTATTCTAAATGTGAAAAAAAATTTACAAAACAATTAAGATAATGTTAAAAGGTGCAAGACAATCTAGGAAAATGGCAATGTCGAACCCATCGAGGAAAGAGGTGAAAGTAATCAACCCAAAGGTGAAAGCACTATGATAATTTAATGGTTGAATGCTTTCATCTCTTTCTTCAATGGGTTCAAATCTTCTTAAACCCCTTTCTATTTGGAACCAAAATCAATTTTTTTCAAGATTCCAATTTGGTTGTAGTTTTCAAACTAGTTTGAAACCAAAGTTGAATTTCAATTACCTTTATGCCAAAATTAAGGGTCAATTCCCACCCAATTCCAAAATCAACCTTTCCTACTAATTAACTAGTATCGGTTCCATTCAATTTTGGTTAGGTTCCTTAAAATTATATTGAAACCACCCTTGAATAATGTCCTAACCTAGGTACCTAGCCAACATTGGTATTATCTTCCACACTCCTATGTTTTGCCATCACCAAACTCACACATAATGGTTTTTAAAGTCTATAACATCTTTTGCAGCTTTCATCTACAACTAGTGTGAACCCGGTGCATAATGCACCCATCGAGCAAAAAAAAAGAAAAAAAGGTCCGGGCAGTTTAATTGACACAGAAAACAAAATCCATGGAAAAAAAAAAAAAAAACAAAAAAAAAAAAAAAAAAAGTTTGAAAAATTAAACTGAAAAAAAAAACAAAACCCCAAAACAAAAAAAAAAGGTCCGGGCAATTTAACTGACACAGAAAACAAACCCAAAAAAAAAAGGTCCAGGCAGCTTAACTGACACAGAA
>Ga0209611_10004909_pt1 | contig 22675 bp, 23 predicted proteins | sample S1TSphgellanicum_3_FD_187693 | JGI IMG/M metagenome (GOLD analysis project Ga0209611, IMG submission 187693) | Host-associated microbial communities from peat moss isolated from Minnesota, USA - S1T2_Fc - Sphagnum magellanicum MG (SPAdes) (version 2) | ecosystem: Host-associated > Plants > Peat... | reverse complement strand
AAATGTACATTCAAAACCAAAAAGAAACTTGACGGCGAATAAATTCGCCTGCGCCTTATCCCCATAGATGAATCTAGGGGCTACCTCGGCGCGAATAACTTGGTGTAGGCAATCAGTGAAACTAGGACATTGCTTGCTGGTACATTAGAAACGGCATCAGCAGTACGGATTTGTCCATAGACAATCCAAGGTTGTCTACCAACTTCTCGTACCATCCAGCCACATTCGACAGCGACATATCCTAAAGGTGCAGCCAATATCCAAGCACGCAGTAACCAGGGCTGTGCAGTAATATTTTCTACAGCTAGCTTACCGCGTAACCATTGAATGACACTTGCCCCCATTAAGCCCAGGAGGAGGAAGCCAATACCTGCCATAATGCGGAAGGTATAAAATATGAGGGAAACTGCATGGGGTCGATCTTGAGATCTCCACTCATTTAAACCAAGTACAGGTTCAGAAAGAGTGGGCTTCATTTCCAAAACCCTGCTTAAACCACCTGGTACACCGATTGCCCAGTTGTTCTTACCCTCTCTGACATTCGGTGCAACCAAAATATTCCAAGGTGCAGACTTGCCAGCTGGTACAGTTTCCCACAAAGCTTCTATTGCTGCTAATTTGGTAGGTTGGTTGTGGTATACCTGTTCACCACTATAGTGACCGACAACAATTTGCAATGGAGTGATGAGAATAGCTAGAGCGATCGCTATTTTGAAAGATTTGCTGAAGAATGCTTGATGGTGCTTATGGAGAATATACCAAGCACTGATACCACCAATGACAAACAACGCAGTTTCCAGAATAGCCAACACCATGTGAGACCAGCTAATCAAAGCTGCTGGATTGAGAATGGCTTCTAGGTAACTGCGAACCATGAATTTACCACTCACCATTTCCCCACCTGCTGGTGTTTGCATCCATGAGTTGGCGACAATAATCCAGAAAGATGAAAGAGTAGCACCAATTGCTACAAACGTAGTTGCTAGTAAGTGCAGAATCGGTGGAACCCGATTCCAGCCATATATCATAATGCCGAGGAAACTAGCCTCTAGCATAAATGCCATTGTGCCTTCAAAGCCCAAAATACTGCCTAAAAAATCACCAACAGCTAAAGAAAATGGTGCCCAGTTAGCACCAAATTCAAATTCAATTGCTACACCAGAAGCAACACCAAGTCCAAAATTAAGAATGTAGAGTTTTGACCAAAAACGTGCATGACGATAGAAGTCAGGATTTTTCGTTTTTAGCCAGAGTATTTCCATGACAACTAAATACCAAGACATCCCAATTGTCAGGATGGGCCAAAACATATGAAAAATGCTAGTGACAGCAAATTGGATGCGCGAAAGCATCACTGTGTCTGAGAGAAAACTCATAGTGTATCCTCCAAATCCATTACCATCAGGCAATTTTGATGGGTATAAATATTGAATAATTCAAGAATCATGAAACTCTAACCGACAATTTCTCATAATTGTTGGATGGAGTTAATGATTAAGAATTAAGCTCTACAATTAATAAATCTTGCCGTTCTTGAGCCTTAATTATTCAGATGAAGAGATTCCTGTATTTTCGCTCTTTATATTTTATATATAACCAAATATTATCAGTTGATTTCTGTGTTTATTATTACTTTTTATTGCGAAGTAAAAAACTAATTGCTTGATAAATAAATACCTTCAATTTGAACATTATTTTGGTTGATAATTCTAACATAATAATCTAACAAATATCTCTGACAGACTGTCTTATAAACTTATCATTCAAATCTAAAAAATATTTTAGGCATGATTATAGTTTGACAGATTGTCTTTTTACAAAATTATTTCAAGATGATATAAATTAAGCTTATATTGGCTACTAAAATTAGTATGACTGAAGAAAAGCACCTATGCTGAAGATCCGTAAATAAGTACAGGCGTTGCTGATTCGCGGTATGAACCGATAGCTGAAAGCCTCAAAAACTTCTTCGGGATTTCGACCAATCATACCCCTATTCAGCAACGCCAGATAAAATACCCCCTCAATGGACTGTCATGATTGACACTGTGTCTAAAACGCTCAAACTATAGGCGGGATTTAGGTTTTGGTAATAGTGTAGCGATATGCAGAAACTGCTGCTACACCAACACGCTTTGCGCGGGCGTTATCTCTACGAGACGCAACGCAATAGCTCCGTTCCTACAGGGACGCCAAAGCTTGTTACCGATCAAGTAAGTAATCGTGCAGAATTATTTACACAGGACTTTTCAGTCTGGATAAGAGTTTGATGCCTAAATTTTGTGCAATTAATTTTGCATAGGTACTTACTTCCATAATCCTCCAGAGACTTGTGGAGCAAGACCATCAGTTCATCAAACTACTGGTTAGTGTCTTGAGTTATTCACGCTCCAGATTTAGGCTTTCTGAAACCCTTACTGGGTCAGGCTTGATTATTATTCTCTGACCGAGTGTGAAAGATTTGTGACACTAACAACTATTGGTTAACTTATGGGATTTGTCTTCTTCACTAGAGCAAAAGTGCTTGGAGATCCTTATGTGCTTTAGCAATTTATATTCCCTATAAATCAAGAATATCATACATCTGTCCAGTTTACTTGCGCTGGACAATTAATTTACAAAGAGTATTCGTGGTTACAATTAGTCATGTCAGTTTATCAAAAGATATGTTAGGGACTTCCAGAAATTAAATTATCCCAATTTATGGACTCAACACGACTGTTACTCCCTCTGCTCCCCTGGGAATTCGATATTTTTTTAGTTGGAAGTCCCTTATCTCTAAACAACGCCTTAAAGCTAGTACTATTTCCTGGTGGGGTAAACACCGTTGGCTTTCTTGTAGGTTGGTTTAAAACTGCTAAATATCGCTTTGGTTTAGACAAATTTGGACAAGGACTCTTTTAGGGATTTATCGTTGGTTAATCTTGTTTATGACTGCCTCCTGCCTTAAACGCAGAATTCTCCCATTAGCTGAGGTTTTTAAGGTGAGATTGGGATGTGACAAAGCTGGGTTAATTCCTACAGTTTGAGCATCAGCTTTGGCATCTATTTTACAAGGAAAACCATCACACGTATAACAGCGGATACACTCATTCTTGAGTCCCAGTGGTAGATGTGTTGGATAGAGCTTCAGCGTATTCTGCAAACATTGGCTGGGGAACTAGAAAATCAGGCTGCGGAGGTTGCGGCTGTCCCCACTGATGTACCTTCAGAGCCAGAGATGGTGAATATGGGGAACTCAGTAGCGGTATTGTGGATGTAAAAATTAACCTGGATGCCTTAAAAACCTTTGGTCAGTGGTTGTATAGGCGTTTGGTCGGAACAACCACGAAGGTGAAATTTGAGTTTGAGGGGCGAGATCGCGATCTCACCGCTGCCTTGTAAGGTTTTGACGATTTGATCGCCAAGCTTGAGGCAGCAAAGCAGGCGAAGCATGGGTAAACGACTGGCGTTGTTGGTTGGGATGAGTGAATACGGGGAGGGGTTGCGCCAAGACAATCCACGTTAATAACCCGGTAATCTAGTCGCGATCGCATATTACCAGCTACCAAACAGACAGCAACCTATCTCAACACTGTTAGAACAAATCCCAGAATTATCGAACTAGCAGAAGGAATTTTAGATTAGGGGAGAACAGATCAACCACTCCCCTACCCCCAGCAGGGAATTGGATAAATGACACATCCGGCTGACTTAAATAACTTACCGTCTGGAAAAGCTTCTCTTTTACTTATTCAAAACCAGGGTGATGGGGAATTATCCCCAGATATGGCGATGGGAAACTATCCGATAGTTCAGCCTTAAGAACATGGTGGGAAAAAATAGAAAATCGTCCAAGAAAAGGAAAATGCAAATGGGCAGTAGGTATTTGTTTGGATGCTGGCTTTTAAAACCCAATTCTGGACTATTACTGTGGAAAACAGGTATTTTGGCCAATTTTCCCGGTAAATTGTGTATCTCTTGCGTTTGTGCTAGTAGTTAAACTTAGCAACAATGACAACCTCATAGAGGAATCTAGTTTGATTGTCGCCAAAACTTAGTACCCCTGAACATCCTTTAAAGTTCCTTAAGTGCAAAACTAAATTCAAAAACTCAACTAAATAATGCTAAATATTATTTTCAAACCTCGTTCTTAAGGACTAAGTCTTATTACAATGAGAATAGAAATACCCTCCACAATAAATTTATAGGGAGCAGGTAAATGGCAATCATTGCGGTCGTAGACTATGACATGGGAAATTTGCACTCGGTCTGTAAGGGGTTGGAAAAAGCTGGGGCAAATCCTCAAGTAACTTATTCTCCCAAGGAATTGGCACAGGCAGATGCAATAGTACTACCGGGAGTAGGAGCGTTTGACCCAGCAGTACAAAGCCTGCGCGGGCGCGGTTTAGAAGCACCAATCAAAGAAGCGATCGCCTCCGGTAAACCTTTCTTAGGCATTTGTCTAGGAATGCAAATTCTATTTGAATCTAGTGCAGAAGGTACTCAACCAGGATTAGGAATCGTTCCCGGGAAAGTCCGCCGATTTCTGCCTGAACCAGGTATTGCTATTCCCCACATGGGTTGGAATCAACTACAACTCACCCACCACAAAAGTAGTTTGTGGGAGCATTTACCTTCAGAACCTTGGGTGTATTTCGTCCATTCCTACTATGTTGACCCCACTGAACCACAAATCTGTGCCGCAACTGTCACCCATGGACGGCAAACCATAACAGCTGCAATTACAAAAGATAACCTCACAGCAGTCCAGTTCCATCCGGAGAAATCCTCAAATATTGGCTTGCAAATCTTATCTAATTTTGTTGCTCAAGTCCGAGAAAAAATCCCAGCTTAATTTTCAGGACTCATCATCCATGCCCCTGAGAATATACGGAAATCGTCAACTTAAAACTTTACCAGGTAATCATACTAGACCTACCAGTGGACGGGTACGGGAGGCGGTATTTAATATTTGGCAGGGAAAAATTACAGGCTGTAGCTGGCTAGACCTTTGCGCTGGTAGTGGTTCGATGGGTGCAGAGGCCCTGTGCCGGGGAGCCAGTTTAGTCGTAGGGATTGAACTATCAAGTCGAGCTTGTGCAATTATTGAGCAAAACTGGCAACAAGTAGCGAGCAGCGAGCAACAATACCAAGTTTTGCGGGGAGATGTAGCTCAGCAGTTAAAAATACTCACGAGTCAGCAATTTGACCGGATTTACTTCGATCCACCCTATGCTAGCGGATTATATCAACCAGTGTTAGAAGCGATCGCCTGCTACCAACTGCTCCACCCTCACGGTGAAATTGCCGTTGAACATAGTCCGCAGGGTTGGCAACCTCCTGAAGTACCTGGTTGGGAAATTTGCCGTCGCAAGGTTTATGGGAGTACAGCTTTAACTTTTTACCATACTCTCGAACTAGCAGTCAGGTACAACTGCTGACTGCTACTCGATGCCGACAGTTTCACCCCCCCAACTCATTGGGGCGCTTATATTGCTTATAAGCAGCGTAAAAAAGTCCGGCCAGGGTGACGAAGATTAAACCAAGCACAATACCTGAGAGCAGGGGTTCAACCACTGTAAATCTCCTGTTTACATTTATTCTATATCTATAATTTTACCAAATTTGGCACCAATCCCGCGCCATTTATATTTTTCCCAGCTGATAGCCAGGGACAAAATTATCAACTGTGCTTGCAGACACGATCAAGAAATTTTAAGCTATGTATAGGAAATGAAACTTTCTTGTACACTTAGACTCTAACGTTACACCTTTTGGATAAACAGATTACCAAACCTGAAACTCTGATGCGGCTGCTGGCTTTGTTGGCTCTGTCCATCATACTAGCAGTCCCCTTAAGCATTATTGGGACTCAGATCATTCAAGCCTCTGATCCTTACGTCAAAAGTGTTCTATCGCGCAAGGGAGACCCATCTCTAGGACATGCCATCTTTCAGATTAACTGTGCTGGGTGTCATGGTCTGGAAGCAGGTGGTTTGGTCGGTCCTAGTCTACAAGCTGTTTCTAAACACAAGTCCAAGTATGGTATAATATATCAGGTTATCAGTGGTAAAACACCACCAATGCCCAAGTTTAAGCCCAGTAGCCAGGAAATGGCAGACCTGTTGAGTTATTTAGAATCTCTATAGGTGAATATTTGGAGTCAACCGGGAAACAGGCTTGATATGCTGAGAAACCTCTTCTAAGATTTCAATTAAGTCTTCTAGAGTATTGATAGTTTGGGAGGGTTGTTGGAGGTGATTCCGACCAGACTTTTGAGCCTGGCTATGCGCTGATCCTTGAGTCATGGGTTACACCTATTTTATTTTTGCGAATGCCTGATATGTTTAACCATAGGCGATAGTTGGTGTCGGTTGGGTGATAAAAATACAGCACGATAGTGAACTTCCTCACCTGGTAGAAGTGACAGGAGTTATCAGTTTAGGTGATTAAAATCGGGATTTGTTGTGATTAACATCACTAATATCTAACTTTTCCCGTTATCTTTTCATCGTCGAGCTTTTGAGGCAGGGGGGAAAAGAAGAAACTCCAAAACCCCTTTTTGTCTCAAGGATGATTAAACTCCTGCCCTCTGCCTCAACGGGAAAAGTCATTACTAATACCCAGTCCTTCCAGCCAAATTCGCAATTACTGCTCCTAACTCCACCGGATTCACTGGCTTAGGAATATGCAACTGAAAGCCTGCCAATAGGGCTTGGGCACGATCTTCGGCTCTGGCGTATGCTGTAAGTGCGACGGCAGGAATCCCTCCCCCCTGCTCTGGGGAGATAGCCCGAAGTTTGCGAATCAGTGCATAGCCGTCTTCTTCGGGCATACCAATATCACTCACTAAAACGTCAGGGTGAAATTGGGGCAGGGCTGATAGGGCTTCGCTAGTAGATGCCACCGTCATCACCTGGGCACCGTATTGTCCCAACATTGTATTTAATAGATGTCGGGCATCTGCCTCATCATCAACAATCAGTACCCGCACGCCTTCGAGTATGGGTAGTTTATACTTCACCACTGGCTCTTCGAGGGTAGGGGAAGGTTGCCTTGAGATAACAGCTAAGGCTTTCATCGGCAGGTTGACGGTAAATGTTGCTCCCTTACCAATACCGACACTTTGGGCAGTGACAGTTCCACCATGCAACTCCACAAGATGACGGACAATCGCTAGCCCCAATCCTAAACCACTATGTGATCGGGAGGTGGAACTGTCGGCTTGGTGAAAGCGTTCAAATACGTGGGGCAGGAACTTAGGGTCAATTCCTCCACCAGTATCCCTGACGCAAATTTGCACCCGGGAGTCAATTCGCGTGAGTTCTACTTTCACCCTACCTCCCTTGGGTGTGAACTTGACGGCGTTGGACAGTAAATTCCACACGATCTGTTGTAAGCGGTTGGCATCCCCCATGACAACCCCAACAACTGGATCTAGATTGCAGTCGAGGTATATTTCCTTAGCATCGGCGGCTGGACGGATAATATCAATGGCTGTTTCCACCACTAGTACAAGTTCCACTGGCTGGGTATTTAAGCGGAGTTTGCCCCGAATAATCCGGGAGACATCTAGAACATCTTCGATTAGTTGTGCTAGGGTACGGCTGTTGCGATCAATTGTCTCTAAAGCCTTGGCAGTAGTGGTCTCATCAAATTTGCGGCTCCTCAGTAGTTGCGTCCAACCCAGTATGGCGTTAAGGGGAGTCCGAAGTTCATGGGAGAGGGTAGCTAAGAATTCATCTTTGAGCCGGTTGCCAGCTTCCGCTTCTGCCCGTGCTGCCTGTTCTCGTTGTAGTAGTTGTTCCCGTTCCTGTTCCGCCTGCTTTTGCTGAGTAATATCTACGGCTAGGATGATATAGCTGCTAATGTGCCCCTGCTGATCGAACTGGGGGATAAAGTTGATCTTTACAAAATGAGATTTCCCATCTTGATGGGGAATCTGAGTTTCAAAAGCTGCATTTCCCCTTGACAATAGTATCTCTTCTATATGGGGATAAATTGCTTCATAAGCTGACTCACCTAGTATTTCCCTGATAGGCATGCCATAGATTTGGGTGGTGGGTATGCCAAACCATTCTTCATAGGCTTTATTACTAAAGCGATAGCGCAACTGGTTATCGACCAAGGAAATTAGTACAGGTAAAGTATCAGTAATTAGGCGCAGTTCCTCTTCTCGTTCATGTAGACATTTTTGGGCGCGTTTTGTCTCGCTTAAATCTATAGTAAAGAGAATTACTTCTTGGTCGCGGTCAAAGGGTTCCTCCAACGCCACTAAGCCGGTCAGGACAGCAACACAACTCCCATCTTTGCGGATATATATTTTTTCAAAGGGGTTAGTAACTCCATACTTTAAGAGTTCTTCAGTGGCTTTGACATCCAAATCTCTGGATTCTGGCGCTGTGATTCTCCGCCAACTGATCTCACCATCGGTGATTTCTTTCCTAGTGTAACCGAGCATATTCAGGAAGTAGTGATTGGCGTAGTGGATACTATCATCTAACCGACCAAAGGATACACCAAAAATATTTGATTCTACTAACCTGCGAAACCGCCTTTCACTATTTTGCAGTGCTAGTTCTGCTTTTTTGCGTTCTGTGATGTTGCGTGTAGCTTTAACCTGTACACTTCGACCTTCGTAGACACAGTGTTTGCCCACTATTTCCAGGAAAAAAGTGCTACCATCTTTTGTGAGTCCAGTAACTTCAAAGGGTTTTTCCTCACCAACATATATGTTTTCCCAGAACTTAAATTGCGATTCTGGGGTTAAAAAGTCTGTAACTGACATCCCTATGACTTCAGCTGTTCCATAGCCAAACATTCTGGCAAAGGCTGGGTTAGTATCGAGAACTCTGCCGTGTTCATGGATGACAACACCTTCAATGGTGGCATCAGCTAGAGCGCGGAACCTACTCTGGCTTTCCCATAGGGCCCTTTCTGCTTGTTTGCGCTGACTGATGTCTAGGACAAAACCGATGACGTGGTGTGTATTTGCTTCTAATGAGACAAAACCTGCTAAGACGGGGACCAGACTTCTATCTTTGCGGATGTATTCTTTTTGTGAAGGCTGACATACCCCATGACTTTTGAGGTCAGCAAGGGAGCGATCGCTCATGGTCAAGGATTCTGGTGGTGTAATATTTCCCCAGGACAGCTTGCCTGTGAGCAGGTCCTCCCGTGTATATCCCACCATATTTAGAAAAGCATCGTTGGCCTCAAAAATTTGGCCATGGAGTTCCCCTATAACTACCCCAATGATATTGGACTCTGCCAAACGTCTAAAGCGGGACTCAGTTTTTTTCAGTTGATCCATACTTGCTTCTAAACGCTTCTTAGTGTTGCGTAACATCAGGATCAGCCAGGCGATTACTCCTGCTACCAAGATAAAGAAGAGCAAATATCCTAATTCATTGGCTCTGCGAATGTAGAGTACAAATCCTAGTTCGTTGAAAAAGTAATTAATAGCTAGAGTAGATAAAAAAATAGCCAAAAGCCCTGGTTTCGTCCCCCCATACCAGGTACTCACTGCTACTGCCACAATAAAAAAGCCGAAAACAGTTTCTTGTATAAGCAGCCGAATTAGGAATGTCAGTAGCGCAGCACTACTTAGAGATAATAACACTACTATGTATGAACTAATTTTCAGTTTCAGATTGATTCCTCTCAATTTCACTTCTCCTTGTGTGCTATTTGGCAACGCAGCAATAACTTGTCTCCCATTAGAGACTTCCAGAGATTAAATTATCCCAATTTATGGACTCAACACAACTGTTACTCCGCTGAGAATTGGATATTTTTTTAGTTGGAAGTTCCTTATCCACAGAGAAATACTTGGGCAACAGTTGTCTACCTGAAATCTATCTAAGGTAGTAAAATTCAGGAGTCAGGAGAAACCCACCCTTAAGAGGGTGTTTGAAAAGTCCTTTAGCGTAGATTTTACTACCCCGACCCCTGATAAGCGGCTACCAGAGAATAAGGGTTTTGGGGTTTGCGATGCAGAAACTGCGGCTACGCCAACGCCCCGCTGAGTTGCACTTGAGGCTCAATCTGACCCTTTTCAAACACCCTCTAAAAGAGGGGGATTGAAGCAATGTCTGGCACACATTGAAAGAGAGTTAAAAGCCTTAGAAACCTCTCCTAAGCCTGCTAATCAAGAGTTTGCAAAAAAGATATTTCCCATTCTCCATGATGCCAGACTTGCACACCGAGATTTTCATGCTGATAAACTCAGCCTAGAGGAATTAAGACAGTACCGGATTATTTTTGAAGCTCGACTAGAAGAAGTTCTCAACCATCCACCCCCTAAAGGATGGGCTGCTGATTCCCAAAATTTAGCTAATCGTTTCCGAAAACATTGGACAGATTGGTTTACGCAATTTTGGATTTTAGATTAGAAGACTTCAATCCAAAATCCAAAATCCAAAATCTAAAATTCGCTCTGCTATTGGGGTGGTCAACTTGTGACGATGATGTTCAGCTTTTTGGAGACTATGCAGCTCCAAGGCAAGAATGCTGTTGACGAACTCTTCAACTTGTTAACTTTTGGTCATTCTTTACCACCTGCTGATTCCTCTCCATTGACATAGAGCTTATTGGCTTGTTCATTCTCAATAAGCTCTGCTTCTTGCTGTGATGAATTACGATTGATTGTTTTGTTGGTTGAACTCGACAGAGCGTGTTGCATATCTAATGCCATATTAGCAATTGCTAAAGCATGGTCGCTACGGCGATCAGGTAAACCTGCCACAGCTATGTAAGCATCACCCATTGTTTTGATAAAATATTAATCAAAACCTCGGTGACTTTAGTCACCGAGTCGCTTCCCTCTCTTTCTCTGAAGCCTCTGAGTTTCCCGCTTACCGTGTGTTTCTATGAGAATTTAAGATTGGGAAGAATAGATTAATCTCCCCACTGCTCCCTGAATCCTAGAAAGTAAAGGTAGTACGCAATACACCCACCGTAGTAGTACTGTTATTGCTATCACTTTCAGGATTAAATAGTACAAATGCTCCTGGAGTAATACTGAGATGATCATTAACCTGGAAGCGGTAGTAACCCTCTAATTGGTAGGGGACAGCTAAATTTGCCCCAGTCGGTGCCTGTTGGGCGGCACCACTGACATCTGAACGATAGAGAGGCTGTCCAAAAATCAATCCAGCGGCATTTCCTTGATGAAAAAGATCATTAAAATGCAACCCTACCATCCAACTAGTGAAGGTGGTGGAAGCACTAACACTACTAGAAGCAGCATCTACAAAAAGAGCAGCCCCATAGCCAGAAAGGGCTAATTTAGGTGCAAATCTCCAATTAAAAGTCCCCCCAACGGAGTTCAATGTCACAGGTGTGGTCAAGGGGACCCCTGCTAAAGACCCAATATCGCTGCTGGTTAATCCTGTACCCAAGATATTAATCTGGTGATAACTATTGGCATAGTTGAGACCAATATCTAGATCCTTACTAGGTTTAAGGGTCAGTTGGGCTGATATAACATCACTACCCCCAAATACCCCAGCCCCCAAGGGAGTACTGGACACCCCCAAAGCGGTTGCAGGTCCCAGGCTAGGAATATTAGCATTCACACTCCCGTATAAGGCTCTAAAATCTGCTTGCTTAGAAATCTGATAGATGAAACCAGCCGCAGATGCTAAACCCGTTCCAGAAGTTCCCCCAGAAACCCTCAGCACTGGGTTCAACTGGGCAAAGCGGGAAACCGACTCTTGTCCGTCTCCGTAAAAAGGTGTGATGGGGGGAAAGGCATCGGAGACCTCAGCCGCAGGCCCAGCAAACAACGTTAATCTGTCAGCAACGGGGAAGATGTACAGCAGTTTGTAAAGCTGAACCGAGTTAGGGTTAATAGGTGTTAAAGTGTTGACATTAAGTCCCGGAAATTGGGGTTCAAAGCTAGTGCGGGCGCTGCTAGCACTCAGTGCAGGTGATGCTAATCCTAGACTCTGTTGCAGACTACCACTACCAGTTGTACCACCCAAAAAGTTATAGGCTTGCAACCCTGTGATTAATAGGTCTTTACCTGTAAAGCTGGTGGTGAGGTTTAATCGCACTCGGTCTGTGAGGATCGCCTGAGGGTTCTGTGTCCCCGGAGCACCTCCTGTAGCGTCAATAGCGGCAATAATTACCTCTCCACTGAGTTTAGTCGTGGTGGAAAATTGGGTTGCTTCTAGTTGTGCTGTCCGTCCTTCTATCGCGTCTACTCGTCCCCGCAACGCTGTAAGTTCATGGGCATACTCTGTTTGCAGTTTTTGCAGGGTAGCTAGATCTTCCTTGCTGACTAAATCTGCAGTGGAGGTGGCAATTAGTTCGTTGATGCGGGTTAAACAGGCATTTAAGCCAGCTGCAAACTCATAGCGACTGAGAGCACGACTACCACGATAGGTACTGTTTGGATACCCCGTAATGCAACTGTACCGTTCAACTAGGGACTGTAGGGCTTGAAATGCCCAGTCTGTGGGCTGGATATCAGATAATTGGGATACGGATGTTACCTGGTCAGTAGTATCAGCTTGTTCCTCCGCAGCTATGGCTTGTAGGGGTGACAATCCAATCAGGGAAAAAGGTAAAATGACTCCACCGATAGCTAGTAAGTTAGCTTTCACAACAACTCCTCACAATCAAATTTTCAAAATATAGGTACTTGAGCATCAATGAAATGTGAAATTACAAAATCCCCATTGAAGCCTAAGGTGCATATTTGGTTTGCCAAATAGATCACAGCAACTATTAGTAATAGTAAATACTATTTCTGTCCAAATTTGATCTCACTTGGTATTGAGAGTTTTTATGATTACAATAAGTCTTTTTTTCTTTTCCCAAGACTTTTCGTCCCCCCTTACGGCTTTTGAAGCAGGAAGGTATTAACACTTCTTATGATTACAATAAGTCTTTTTTTTCTCTGCCCAAGACACTAGTTACACGCTACTAATAATAACGAGATTACTGTTGTGCGGGGCGTCGCTTGTTGATAGATGACAGGTAGTTTTGAGGGTTGCGATGGCGAAGCGCCCACCGGAGGTGATCGCGGTTTTACAGGGGACTATGTGCGGAAAGTAGTTCGGTTTTACCGTGGCCAATGGACTCTGGGAGCATATCACTTTTGAAGGCACATAATTTGAGTGCCTTGGCAATGAGGTAGTTGAAAGCCCCACAAGTATAAATACTCCTATGCATTGGTGACATACTCCTACAAACAGATCAATCTCCCCTCTCCACTCCCCATGTATCATGCACTATTTTAAGTTATGAGTATTTAAAAGGGTTGGGGAAAAGCTCCAGATGGCTCGCACTGCTACTTTAACTTTTGATCGTGGCACACTGATCTTACATCCACCACCACGAGGTAAAGCTTGGATGGACTATGCGACATGGGACGATAGGATTGAAAAATTCCGGATTCCGGCGATTAAATACCGTTCTCTCGTGGAGGCACTACAAGTATCGGAGACTGATTTTATCGATGCAGCGAAGGGATTTGCTCACTTAGAATTGGTTCCAGCTTTAGAAATGATACCCTACCCCCATCAGAGTGAGGCGCTGGCAGCCTGGAAACTAGCAGGGAGGCAGGGAGTGGTTGTACTACCTACAGCAGCAGGTAAGACTTATTTAGCCCAAATGGCCATGCAGACAACGCCCCGTTCCACCTTAATTGTGGTGCCTACTTTGGATTTAATGCACCAGTGGTATGCACATTTAGTAGCTGCCTTTCCTGATGCGGAGGTGGGATTACTGGGGGGAGGTTCACGGGATAAGACATCAATTTTAGTTGCCACTTATGACAGTGCTGCCATTCATGCGGAAACCTTGGGAAATCAGTATGGGTTGCTGATTTTTGATGAGTGCCATCATCTACCGACAGATTTTAGCCGGGTAATTGCTGAGTATGCGATCGCTCCCTATCGGTTGGGACTTTCAGCTACACCGGAACGCAGCGATGGTAAACACGCTGATTTAGAGGGTCTCATTGGTAGGGAGGTTTATCGCCAACGAGCGGAAGACTTGGCGGGAAAAGCATTAGCAACCCATGAAATTGTCCAAATTAAGGTGAAGCTATCCCAACAAGAACGGGAAAGATACAATCAGTTAATTCAAATTCGCAATGACTTTTTGAGTCAATCACGGATTTCCTTGGGTAGCCTCCAAGGTTGGCAGTTGTTTGTGCAGATGAGTGGGCGATCGCAACTAGGACGGAGAGCCATGTTAGCACACCGAGAAGCCAAGGCGATAGCCTTGGGAACCGATGGTAAGTTGCGAATTCTCGCTAACTTATTGGCAGAACACTACCCGGAGCGAACTTTGATTTTCACTGCCGATAATACCACAGTTTACCGCATTTCCCAAGAGTTGCTGATACCTGCAATTACTCATCAAACACCTGTAAAAGAAAGGCATGAGATCTTAACCAAATTTCGCCAAGGTGAATACAATACCCTCATTGCCTCCCATGTGTTGAATGAAGGAGTTGATGTTCCTGCTGCTTCCGTGGCAATTATTTTATCTGGGACTGGTTCAACTCGAGAATACATTCAGCGGTTGGGGCGGGTTTTACGTAAGGGTAACATAGAAAACAAACAGGCAATTTTATATGAAGTAGTAGCGGAGGATACGAGTGAAGAAGCAACTTCTGCTAGACGGCGAGGAGAGCCAAAGAAAAAAGAGAACTTGCAGGTTATTTACGGCAGTGGAAAGGCAGACAATTTAAAAGCCGCAGAACAACTAGAACTGAATTACGATGTTACCAACAGAGTTACTCATCCATCGCCTCAACGGCGAGGAGATTATCCCCAAGAGACTGAAACTTGATGAGAAGCATTTAGGATTGGCTACAGATTTGATTAATTTTTTTCAGACATCTGTAGGTAAAACTCAGGGTTCCCTTGATCGTCAACTAGCAGATTTTGAAGGTGACACCACAGATTACAGGATGAAGCGAGGACTATCTTATATTCTCAAAAGCAGTTTTTGCAACTTTGAGGTGGTCAGTCCCCTAGAACCGACAATGTTAAGGGAGAGGGTGTATACATTGGCAGCCAAATCTGTTCCAAGTCAGGAATCAACGGCAGTAACTCTAGGTGATGTTGCTGCTGAATTAAGTCAAGAACTACAGCGAGAAGTTCTCCCAGCACAAGTGCTAGCTGGACTGTATGCTGATTTAGCAGAAAATAAACTGCTCACAGCTTTTGATGCACCCACAGCCACAGATTTATTACATAGATATAACTTGTCACAGGTACAGGGAGTATTTTATAAAGCCAGTCAATTGGTCCTCAATGCTCACCGCAATGTCCCCGGAGAATATAAGCTATTATTTCGCTATCTGAAGTTGTTTCAACTGATGGTCTATGTCGAGGGCGATGCTGATCACGGGTTTACAATTACAATTGACGGTCCCACGAGTTTATTTAATCCTAGTACCCGTTATGGTTTGGCGATCGCTAAACTAATTCCTGCCCTATTACACGTTACTAAATGGAGTTTGGCAGCAGTTCTGCAAACCCGCGACACCTATACAAATACTTGGAAGCGGGGACGGTTTACCCTGAATTCAGAATGCGGTCTAGTGTCTCACTACCCCAAAGGTAAACCCTACGATAGTATGTTGGAAGCATCCTTTGCTGATAGGTGGGATGCCCTTAAGAGTGAATGGGTGTTAGAGCGTGAAGTTGATTTAATTCCCATTCCTGGGAGTGTGATGATCCCTGATTTTCGCTTAGTTCATCCTGATGGACGGAGCTTTTTATTAGAAATTGTTGGTTATTGGCGACCAGAATATCTCCAAAAGAAGTTTCACCAGGTCCGGCGTGCGGGTTGTGATAACCTGATTTTAGCAATTTCTGAGCGACTCAACCTAGAAAAAGCTGGGGTGAAGTTAAATGATGTCCCCGCCAGAATCGTTTGGTTCAAGGATAAATTGTTGCCGAAGGCTGTGTTAGCTGTGATGGATTGAGAAAAAATACAAAAATCCTATTGACATTTAGATGTATTATTTGTATATACTTAGGTTTCGCCAGGGGAGTGAGTATTGTTCCCCTTATCCCACAAAACAACTTTATGTTTCCGTGGCAACTTAGGTGTAAACTTCTCTAAAGAAGAATGTCAGTCTATAGGAAAGTAAATAAAAATTACTATGACATTTTTCAGGAGTGAATTTTAGTTGCTTAGGAATTTTCTGTACTCAAGGAGTGAAAATGCTAGAGGCTATTGTTATTGCTTGTCTATTACTTTTGTTGGGTGATTTTCTATCGACTTTTTGTTACCACGTTCCAGAGCATGTTTTTGGTAGCCTCCATCTTAAAACGCACCACTCCAGTAGGAGAGAATTCCGCCACTACGCTATTTTGACCTTCAACCCTCTGGTACTTTTAGATGGAATACTGGGTGCTTTACCATACCTACTAGTAGCAGTATTTCTCTGGTCTTTATCACCAATCGGGGTCATCTTCGGACTCCTGTTAGGACAGTTTCATGTATGGTGGAGACATATTACGGCCCTGGGTTGGGAAACACCCAAATCAGTGATTGTTGTCTGTCAATTTCTCTTTATCACTACACCAGAAAGACACTGGTTACACCATCAAAAAACTAATTTGGGATTTGGGGATATTTTTACATTCTATGAACAACCTTCTAAAGCTTGGATGCGCTGGCTACGGCTGTTGAGGATTTATCTGCGTTCCTTTTCCTTAACTCGTGCTTCTAGCTGACCAAAACAGCTAAAAAAATAATTTAAAATAGTATGGTACTACCTTACTAGCTCGACTCATCTCTTGCACCATAATCAATGGGGACTGTAATCGCTGAATATGTAAGGTAATTTTCCCTTCGCCCTACAACTTGATGTATGAATTTTAGTACTGCCTTACCGAGTTTTGTAATTACACTTCGAGAAGGGGTAGAAGCGGCTCTGGTTGTGGGTATTGTGTTGGCATTGCTCCAAAAAGCCAATCAATCTCGACTCAATTCCTGGGTATACGCTGGTGTCGGTATTGGTGTCGTCGTCAGTAGTTTGCTAGGTATCCTATTTAGTTGGCTAATTAGATTATTAGAATCTGTCAATCCTCAATACACCTCCGTAGTGAAACCAGCCTTAGGAGGTGTTTTTAGTGTATTGGCCATTGCTATGCTCAGTTGGATGCTGATCTGGATGACGCAACAAGCCAGATTTATGAAATCTCAAGTTGAAGGAGTGGTGAAAGAAACCCTCATCAACAATTCCAATCCTGGCTGGGGAGTTTTGAGTTTAATTTTAATTGCTGTTGTGCGCGAAGGCTTTGAAGCTGTACTCTTCATTACTGCTAATTTTCAACAGGGATTTGTACCTACCTTGGGGGCAATTGCTGGGTTGATAGTAGCGGTAATCATCGCTGTATTATTATTTAAGTTGGGGGTAAAAATTAATATCCGCCAATTTTTCCAAGTAATGGGGATTTTATTAGTGTTGATTGTGGCGGGGTTAGTAGTTTCAAGCTTAAAGAACTTTGATGCAGCACTAACTAATTTGGCACTGAGCGATCCTCCTGGGGAAAATTTTTGTTTCTACTACGACCACTTTGCCAAAACTCATTCTTGCATTTTAGGACCAATGGTCTGGAACGCTACCCAAGTTCTACCCGATGGACAGTTTCCCGGAATTGTTCTGAAGTCTTTATTTGGCTATCGAGATCAACTGTATTTGGTCCAAGCTGTGGGATATTTAGGGTTTTTATTTAGCGTTGGGGGAGTATATTGGCGTAGCATCATGCTAATTCAAAATCACCAAGTTTCAGGGCATGGGAAGCCAACGAGTTGACTAACTGTAGATTCTGACTTTTCTCGTTATCTTTTTATTTGAGCGTTGGCGTAGCCGCAGTTTCTGCAATCTCTTACGAGACGCTTCGTGAAGCGTGTGCTTTGCACATGGCTCACATTACCCCGTAAGGGCGGCTCCACAGAGCGAAACCATTATGCGTACAGGGTTGTTTAATTTGGAATGGTAACTGTCCCATTGAAAGTGCAATTACATTGGTACGCCAAATCGAACAGCCCCAAGGCGGTAATGGATGACTAAAAAAGATTCACTGCGACTAAAGTCGCCGCGTCGTTTCCCTCTCACCGGCTTTAGCCACTGAGTTTCCCACTTACCGAGTTTTCTTATGAGTAATTTAATTGAATCAAGAACCGAGCGCATAGATATCCGCACTAGCCATAAGGTCAAAAAGCTTTTGCAACAGGCAGCAGCAGCCAGCAACAAAAATGTTAGTGAATTTTTATTAGAGCATGGTTTGATTGCAGCGCAGGAAACACTAACAGATCGTCGTCTTTTTGTATTGGATGATGATCACTGGCAGGCCTTTCAAGCTGCTCTCGATTCTCCACCACAAGAAAAACCGCGTCTCTCTCGTTTATTGACGGAGTTAAGTGTATTTGAATAGCTCATTACCCTTGGATAAACCTTGGATTGAGAAATTGTCGGCTGAACACGATGTTAAAAGTTTTAATTGGTGTCGTGACTCAAATAACGTTTACCTATTGCTAAGTGGTCTGGTCAGCACGGCTTGCTTGATTTCTCTTACAGGGCTGGGTTGCTGACGGAGGACTAGGGGAGATAAAGGAGTTCCCGAATCCAAAATCCCCTGGCTCCTACTGTTTCAAGACCAATTGTCCTTCCTTGTATGCTTGTCGGAGGGAAATGGCCTCAGCTACAATCTTTTGGGCGCTTAATCCCTCCTCATCCATCATTTTTTGGAGGGTAATTCCAGTCTCTTCCGAGGTTTCGTGAATTGGTGGAACCTGACAATATCTCCCTCCATTCCTTGTCCGTCGCCAAATACTAGGTTTTTCAAGTTTTTTGTGTTGATGAAGACGCTGCTTTTTTGTCAGGGAGCGGATTGTTTCTTGGTTTATTTCACTGGAGTCAAGCAGGCTATCTATTACTTGCTGGTACCTTTTGCTGTTTTCAGCTAGCCAGTATATGGTTCTAGGCTCAATATTTGCCACATCCTGCGGGGCAAATTTACCAAATGCTGCGGCAATTTTGAGATACTTTTTTTCCTCACCTTTCCAACCCTGTTCCAATAGTAGTTTCTTGTACTCTCTGATGGGCAGCTTCTGCTTTTGGTCAGCTAACCAAAAGGCATAGTGCAAAATTGTCTTCGTGACTTCAGCTAGGGTTTGGCAAGGAAGATCATCGTTATTAACGGCGTATTGGTCAAACTGGACTTTAACTTGGGCTGGAATTACACCCTGCACTACTGTCATCATAAGAAAACTCGGTAAGTGGGAAACGAGCGTGACTTCAGAGAAAGAGAGGGAAACGATGCGGCGACTTTAGTCGCAGTGAATCTTTCTTGTTAATCCATTACCGCCTTGGGGTTGCTCAATTTAGCGTACCAATGTAATTACACTTTCAATGGGACAATTGCCATTCCAAATCTTACAACCCTGTACGCATAATGCGAAGAGCCTCCCTTTCGGGGTCATGTTAGCTATGTGCAAAGCACACGCTTCGCGAACGACCGGTTATAGGAGCTTGTTGTGCTAGCAGCACTGTCTCAGGGACCTTAAGACTGCTTAGACAGAGCCGGGGATAGCTTGGCATCCCAGGGTGTCGTGACTCAAATAACGTTTACCTATTGCTAGGTGGTCTGGTCAGCACAGCTTGCTTGATTTCTCTTACAGAGCTTGGGTTGCTGACATTATTTAGATTACATTAGGGTCTGCTGAAAAACTCTCCTATTGGGAATCTAGATGCCACACAGACCTAAAAATGATGGCTTTGGAGGTTATTTCTCAGATTCAACCCCAGATTTTCCACCCAAGTGCAGGCATTTTGGGCATCCATTTGCCACAATCTTGCACTTTTTTGGGCTAAAAAAGATTGAAACCCTTACCCTAAGCGGGTTTTATCCTTATTCAGCCAGCCCTATATTAGGGGTCTTTCTGATAGCCATTGCTCTCTTGTCAGTGGAGGCTTTAACGCCTCTGGTTCTCCTCTACTAGAACAATTGTACTATTATATAGCCTAAAAAAAACCCTAAACATACCCAAATTTTTAGTACATTTGTATACTCCCAAGTAGAAGTCACGCTCAGTTAGCCAGGGATACCCTCTAACTCTCCCTTTGATGGTAGAGGAGCATGATATTATGTCCGGCTAATACCTTAGGATAAAAGTAGTAAGTGCAGAATGGAAAAATGCCGAAACGAGTCAATATAGCCACCCATCTAAGTATTGAAGAACTGGAAAAACGATACCGACAAGCCAAGGAAGGGATAGAAAGCCGTCAGTATCAAATTATCTGGTTATTAGCGCAAGGAAAAAAAACACAAGAAGTAGAGGAAATCACAGGCTATAGCCGAATCTGGATATACACTGTGATTAAAAGATACAACAAGTTTGGTGTGGAAGGACTCGGTGATTACAGGCGCTGGAATCAAGGAAGACAGCCACTAATAAACGATACACAACAGGCACAGTTACGCCAGGTGTTACAAGAAAAGGCACCAGATGGGGGCTTATGGAATGGGAGGAAAGTGGCGGAATGGTTAACTCAAGTCACAGGAACTCAGATTAGCAGACAGAGGGGATGGGAGATCCTGCGACAGATGACCCTAAGACTTGAAGTACCCCATGCCAGAAATTAAGCGATTAAATAATAAAGGCTGATATCAGGAGCAGCAGCTACTAAACCGTTTAATTGAACTAGTGCAGCTTGGATATGGGGGGAGTTGAGGTGAGCATCTAAAGCTGGCTCAGATTCCCATTCCTCTACAAAGGTAAAGACCGTAGAATCGGACTTATTTTGCAATAGTTCATACCTAATTGCTCCTGGCTCTTGCCTAGTTGGTTCAATAAGTGTCAGCAGGACGGTTTTTAGTGCTTCTACTTTATCGGGTAGAGCAGTTATGCGGGCCACTACACGAATGGTTTGGTTAGTCATGAGTACAAGTCTCCCTGAAGATTACGAGAAATTACCAGATAACGGCAGATGTATTCTAATAATTCAATATTATTCCGCGCAGATTCAGAAGAAGTAGCCCAGACAGTCAGTCCATGGTCCCGAATCAGTAAGGCTGGGATCTGGGGACGATTAGCTGTAAAACGGGCTTCAATTTCAGCGGCAATTCGGGAAACCTGTAAATGGTTGCGGAAGATGGGCATCAGACAACGAGGATTCTCCTCCCAAACTCCCAGACCCTTGAGCATCTCCAGGGGTGGTAAGGGCAAATCCTCCCCGCACACAAAGCGAGAAACTAAGTTAGATTCCACGGAGTGGATGTGGTAGCAGGCTTGGGCTTCGGGAAAGAGGTGATATAGTATTTGGTGGATGACAGTTTCTGATGAAGGCTTGACACCGCTCGCTGATGGTTGTATGTAGCCATCGGGATAAATATGGACAAAATCACTAAGTAATAATTCCCCTTTTGACCGTCCACTACCTGTAATCCAAAAGCTCCCATCAGCTAAACGCACTGATAGATTTCCTGCTGTCCCCACCATCCAACCTTGGTGATAAAAGTGACTGGCAGTAGCAATTAATTCTAGGCGCGGGTCTGTCATTGCCAAAACTTTATCAAACAATCACGTACTTCCCAGAAATTATCCCAGGGAATATAGGGTTTTTGATTCTCGTCTAAATACTTAGTTAAAGGGTGACGTGCAAAGACGATACCAGCATGTAGTGCCATATTTAAGTCAGTGATGGAGTCACCGATCGCTATTGTCACATCTGCTGGGTATTCATTCATTACCTGTACTTTGGCAATTAATTCTGTGTCCCCTTCATAATCAGACCACACCTGGAAATGGGAACCACTAGTATCAATATCGACTGCATAGATAGCATCTACCCTTGCCACCAGCTCACCCAAAACAGCCTCCACCATTCCCCGCAGTCCACCAGAAACAACTACTAAAGGCACTTTTTGAGATTCCAGATAGTCCAGTAGTTCGACAAATCCAGGGCGAATTGGCTGGGATCGAGTACAGTTCAAAATTTCCGAGTATTGATCACAAGGGATTGATTCAAGGATTTTTCTGACTCCCTCTCGCAGTGTTATCTGGCGGGCGTACATTTGGGGGAGCAGTTGGGCAGACAGTTCTGGAGCAAACTTTTTCAAAACGTTGACAAAGGTTTCTTCGACAGTGATTGTGCCATCAAAGTCGCAAAAAACAATTCGCTTGACATCGGCTACAGGCATAGATTGTCCTTGTCACGCTACCATTTGCCCATGGGTCCTAATCGCTGTTCCTGTATATTGAGGAACCCAACCCTCAGTACTAATAAAATAGCGTACTGCTTTTACTCCCTTGGTGGGGGTGAGTTCAAACCAATGTTCAGTGCCAGATGGGATATTGATATACTCTTCTGGTTGAATTGTGAGTTCTACTTGACTGCCATCAGGACGCACAAAACCAAAGATTGCCTCCCCAGCAATTACATAACGGACCTCATCATCACTATGGGTGTGGATTTGGGCAAACTTTGCTAGCATTGCCTCCAGTTGGGGAATCTCTGGATGGAGAACAATTAAATCACGGGATTGATAGCCTAGTGTCCGTTGCAGATGTTGAAAATAACCATCAAGGGCTTGGAGTATTTGTTCTTTTTGGGCTTCAGTGAGGTTATCTTGTGCCAGCAAACTCTTGATACGGGCATCATCACCTAGATTCCAGTAATTGAGTTGAATGTTGAGGGAGGCTATTT
>Ga0209611_10004908_pt1 | contig 22677 bp, 22 predicted proteins | sample S1TSphgellanicum_3_FD_187693 | JGI IMG/M metagenome (GOLD analysis project Ga0209611, IMG submission 187693) | Host-associated microbial communities from peat moss isolated from Minnesota, USA - S1T2_Fc - Sphagnum magellanicum MG (SPAdes) (version 2) | ecosystem: Host-associated > Plants > Peat... | reverse complement strand
AGGTCAGCCCCACGGAGGTCAGTCCCACTGAGGTCAGTCCCACTCAGGTTAGCCTCATGGAGGATAGCCCCACTCAGGTTAGCCTCATGGAGGATAGCCCCACTCAGGTTAGCCTTATGGAGGTCAGCCCCACTGAGGTTAGCCTCATGGAGGATAGCCCCACTCAGGTCAGTCCCACTCAGGTCAGCCCCACTCAGGTCAGTCCCACTGAGGTCAGCCCCACTCAGGTTAGCCCCACTGAGGTCAGCCCCACTGAGGTTAGCTTCATGGAGGTTAACCCTACTCAGGTTAGCCTCATGGAGGTCAGCCCCACTGAGGTTAGCCTCATGGAGGATAGCCCCACTGAGGTCAGTCCCACTCAGGTCAGTCCCACTGAGGTCAGTCCCACTGAGGTCAGCCCCACTCAGGATAGCCCCACTCAGGATAGCCCCACTCAGGATAGCCTCATGGAGGTTAGCCCTACTCAGGATAGCCTCATGGAGGTTAGCCCTACTCAGGATAGCTTCATGGAGGTCAGCCCCACTGAGGTTAGCCCCACTGAGATTAGCCCTACTCAGGTCTATCTCTTTTAAAGATAAGATTTCTCTCAATTGATTCCAAGCTTCTACCCCTCGTCTAAGTCTTGCAAGAGCTTTTTCATCTGCCATATGGGGATATTTTTCACATATAAAACTTTGTTTTTGTATCATACCATACTTTTGCAGAAATTGACCCAGAAATTAAATTCCTGAGCTAAGTATCAAAAAGTTGCAACTGGTGGTCTAGGCGGCTAAACGAAGAATTGAAAAACCTACCCTTAAAAGGGACTGGCTCTCTGGGGACTGTCATGAGCTTTTCTCCCCCTGCTCCCCGCCTCATTTGACAAAATCGCATTGCACCCATTCGTGGTATCCCTCCATCCTAATCCTGTATCAAGTTCGGTTATCCCACTGCTGGCAAGGAACAAAAAGTAGGGTTGTAGAGGTCAATATATATATAGGTTGCGAAAAAATAGCAACTGGTCTCTTTTATTTTATAATTAAAGGATTTATTCGAGCTACTTTACTCCCATCCTAATCTGTCGTACTATTAAAGAAAGTAAAACTCATACTGACTTCAGATTTGACAACTTTTGTCAGCGAGTGAAAGCAGGAAGAATTCTGGAAAACGACAGCGTACTGCCAAGAAAAGCCAAGAGTTAAGGAATGGGAACCAGTGAGGGGGGTATACCGTCTTAACAACAAAAGTATAAAATAATCGCTTATGGTAGATCCCTACGTTACGTGATCGATATACTACCCTGAACTAGCCATAATTGTTAAAAAAGATTCATAGTGTTTACGGAGTAGAGGACAACGCACCAATGCCTACTGTTAACACCGAAACTGAAAAGCTCAATACCAAATTCACGGCTGATATGGTGCGAACCTATCTGCGGGAAATTGGTCGCGTACCACTGCTGACCCGTGAGCAAGAGATTGTCTATGGGAAGCAGGTGCAACAGATGATGAAGTTACTAGACGCCAAAGCTGCTTTGGCTGAAAAACTGGACCATGAACCAAGTTTACCAGAGTGGGCTGCCCATGTTAGCCAAAGTGAAACAGAAATCAAACAAGTAGTACAGCAAGGTAAGCGAGCTAAGCAAAAAATGATCGAGGCTAACTTACGTTTGGTTGTAGCTATTGCGAAAAAATATCAGAAGCGAAACATGGAGTTTCTTGATCTAATTCAGGAAGGAACTCTAGGACTAGAAAGAGGTGTAGAAAAATTTGATCCCACACGGGGATATAAGTTTTCGACCTATGCTTACTGGTGGATTCGCCAAGCAATCACCCGGGCCATCGCCCAACAGGGTCGTACCATCCGCTTACCGATTCACATCACCGAAAAACTGAACAAAATCAAAAAAGTGCAGCGCGAGTTAGCTCAAAGATTCGGGCGATCGCCTTCACCAGGGGAAATTGCCCAGGAACTAGAGCTAGAACCAGCCCAAATTCGGGACTATCTAAATATGGCGCGTCAGCCTGTCTCTCTAGATGTGCGAGTCGGTGATAACCAAGATACTGAGTTGCAAGAAATGTTGGAGGATGAAGGTCCATCACCGGAATACTACACCAACCAAGAATTTCTGCGCCAAGACCTGAACAACCTCCTGGCAGAACTTACCCCCCAACAGCGAGAAGTATTAGCCCTACGCTTTGGCCTAGAAGATGGGAATGAAATGTCCTTGGCCAAAGTGGGAGAACGGTTAAAGCTTAGCCGTGAGCGGGTTCGCCAGTTGGAGCATCAAGCTCTTGCCCATCTCCGCCGTCTACGTGCCAGTGTTAAAGAGTACATGGCTAGCTAAAACGGCTCCTGAAGGTTCAAGGAGGAAAAACTCCGCTTGGATCTTCTGTAAACTCTCCACACTGTACCTTCAGGTCAGTGTGAGCCGGATGGAAAACAAGAATTTGATCAATCTTCTGTGTCCTGCCCTTTTCATTTGAAGCAGTTGGAGAAAAAGTACATAGGATGTCAGGAATTTTAGATTAGGGGAGAACAAATCAATCTCTCCCCTGCCACCTGCCATTAATACTCAATTCCTGGTTGAGCTTTAATACCCTGATCCCGAAAAGGATGCTTAATTAAGGTCATTTCTGTGACTAAGTCTGCTCGCTCAATTAAAGCTGTTGGTGCACCTCTCCCTGTGAGAATTACGTGTTTATCAGTAGGTTTTTGTGCCAACCCAGCTAACACATTTTCCACTTGTAGATAACCCATTCTGAGGGCAATATTAATTTCATCTAACAACACTAGTTTAAAATCTGGGTTTCGGATAAATTCTAGAGCTTTGTCCCAAGCCGCACCAGCTTTATCAAAGTCGCGATCGCGGTCTTGGGTTTCCCAGGTAAAGCCCTCCCCCATGGCATGGAATTCTAGTTGGTCTTCCCAGTGACTGAAAACACTTTTTTCCGAAGGTTCCCAGCTACCTTTGATAAACTGGACTATCGCTACTTTATATCCATGACCTAGCGATCGTAATACCATCCCTAAGGCCGCAGTGGTTTTACCCTTCCCATTACCAGTATTGACAATTATTAACCCTTTTTCGGGTACAGCTTCAGCAATCCGCCGGTCTTGTACCTCCTTACGTCGCTGCATTTTTTGGCGGTACTGCTCATTGCTGAGTGTTGAGGACATTACCTCGTCAATCAAGCGTTCAATCTCTTTATCTGAATCTAATTCTTCTGGGGTGTCGCTTTTCATTAACTTGGTGGAGAAACTCAATATCTAGAAGGTCTTACTGTTATTTGCTTAACTTTGAATTTAACATGTCTAAAGTGATTCGACAAAATCATCTGATACTAGTGCGGCGTTCGGCTTTTTTACGGTCAAATTCTATCCATTCTTGCTCACTCATTTGGCGAATATTATCAATTCTATCCATTGTCCAAAGGTTATATTCTAAGTTCCTTTCGCAACCCAGCCACTTTCTCCCCAATTGTTCAGCAACAATCAAAGTAGTACCACTACCCGAAAAGGGATCAACAACGGTGTCACCTTTTGATGAAGCCGCAAGAATTAATTTTCGCAAAAGTTCTTCTGGTTTTTGAGTAGGATGGGGAGTTTTTTCTTCCATTCCATTACAAGTAGTAGGAATTTCAATTACATCTTTTGGCTTTGCTCCCAATGGGTGAGGTACCCATTGATGTTTTTTCTTTCCCTGAGCAAAATTACTACTCACAGCTTGGGGATGTTCAGGGTATTTCAAGGTATGATTTCCGTAAGGAATTCTGATGTGATCAATATTCAGGGTAAATAATTTCGATTTGCGAAAATGTAAGATACTTTCGTGGGAACGTCCCCAATCTTTACCCAGATTGGCTTTATTCTTATAATGCCATACTAGCCATCTACAACCTTGAAAGTGCTTAGAAGCTGGATGTTTAATATCCGCTAAGACTTCGGAAAAGCCGCAGATAAACATAGAACCAGAGGGTTTGAGAATTCTCGCAGATTCCTGAATCCATTGCATTGACCATTCAATATAAGCTTCCTGACTTTCAAAGGTGTCCCACTCTGCTTTCTTGATGTTGTAGGGTGGATCAGCAAAAATTAGATCTATGGTGTGATCTGGGAAAGATTTTAGCCAGGCAATCCCATCTCCCTGGTATAAACTCCCATTTTGGTGACGGTAATGCAGTTGGTACCCTGTAGTTTGCGGCTCTATAACTAGTCTCTCAGCCATAGTTGTCTTCTTCATCAGCTAATTCGAGGATTCAGGGTGATGGCAAACAAAAATAGCTTGTACAGTTGTACCATTATCAACGGCGCATTTACTCACCAAGAGGGCAAAAAATGTCAAAACAGCTAGGTAAAAAAATCGCCCCTAAACCGATGCCATCGGATATTGGGGTAGTGGATTTGATTAATAATTACTTCAGTGCCTACAACTCAGCACGGTTGCGGGAAATCTGTCAACTTTTGAGTCAAGAAGTATTCAGACCAGGTGTCACAGTGGGGGTTAGTCTTTCTGGGGCTATGACACCAGCAGGATTTGGAGTTTCTGCCCTGGCACCTTTAATTCGCAATGGCTTTATCGACTGGATGATTAGTACCGGGGCAAATCTGTATCATGATATGCACTACGGGTTAGGTTTTGAACTGTTTACAGGCAATCCATTTTTGGATGATGTCAAATTGCGTCAAGAAGGGACAATCCGCATTTATGACATTATCTTTGGCTATGATGTACTGCTGGAAACCGATGCTTTCATCCGGAAAATTCTCTTAGCCGAACCATTTCAAAAGCGGATGGGAACTGCTGAATTTCACTATTTGTTGGGCAAATATGTGAGGGAGATCGAAAAGCAGTTGGGTGTGCAGCATTCTTGTCTGCTAGCCACAGCTTACGAGTGTGGTGTACCCATTTACACGTCTTCCCCTGGGGACAGTTCCATTGGGATGAACGTAGCAGCCTTAGCCTTGGAAGGTTCCCAATTGGTCTTAGATCCAGCGATTGATGTGAATGAGACAGCAGCGATCGCCTACGGTGCCAGGGTTGCTGCTGGCAAAAGTGCCGCAGTGATTATCGGTGGTGGGAGTCCGAAGAACTTCTTACTCCAAACCCAACCACAAATCCACGAAGTACTGGGACTAGAAGAACGGGGACATGATTACTTTGTGCAGTTTACCGATGCCCGTCCCGATACTGGTGGTTTGTCTGGGGCCACTCCCTCGGAAGCTGTGAGTTGGGGGAAGATTGACCCACAGGAGTTATCTAGCACAATCGTTTGTTACACTGACAGCACCATCGCCCTGCCCTTGGTGACAGCATACGTTTTAAATCAGTGTCAGCCTCGGACTTTAAAACATCTGTACGACAAACGAGAAGCATTGTTAGATAAACTCCAAAAAGATTATTTAGCAACGAAATAAGATTTTATAGCCAATGGGGTAAAGGTTAAGCCAGAATCAGCTTAACTTTTACCTGTTAAACCCCAGTGTGATTTTACTTAGTAAGAAAGGCAGGAGGCAGGAATCATAATTCCCTTCTGCCTTCGAGTCAGGGTTGAAGCCCCACGCCAAAATCTCTGATTTGGTGTCCTGCAATCAGTCTAGGTCTGAAGTCTTCACCTTTACATTTCTTCGATATTTTCACTTCCTGGAATCGAGAGGTAATCGTAGCTAGCGCTTCCTTGGGTAGCAGCGATTATACCGAGAACAATGGCACTGCTTACAGCTAAGGCGACCAAAGGACGCTTGAGGAGGGCAAAATCCCGAATAATTCTAGCTAAGGGACGGCTTTGTCGGCGTAGTGCTGAGGATATCATCAGCTGCTTGAAAGTAAAAGGGTCGCGCACATAATGACCACTCTTACATACTACTAGTCGTTCCTGGCAGTACGGACAGGTAAATAGGCCAATATAAATCTCAACAGGTTTTTTCTTGGTATTTCTTTGGCAAATTGGGCAAGTAACATAATGATGATCAAAGGTGTGTGTGTTCATCTACCTCGTCCGACTAGTCCACTTACTCGCACTATAACAATAGCTATATTGAGTTTTGCTCAATAATGTTAGTAGGCTCCCTAGTGTAATCTGAGATTAGTCATTAGATTCGTCTACTAATAAGGATATTTCAATGGTAGCAACAGGGGTGCGATTTGAGGTTAAACCTCATTCCCGCTTACCTAGGTTGTATTAACTAAGACGTAAGGATTGAGAATCCAGTATTCAGAATTAATGATTCTGAGTTTTTATAAGTACAAAAGTGTTACTAATAAGACTAAACTATCGATTCTCACTTACTACTAGATACCATTAACTATTAATTCTCTCCCATTTAACCATTCCTCCCACAAAAATTTTGCCCGGCTATATTCTGGGAAAATCAGGTCTACTTGCCTGGTTACTAAATCATGGCTCACAATTAGAAGTAACAGATAAAAATTTAAATTTTTTCTTACACTTACCACAGCCCACAAATGACTCTCTTGCCTCCCACTCAGTTGAGGAAGGTGACGGAACCACCTGTTTTTCTGACACCTGCTGCTCGTTTAACGCACCTAATCAACCGTTTTCAAGCCTCACCGGAAACAGTAGTGCTATTTTTAGCGATGCTGATTGGGGGTGGTACTGGTATAGGTGTGGTCACATTTCACTATTTGATTGAACTGATTCACGATTTAATGCTGGAAAATCTCATGGGAGAAATCGGCATCTGGGGGGCTTGGACTTTAGCGTGCGTCCCTACCCTGGGTGGACTCATTGTCGGCTTGATGCGCTGGCGCACCCAAGACTTTGGTCCTGGACTTTCATCTCTGATTGCTGTTTATCAGGGAAAAGAGGTGAAGCGACAACTGCGTCCGGTAACAAAAATGCTAGCAGCATCTGTGTCCTTGGGGAGTGGAGCTTCCTTGGGACCGGAGGGACCTAGTGTTGAAATTGGCACAAGTTTTGGGGTGTTACTATCGGAGGCCCTACAAGTCTCTGAGGAACGACAGCGGCTACTCTTGGGTGCAGGATCAGCGGCTGGGTTGGCAGCTGGGTTTAATGCGCCCATTGCGGGTGTATTTTTTGCTCTGGAGGTGGTGATGGGAGCGACATCTTTTGCCACTTCAGGTGTAAGTGTAGTGCTTTTAGCCGCAGTGGTGGCAGCGTTAGTAGCACAAATTGGTTTGGGTACACAACCCGCTTTTGCCCTCCCGGTTTACGAGGTCCGCAGCCCTCTAGAATTACCCTTGTATCTGGGCTTGGGTTTAGGTGCAAGTCTGGTTTCCCTAACTTATACTGAATTAATTCGTTTAGCCAAAGCCTGCTTTGCGGGTAAGGTTCCGGGTTTTGGCTTTCTGGGACGAATACCTGTGCCGATTCATCCAATTATTGGCGGTGCCATTGTCGGGATCACGGCTCTATACTATCCACAAATTTTAGGCATCGGCTACGGCACTGTGCAGGCGATGCTTCAAGATGTAGAATTTTCCCTAAATTTGTTAGTTGTGCTGCTAGTAGTAAAGTTGCTGATGACAGCAGTGAGTGCTGGTAGTGGCTTTGTCGGCGGGTTGTTTGCACCGGCAATGTTTTTGGGGGCATCCTTTGGTTCCGCTTATGCTAAACTCTTGGCTGCGGTAGCCCCAAGTATAGGGGCACAGATGGCTGCTCCCCCAGCTTATGCAATGGTAGGAATGGCTGCGGTTCTGGCTAGTAGTGTCAGGGCTCCACTAACAGCTATTTTAATGTTGTTTGAATTAACGCGGGATTACCGCATTGTCTTACCTTTGATGGCGGCAGTGGGCTTGAGTTTATGGTTAGTGGAGCGGATTAAGCCAACTACTAACTCAAATACCAATCTTCAACGAATTGGTCTGGCTGAATTGAAAGATGAACAGGCAGAAATTGTACAGCAAATATTGGTAGAAGATGCTATGCAATCCTACCCGAAAAAGTTGCCTGCAACCCTTGGGGTATTAGAGGCAGCTGTGGAAATGACACGCGATCGCACTAGGAGTGCCCTCGTCGTTGATGATACTGAGCAATTAGTTGGTATCCTCTCTCTCGAAGATATTAACCGCGCCCTTTATCTATGGCAAAGCTATCCGAATTCGGCTGCAGAAAATCAGGGGAATCTATCTAGTCAAACCCTCATAGATATATGTACTAGGGAAATCCTTTATGCTTGGCAGGATGAACCCCTATCTGAGGCTTTAGACCGTATGGCTGTACGTGGTTTACATCAGTTACCTGTGGTGGCCAGAGATAACCCAGAGCGAATTCTCGGGTTGCTAGAAAGGGAACAAATTGCTTTAACCTGCAACTTAGCAGTGACGCGCAAGGCACTAAGTCGCTATTTACCAGTTTTACCAGCTCCAGATGTAGCTGTTAGTCATTAGTTATGCTTAGGTATTCAGCCATCAGCTTAATGCCAGAACCTATTAGCACTGCGCTTACTAATTGCACTCTGGGTGAGTATATCCCAATTAAAACCCGCGAACTTAAGCTATGATCTGGTTTTGGCTGATAGCTGAATTGACTATTTAAGCTGTAGCTTCTGCTGTTTCTACATCTTCTCTATCTTCTGGATCTACTTGTCGTAAACGGATGTGCTTTTTCCCTAAAGTGATCAGAAACTCATCTCCTGGTTTGAGACCCATCTGCTTTGTATAAGCTGAACCTATCAGTAAGTTTCCGTTCGACTGCACACTAATTCTATAGCTAGCACTGCGTCCACCACGTCCATTGGTACTTGGCTTAACGTCTAACTGAATGCCCTCATCAGCATCAATTAGGGCATTTAAGAACTTCATCATATTCACGCGCTCTATACCATTTTTGGTAACAGTATAGTAGCCGCACTGTTTGGCTTTATCTTCCTTACTCTCGTGCTCTAGTTCTTTAACTTTTTTGAGCAGATCTTCACCGACTAGGGGGTCAATTTTCTTTTGTTTAGGCATCAACTTAGTCGAAAACGAATGTTTGAAGTGGTTGAATCGATTTTATTTTAGCGGAGATTGAGCTAATAGGAATAGAATCCTTGAGTTTTTATCTCAGCCTGAATAAGTATATTACACTTATATGTGAAACATCTGCAAAATTAACAATCTTGTCAAGAGATTTTATCGCAGTCCTTGTTTTGTTTGTGAACTTATTTTTCGACCCGGGTAATAGGGAGTGTTGTCAGCTATTCTATTACTGACTGCTGATAGCTAATAAATGATTTAAGATGACAACAGACAATTAAAAACGCTCATCAGCGTTAACCACGCACTACGAACGATGAAACTAAGCACCAGAGGACGCTATAGTGTGAAGGCGTTACTAGATTTGAGTCTACGGCCGGAATATGGGCCTGTATCTGTAAGAGTTATCGCCAGTCGCCAAGATATTCCTGCGCCTTACCTAGAAAAGCTACTCATAGAAATGCGTCGTGCTGGGTTAGTGAAATCAACTCGTGGCAGCATTGGCGGATATCAATTAGCGCGAGAGCCTGGAAAAATTTCTATAGGACAAATCCTAGAGGTTGTTGGTGAAAGTATGACTCACCTACCCCATCATCCCATAATACCTGCACAAGCTGAAGATTGGGTAACATTTACCCTCTGCCAGAGATTGAACCAAAAGCTAAAGGAAGCATTGTACAGTATTACTTTGGCTGATCTCTATTACGATGCTCGGAGTTGGCAAGCTTCTCAGGAGGGAGACGAAACTATTTTTGTGGTTTAGTATCTAAAGATATGGTATCTACTTGTGTTGTTTTGATTATAGCTGCCCTTTTAGATTACTTAATTGGTGATCCTTGGGGTTGGCCTCATCCGGTACGAGTTATGGGTTGGGTAATATCTGGGGGGAGTAAGTTTTCACTCCAACACTGTAAAACTCCTCTGACCCAACGCCTAGCTGGTATCTTACTGGGGATGATATTAATCATCGGTAGCAGTTTGACAGGCTGGTTAATAATTCAAAGTGCTATCAAGCTACATCCGTGGTTTGGAATAGTTGTAGAAAGCGTTCTCCTTGCTAGCTGTTTTGCTCTCTCCAGTTTACGAACTGCTGCTACTACTGTTTTACAACCTCTAACAGAGGGTAATCTAGGAGAGGCACGTCATAGGTTGAGTAATTACGTTGGTCGAGATACACACAACCTCTCAGAACCAGAAATTTTCCGAGCGGTTCTAGAAACTGTGACGGAAAATGCTACCGATGGAGTCATGGCTCCCCTTTTTTATGCGATTTTGGGTGGGTTTGTGCCGGTTGTGGGAGTAGTTTCCTTGGCACTAGCATATAAAGCTAGTAGTACTCTCGATTCAATGGTGGGCTATCGGGAACTACCTTACACTTATTTAGGGTGGTTCAGTGCTAGATTAGACGACTATTTAACTTGGGTTCCCTGTCGATTAACAGTAATAACTTTGGGACTGTTATCTGGCAGCCCTTTGTCTGTATGGCGTATTTGTCGTCGCGATGCCATTAATGATCCTAGTCCCAATTCTGGTTGGAGTGAGTGTGCATACGCTGCTATTTTAGGTGTACAAATGGGAGGCACTAATTGGTATCGTGGAGTAGCTAAACACAAACCACTTTTAGGAGATCCAATTTATCCCATCACCCTCAATTCGATTCATAAAGCTTTACAACTGACTCAATATTGCTTTTTGCTCTGGTTGGGAGTAACAATTGGATTATTTTTCTTGACTAAAGTATTGTTTTACCCGCTCTATGCCGACTAAAGTAGTGGAAATTCTCTCATCCGAAGAACTTCGTCGTACCTTGACACGCCTTGCATCTCAAATTGTGGAAAGGTCACGTGATCTGTCTCGATTGGTACTACTAGGTATTTATACCAGGGGAGTACCATTGGCTAAATTATTAGCACGTCAGATTGAAGTCTTGGAAGGTGTAAACGTGTCTGTGGGAGCCTTAGATATCACATTCTATCGTGATGATCTCGACCAAATTAGCCTCAGGACTCCCGCAAAAACAGATATCCCTTTCGACCTGACCGGGAAAACAGTGGTCTTAGTGGATGATGTGATTTTCAAAGGAAGAACAATTCGCGCTGCATTGAATGCAATAAACGAATATGGCAGGCCCGAAATGATCCGTTTAGCCGTATTAGTAGATAGAGGTCATCGGGAGGTACCAATTCACCCAGATTTTGTTGGCAAGCAACTACCTACTGCAAAAGAAGAGATTGTCAAAGTTTACTTGCAAGATTGGGATGGACGGGATGTGGTGGAGTTGATTGGGAATTAGTGTCTTTAATTACTACCCTTGACGATATTAATAGTTTGTAATAACTGGTTAGCTGTGAAAGGTTTACATAAAAAAGCTTTGACACCCATTGCATAAGCAGCATTTACCTTATCACTGGCAGCGAGACCACTAACAGCAATAATTTTCACATCTGGGTTAATTTTTTGCAGGGTACGGATAGTAGTTAATCCATCCATGGAGGGCATCAACATATCTGTTAAAACTAGTGATATTTGCTCTTGATGTTCAACATATAAGGCTATTGCCTCAATGCCATTACTGGCTGTGATGACTTGATAGTTATGATCTTCTAAAGATGCTTTGGTAATATCTCGAATAGCTGGTTCATCATCAATAACTAAAAGTAATTCTTGGTTACCCATAGGGGAGCACACCTCTGATTCTTCCATCATAACCGTGGTATTTTGAGCTGGTAGATACACCTTGAATTGACTACCTTTTTGCTCCTCGCTATGGACCGTGATAAAACCACCATGGCTTTTAATAATTCCCAGTACTGTGGACAAACCTAGCCCAGTACCATGTCCGAGTTCTTTGGTAGTAAAAAATGGCTCAAATATCCGATCCAATATATCTGGAGGGATGCCAATTCCTGTATCGGTAACACTAATTACAGAATATGCACCTACTTTGGCTTCGAGGTGCATTTGAGCATAATTTTCATCAACAAAGAAATTCTCCCCAGAGATTTTCAAAGTTCCGCCACTGGGCATGGCATCACGGGCATTGACACACAAATTCATCAGCACTTGATGGAGTTGAGTAGCATCACCAAAGACAGTCCAAAGGTCCGAGGGAATTTGTGTGAAAACTTCAATAGCTTTCGGAAATGTTTCTTTAATAATGTGCTGAATTTCATGGATCAAATGTTTCAATTGTATCGGGGTATGTTGGCATAGCCCACTGCTCTCATCACCCTCTACTCCACGAGTGAAGGACAGTACTTGCTTGACTAAACTAGCCCCACGCCTAGCATTATTAATCAATATTGGTAGTAGTTGTCGGGAACGTTCATCACGCATTTGCTGCTCTAAAAGTTGAGCACTCATCAAAATTGGTGATAAGACATTATTGAGGTCATGGGCAATTCCACTAGCTAATATACCAATGCTCTCTAGCCTTTGGGCACGAAGAAACTGGGATTCCAGTTGTTTTTTTTGGGTGATATCAGTATTAACGACCTGAATCGATGGTATTTTATTCCCGAATCTTGGTACCAATGTCCAACGGCTCTCAATGATGATCTCTCTACCACAGTTTGTTCGCTGAAGTAGTTCTCCCTCCCAGGAACCATTTTTCATCACAATTTTTAAGGAATCTGGCAGCAAAGACAAATTTTTTTCCTGCCAAAGTTCTCCGGTCTTCCGACCTATGGCTTCTTGTGCCCTGCAACCGTATAAGCATTCAGCAGCTCTATTCCAAAATAAAATTCTGTCTTCTAAATCACGTACAAAAATGGCATCGGTGGCAACATCCAACAAAGCTGCTTGTTCGCGAATTTTCTGTTCCGTTTGTTTATGCTCAATGGCGTAGCGCACAGAACGCTCAAGCAGTGGAGCATTTAACTGGCTTTTTTCCAGATAATCTGCTGCTCCTACTTTCATCGCCTCCAGATTGATTTGGCGATCGCCCCGACCTGTAAGTAAAATCATCGGAGAGTTACAACCATTGGCAACTCCTGCACGCAACAGTTCTAGCCCATCGTGTTCACCCAAATGATAGTCTACAAGATATACATCATATTCGTGCTGAATAATCGCTTCTTTAGCTTTGGTATAGCTATCTACCCACTCTAACTCACAGCCGATGACTTGAAATTCACTAAACCAATGTCGAGTTAAAATATAATCATCTTCGTCATCATCGACTAAAAGAACTTTAATGGGGCTGTTATCCATTATTGCCTCCCACAGCTTCTCGGGGCAGTTCTGCAATTTCAAACCAATATTTTCCTATAGTCTTGATTACCCCCCACTCAAGAGGTCAATCAATTATTGATGAATTTAGGACGAACTTGCCACAAATTACCAGACATAGTTGTACAATTAACACTATTTTAGTGTCTAGGCGTAATCCCCCTGCAGGAGTAAATATTAGGGATAGGAATTAATTGGCAATATGATAATGAATCTTGTCTCCAGTCCCAGTTTACTTTGGGCGGTAATACTGCCATGATGACGCTCGACTATTTTTTTGACACTCCGGTATAATATGCTAAGTTCATAGAAACACACGGTAAGTGGGAAACGAGCGCGGCTTCAGAGAAAGAGAGGGAAACGACCCGGCGACTTTAGTCGCAGTGAATCTTTTTTAATCATCCATTACCGCCTTGGGGCTGTTTGATTTGGCGTACTAATGCAATTGCACTTTCAATGGGACAATTACCATTCCAAATCTCACAACCCTGTACGCATAATGGTTCGCTCCTCAGAGCCTCCCTTTCGGGGTAATGTTAGCCATGTGCAAAGCACACGCTTCGCGAACGAGCTGTTATAAGAGCTTGTTGAGCTAGCAGCACTGTCTCAGTGACCGAGCCAATTTTAGATTTTAGATTTTGGATTTTGGATTTTGGATTGGTGATGAGTTAGTTAGGAGCAGGTGTTAGGTGTTTGTTTAGAGTTCCTCCTAATCTAAAATCTAAAATCCTTGCATCCAAAATTCATTGACCTTAAGACTGTTTAACCACTAGCGACAGAGCCGGGGATAGCTTGGCATCCCAGGGTGTCGTGACTCAAATAACGTTTACCTATTGCTAGGTGGTCTGGTCAGCACAGCTTGCTTGATTTCTCTTACAGAGCTTCAGCCCTTTCAGGGCTGGGTTGCTGACATACAGGAACGTTAAAATCAATATTAGTCAACTTTCAAATCGAGAGTTATGTTAACGACACTTACTTCTCCCATAAAACCAACGGATGGTGATAGCTTTGCCATTACCTTAGCACCATTGTCTATTGACGAAATTTATACTAAGGCGGATGATCCAGCTAATGGTGCGGTGGTAGTAATGAGCGGAATGGTTCGCAATCAAACTGATGGCAGAACCGTAGTTGCCTTGGAATATCAAGCTTATCAACCGATGGCTTTGATGGTATTTTATCAAATTGCCACTGATATTCGCTCTCGCTGGTCCGATGTGAACCGGATAGTAATTCATCATCGCATTGGACGGTTACAAATTGGGGAAGTTAGTGTTTTAGTTGCAGTGGGTTGTCCCCATCGTCAGGAAGCCTTTGCGGCATGTAGCTATGGTATTGATACCCTTAAACACAAAGCCCCCATTTGGAAAAAAGAGTATTGGGTGGATGGCAGTAGTAACTGGGTGAGTATTACAGCATGCCTTGCTCAGGGTTCCAATTGCTAATTTTTTAAACGACAAACTTTGTTGCAATTATTTACATTATTTGCCTGAAAATATTGCAGTTTGTAAAATTTTTGTTAATCCCGAAATAATATTCCTTTAGACTTAATGTCGATGAAAGACAAAAAGACTAGGGAGAAGATCAATGCACTCTGTAAACCTATTTGAACATGAATTATTTGTTGCTATTTCCTCTGTAGCTTGTATTGCAGGACTATTTCTGCTACGTAACTGTAAAGAATATAAAGGTTACATGGCAGAAACTGAGCAAATACTATTAAAAATGAGCTTTTCTTACTGGTTAGTTTACTGTATAGCGTTTGGAATTGGAAAAATAGGTTTATCTAACTTGGAAGGATTGACAACGAGTTTGAAAATAACCACCGCTCTGTCATATTTTCTCACATTTTCTTGTATCCTCAGTTTGCCACTACACAAACTAGCAGTTCGCCAAATTGAGGAATAATTAGCTGTGTTGATTTGTTAAGTTTTCATGGTGGTTGCGATCGCCCTTTCCAATTCTTCCTGTGCTAGCGTAGTAAGTATAAATACTTCCTGCACCATCTTACCCTGACGAGCAATTACTTTATAACCGCCCAAAATCGGCACGGATACGCGCAATTGCATATGCGGACAATGCCCTTTGGCTCGACCAATTACTGCTGGTGTGACAGTCTGAATCCCATCTTCCTGACAGAGACGTTCTAAAATTGGGATAAGACCTGGAATGTGGGTTGAGTGATTCCAAACTAGTCTGCCGTCGGTTAGTTTACCCATGATGATTATGCTGCTTCCAGAGGTGCCATCGTCAAACCAGATCGACGCAGCTGCTGATGGTATAATTCGGCAGGTTCCTGTGGTCCGACCCAAACAGTGGCTTGACCTTCATAGTGTACTTGGTTAGTTAACTTCCAAGCACGATCCCTCGTCATTTCTGGAATATACTTTATCAGACACTCGGCAACATGTTGAAAGGTATTGAAATCGTCATTGAGCACAATTACTTTATAGTTGGGGTAGAGTTTGCGGACGACTTGATTAGACCGTTCAGGAGCTATAGTTGAAAGTCTTGTAACCATAGTACTTTGAATTAGATTACAAGTTAATATTCTAATCCATCCTCATGGGGGAGGGAAGGGTACATAACACTAACACTTCCTCTGCCCCCTTTTAATTTCGCTTTCGGCCGCTGATAGACTGCTTTCGTTTCAATGAGGCATCATATTCTAGGACAGCGCCGATGCCAAATAGTATTCCACTAAACACCCAAAAAACTTCTAGTAAGTCCCCACTTTGATAGTCTTGACCTTGAGCATATCCAAACCACATATCTGCAATGTAAAGGGAAAAGGCCGCTGCCGCAATCATCTGCCAAGATCGGGCAACTCGCCCTCCCCAAAAGGCCAGGAGCACAGCAGTAGCTATAATTAACAGCAACACATCGCTAACTATGTAAAACCAGTTCAAAACAACGGACAGCAGTGGTTGAGGGGCTACGTTTTGGGCTGCATCGTCTACTGCTTCTTTGTGAGAAATCCACCAAGACAAACCACTTCCCACTATTCCAATTGCCAATATAACTAACCACTGGCGCTTTTCTAAATTAATGCGCCTAGGGACCACTGCTAAAACCATCCCAGTAATCAACAGCAGATAAGTTAGAACAAAAAACACATCACCTAAAGATATATCCGGATCTTCTTGCAAAAAGATTTCCGTATAATCAAAGACTAGACCTCCGCAGAAATAGGCAAGCATACCTAGCCCAATGGAGAGCCAAACATTTCGACTACTGATAATTTGAGGGTTTAGCCAGTTCCTCAGACATAAAATACCTGCACTTAGGAAAGCTACGGCTTCAAAAATATCTGTACCAATTACATACCAAGCCTGACGGGTTTCTGGAGCATTTACTTCCGTGGCTATCCTAGCACTAAATAACAAAAAGTATAGTAGTGCCAAGATAGCCCAAGTCAGGCTGGCAAAAATGATGCTTTGGGTAGTCAAAATAAATTTGGAACGGTGAGAACTTTCATCCATACGGTTGCCACCCTGTTGGTAATTAGGTTATTTATAATGCCAATGTACAATTAAGTACAAAAAGCTTCAATACCTATATTACGCTAAAATTTACACACTGCTGTAAGTCAAGCTCAGGGAGCAGGGGAGAGATTGATCTATTTTCCCAAAATCCAAAATTCCCCTGTTTTACCCTAATCTAAAATCCAAAATTCTCGATCAAGGCATATAGCCATCTACGCTTTTGAGTTCAAATTCACAGGCTCTAGAAATCAATTCGGCTGGCAATTGCTCAAAACTAATTAATGGTAAATAATTGTGGTTTTCCGCCAGTTCCTTAGCTAACAAGTAACCAGCTATCGTCCAAGTCTGATACTTCCTCGCTTGTTTACCAATCAATCGCCCCTTCTTACCATCGTAATATTCTGGCCATTCATCTTCGCTGAGGCGTGATTCGGCAATTTCTACGGCTCTTTGTGCTAGATAGACTTTATTAGTTTTCACAGATGCCACCGCTAGCATCCACATCAGAACAGGCCAATTACCACCATTATGATAGGACCAAGGTATATTTTTCGGGTCACATCCTGTTACAACTCGATACTCTTCATGTTCCAAAGCTGGGAAACAAATTTTCATTGGCATATCTCCCACTAAATCTTCCCATCTTTCTTCAATTAGCGTCATGATTGCCTGAGACTGTACTGCTGTAGATAAATCACAGATCACCGCCATTAAATTTCCCAAAGTAAAGAAACGAGTATCTAACTGTGATGGGCCAACATTTCCAGCTAAATAACCACCTTTTTTGGGTAGCCATTTGTCTAACTCATAATAAGGTAGTGAATCTGCATAGATATTAAAAAGATTCACTGCTGCTTTACCATATTCCTCACCTTTAAAGCGATAAATTGTATTGAGGCGATGAATATCGATCCAATAATGTTGGCGAATATGACCGCATAATAGAGGTAATCGGTTATCAATTGCAGCTACTATATCTTCATTTCCTCTACAGATTAATAGCTCCCGTGCTGCGCGTAATGCTGCGAAGAATAGAACTTGAATTTCTAGTGGATGTCCATGGATACCCATCCGCCGATCAATCATACAAGCGCCATCGGGAACTAATAGCGTCGGGTACATATCAAAACGATTGGCCAAACAAATTTCCATAATTAACCTGATACCAACTTGGAAATCAGTTTGATAAACTAGGGAAAAGTCTTGGGTAGCTACTACATAAGCACGTAATAAAATCAGCCACCATAAACAGGAATCAACTGGTGTAACTCTGGCGATAGCCTGCTCCCCAAAATCGGCTTCTAAATATTCTTCCCCGTTTGAGGATAAAACTTTGAAGCTAGCTGGAATCAAACCTCGAGCAGGTTTATAGGCATCTAATGCCCTTTCTTTAGGTTGTAACTTTAATGTTTCTTCTAGGAAGTTGCGAACAATATCTGTTCTGCCTTTAATTAAGAAAATTAAGGCTGAAGATACAAAATCTCGGATAAAACACTGGTCATAATTCAGCGCCTCTACAGAGGGATCATACGCAGCTAATGTGCCTATAGGTCGCCCTTGATAGTAGAGAATTGAATTTTCTAGTACTTGCCATGCCTCACTTTCTATATTGTTTGTGTTACTTAAGTCGTTTAGTTGCATCGCCAGAATTACTCCATTTCGACTATGAATTTGTGGTAGATGCGCCTTTATTCTTTTTATTTGCTATTTTCATCATAACAAAGAGGTTTTTAAAAATAGCAAATCTATCTCAGGAGTCTGGATTCAGAATTTAGGCTTTGACACATTTATTCAGACGAAAAATGTTATTAACTTGTTCTAGGGGAAACCATCAAGTATTGACAAATAAATCTGGCTATTTCTCAGCAGCATCATTGACGGTAAATTTGGCTTTTCAAGTATGCTTTTGCAGAAATCTGACTTGGATGTAATGCATGACTCCGTTTTTATACCAGGAACCTTGCTTTATCAAGCCAATACATATCTACTGCTTAAAATCTGTCTTTGGTCACAAGCTTTAAACAGGATATTTACTTAATAAGGATCTAGTTATTGAGAGTAGAAATTAAATAGTTCCCCTATAAGTTAACAATTTATAACCTTTTTTGCGAATGTGCAACACTAATGCCTAAAAAATTTAGAATCTCATTATTCTTCAAGATTTAAATACTCGACTAACCTATTAAAGGTCGAGATCTAAAGAGTAAAAGATATTATGTATATTCTTCGACTCAGGAGAAAAATGCTGTGGCTTACTATACAAGTTCCCCGATTATGAGCGTATGTAGTAGGTTATGCCTGATTAAGCCAGCGAAATTCCAGGTAAGCCCACTTAATTGCTTACATTGATGCTGAAGCGATGGCACTAGCTAATTGATAATAACCCAAGTTGCTAGTTACAAAGAAAGGCAGTAGGGAAGAAAAAGTATATAGGACTTACACAATGTACAAATCGACCATCATGTGTATGAAGGAAATTAGGTCGTTTCAGGCTTTGAGCGATGACCTGTGGCTAGCGCCACGCTGGGCTATGGGATAAATAGCGTAGGCGTAGCCCCCCGCAGGCAATCTCTTACGAGACGCAACGCGCGTTCGCTCAAAAATGAATGGCTAACCCCACGCTCCGCTATCAAAAAATCACATGAAAATGCCCGAAACCCATACCTCATATTTGGTATTTCCTATCAATGCGTAAGTCCTAGTATAGATAAAAACTTTAGTTCTGGGTCTAAAGCCCTTTTTTGATTTTCGCAGGGTCAGATCTAGGCATGGGTGGTCAAGACTAGTAAAAAGTTAAGATATATACACAAATTAACTTACAGTTAACGCAAAATCATATCTTTTGTAATGCTTAAAGACTGATTATTGCCTTCAACTATTGAGAATAATGTCAATTAGGTATATTAACTGAACCGTATTGGTCTATAGACAATGTTACCAAATTCATGCCTCAAGTTTAAGACCAACCCTACTTTTGTCAACACATCTAGTAGAGCATAATTGACGATTACCGGATAATTTTGTATGGTTTTGGCAATTCAACACCTCAGATGCATACACAAGACTTAAACGCTTGTATCCGGTTATCAACGATTAAGGGCTACTAGTCCCCTTCCACCATGGCAGCATATTCTTCTGCCGTCAAGGTGTCATCTAGTTCATCAAGGTGATTGACGCGCACCTTCAGGAACCACCCTTCACCGTAGGGATCGTCAGCCACAGTTTCGGGAGAGTTAATTAGTTCTTCATTCCGTTCTACGACTATACCTGTAACTGGTGAGTTTAATTCTTCAACGGCTTTTACCGATTCAATGGTGCCAAATCTTTCTCCCTTGGTGAGATCCCCATTAATTTCTGGGAGTTCTAAAAACACGATATCACCTAATTCCTCCACAGCAAATTCAGTGATACCGATGGTAGCAATATCACCATCTAACCGTACGTATTCATGAGAATCTAAATATCTCAAATCTTGAGGATATTCAAAAGACATAACAATTCCTTCCAGGTCAAAAAACTAGTGTTCTAAATGACTGCTCAATGCTTACACAGCTATTCATAGATAGCACGATTTTTGGAACGATAAAAGGGGCGCTTAACAACAATTGCGGGATAGGCTTGGCCGCGAATTTCTACTTCTAGCTGCTGACCGATGGTTGCCAGGTGGGTAGGGACGTAAGCTAAAGCAATGGGATGACCAAGGGTAGGTGATAGGGTACCACTGGTAACTGCACCGAGTACCTCACCTGTGGCTAAAACTGGATAACCGTGACGGGCAATGTTGCGGCCTGACGTTTGTAGCCCTACAAGTCGGCGTTTTACCCCAGATGCTTTCTGCTGTGCTAAGATTTCCCGGCCCATAAAATCGCCTTTACTATCTAGGTGAACCAGCCACCCCAACCCTGCTTCTAAGGGGGTAGTGGTATCATCAATATCTTGCCCGTAGAGGGCCATTGCTGCCTCTAGCCGTAGGGTATCTCTGGCACCGAGTCCGCAGGGAGTAACTCCAGCATTGTGGAGGTATTGCCATAATTCTACTCCAACTTCTGGGTCTACTAGGACTTCAAATCCATCCTCCCCAGTGTAACCTGTGCGAGCGAGGAAGGCAGGTTTACCGAAGATGGTGGTTTCTAAATGACCAAAGGGTTTGACTGGGGTAAGGTCGGTGGATACCCAGGGTTGAAGGTAGGAGACGGCTTTAGGACCTTGGATGGCAATGAGGACTTTTGCTGGGGAGAGGTCTTGAAATTGGATGGTATTCAGGTCTAAGTGTTGCAGTAGCCAGGTTTTATCTTTGGCTATAGTGACAGCGTTGACGATGATAAAGGCTTTTTGGGGACCTTGGTAGTAAATGATAATGTCATCAATAATTCCACCTTGGGGGTTTAAGAGTACGGTGTATTGGGCTTGACCAGGGTGGAGGCGGTTGAGGTCGGAGGGGACTAGGTGTTGGAGTTGGGAAAGGAGATTTTTGCCTTGGAGGGAGAATTTACCCATGTGGGATATGTCGAACATTCCGGCAGCAGTTCTCACGGCCTCGTGTTCACGGGTAATGCTGCTAAATTGTATTGGCATCTCCCACCCACCAAAACTGGTGAAGCGGGCTTTGAGTTGTACACATAGTTGGTACAGGGGGGTTCTGTTTTGGCTGGTCACAGGTAGTTATGCGATCGGGTTTCTCTATGGTATTGGATTAGTTGGGTGTTTGAAATTCAAAGTGAAGCGCTGTGCCAATAACAAGTATCTTCCTTAGTCACCGTGAAAGGGCCACTCCTATAATTAATGGTGGCAATGTTGAGATTTGTTAAGAAGAGATTATGAAGTATTGGCAAATAATAGCTAGCTTTGTCTTAGCTTTAGGGTTGTTGTTGTGTCCACTATCAGCCCTAGCTGCAAGTTCTTCCAGTATCCAGCTTTCTGCTGGGAGTGGGGAATTCGATGGTAAGGATTTTTCAGGACAGAGTTTAATTGGAGCCGAGTTTACCAATGTGAATATCAAGAACGCTAATTTCAGCAATGCTGACTTACGGGGTAGTGTATTCAATGGTACTGAGTTTACCAGAACAAATCTACATGGGGTAGATTTTAGTGGTGGTATTGCCTATTTGGCAAAATTTAAATATGTCGATTTCAGCGATGCACTGTTAGCTGATGCGACGCTGCTGCGTTCAACTTTTGACCAGGTGGATGTAACTGGTGCAGATTTCACAAATGCAGTTTTAGATGGTGTCCAGCTGAGGAAACTATGTCTTCAAGCCAGGGGAGTGAATTCCAAAACTGGTGTGGATACTCGTGAATCTTTAGGATGTAGGTAGAACTATGGGCTTCCTCAAGGTGAGGGCAAATCTTGAGGATGTCACCTGAACTGAGTAAAAGTAATAATGGGACTTCCAGAAAATAAAATATTAAAAGGTTCTCCAGTATCAGTTATGGTTATTGGTAATTGAATCTAATTTCTCTTTGGCTAAGGCTATTCCTTAAGCCTTTGCTTATATGCTAGCTAACCCTAAGCTAGAATATCCAGTGTATTCATTGGTGATAAATGGAGAGGACTTCCAATTTATTAAACTAGTACAGTGCGGCTTAAGTTTAAGTAGGGTTATATAGCCAAAAGCTTACCCTTAAAAGTCCATTGGAAAGGATGAGCCAACTTTTGATTAAAGTATTCAATAGTACAATCTGAGCGCGTCGTGCTATTTGCTGTGGTGTACTGGGTCGATTCGCTAACTTTTCAAGGTCTTCAAGGTCACCTTCACTCAGAGTAATTCTCAGTGGTTGGGTGGGCATAACTGGTTCCGTTTATTTCTTAAATTATACCCTACCTGAATTTACGCCTTGGACTACTAGCCAAAAAAGATCAACCAATATACGGTTTATCTGATAGATTCACTTGATATCGGCAAGAAAAAGAATTATATAAAGTTCTCAACATCTTAAAAAAACTAGGTCAAGTTCTGAGTTAATTTATGCCTAATCGTCCGATATATCTTGATTGCCATGCCACTACTCCAGTAGATAAACGGGTACTGGCAGCAATGCTCCCTT
>Ga0209611_10004907_pt1 | contig 22683 bp, 13 predicted proteins | sample S1TSphgellanicum_3_FD_187693 | JGI IMG/M metagenome (GOLD analysis project Ga0209611, IMG submission 187693) | Host-associated microbial communities from peat moss isolated from Minnesota, USA - S1T2_Fc - Sphagnum magellanicum MG (SPAdes) (version 2) | ecosystem: Host-associated > Plants > Peat... | reverse complement strand
ACAAAACCTACGCATGGAATATCAACGTACGTTCTAACAAACGAAAATACTGATGGGCAACTTCCAAGTCTGTGATGCTCTGAGTATCCTCTTTAAACTTGAGAAGCCTCCTATAAAACATCTTAAGGGTTTTATCCTTTTGTCGAAAAAAGGTGGTGAGTTGTAATTTTTTTAAAAAACTCTTAACCGGAAATTCAAGCTCAAGAACTCGAAAGAATTCCCCCACTGGATTAGCAAAAGTTGGTGCATCAATGGTGGGAGGAATGTTTGCAGTAGTAACAATGAGTTATGGAAGAGAAAGGTTTATTGAAATAAGTACCGGATCTGGATTATTGGGCACAATCCCATGATATGCAATGGCACTTACAGTGCAGCTTGAGAGGTGGTGGTGATGGCTATGGCATAAACTAGATTGGGGTTCTGGGTGACGCCAAAAATCCTTAGAAAATGTTGCTCATAGACATCCAATGCCTCATAATGCACATAACGGGCTAGTTGTTTGAATGCGAATGCCTCGGTGTAATTAGAACCATATTTGAACTCCAATTTACAAACCACAATTGAGAAAGTTGCCTTGAACTCCCTCAAAGAAATGGCATTTGGCCTTCCACTAAACTTCTCAATTCTCCTAAAGGAACTATTGACCTCCATGGTGTATATAGGTGTAGAGGTAATGGCTTGTAGTGAAATATACAATGATGGTGTGAAAGATGGTGTAATAATAGGCGTACCCCACTGATTAACCCCTCCATATGGACTTTGATGTACCATTAATGTAGTGTAACTTGAACCTAAATTCCTGGTAGGAGTTTTACAAGATGACAGTGGCGCTGTATACGCTTGATGGTACCGTCACGAAGATCATGAGCTCAAATAAATCAGCTCAAATGATTGTGTGTTACTTCGTAGTTGATACCTTGACTCTGACTGAGCAGTAGTGCTCTCATCATCCAAGGACATGGTGTTGTCCCATGCCCCAAAATTTTGTAGCAATACAGAGCACTAGCTACAAAATTTTAACATAACATACGGTTTGAATAATACGATGCATCAACAGGGATGAGCGTCGGTGGATGGACGTTTGTGGAAGGATGCCAGACAGAACCATGATGAATGTCGAACGAAACGATAATGGATGTCGGACAAAACTAGGACGGACGTCTGATGGAATGGTGACGGATGTCGGACGAAACAATGACGAACATTGGATGGAACAACAATGGACGTCGAATGGAACAAAACGAAATCGAAACGGAACGAAATGGACATCGACTACAACAAACTGCACTGGTGACGATGCTGCAGAGTAATCCGTGTCCATGAGCTTTGCGGTGATGGCATGTAAAAGAGAAGAGAGAATTTTTTTTTCTTCTACTTCGTGTATTTTTAAAAATTCTCTTCTTCTTTTTCTAAAACTGCTACAAGGGCTACTCACTACATGACTACAAGCTCAAAAACACATAGGAGTGCACAGCCCAGATGTTAACTTCAAAACCCATGTATAAGGAAAACAAATGTATGTGGGTTTGCATCACTTGGTGCAAATCTTGTTGCAATCAAACCTTTTGTGTGTGTGTGTGTGTGCTCCCAAGACCTAAAGCTGGTAGTAAAACAAACTTTGAAGTTGCTCATTCCTCCTCCCTCCAAAACTTCGGAACTCAAAACTTCATAGCTTGTAGTTTGTTTTCGGTGTCCCGTCTCCCTTGCTTACGTTGTTACTAATTATGGTTGTTATTGTTCCTATTGTAGTTGCAATACAAAAGTAGAAAAAGAAGAAGAAATAATAACAATTTAAGAACACAAGAAATTCAAAGCTAGGAAAAATCTATCGTTTTCAACATTAAGCAACAAAGAACAATTTTTCTATAATTAAATTGAAAAGAAGGAAAGAAAACGTAGTGTATGTAAACGGTGATCGTGTAATAGTCGCCGTGAACATCTAAAAATCTAATCTAACTATGGAGGAAACTTTCCCGAACAAAGGAATTTTAGAAAAATTAACAAGAAAAGAGAAGAGCTTGGCCTTTTATATAGTCGTCAACAAAGTTAAAACCCTAAACAAGCCATAACCTTAAAACACATAATAGCATACAATATAACCTAAGAACATACATTAACCCTAAAGGCATGATTGGCATGCCCATAACCAACCGTCATGTATGAGGCCATGCACACGGGCATGACATTTTTCCCATGTATGATTTCATCTTATATGTAAAATATGTTTAAAGAATAATCATCACATAGTTCATTCATTGATTAAATAATGAAGAATTTTTTTAAAAAGATTAAATAGATGTCTCCACTAAACAAGTGATGGTTCTCTTTGTTAATTCTTGAAAAATGAAATACAATTGTTTTGAGTTTCATGTCATTTAAAAGTAAAATTTGTAAAAACTTATGCCAACATAAGTCTTTGTAGAATGGACATAGCCCCTCTTTTGAGTTGGTCATCCAAATTGAACCTGAATTTGATCATGACCTTATCAAGGCTATATCTATTTTGCACAAATTTATGTCAATGTAGATTTTTGCCAAATGGACATAGCCCCCTTTGAGTCGTGGGTCCAAATTGAACCTAGATTTGGTCATGAATAAAAGGGGGCTATGTCTATTCTAAAAAATTTACAAAAATTTAAGCCATTATGCAAAATGGACATAGCTCCTTTTGAGTCAAGGTCCAATGTGCATTTAAGTTGCTGAAGCTCAGATTTTACTCTACTATACACATATTGTCACAATTATTGAGCCCACCTTTTGTTTTCCTATTCTGACCCATTTATATTGTATTGTTTCTTAAAGCTACCCAACAAGCCTGAAATCAAAGCTTTGGCCTTTTGATTTGATGGTCTTTAAGTACTAAAAGCCAATCTTTCAAAAAAAAGACTTTAGGTGCACTCATTATTAATTACTAAAATTAGCAATAGTTCAATAAACATTGCAAGTTTATGATGAGATTAAATGTTTTTCCATTTTGACTATAGGCTCTTTGTATTTTTCCCTAAAAATTGGATCAAAGTTGATCTTCACATGAAGTGGCATTTTAAAGTTGAAATTAAATGCCTCTCCATTTAGATTATGGGTTTTCTTGTGATCCTCCACAATAAATAGTTTACATGCCTATCCTCTTGGACTTTGGGTTCATTGTATTTTTCCTTAACAATTGGATCAAAGTTTGTCTCCACATATGTATTGGTTTTTTAAAACTGAGATTAAATGTTTCTCCACTTGAAATGTGGGTTTCTTTCTTAAAAAGTTAAGATTGAATGCCTTTCCATTTGGATTATGGGTTCCGTGTACTTTTAAAAGTTGATATTAAATGGCTCTCCATTTAAATTGTAGGTTCCTTGTATTCATCCCTAATATGTATATACCCCAAAACAAGATTTATGTTTTTAATGTTGAAATTAGATGCCTCTCCATTGGGGTTCCTTGTATTTTTCAAAGTTGAGTTATATGCCTTTCCATATGGACAATGGGTTCTTTGTACTTTTCAATGAAATTAGATGCCTTTCTATCTAGACTATGAGTTCCTCCCTAACAATTGGATCAAAGTTGGTCTTCACATATACTAACTTTTTTAGAAGTATTCTGAAACATGGAGAGGACTAGGAAAATTAGTTGAACATTTGAAGGCTAGAATTTTTTTGAGATGTATTGAATAAGGAGTATAAGGAACACATTCTCCAAATGGACATGCATCTAACCCCAACTTTTTAAAAACCTGATACATGTCCAGAGTCATAATTGAAAAGCATTTTATTTCAACTTTACAAAGCCAATACATGTGAATACCAACTTTGATCCATTACATGACAATAGAAATGTAAAGAGAGACTAAAAGTTTGTCCTAGAAAGAGAGTTTGTCTAAATAAACAATACCATGCTTAAGTTTCCTCCTTGTGGGCAGAGCCAATAAAGACCTTGTACCTCAAAATTCTTGATTTTACAACTGACAACGATAGGAAATTCAACCTCAAAATTTCAAGTATCACAAAGCTTGGAATTCACAACCACACAAATAAAGACCTTGCACCTCAAATTTATTGATTTTATGACTAACTTCGATAGGAAACTAGACCTCTAAACTTCTTATCACAAAGCTTGAACTTAAAGATCGAAAAATGTGCAAAAAATGTTTCATAAATAACTTGTATTTTATTAGGATGAAATTTTACATAATTGGTTTTAGATATCTTTTTGTAAATAGTCTAAATGTGGTACCATCAAATCTGAAAATTTTACTACCATGTAGGAACAAACAATTATAAAATTCTTAAACCCATCTATACCTTGATGATGAAACAAAATTCAAAAAACAATATTACCATACAATTTTCTATGTGACATGCTTGAATTTTAAAACCATGCACCTAAGACCATAGACCACCAAATTATGAAATATTGATATGTTCCCACTAGTTCAAGTGTGAAAAAACTTCATCATTCACCAAAGACTTAGGCAACATGAATGTATACACCAAGTAATAGGAAGTGTATAAAAAGAAAATTCAATGGTAACCACCAAATTACATGTATGTTTTAGGACCGTGTAGCAAAAAGCGTGCAAATTGTGCTATTGTTACAAGGTCATGGTGGTAACAATATGAGTGATGAAGCTTTAATGCGTTGTATGACACGGTTGCCACAAATTTACATATCATACGCCTTTGATGTTGGACCAATTATCATTAAAAAAAGGATCAAAATTCTTGACTTTATGATCAACTATCACAAGAAAGTGGAGTGGAGCTCAAGATTTCTTGTTACATTGCTTGAAACCCAAGACCACAAAATGTGTAAAAAGTATTCCCATACCTATGCAATTGTATTTGCATTGGCGGCGTCGGACGATTCTCTCTCTGGTTCCCGCCAGTTCGAGGCCACCCTATCGTGAACGTTCCTGACATCCTTGCTCTAGTCCTCAGCGATTCGGTGGAGACAATTGAGAAGACATCTGCTGCACTGAAGCTGCTGAAGAGAATTGGTGTTTATGAGTTATCGGGAATGTTAGGGCCAGCCATAACTTCCGCGCTTGTAAAGGAAAAAATGAAGAACAAGCGGTATGTCTCTGCCTGGGGCCCTCTTATGATGGTTTAGGGTTTACTTAACTGTAGGTTCAAAATTCATGAATTCTTTAAGAAATGTTCCTGGTGTGGGAATTTTTATCTTCGTAGGCGGGTTGAATCTGCTCTATTTAGCTCCTATTGAGTTCTTGTACTACAGCATGTACGTGTCAACGGTAGAGCTCCATGATGTGAAACCCAGACATAGGAAACCTAACTTCATGTGGGCTTCAATTCCCTCAGCCAGAGTCATGTACTACTTGGGTGGTCTTTCCTTGCAAGTGGTTTGAGCACAAGTCTCATAAGATTTGGTTGTTTGTTGTAGTGTAATGTGCTGCATTACAGTCTAAGGAATTTAGGGTTTAGGGTTTAGGGATGTTGTTTCTGGTGAATCAGGTGTTCATCTTGGACATTTCATTGTGTGGACAAACCCCGTGCATTTGAGATGGTGGGTGTATCTTTGACACCCATGAGAAGAAGGTCGTTGTGAAAAAGAACTACAGCCTTCTCCAACTGATCATGCACACTCCTGATTTGGCTAGAATCATCAACTGATGAGATCCACACCACTATCCAGTATGTGAAGCTGGAGATGAAGATGCAGGCATTGAAGAATCTTGCACTCTACTTAAATTGAACACATGCAAAGACTGCAAGGAGAAGGAGAATGAAGTGCTTGGCTCAGGTCAATGTGCAGCCAAAAGCAAAGGAGGTGGTGAAGAAGCCAGGGTCTGCTTGGACCAAGCAGACCAGGGTCTTGGACACTGAGTATGCAGAGTTTGACAACTTTACCAAGTGGTGAGTTGTCTCACAGAAATCTTGTTAAGAACCATCAACAACCTTCAAGCATTGAGAGGCAATGGTTCTTAGAAGTTCTAACCTTTTTATCCAGTTTTGACTGAAACTCCACTTGGTGTGTAGCATGAATGGATAACTTTTGCTGGTTCCTGATCCTCAGGAGGACTGTGCCTGTCACCAATTCTGCAATCTGCAATAGTACAGTTTGATCACCACCTATCAACTTGAATGGAATGAATCTGGGACAACTTTTGAGTGCTAATCACCATCATTACTGAGTCTTCCTGCTGCTTGTGGAAATACAACTGTAACACACAATTCAGATATTTATATAATTAGTTGCCAAGATTTATGAAACCAATCTATACCCACCATTGGGAGCTAATGAAGGCGGTGGGGAGTTATGGCAATTATTGGTAGTCTTGTCATTTTAGTTTAGGGTTTTCTGGAACTGACTAACAGCTACTGTAAAATATGATTGTGGAGTGCTCTCTGCAATCTCACAATTATGGAAAATACTGGGGGCAAATGCTGGACTCCTGTGATGGGTTTGATATTGCACTCGGAAGCAGTACCCATTGTACAATGGTTTAGGGTTTAGGGTTTAAAGAGCTCAATGCAGTCAAATCTCGAGGAGGGCCAGTTGTTCTTGAGCCTGAGCAATTTGCATGACTTGTTTATTAAAGTATTGATATAGAGCTTCTTTGTGCTGCAGAGCTTGTTGGTCCTGTGTACCAGCAGTCTGATTGGGCATGATAATCAAGGACCTGGATACTAGTTCTTTTGAAGCCAAAAGAAATTTTGGCAAGTACTTGTATTATTGATCGTGTGACTTGAGCACCCTTTCACTCCAAAGTGTTTTATAGTTTGCAGTAATTCATAGTAATCTACCAAGTTCAGATGCCCTAGCAGATTGTAATGATTGCTGGGGGCTTCATCAGGATATTTGTGGTGTCAATAGAGTCAACAGCTCCATATGGTGGATAATTAGCTACAATTTAGGGAGGCAGGCAAATTATCAGATCCTTGATTATTGAACTTCCTACTTTGTGATGCTGTAGAGGGCTACCAGTCATTAGGGCTCTGCATGAACATTAACTAGGTAATGACTTGACTTCCAACAAAGATTTTCACAACTGAGTGGAGGATTGTAGGTCCCCTGGAAGTCAGCTATGTTACTGGAACTGAATTCACCTCCAGCTTGCTGTCTCCTGTACCATTGAGACAGATTACTACAGTAATAAGATTGGGAAAACCATGATATGGGGGAGAGGGGCAGGGGTGTGACACCACCAAGTGGATTAAGGCAAAGGACTGCAGATAACCTTATAAAAGTCACCCACACCTGTTGTTGGTGACTGGCCATCATGGTATGAGCTGTAATCAGGTTTTCTATTGCAAGAATGTTGGGAAGGTGAAATTGGATCAGAAAGCAGATTTGGTATGTGTTCATGAATTGTGCAGCTTCCTGCAAGATCAATCAGATATTGTAAACCTAAACCCTAAACCCTAACCCTCGCTAACTATCAGTTGTTCTCAATACAATAGACCCAGAAAGGCAAATTATATGGAATGGTATACTGAAGTTGGTAGAAGTGTACAGAGTGACCATAATACTCAAGGCTGTGACAAGCAGTTGTGATCCAAAAGGGGTGCCACTTCGCTGCAATGTGATTTAAGTAGGACAGCTGTGATGTTGATGGAGAATGAGGGGTTTTGGGTTCTGATGTGTATTATGTGGATGGCACCCCAAAGGATTTCTTGGGTTTCCTGGAGTGTCTGTTGTTTTATTTTCAAGTTTGGTGTCAAGTTGCACGGTGGCGTGGAAGTTGGTGTGAAGTCACTAACCATTTCAGCACCTTCTTATCTTCTCAGTCACTTCCTGATGTAGAGGGTTGCTTGAGTTGCAGTTTAGAGATGGTTGTGTCCCTGTCTATCTGTATACATGAAGGTTGGTTGTAAGTATGTGAGTCGCACCCTGAAATACTTTAGATCTTTGCAGACAGTTCTGTGAGTTGCTTATTGTGTTCAGATTTGTTGGGTTCAGTTCTATGGAATATCAATGAACTGGTTTTCAATGTGTTGATTGTGTTTGCTTTCTAAAACTGTTGCACATTCAGTTCTTGTGTCAGGCAACAGGAATGAGCGAGTTTTGATGATAATTATTGGGAAATCACAGTCTGGAGGTTCACTCTGTAGAGCTAAAATGGAAATCCACTCTGCTGCACACTTTGAGGTTCTTCCTAACTATTTGTGGCTGTGAGTGTGAGTACATCTTTCAAATCACATGTCCTTTTCAAAGCATGTGACTCAATGACAATGTAATGTTCTAACATACCTAGTAAATTCAACAAAGGAGTTCCTGTCATTGTGAGTGGTTCAATCATGGCAGAGCAGCCCAGTTTCTAGAATTTAGGTGTGTTGTGGGAGGAGAACCTTCATGATATGATACACTACACTCCTTTGTTTATATTTAAGGCAAGAATTCTAATTGCATGTGAATGCAGAGGAATGTACACCTAAGGAACATATGTCAGCATTCACCTTGGTAACTTTGTCTTCTGATGGATAGGTCCTTAGGTAGCTAGGTAGATAGGGAGGACAAAAGGTGGCTACTGGGACTGGTTGCTTGTCAGTTACTACTGATGGCAATCTCAGACGTGAATGTCTGTCCCCAGAGACTGTTGAAGCTACCAGTTGATTTGGGCTTGTTGCATCCTGGCTTGCATCTGACTCTGTAAAGGCATCCAGTTGTTCAGGTGGAGTATACTTGAAATTTGGGTATGCTGTCACATATGCCTGAAGCTTGTGTCGATACAGCTCCTCATCATCTCGATGGCGAGCTATTGCATCCTTGATGTCTTGTTGCACCATGTCCTGCACCAAAGTCCACCACTGTTCTCTCTTCCCAACCTTCAACTGAAGTGCTTCTACCTGAGTCTTCAGGAGTGTGCTCCAACAGCAACTCCTCATACTCCTGGAGTCTGTTGTGTCCGATAAACAGCCCATGTGATTGGCATAACCTGTCATTATCCTTCTGTAGATGCTCATTTTGCCTCTGCAGGCTTCCTTTTGCCTCTGCAGCCTTTCTTCTCTCCTTTGGTTTTGAGCTGTTAGCTGGTTGAACTGGTTCTTGAGGTCATAATAGCGCTGATTCATCTTATCCTGATTGGCTTCCAAGTTTTTGATCAGCACCTGTTGATCCAATAATGTCTTCTCCACCTTTTTATAGTCATGCTCTAACCCCTCCTTTTGTACCATGAGATGATTAGACTCCTTCCTATTGTCGCAGTACTTCGTTTGCAAATCAGTAAAATCCTTTCAGAGAGATTCTGAATTGATGCTGAGTTTATTGAACTCATGGTTCTTTAACTGGAGATCCTCCTGCACCTGCTGGTTTGATTTGACTTCGGCCTGGAGCTCCTTAATCTGCTGGTCCTTAGCATTGTTAGAGTTGTGTAGTTCCTGCAACTCTGCAGCCTTCAAGTTCAGTGCATCCTTAAGTGTCTTGTTAGCCTGTTCCGGCTTCTGCTTGCCTAACTGGAGGTTGGACATTTTAGCCAGAACCCACTGACAGGTCTCCACATACATAGCTGCCTGCTGGAAGAAGCTCATTAAATTCTTGATATTGACATCTTGTTCATTGAGAGATCCTTCTGTTGTATCCAGGACACTGGGAAAATGACTTGGTTTGCTGACTGGAACCACCTCTGGACTTGTTTGAAAAGTATCTTGAGATTCCAGTCCAGATTGTCTGTGTGCATTCAATTGTGGCGATCCTGGTGTTCTAATGGAAGAGGGATGTGGTTCAGGAATACCTGTACTTTGAACTGGTTGCTCTAGTGACTCTGGCTCAACAATGTGTTGTGTCTGAACAGGTCTGGTTGTTCTCACAGTTGGTACTACTGGATCTGCTGACTGCTGCATCTCCAGCTCCATGTTGACATCTTGCTCCATAGGTGGAGTCAATTGCCGGTCTGGCCGGGCTGGTGATCTCCTTGAAGGACTATGGGTCCTTGGACGTTTCCTTCCTGGCAGCTCCTTGTCAGCTACTTCTCGTGAAAGACTAACTGGTTTACTCTGAGATTGGAATTGCGGAGATCTTCTCACAAATACAGGAGAAGCATCGGTGGTGCGAGGTCTAACTGATTTACTCTTGGATTGGAGTCGCTGTGATCTTCTACTAAATAGAGGAGAAGCATTGATGGTAGGAGGTGCACACTTCTCCCTCATGAACAGCTCGCGGAGTGTTTCGTGGGAATTCTCCATCTCTGCTTCAACTTCCTTTTCTTCTTCCTCCTCTACCGGTTCTAATGTGATGTTGTCAGGTCTGTCTTCCAAAGGAATCCATTTCCTTAATAAAATGTCAACTACCGGTCCTGCTACAAAAACATCACCTCTGGAACTGTTGTCGCACCTATGCAGCTCCACACCTAAACATTGTAGCATAATCAAACACCAATTTAATGGTTTTTTGCGCTCTGCTCAGCAAAGTGTAACGGTGGTCTTGTTGCTGAAATATGTGTGCAGCCTCCGGAGGTAGACAACCTGCAGTATGGCAGCATACCGTTTTGCGTATGGCTTCTTCATCCAGCTGACAACCCATCCCTCCCTGCTGCAGTAACCACCTGAAGAAGCTATGTTGTTCATGTAGTTGTTTGCAATCTGAAAAGCAGTATTTGGAAGCTCTACTTTCCCCACATTAGGGATGTGGAACACCTCAGAACTGACATTTTCGTGAATAACAATACTGGGGGACTGAACCTTGGCTTTGATCCAGCCATCCTTGGTCTGCTCCCAAGTATCAAGGAACTGCTCCAACAGCTCCTGTCGTGGTGAAGCCCACTTAACATGGAAAAGACCACGTAGCCCCATTGTGTTTGCCCATGCTTTCCACTGCAACAAGCACTGGATCTCTTTGACATCAGATACGTCCATCTCTATACTACTACTGCTTCTTTGCGCACTCGTACGTTTCCTTTGAGTCTTGCCTTTCCTGCTCACCATTCTCTTTGGCTCCCAGCAACTTGATTGATTAGCAAGAGGTCTTCCCTGTCCACTAACTGGAACTGCAATTTAACTGGAACCTGCACTTACTGCTGATTTGTCTCTTGTCTCTTACTGCAAATCAGGAAACTCCCTTCCTACTGTTTCTGGGTCTAACTCAGTCAGTGCTCCCAGAACTGCCTACCTACCGGCTGCTCCTCTTCTTGTCAACTAGAATTCCACTATGGTCTGCTCAAGATCTACAGTAGACTTTGTGGGCCTTGAATTAACTAGCGCTTCTAAACTGGACCTACAGTTCGTGTCTTTCGCTAATTTTTGTTGTTCAATGCAGTGCTATTTCTTGTTCGTTCGGTTCTCAATCTCACACTAAAATGCGCGACTGACTGCAAGTGATTCTCAGAGCCATCTCTCTTTTTCTCGTTCTGTCTCGCCAGAATCTCTCTCACATTTCTGCGGATCCCTTTTTCCGTCATGCATGCATTCAGGGAAATACTGTTATAGTTCTTGGCAACGTTCTTGATTAGAACTCCCGCCTTTCCAGGAATTAGTGTTTAATTTCCTAATTAAGTAGCTACTTGTAGTACAGGGGGCCGCTTCGGCACATGTCTGCCCAATCATTAATTAATTAAATTTGAAGATTCCATTTTCGAAAATAGAAAATTCCAGAATATTTCAAAAGATTCTTGGTTTTCCTTCCCCAAAAACCCATTGTTCTTTGAGAAAAAGTAGTTTTTTGAAATTTTTGGCATTTCTGAAAATAATGTAATTTAATCTCCACATAGATTATCTGTACTAACAGACTTGGGGAAACAAAATCAAATCTTCCTGTAGCCTACTACTGACTCCTGAGACCCAAAGTTTCCTTTTTGCCAATTTTGCGATGTACCCACACGGACAATCATTCACATGAGGAAATAGCCAAATTTCTGGCTAAAGGTCAGATTTTTTTAACCAAATTTACAAACAAGGGGTGTGTCACACTGTGGCCTTGCCATTTACATTAAAAAGGATCTTATGGCAAAAGAAGAATTATGGAATCTCAAATAATTCACGATGCAAAGATATAATCTTCAAAAAAATCCTCTAAAAGAAACCAAAACCCTTCAAAATATTTAGCTCCATAACTAATCTCTCAAGTTTCAACACAAGCCAAAATATCATCTTTCAAAAATCCTCATATAAAAATAGATCTATAACATAGGGGCCAAAATCCATTAAGCTGCTATACTCTATAATGAATCCAAACACAATATCCTTGCCTTCATAGGCACGGCCAACAAATATTTCCTGTCGTACCGGTCGTAGAAGAGCTTTGCCCTCAAAGGATTCTTCAAACGGTACACTTGGTTGCTTCGACACATTCTGCAACTCTGCTTCCCGTCGGTGAAGCCTTTTTTGCTTCCTCGGGTGCAGCAGCAGCAGCAGGCGACCTGTCGTCTTTCTATTGCGTGTTCTTCTGTCCCTGGCGCTCCCGTTCTGTTCCCTCAAACAAAATCTGCCGGTCCTGCCCCCAACCGGTTCTGCTTCCACCGGTTGTCCAACCGGTACTTGGTCCAGATATCAATGAGTAGTGGAACTGGGGTACAATATTCATTAATGAGTCTCTTGAATTTAGGGTATTATTCATTACCAAATGCAATTTTCAGTTCTCATCCATTAACAAGGTACTAATAAATTCCTCAGGAAAGTTTTTTCAATAATTGGCATTATATGTATGGGAATAGGTCAGTGTTGGCCGGTTATTGCTACACAAAAAACCTGGGTTATCAGCCTGGGTATTGATAACCTACCACCTGGTTGTCTGAGTTTTTTTTTAAACAGTTGATAACCAAACTGCCTGGTACTTATCATTCCAAGAACCGGTAAGACCCTTATGGGTTGGGTATTAAAGTTTCAAATGATAACCTACGTGGATGATCAGAATTTCATCCAATTAGGTTATCAATCTTAAAACCTTAAAACATGTTTGTGATAGAAAACAGGAAAAAAGGAAAAAATTTTAAAACCTACCTAAGCACTATAACCAATGGTTCTCAAGATAGGTATTCGGCAACTGATCCTTATGCACAATCAACAGTTATTATTTTAAAAATAACTGAGTAAATTGATAATGGGGATATTACTTTGACAAGTGAAATTGATAATAAATGGGTTCAAATTTTGAATTTTTTTGATGTCGACACCATATCATATGTGGTTCAAAAATTTAAAATAACTATCCAGCCGATTATGAAAAAAACCAATAATCAAGTAACATTAGTAACACCCAATGAGTAGGGTGTTCACAAAATAAGCACCCACTTGAGGCGGATTTGAGAGATGCTTATTTCATGACTGCCCCGCTCTAAGGGCATTAACCAACATAAAGCACCAGCAGGAAAAAATTAAATTAAATTAAATCATTTCTTTCCAGTGATACCTGGTGGATACAAGAAGAAAAAGAAAAAACAAAATGCCTATGGAGTGGGCATTCCACTTTTCAAAAGTCCCTGCCCTGGGTAAAGGAAAAGTTCTGCCTGGTAAGGGGCCCTTGGGATACCCTAGAAATTTCTTGCCAGTGCTAATGAAATCTTCCATATATCAATTAGAAGTGGAATAACAGTGGAATATCAATGAGATTCTTTATTTTAGGGTTTTTATTACCAAATGCAATTTTCAGTTTTCATCCATGACAACATATTTTTCAAAATCTTTCACTAATAGCCAGTATAAGTTCTTCCCTGGCTTCACAAGCCAAATAGGTCTCCATGCATGTACACTCATATTTTCAATTTGATTGACACCAGTTTAAGTTATGATATTTGTAAATTAAATAACCTTGTCCACTTAGTCTGAGTCCATGACTCGTGTTCATGTTTTCTTAATTTTAAAAGTAAATCTCTCTTTTGTGTATATATTATGCAAACTTGGTCTTTATGTTGTGTTGAATATATTTGTCTGCAGGTTGAGATTATGTGTAGGGTATATGTTAACCTATTGTGATTTGTTTAGTTCCTTTTGGTAGAAAAAGGTCAAAAAGGCAAATAGGGTAGCTAGAGAAAAAGATGGCAGAATTGTTAGAGTTGTTTTTGTTGATGAGAATTTAAAGAAAAATCCCTGATTTCTCTTGTGGTATCCACAAAAATCTAGCTATGATGATGTGAGATAAGTGACGTAGGAAAGAAGTTGAGGTCATTCTAGCACATGTGTGTAAGAAGAGATCTTGAGTCAATGACAAAAGAGAAAGGGAGACAAAGATCTTCATCTCTTGCAACACAATTATGTTCATTGTTTGATCTCTTGTCATAAATCTTTTTTCTTTGACAATTCATCTTGAAATAGTTTGTGATATTCCATATCTAGTAGATTTTGTTTATTGATGAAACCTTGCCAAACCTTGTTAAGCCAAAGCACTCAATGGAGGATAACAAGTAACAAAATGAAAGGACTCACAATTGGGTTAGACAATAGAAACCTAATGCGAGGACTAGAGGGAAGGAAACAAAAGAATGTGGGTTTGTTCACATGCAACATGAAAATCAAAATCTCTTGCGATGGATGTAAAAGCAATCCACATGACATCATAGGACATTTTTTTTTCCTGCCATCAACACAACAAAAAAGGTGAATCCCCATGGGGTTTAAAGGTTGGCCACATATGCAATGTGACAACCCAAAAGGCCAAAGGATAGGCCTAACTTGGTGCACATTGCAAAAGAAAAAATGTTTAAGGCCAAATAGAAAAAAAGGATTACTAGGCAAGTAGACAACTAAGATTTTATCCTAGCCTTACACAAGACCTCAAATGTGCATAATGTGAATCCAAAGGCAAATCAAAAAGGATTTTGGAAAAAAAAAATAATCATGTGATCTTTCTAAAATGATTTTCTGAAACTAATCTACACCCCCTCTCTACAAACTATTCAAAAGGGGTATACACAATGCTATCATTGTAGGAAAAATCTCTTGTGTCGGCTTTAAATGGGCTTGGAATGAAAATGAACCTAAATTGTTCGTCCTTATTGCTTCCAATAAGAACAAATGAAAATCTACTAAGAATTTCGAAGCAATGACATGGGCAATAAAAAGCCTAGCTCTAAAAATAAACTATCGTTATAATAACCTCAAAGAAAATGAGGTCAACCCTTCCAAAAGAAATGGGAAGAAAGATCTGATAATGCACTAATAAAGCTTAGGGTAGTTTTAAAAACCTAGGTTTAGGAGTTTCCCAAAAACCCCCACAAGGGTTGAATCAAAAGTTGTAAGTTGATGTCAAAAGCCAAAAAAAAAGGGTAGGAATACAACAAATAGGATAGCCTTTAGGCGAAACATTGAAAAAGGATACCCAAAACAACCTAGACATCCCCCAACCTTGGGAACATTTCAACATGCCGAACATCCTTGTCTAAAATGACCTATAAAAAGGAAGAGGAAAAATAAATAGAACCAAAAAGTACACCTAAAGTTTTGATGTCATTTGGAAGGTAACAAAAACTGGAAAAAGAGGAAAACCCAAGAGGGAGGTTGAAAGGGGACCAAGTTAAATACTTATGGGGCTTAATGGCTAACCCCATGGATATTAACTAGGAGATGAAATGATCAAAAGCAAAGGAAACAATAGAAACAAGGTCGAGGATGTGGATACCATCAGCCAAGGAAGGGAAGAAATAAAAAAGGAAAACCCCAAAGGAACAATGCAAAACATGAAAGTGGGCAAGAACAAAAATGGGTTTAGCAAGTGAATCACCCTGGCACATGCTAATAGACAAAAGTGTAACGAGCATGAAAATAACCAAGTTTGCAATATTTTCTAAATCAAAACAGGAACACATGCAAGCCTAGTTCCAAATCTAAATCATGAAACAAGAAAAAAAAGAACATGAACACAACATGTACAAAACAAAAATTCAACAAGATTTTATTATAAGAATGAAATAAGAACAAAACAAGCTTGTGACAAAAAAATGTACCCAAAATTGGTGTTTAAAGTAACCTAAATACCATGAATCAAACCCTCACACTCACGCCCTAACAACCACATTGAATTAATGTGGCGATAAGTGCGAAAAAAATGCATCACGAAACTAAAGACATAATCTTTTACTCATTAACCAATAAAACGCATCGCCCACTAATATTAGTCAAACACCATTTGAAGATTGGGCCAAAATTAAGCGTCATGGAACCCAAAATCTGAACAACAAACCTTAGGATACAGCCCATAGCCGCATGGGAACCCAACTAGTGGAGTTAAAAGAAACGATTTGTTGAATCTTTTGGGTCAAAAAAAATCCAAAAATGTTCAAAAACCATGTTTAAAAGACGCCATGTTGACAAATAGGACAAACACATGAATGTTGACTTGAAAGAATCAAGAGATAGTTCAAGGTTTACATCTAACTAAAAATCCATTAATGAATCTAGGCAAGGGGAATTTGAGCTTGAAAGATGCAAAGTTTACAACATGTTAATAATCTCAAAAGAGACTGAGGTTGGGGCAAGGGGGATAGAAGCCTTGGCAACATGTGCAAACTCCCCTACACACCCAAGGGGTAAACTTTGCTCGAGCTGACAAGTTAGAGGAAAGATAGGTGCAAAATCAAGAAAATGCATAGTCATTAAAAGAATTTGATCTACATGTAGCACTGCCACGAACGCTTATGCCCTGAGAAGATGTTCCACCTAAAATTCTTCTTAATCCCCTAAAAGGAATCGTCGAATATGTGTTAAGTCTCTCGATGCCCAACTAATCCACCCCTGGGGGGAGGGTGAAACATTATTTTGGAAACAAAAGGAATAAGTGTTAAGTGACCATGTCAAATGGATCCTAGGTGAGGTGATGGAGGGGAAATGAAAAATTAAACTCATTTCTTGCTGTAAAACAAAAGGGATGCGCAAATACAAACGAGGCTAAGGAAGACTTAAATGAAAGGCACCAAGGGGTTCCAAAACCAAAACCTAGGCCCACACAACTAGAAATAGAAAGGAGCCTAAGGGGGAACTCGAAAAGCCAAGGGCATTGCTTATAAAAAGAACATGAAAAGCATGATAGTGCCTTTGGTGATTCACCATGCCTCATTGCAAAAATAACGATCCACACCCATAATAAGGGATGATGTGTTGGGCCCCACCCCAACCCACAAAGAATGACAAAGAACCAATTGTGCAATGAACAAGGAAGCCTTAAAGTTGAAAGTGGAATCTCAGGAGGAATGAAAGAAAAAAACTCAACATTAGAAAGGGGCAAAACCCCCTTAGAAGAAAGGAAAACCAAAGTAGGAATGGGAAAGGAAATTGACACCATTCGGAAATAAAATAAAATAAAATAAAAGGCAACTTGGAACTAAAGGGCAACCCAAACCCCACCAAAGAAAAACATCAATGGTTACAAGCTTTCATGTTCTGCCAATGCCACGCTCGCTTCCACACTCCTTTGCCAATGCACATCTACATTGCCTTTCAACCCTCTTGGTGGGAATGTTCTTGTTTTTCCTTCCATAACTTGCTTTCTCTCTATGCTCATTGTTATCTTTCACACAAATTGTTAGACCTTTGCCACAATGTAGAACTATCAAGTTACAATGTCAAAGTTAGAACTCCAAGTTACTAGCTCTCTTCTTTACATGCTAAACATTGATCTAAAGAAGATTAAAAAAAAGAAAAAACAACAACTAAGGCAATAGCACCACCTCCACCTTTGCTCCTCTCCTTCAATTACTATGAGCAATCCCCTACATGCTTACAATTTGGAGCAATAGTTTTAACCAAGGGGCAAAATTGCAATTTAATTTGCAGATGTCATTCCTCATTGTGGTTCAATGTAATTATGTCCCTACAATTCATCGACTTTCAAATTGCATTCAAGTTCTCCTACAAGTCTTGCCATACTACACTTAAACACCACAAGCAAGAACTTCTTCTACTAATAAGCTTTATCTAAATGTTAATGTGATGCCTTACATCATCATGAGCTAAAGACTCAAATAGGGGGTATGGATGGAATTGTTTTCAAAAAGATGAACTTGTGTTCAAAAAATTGTTTTCTATGGTTTTGGTTCTAACAAAAAGCTAATTCCAAATCTTTTGTTAACTCCTCCAAAAAGGTGTTTGTTTGGGTTCAAGTCACAAGAACCTAAACCCTTTAGATTTAACTTTGGAACCAGCCAACATTATGGAAAACTACTTGCATTGCACCTTTGTTTATTAGTTTTGTTTGTTTTTCATTGTCTTTGAATATGAAAAAAATGTTAATTATATTTCAACAAGTTTAAAATGTAGCACTTGATTTGAATAAATCAAATTGTTGTAAATTTTGGAGTGCATTTTTACTTGTTATTTTATTGAATAGTTGTAATATAATTACAAAATGTATTTGTTAGCTTAGTTAATTACCAAGTTTCTCACTTTACTAGTAAACCCCATAGCTCATAGTTGTGGGGTTTACAAGAATAAGGGCCTATGGGAAGTGGAGTTGATTACAAACCCCATTCTAGTAAAGCTTGTGGCCAAAATCATCACCAGCATAAAGATTATGCTTGGATTTTTTAATGTGCTTTTCTTGTAATACCTAGCGGGTATCCTATTATAGGAAAAAATGACACAAGGCACTACAAAAAATAGAATGTTTGCTAGAATTTCATTACTAACATTTTTGCATTTTATAATGCACTCTTTAAATACACTAGAAAAATTGGACGAGGTCTTTATGCACAAATATATGATGGGTTTTCATGTTTGTGTTAATTTCCATGCCAATCACAATTGCCAAATTAGATAATGAAAAATATATATGGGAAAAAGGACGAGTGTAAAAGTATTCAAATACATAAGGAAACAATTGTGTTTTGCTTGGGCCAAAGATGTTGGCCTTTTGGATTTACATTACTTGGTTTTTGGCCTCCAAGAAAACTTATGAGTGAGTTAAGTTGAATTAAAAATATCTTTGGCCCTAATGTACAATGGGACTAAATGTTATTTTACAATTTCATTTCAAACCCACAACTTATACAATTTTAATTAAAACAAATAGAAAATTGACTCGGGCTCAAATTTGTTAAAGTCCTCTAAATCCAAATCAATTGCTGGAAATCATTATGAGAAAAAAGGGGTGTTTATAATTGGCTTTGCAACTCAATTTTTGAGTTGCACTGGACATTTGTAATTCATAGTATTTATACGTTGTGAATGTTAATGAATAAGTTACATGAGTTGTAGAGTTGCAACTCATTATATATGGTGCAACTTATTGCAATTCAATTGCAATTTAATCAAAACAACTCATTTTCAACTACTATCCAACTCGATTATAATTGCACCAATGATGTCATGTTGATGTCCTTAATTATCATCCATCCATTAAAATCTAACATGTGGCGTTATGAAGTTTTTTGGACATAAAATTATTTTATTTTTGAAATATTGATTTTCATCATCCATTATGATTATTAATGATGGTTTACAAATATTTATGGTCAACCATAATGGATGACCATAAATAATTAGTTTGGTTAATGTAAAATTAACTATATGAATTTCACTTATTTATTCATATTAATAGTCAATTATTTAATATCATCAATAAGTTCATAATAAGTAAGTGTATTAAACATATTTAATATTTAATATCCAAATGATTGAAACAATAATTCTTCATAAAACTTTACATATGAATTTGTATCCTTATTAAATTATAAGCAATTGCATTTAGTTATAACATAGTTGAACAATGGTACTTTAGTAGTGGCACATTAATGGCCATATTAATTGTAGCAATGGGAATCATAATCAAAAACTAATTGCAACCATATTTCATAATGGGTGGTGGAAATGTGAACGCATGGAATGATTGCATGTATGTACAATGTACATAATTGCAACATATTTATTGTTTTAATGGCACATTTATAACATGTGACATTATAGTTGCCACATGTAATTATAATGCAATTCTTAAAAAAATCAAACATGGTTGACTACATATGTAGTACGATGTGTATAAATTATTGTATAGAAAACCCATTTTCAACTCACTTACAACTATAATACAATTAACTGATTTTTTGACGTGGCACTTTATTTATTAATGCCCCATATTTCCAGGGGATAATTGCATAATAGTTGTAATATTCAAGGGATAATTGCATAATATTTGTATACGAATTAATTTTTGAGCTTTAATTGCAAGGTAATGTGGTTTCAACATATGCAATTTTTCATAGTGGATTCGTGATGCATCAAATCCCACCAATTCAAACCAAGTTTGGTGATTTTCAACTGTGTTTTTAATATTAGAGTAAATCCCCTATGAAAAGGTCTATTTGTGTATGCAAGAAGGTGGAAGCCAACTTGTTGGGCAAACACTAAATAATAACAAATTAAATGTGGCATTGGGTTCAACACATTTGTAGTACAATGCCCAACATGAAAAAAATTGATTTCTTTTATTATACCCACACAATGATTAATGTTATAAGTTTTTTTTTGGACAAAAATTTCAAAGAAAAAAATGTGATGCAATGGTTAAAATCCTCCTTTGAACCCAAAGGTCCTGGGTTTAATCCTTTTTGCAATTATTTTTGTTAATAAACAAAATGGATGAAAAAATCCATAGAACATTTAATTAGGTTTTTTAAGTTAGTTGCTTTTGGGAAGTAACTTCCTTGGGGAAAAGAAGATTAAGTGCCAATCCTAAACAAGTTCCCCATGAAGTAAGAAAAATACCTTGGGGAAAAAGGTAATTTCCTTAGAGAATAATGAATTTTCCTTGGGAAAAAACCCAAGTTCCCTAAAGAAAAGGACATCTTCCCTAGGGTATAATGTATTTTCTTCAAGGAGAGGTCCAAATTCCTCAAGGAAACATATGTTCCAAATCTTTTTGCAATTACAACCATTTCATGTTTGTTTTTATATAGGTTTATGACCTGTCATTGGAAAGGTTTCAAGGAGGGTTATTATTGTTGGAAGTACTTCAAGTCAAAATTCATATGCAAAAATTATGATCAAACAAAATTTCGAACACATTTGTTCCTCAATGAACATGGTTGCTCCCTTGGGGAACATAAGCCTTTGTTCCTTAGGCACATGGTTGCTCCCCAATACAACTTAAATTCCTTTTCCTTGAGGACATGGTTATTTCTCAGGAATTTTTTTTAAAGTTGTTCCCTAGGACAACTTAACCTCTAAAACATGGTTGTTCCCTGGGGAAAAAATGGCTTGAGTTGCTCCTTGGGGCAATTTAAACTCCTTCTCCTTAAGGACATGATTGTTCCTCGGGGAAAAAAAGGGTTTAAGTAATTCTTCGAGGTAATTTAAGCTCCTATTATTTAAAGACATGATTTTTTTGGAGAGAAAAACAACTTCCCCAAAGAACAATGTATTTTCCCCCAAGTTGCCCAAGAAACATATGTTCTGAATATTTGCAATCACAATCATTTTATGTTTATTTTTATATAAACTTGCAACTTATCATTGGAAAGTTCTCAAGAAGAATTATAATTTCATAATTAGAAGCACATTTTGGTGATCAATGTCCTTATGATGTAAATTCTTGTTTTAATGATACAATTGATGTCTTAACATTATATATGTAAACACAAGTAAGGGGGAACCAACCCCACTCATATAAAGAAACATGTGGCAAATAAACAAATTATTTACATAAAAATATGGCTACTAATGAAAATAATGGAGAACTTAATGTGATTATCTTCAATTAGAATTCATATGCAAAAGTTATGATCACACAAAGTTTCGAACACATTTGTTCTTTGGGGAACATAGTTGCTTAAACCTTTTTTACCTAGGGAACAATTATGTCCTTGGGGAAAAGGAATTTAAATTGTTTTGGGAGCACTTTAAACTTTTTTTCCCCAAAAAACAATCATGTCCCTAGGGAAAAGGAGTTTAAATTGCCTCAGGGAACAATTTAAACCTTTATTTTTCCTAGGGAACAATTATATCCCCATGTAGGAGGTTACATTGTTGTGGGGCGCAACTTAAGCCTTTTTTTTCCCCAAGGAACAATTATGTCCCCATGTAGGAGGTTGAATTGTTATGATGAGCAACTTAAGCCCCTTTTTTCCTTAAGGAACAATCATGTCCATGGAGAGAACAAGCTTAAGTTGCCTCAAGGAACAACTTAAACTTTTTTTTTCCTGAGGAAGAATCATGTGCCCAAGGAGAAAGAGTTTAAATTGACTTGTGGAACAACTTAAATTCTTTTTCCCTGGGAAGAATCATGTCCACAAGGAGAAGGAGCTTAAATTGTCTCAAGGAACAACTTAAACTTTTTTTCCTGGGGAAGAATCATGTCCCCGTGGAGAAGGAGCTTATGTTACCTTGGGGAGCAATTTAAACCCCTTTTTTCCCCAAGGTACAATCATGTCCTTGAGGAGAACGAGTTTTTTTTTCCTTGAGAACATGGTTGCCCCTTGGGGCAACTTAAACACTTGTTCCCCCAGGTTTAGAAATTGTTTTTAGACAATTAACTTTAAAAAATTGTTGAACGACAATTTATTTTCATCCATTTTGTTTGTGAATGAGAAATAAAACTTAAAAAAAAAGTTCAAACTAGGACCTTTGGGCCAAAAGGGGGATTCTAACCACTGCATTAATTTTTTCCTTTGAAAATAATTGAAATTTTTTAAAAGCATTAATCATTGTGCAAATACAATTTAAAAAAATCTGAATTTATTTATTTTCCTCCTAATGAGCACTATATTACATTGTACTATAATTGTGTTGGGCACTGTATTCCATTGTACTATAACTGTGTTGAACACTGTACTATATTGTACTATAATTATGTCTAGTACGATGCCACATTAACTTGTTG
>Ga0209611_10004905_pt1 | contig 22689 bp, 15 predicted proteins | sample S1TSphgellanicum_3_FD_187693 | JGI IMG/M metagenome (GOLD analysis project Ga0209611, IMG submission 187693) | Host-associated microbial communities from peat moss isolated from Minnesota, USA - S1T2_Fc - Sphagnum magellanicum MG (SPAdes) (version 2) | ecosystem: Host-associated > Plants > Peat... | reverse complement strand
AAGATGGAAATTGACATGGTCCTTGCAAATGCAGTTGTATTTATAATTTGGGCATATTTGCCGGAATCATGGCTTCATGCTGTAGGCATCACTTACTATCCTAGCAGGTAATCCTTCTTGTTCTTCACATCCCAAACCCCTCACCGCACTCCATTTTTGTGAGTAAAATCACTTGGAAGTGCATCATCATTGCAAGAAAATGACAGAGCAACTTACAATTCCCAATTTCTCCAGTCTTCTAAGGTTTTGTTGGAATGGATTAGTATCTTCAATGTGGGAAATGGACTGATACATAGAAGGCTTTGACAGTTCATGTGAATCCAATGTTGCAAATTGGGATCAAAGTTCTTGCAGTCATTTGCCAGTGAAGTGTCTATTGACTGGATTGCCATGGTGGTAAGCCACAGGTATTGGGCAATGGCGATTCCCTCATATTTAATGGTGGCCATTTTTTTCATTTGCACTTTCTACACAAGCTTAAACTACATTGCAACACCTCCACCTCACTCTTTGAACACATTGTTTGGTAAGAGATCCCCTATCCTTGCTCTACTTTTATGGAGCAGTGTCTTGGATGCATGGTCAGCCTGGTAGTGAGGGTCAAATTCATGTTTTTTGTGTAGGTAGCTGTGACATTTACATTCAATCCATACCCTCAAACAAGCTGGAATCCAACACCCTTGTATTTCCCAAGCAATGAAAGACATCTGAGCAGCTTATGAGATCGGGGGGAGGTTGGTTGTGGCAGATGAACATACAAGGCAGCCAATGAAGGTTTTGTGCACATCAGGTTCTCTTGGCAAGGAAGATCAGCCTATTGATTCATTATCTGACATCCCTATTACTACAGTCAATGCTTTGTTATTCGATCACAAACTTGGCTAGAATTTGTCATCATGAAGTGGTCAATGCAACACCAATGCCTGTGGGTGGGTGGAGCAGTAGTTCTCTTCAAGTTAAGTAGCATGCTTGCATCTCCACATGATGCAAAAGCAACTTATTGTGGACATGTGAAATGTGAGGACAGTTTCATTCATGTCTGAATCAGGGTTTGGTTTTTGCAAGCAGTATGTTTCATGATCTGTGTCAAGAGAAGCCAAACTTTAGCTAGACAACACATCATGAGTGCAGAACCTGTTGTATTTATGTTGTAAGAGAAGCAGAGTGGGCTTGCAGACTGAGAGACAACAGGTTTGTCAACAGGATCTGGTCAGTCATGGCGTGAAGGGGAGGAAACAACAGGTTCTGGTCAGTCATGGCATGAAGGAGAGGAAACATCTGGACACAAGAAACAGTGAGCTCTAAAACTTATTGGCAGGATGTATGTATCTTACATGAGGTCTTCATACTGAAGTGAGCAAAGTCAATTGCTCTTATACTGTGACCAAAACAGCTCTGAATCTGCAGGCAGCATCAATAGGTCTCCATGTTTCCTGTACAGGTTGTATCCTAGTAAGGTGTCCTCCTTAGCAATCTTCACCCTCAAAATTAGAGGGTTTCCTTCGGTATTGCAAGGAAACATGCTGGATTCTGAATAGGGAAGACAGATTGACTAAAGATGTTTGGCCATAAGAAAAATTTCTTGGTTGAAACTGGCAGTGTTGCTAAGGTTAGATTATGATTGTGGGTAGCTCAAGGATAAATGTATAAGGTGAAGGTCACTTCTTCAGGGCTTTAGTAAACCCACTTCATAATGTAGTGTCTTATTCTTGAAACAGTTCTGAAGGTTACCCACAATCTCAATTGTGGTGGCAGGCTGGTCTTGATTGCAGGTTCCATGTTACATCTCGATTCGTGCTTTGGGATCATACCTACAACATCTTAAGTCCAGCAGTGAGAAGCCAGGTGTGCAAGTACCAGTGGTTGAATAACAATTTTCCCCCTTCATGTCATTTATACCAGAATTTTCTCTTCAACAATATTTCTAATGAGGTCTATTCTCATACCTTGTTTTTGTGTGGGACCAAATGGTCTGAGTATATCTGTATAGATGGTGTGTTATGTTGTGCTTGCATCCATTGCTTTGACTTCCTGGTTGAGCAAAGAATGAGTTTCACTCTAGAGACTCCCAATGTAAAATTTCAAGATATTTCCATCACAAAACTTATTGTCTGGTGCTTATCTATGGTTCTTGGGACTTGGAACTAACTGATGTTGGAACCATGCACAAGTTAAGACTCTTGAGAGATTAGAACATTCTAATTATGCAGACATTTTTGGTGTTGAAGTCTATGTGAATGGAGATTGTCACTGTGTGGCATATGCCTGCAAGGTCAGAAAATGTGTATGAGGTCACACTTTGGAGGGACTGGAAGCCTTGGGGTGTATCATGGAATAAGAAACCATGGGCACATTGTTTGGCAATCACACTGGAATGGTACAATGTTGGCAGCCAAGATACAACAAGAAACAAGAACATTGTGCACCTTTGACATGAGAGCTACTGTAAGATTCACAGGTGTGAGGGAAAAAGAAAGCATGGTTCTGACATGTTATCTGCATTGATGTATTATGGCTCGTGATTAGGCAGTTTCAACAGTGAGTGCATTCTGTTTGTTTAAGCTCTTATTGCACTTGAATAGGGCATGATAATTCATGTGTGTGTACTCAAGAAAACTCAGACACATTTGGAGTGATATTGATGTCCTACAGCAGCCCAAAAAATGTGCCATGAGTATCTTGCAACCAGATTTTTGTCAAAAGAGTATTAATAGAGTCTAACTGGTGGTGTTGCATGTGAAAGGGGTGATCTAGTGAAAGGGGGAAATAGCAGGTGATATGCTTCAGAAGTTTTGAGGTTCAGCTTTGGCTTTAGAAGCACCTGAAACTGATGATGATTCTCACAGGTTGCTATTTCTTATGTCTGATGCTAGCTCTGGCATTCCTAGTGGGCTATGATTGCATTCAATTTAAATTGCAGTTGTGTCAGATGTAGCTCCATGGCTGTTGGGTATATCCTTCACCATGTGGTGGAAGGGACATTGTTCCTTAGAAATGAGCCTGCACCCCACAAGTTGGCTTCTTACATGGTACTTCTTGACACAGAGTCCAACTCGAGAGAAATGCATATTTGAGACTGGAGACATATGGATCTGAGATAGGAGGGCAGTGGCATCATTCTTCAGGATGGGCTGACACTCATCTCTTCAAGCTGAAGCTGAAGTGTCGTGTATTATTATGATAGTACATATCTCTTGTGTTCTCTGTAGCAGGTAGTGGTTTTGGTAAAGTTGTGCTTTGATAGTTGATGTTTACAGGTCTTTTGTGCTATCAAATCCCCCAAAGTAAACACTCTGGTGCACCACAATGCCTTGAACTGACGCTGCGAAGCCACTATCCAGCCCCTTCAACCCATCCTTCTTGTAAATGGTTCAGATAAAGTGTAGGAGGCCCTGGAATTGCCTCCCCTCTCTGTGCCCAATGTCAGCAGCAGCCAAGCATGTATGTGCAATGTCTAAGGGGTACACAGAGACCAAGCTAGTGCAACCAGCCATTGCCCTAGCCAGAAAATTTGCTGGTGTTTGAGACAATGTCCTTGCCTTGAAGGTTTCACCGGATGTCAACAGCAACCGATAGAAGTCCTGCATGGAAATATATAACCCTTTCCTGTTAGCAGCATGTTGTTTCTGTTTCTCCTCCTGGACAAATGAGGAAACCAAAGTACAATGCTTCATACCTCCTATACCAGAACAAATCTTTCTCAAATTGTTCAACAACCTTTTATGTCTTCTCCATAAACCTCAGGAACTCTTCAATAAGAAGGATACATCAAGAGTAACTTTTCCTATTTCTTACATCAACACAACATCTTTACTCTATGAAACAAAACAAAATATTTCTAGTAAAGCTAGGAAAATCAGTAGCATGATTCCCCATTCTTCTGAAGTTAGAGAGAAGGCTTTAATTTGACAACTCCACATGAAATTGAAACGTTGAACTAGCATTGACTAACCATACACATAAAATCGATGCACATGTAAAAGCATTTAATTTTGATGTTTGGCCATAATAACATTGTTTGACACCCAAATCAATATTTGTACACTGGTAGGATATTAAATGGCTATGGTGTTAAGGGGTTGTTAGAGTTAGAGGGAGTTAAGAGTTCTCATAATCAGAGAACTGTTGGTTCTAGTTCTTTGAAGACAATTCAGAATTCAAGAACCACTAATCCCAGTTATCTCCAAAAGAAATTAAAGGACCAATGGTTCTCATGAAAGACCCAGCAGTTTTATGGGCTGTTATTTGATTTCTTCCGCTCATGGTTATATATCAGAACTAGTTCTTTTGAATTTCTTGAGAGCCTCAGTTATGAATCCTAAGAACCACCATGATAACCACAATGGGTCTTCCTGCTCCTAACGGTGGCCCAACACCGGTTCAGACCAATGCACCGAAGAGCATGATAATGGTGTAGGTCTCCGGTGACCTAATTGAAGGGACACTATGAAGTGAAAGCTCTCTCAAGTGTCCTACCTCTCTTTGGCCAGTCTTTAGCTGAATTGTTAAAAGATAGTCAAGAACCTTGATTTTCGATTATTGAAATTCCATGAAGATCAACTTTGTAGTTTCCAGACATAAGTGAGACACACCCATGAGGATCATCAAAACCTTACACTCCTTGACATGAACAAAATGTGAAGATGAAATGTCCAACCACATGATTCTAACACCAATAGAACACACACAAAGTTGTTGGATTTGCATCATTTCATGTTTCTAGTAACTCAGAGAAACCAAAACCTATAGCTTGCTTCTAACCTTGACGAGTTGCAGAAAATGGCGAAAACCATTAAAACCTAAATAAGGTGGCAATTTCTTGTTATTACAAAGTCTTAAACTTTTAGCAATTGCTTGTTGTTACAAAGTCTTAAACCCTTAAACCTTAAATAAGGTGGCAATTGGTTTTTGTTACAAAGCCCAGTAATTTGTCTCCCTGACGTAAACCAACATGGACGATCCAAACAACAAACACTTGCAATACTTCCTTCATTTCTGAGCAACTCAAACCCAAGACTCCTTAAAGTGAGATAATTCATGGTCAAAGTTAGATCAACATAATATTACTTAATGTCAACTCTATGAACCTTGGTCATTTCCCAAGATTGAAGTATAGTGCATCATCATCCACCAAGAAACCTCATTAAAAGGTGCTTTAAAAGTCCTTACTATTTGAACAAATGGAACCAAGCATGAAATCTATTACCTTTTTGAGAAAGAACAAACCAAAAGGAACTACATAGAATGAGCGGTTCCTTTAGTTCCTTTCTTTCCCACAAGAGTAAAAATAAATGTATCATTAAATAAAATTATTTTTATGATATGGATTTAAATTTTTAAAAAGAAATCACTAAAAACAATAACATTATATATGTAAATATTTTGATGCCATTAAATTTTATGGAATAAAAAATATGATAAATATAAATGTAGCTATGTCATATTGATATGAGATCGTATTTACTATTATATAATATGTTCAATGGAAACTTAATTTTTGAAACTTCTTCAAACATCAAATTTGTCATTTGGCAAATTTTATAATGTACATTAATATATGTAAAAGCTCCAAATCTTACTAATTAAACAAATGGAATGAGAATTAAAATTGGGTACCTTGTTGGGAAGGAAAGGATCAAAAGGAACTAGATAGAGTGATTCATTTAATTCTTTTTTTTCCCAAAATGGTAACAAGTTGATTGTATTATATCAAATAAATATTAAATATATTTATTTCTATGATATGCAAAATGTTTTGAAAATCAAATCACATTATTTCATTGAGATTTTTCTTTCAAATATCATGAATTTTGAGGCAATTAAAATAGCATAAATGTCATGATGGCATTTTGAAATGAAATTTTATTTCCTCTTTAAAATAAAAATACAACACGTTTGATATAAGTGTATTTTTTGGAATATTTTCAAATTTCAAATTTATCAAATTTTATAATGCATATTGATATACATAAATCTTTATTAATCAAACAAATGGAATGAAACATTAATTTTGAAACCTTTTTGGGGGAAAAAGGACTTGGCAAAAGGATCTTGCTATAATAGTTCCATATAATGTTTTTCTTTCCCAAAAAAGTACAATTTTGCATTATTTTATACATTATTTTATTTAAGGTTTATATATTTCTATACATTTGATAAAAATCTAAAAATTCAAAAAAAGATAATGTTATTTCCTCAAAAATAAGACTTTTTTAATATTATGAATTTTGGTGCAATTAAAAAATCATGGATATAAATGTAATGATGGAAATTTCAATTGATATTTTACTTTTTATTTTAAATAAGGATATAATGTGTTCAACGTAAATCTTAAATCATTTGTCTTTTGGAAAACATTTAATGTGAATTTTTTATTCTACGTAATTATATTGTACATTGGTATCAATGAATTTTTTTTTCAATTTCATGATATAGTGTCATTGGCTACCATTCAAAAAAAGGTTTAACAATAAATGGCAAAAAGACATGAAATACAATATAATTTTTTATAATCTTGTTTTTATTTGGCATAAGAAGAGGTCTTCTAAATCAAGCAAACCCAACACAAAACCCCTACTTGTTTGATGAATTTTTTTATACATCTTATTTGGATCAATCATTGTTTTTGGGTGAGGTCCTTAAATTTGCATAAAAATCACCTATTAATTTTCATAAAATGCAAGCTACTTTTAATGTTAAGATGTTATAAATAGGCTTGTTCTAGACCCAAGTGAATGAATAATCCTTTCCTATAAGTATGACCCAACAAATGAACACAATATCATCGAACTTGTTAGAGTGATAGTTAATTTTTTACGCACTCCCAAGTCCCTTGTTGAACCCACTTGAGGGTCCAACTGCGTGTAGTTGCGGAAAGTTGCGACTTAAAGGGCGCTCCTGACTTCTAACACTAAAAAGGGGTAGAGGAACGTGCTAGAAGTCCCGGGATTAGACTAGGAAGATGGACTGGAAAATCAAGCTTGAATCTGCATCCAAAACCAACCACAAGAGGGTTAGTTAGCATTTGGGAACACACTTGGGTGTTGGGACAAGCCACGGGCACTTTTACACACAAGACTCACCACCGCCCGGACTCGGGGGAAGCCACCACCTTCCCCCATATACTATACTCTGCAGCTCTCCGCCGAGGCTACATCCAAATGGCTCTTTTTCCCGGGACTCCCAAGTTGGAGTCCCGAAATTGTCCCGGGTTGCAGTCTCGGGACTTTGGACGGTCATAGCTCCTCGCCCCGAACTTGGATCAAGACGAGCTCTAAACCAAAGTTATAGCTCTCATCGAGAGCTTTCCAACATCGTGTCGCACTTCTTGAGGCAACGTCGGGAAGAGGTCGATTCCCAACTTTTAGTGGTCAGGAGTCAAACTAGCAGTTCTTTTGCCCATAACTTGGGCTACAAATGTCCAAATGGCCAATGCGAGCCATTTTGGGCATCTACACTTTAAAAGCTTTCCATTGGTATAAAGAACGCACCAAGGAGAAGAGATTTGACCCCTTAAATCATCTTCTGAGTTTTCGGGAGTCTTGGAGGACTCCATTTTCCCACTTTTGGGAATGTGAGTTGCATTCTCACACTTAGCCCCAAAGTGGGGTTGTGACACAATCAAATCCTTTCAAGTTGTATTTAATGTTCACAACTTTTGAAAATGTTCAAGGTGAGATTATTAGTGAATATTTTTGTTAATTTCATTTTAAAACAAAGGAGGTTTCATGTTTCAATATTGGGGTGAAACACTATATAATATGTTTGGAATAACACTTTGGGCAACAATATCATTTGCAAGCATAAAATTAACATCCCATTAATCCTTGCCATGACTTACACAATGGTAAATCATAAAATTAATCATGGGGTTCATTTGATATTCTTAACTTTTTGGTTATTCAATTATCTAACCAACAAATCAAATTCGGATATTTTTAACAATATATAAAGGCTATTCATGCACACATGCATAAAAAAAAAGGAAAATAATGTTGAAAAAATAACCTTTACACGTATATATGTCACAATATGCAATAAATTCAAACTAATGCAATGTAATGAACTCCACTGTTGTGTAAGCTATGGATTTTTTTAAAATTTTGTAAGCCTCATTTATAAACTATAACATCATAATAATTTGGTAAATCCAAGTCTTACATATACAAAGTGAAAGGTTTATGTTCTTACTAAAGATCGACAAGATATTTCACCTGAAATCCTATGTTTCATTCAATGATTTTTTAAGTTTCTACTAAATATTTAATTTGTAAAAACTTCTAACAAGTTGCTACATGTCATAATGTACATAATTTTTGTGTTAGGGTTCATTATTTACAAGACAACCTTGAATCATTATAATTAAATATAGGTAGGTGAAATAAACTTCGTTATAAAAATGTTTAATTCATAATGGTTTCCATTTTGAAACCTGCCATTGTATTTTTAAAATTAATATTCACATGCACATTATAATTATTTATCACAAAAATTTATTTATTTATTACAATTTTGTGATAACATTGATAGATAGAAAAAATATTTAAAAATATTAATTTGGTGAAATTTTGTAAATAAATTTTTTGTATGTATCTACAAATTTAATTATATGATTCACTAAAATTATAAAAATTTTAATTTCAATTTAATCAAAAGTCGGTTTTATGACTCTAATACACATTTGAGATTCAAATCATTGTTATTTTGGTAAATATAGTCATAATTATGAATTAATGTTTATAATTATGATTATAAATAAATATGTTGTATCTACTTATATAATATCCTTGGGGGTCGTCCTTTCCATATCCGTCCCATCATCCGTCCATCCAAGTTCCTCATCCCGGAAAAAGAAAATGATGGAACGGGAGGACGACAATGACTCATGGCGGTGGTAGCAGTTTATCCACACAAGTTCTGATCTTGCTGCTGTTGCTATTGTTGCACAAGGAGAACATCAAGAGGCCTAGCGCGTGAGTACAACTGGTATATATATAAAATATGTTGTCATATTGAAGTAATGGACTTTGTTTGACCAAGTTTTCAAAAAACATTACATATCAATATTATTAATTTTATATCGAAAGCCTGATTTAGTTTGGTTTAACATAATTTAATCCCCAACATTTAGACACTAACATTGTCACAATGAACAAATAATGAACATGTAAGTTATTTTGACATCCCCTAATTTATGAAAATATGCAAAAACATATTTTTTTGCTTTCTTACCGTCATTTTTTTAATGTACTTGCACAAGTTAAAATGGAAAAATTACATGAAAAAAAAATGTTGAAGCATATGCTTATGGGAGGGTCAAGTTTCTTTATGGAAAAGTCCCTTCATCCAACATTAACTTCATTTATGAACAAATTAAATGATCTTTTCTCGCCATAATTATTAAGGGATGCAATTCAAATTAACAAGAATTATTTTTGTGCAATGGGCTTAACAAAAATTATAAGTCCATCATTCACAAAAATGATAATATGAATTTTTTTATGCTGACATGATTTGTTTAAAGTGCAATTTAACCCATATTTTATTTTATTGGTGCTTTAAATTTAAAAACATTTTTTTTATGTACATATTAAGTTCCAACAAAATTTATTATTTTACTTTGAACAAAAAACTAACATGGACAAAGTGACGAAGGTCATTTTTTTTTAGTGGGGTATAGTTTATTTTTCCAACCCCGTAGTGGTATTATCTTATTAATGGATTCATCATTCTTCACTCATTACATTGCATTTGTCTTTGACCATGCTCATCACTTACCACATTATCATCAATAAGTTTGGTTTCAATGAAAACATAAACATCATAAATGTTTGAGCAATTTGCAAGTGTATTAAAAAAATCATTTGATAAATTTGTTGCCTTGGATATGGTGGAATCAATATTTTCCAAGATGATTGCTTTGACTTTGGCCAATTGTTTGGAGTGCAAATTGATTTCACGTTGTTTACAAATATATTCAATTAACTGTCGTGACATGACATGTGGTACAGCATAAAAGGCCACCCTTACCATGTTATATATTAAAGCAACAGTGGTGTCTATCTGTTTGTCCGGGCAGTGCCTTGAAATTTTTTGCATTCACTGCTTGTTCCCTGTGGTGTGCTTTGTAAAAGGGGGGGGGGGGCCCGGGTAAATTAAGGAATTTCTTGATTTGGGAATTTCGATCTTTGTGATAGTTATTACCCAACTGACAACTAATGGACCTGGCACGGGAGAGGTTCAGGTTCAGGCATCTAGTGGATGGATGGTGCATCGGTGGGTGAATCACTCTGGCCCAGTGTGATCCGATGTAAACAATTTTTTAGCACTACTATGTTTTATATGTTTGACAATGAATATTGAAATAATATGTTTTAAATTTTCAAATTTTGAAAAAAATTACAAAACACATGGATGAAGCATTGTGAAATGTTAATATCAATTAATAATGAAGTTCAGATATTCAAAAACGAGGATTAACCCACCATTTTAAAAACAATGTTTTTCATTCAATGTTATAAAGGTTGAGTTAGGTTATGTGAAACAAATGTGAACAAAAGCCCTACATGAAACCCATATTGTAATACTATTAATCAATATTATTAACTAACATTAACATAATTTTTAACATTTGAAAACAATTTGAAAACAATTACTATGACACAAAACGTTTCATTGTAAATGTGTCATTTTATGTCCATGATCCTAGTTGTATAATGTGTTTAAATTCAATTAGAATGCAAGTGTCTTCACACTATTTTTAAAAGTTTAAGGAGTCATATTGATTAACTCCATTGCCAAATTTTTGGAAACATGGAAATTCCCCTAGATGCAACTATTCTATTTTTAATGACATTCTAAAAATATTTAAGCTTAATTCAAATGGTTACGGCATACATGTTTAATCTTGATTATAGTTTGTCTTATTTTCAAACATTTAAATTTAACTATAATTTACATTTTAATTAAAATGTGTTTCACTTTGATTACGATTTATACCCTTTTTTGAAACATGCACATTAATGATGACTTATTTTCTCATCAAAATGCACTTTACCTTGCTATGATTTGTGTTTTATCCTTATGTTTTTCATCATAAATTTAATTATGGCTTACCTTATTGTCAAAATGTGCTTAGATTTTAATGACATTTTAATAATTCCTTTAAAATGCAAACCAAAATTCAATATGTATTTTAAATAATGAAAGTTTTGTTTTAGTATAATTTAATAAAAATGTTTAGAATTAACCACAAATTAATTCATAAACTTCACTTCATACATTCAAATCTTATATATACCATTACATCCATCAAATCTTGAAAAACCTTCCAAAGCAAAATAACCCACATTACTTCCAATTCTACATTATTTTGAAAACCCGTATCCTTTAAAGGTTTAAAATTCGCAATAAAAAAGGTCCACACCAATTTACTTTTAATCATACAAAAATGCCTCAACATACATTCATTGTATTTACATTGGGTTAAATAAATCATTTAGTCTTGTCAAACATGATTCATTTGTACCACAAAAAATATTAAATTTAATTCAAATTTACCTTTTCGAACTTCTTCAAAATATGTTTTTAAAAAACTAATGCATTAAATGTCAAAATGGAATCATGAACATACAAAGTTATGATCACAACAAAATCTCTTTTGAATTTTTTGAAACAAATGTTATGGTCAACAAAAGTCCCTTTCAAGCTCCTCAAACAAATATATGCACCAATATTGTAAAAACCATATAAAAATTTCAAAAGTTTATATACCAAATTTCACTACCTTTATTCACAAAACTTTCAAAGGTTACAAATATATGTCTTTTAAAATATTTACATTAAGAAAAAAGATTTTAACATTCATTTGGTGCACTTCAAAATCTTGATTTATTAACTTGAATTGATTACATTTAAACAATAGTGCAAAAAAATTTCATTGACATCAATACCTTCAACTTATGAAGAACCCCAGAGCCAACAAATGGACTTTATGCCTTGTTAGATGACTAATGGCATTAATACTTGATCTTGAATATCTGTTTGTAATTTATTAATTTACGACTTAGTGGAAGAAAAGTAAATGTCTTTAACAATTAACATCTATTACCTTGTAGAATGGTTGAATACTTATTCATAAGACCACATTTCAACAATTATTCACATATTTAATCCATAACCAATTCATCAATACAAATATTAAATAAAACCACCAAAGAATGGCAAACCCCCCAAAAACATAAATACCAAATCTCCATAAAAAATTGAATGATCAATGTTTGTTAATTAATCAACCATCATACAAGCTCATCAATGTGAATTTGGACCAAATTCATGCATTTTCCATCTTAAGATTCCAAAGTTCTTGATGCAACTATAACCTATTGTCAACATGTTTTTAAAATGTTATTCAAAGATTGTTTCAAAGTTTTTTACACTCTTTACACATGTTACATGATGTAAGAGAAAATTAATGACATTTTAAAATATTCTCTCACAAACCAACTTGTTTTTCTTCACAAACAAATGATGTTCATAACAACTTGCTTAAAGAACAATTCTTTCAACCTCAATGTTTGGCGACAATCTATTCTAAAGTGATGTCTCACGAAACAATTTGATGCAAAACAAAATACAACTTCAGCTTTCAAGTATAAAAAATAACCCCATAGGAAGTTTCTCCATGGTTCAAACATCATAAGTACATGGCATGAATGTGAATAGACCAATATTGAAAAACAAACACAAAAAACTTTGAATGAATAATGATTGCATGCAATTTAAATTTTCATTCTTTCAAGAACAATCAAGCTTTGATATCATGTTTGAAATTGACAATGAATCAATGAGAGAAGAAAAATGAATAAAAAACAGATTTCCAACAAGTCTCTATCAATCATTAGAATCGCACAAGCTATTTCAAATTTTATTATTCACCCCCAAGCTATGATTTATTATTAAATGAACATCCCACATTCAAATGTTACTTTCCCAAAAAATGCACAAATGCATGCACACATAATATTTAACATTAATATCATTAACTAAAAATAACTAAAACATAAAAATATCAAAATGAAACATTAATATCCAAATTAAAAATAACTTCATAAAATCTTGACATCCAAAATATCGTACATAAAACTAATAATCAATAGAATTTGTTGAAATTTTTGTAAAATAAAAATCACTTAAACAACTTCAATATATATATATATATATATATATATATATATATATATATATATATTTCAAGGTTTTGATAATCAACTATAATTAAGCTAAATTTCACTCATAATTTGCAATTCAGTTCAGTAACCACATGTGATGGATTGCTCCACCTACTCTATATGTAGAGTCTAAACTTCAAACTAGGTAAAACCACATATCTTTTTGGGGTCCATCTTTCCCTCTTGACAATTAATTAAAAACAATCATCAATCACAAGTTTGGTAATATGTTATGCAAATGAGTTTTCATTATAACAAACATCATTTTTACTTTGTGAATATGTTATGTTTATAAAACTCACTTCAAGTACCATGTCAAGGTCAAGCAAGCGTGATTGTGCATGTACTCCACATCAAGAATTTACATGCATGAAAATTCCACTCAACTTGTACTCAATTCTAGACATATACTTCAGAATTTCTTAAAGTCTTTGCGCATTTTGAGTGGAAAAATAGTGTTTTCTAGACTTGTTTAGACAAATGTGTAACATGCCCATTTCCTTATCCATGCCTCTTATCCATATTTAAGTGAAATTGTGCATATATTGCAAATAAGAAGTTGGTTGCAATTCGCCTTAAATTCCCATTTCTCCTTACAATTCGACAATTGAAAACTAAATTTACAGGTTTTACATTGTCAAACACAAACACACTATTCAAATGATTTTTACACTATGCATACAGTTAGGTGTATTATTATCTAGACATAATGCCATCAATTAATCCCAAACTACTTCTTTTTTCCACAGCAATGTTTATTATTTAGATCTAATAACAAAAATTCTTACCCATCTTTCTTACCCTAAAACCCTAGAGTATCTCCCCAGAGTACTTAGGGTTCTTCAGTTCTAGCTTCAACATCAACTGACTTGCTTATATTCCCAACTGGGAGCAAGCCTGTGTTGATCTATCCTAAGACTTCTCTTTCCAGCATTGAATTAAAGCAACACAAACACAAAACCCCATTCTTGAACCTTGGAACAATACCAAGGTTACAAGTTCCATAATGAACAAAAAACTTATTTCACAACACAAAAGCAACATATTACACATCCAGCCTTCAAATTTATACAAAATTCCTTAAAACAAAACTCAAAACCCTTCTAGGGAAATTCTACAATTGTTGTTACAAAAATTATCCATATACACTAAAAAATACATGAGGTGGTTCAGCTTGACGGGATTCAATAGGAATTAAAGAGCAAAAACTTGAGTACCAATTATTTTGTACCTAAACCACAATGGCATAAACATTGCAAATCAATGGCTTGGTGCAAGTAGACACCCTCACAGGTCCTGACAGGCACTAAAGAAACAGAACAAAACAAATGTACAACCTGCAAAAAACCTCCCAAAAAGGGCCCATATATAATGATGATTGGCTTATCATACATCAAATATGTTTGAGTACAACGGACTCTACTCTATCCTTAGTTTATTTTAAGTTTTGACCAGGGCATCTCCACCCAGCAACAATAATAGAACAGAGAAAACAAAGAATAGTGTAGAATCCCCACTGGCAACAATATACTGGAAAGACAGAATATGTATAAGTGACTGAAAGAAAAATCAATTGATTCCAGATCACCAGTCACATAAAAGAGGCAAATTTACACAACAGTCCAATAGTAATCCTGAAAATAAAGGGGTTCCCAGACCCAGTGAAACAATAGACTGGAGAGAGCAACAGATGAAGTCTTGATCCACATTATCATTCAAGTGGAACAAAGCTAGGAAAGAACAGGACAAGATAACAGAGGACCTGGGAGAAAGTGAGTAGAACCAAGCACTATGTACCTTGCGTACCTTGAATATTCTCACCCTCATAGACAGAGACGATGGAGTCTGTTGCCCCAGCCGCCAGTAGGATTCTGTAGAGGTGGAAATTAAGGGCACTTACAGGACCAATTCTTTGCCCTAATAAGCTGTTATGAAAACGAACCATCCCAAGCTGCTCCCCATTTGCACTAAATGTTTTTATGACTTGCTTACTTGACCCTGTTGCTATAACTTGGGCATGGCGGTGAACAGCTATGGAGGTCAAGTGGCCCTTGTGGGCATCCACCCCCTGGTAGGGGCCTGAGCTATTTCTTAAATCCAGGAACTTCAAATCTCCTGCTGGCGATGCTGAAACTATCTGCAAAATGGAAAATGTCCCTCCTCATTAACTAGAAACCAGTTACTTCAGGGTTTTGGTCTGTTAAGAAAAATCCAGTTGTCTTTCTGTGCTCCTCTAAACTTTCTCCTATTTTCTTCACCCTCCTTGTTCTTGCTCACATAAAAACTGTGTATCCAAGCAAGAAACTACAAACCTGGAATAAGGTTAAAGCAACTACCTTAAAGTGATCAGGTCCAGCCAGGAAGTCAAGTCCCACAACTTTCTGTGCATGTGGCTTCATTTCACATACAAGCCTGCACAAACATAATGTATTTGTTAACATGGTAGAGTAAAGAAGTAATGCATGGCATCAACAACTTCTTCGTATATTGTGTTCCATAATGAACACATTCATTATGGAACAAAACCTGCTACAATTCAATAATAGTACTAACTACTGAATTTGAGGACCAGTATAACCATAAACAAATCCAAAATAGAATTCCCATCCAATATCACAGTGCAATAGTTCCTGTAGTAGTGCATATTATTGTGCTGGCTGGAGAGCATGGGCACATATTATGGGGTCACCAAAAAGGACTTTTAAAAAGTGTCCTTGTAAAACAATTGTTTTTGCTACTTAAAGGAGATTTTAAACAACTTAATTTTTTTAGAAAATGACATTTTTTGACAAAAAGGGTTAGAGATAAATTGTTCACATACTGCACCCACAAATTAGGGTTACACAAATTGGTTCAATCCTAAGAACAGAGTGTGAATAGAAAGAAGCTGAACTGCAAAGAATCCAGTTATGACTAATTGAGAATAAGAGGAGTTTGATAAGAACTGGAGATTGAGTCCAGGTAACTTCACCAAGGAAAGGAATGGACACCACAGGAAACAGTGCAATCAAACAACTAGTTCTTGGCTAGCTGTCAAGTATGGACTTGGTCAGAACAGCATTAAAGCAGGGAGATATCTTCGTGCAATGCACCTTGGCTCCAAGGGAAGCAGAAGATTAACTGGTTGTCTATGAGATCTGTTCCTTGTACAATTCCAACAAGACAGCCATCACTTGGAAGCAAGCAAGGTACAGAAACGTATTCTTCCAAAGTCTTGCAGGGAAAGAAACCTTGTTCAACTGATTGCACCTAGAACCTCTGAATGGCATTTAATAGTGAAGGGATACGAAACACAAAACAAACTCAGGTCTTCCGCACCCTGCTCACCAAATGATTTAACTCATAATGAGCTGATGCAGTAGTTGGAGTATAAGGAGTTCATTGTAGATACAGGTCACAGGGCTGTGGTAGAGGACCAAACAGGTAGAAATAAGACCAGACTTGAAGCAAAACAAGATGCCTCATAGTCGCATGGCACATCAACAGTCTTGCAACTATTTCTTCAAAAACTATTCAGCAAAAGACGCACAAGAATGGGGGCCATTACTCCAGGTGGATTGGCTCCAATGTCTGTTCCAGCTCTTTCGTATATTAAGGATATATTCTTTTAGAGAAAAGAAGCATCCAAGAAGAACTGAAACTTACATATCTCTGCTACGAATATCAAACACTCTGACAGAGCCATCACCACAGCCAGCAAGGAAATGGGCACTCTGCAATTTTTGAGATGCAGCCTGGAAAATACGCAATGGTTAGTAAGATTTCACCACAAACCCAGACCTTGTCAACTAGCTCACATTTTTTGCAACTGACCTGACCACCAGACCCATGTCAGAATCAAGCCCAATTGCAGTTCAATAGTCAATGTCTGGTAAAAGGATACTGTAACCTGTTTGCATTATAGGTTCTGTGTGAAGACATGCCTCAACCCAGAAAACAGGTGTTATACAAAACCATCAAATTCTGAAAATCAACATTCAGCAACAAAAGGCCATGGTATCTGGCTTTGAAGCAGATACTGGTCTTACCAAGGCAGAGACACCACTTTCTGACTGTGAAGGAATACTGGAGGCTAACTGCTCCTGATCCAAGTCCCAAACCATGATCCATGAAATCTCGCCCGATGCATACTGCACATTGCATTTCTATATCAAAATTGAAGAAATGAAATGCAAAAGTCACATTGAGTGAACCCTAAGGTCATTGTACTGACCAAAGCTCCCCACCTACATGCAACTGGTATATGAAACAGGAACTTTAGACAGCAGTAGTAGACTCCCATTGGCAATATAGGGCTGCAGGGAAAAACAACCTACTAATAAATTGAGAGCTGAAACAGCCTACAAAGAAAAGACAATGAATCTCAAGAAGACACCCACTTCCGGTCTTCGCAACAAGATGTCCATGTAGCAATTTGCTAAATACAAATGATGAAGCACTTTAAATTCAACCTGGAAAAATCAGACCTTTCAACCACAAATACAAATCAGGTGCAAGGGAAGAGTGCAGGAAAGTACCAAGTAGCCAGTCATCTGTTGCCAATCCACAACAGCATTGATGCTGCGAACACCAGGCCTATGACCCTGCACAGTCTGCCATGCTGTTGCTAACCGCTGATTATCCTTCTCTGCGTAATCTCTCCAAACCCTTACGACCCCATCACCTGATCAGGTGAAAAACAGAACTTTCAAAAGGGAGTCCAATCCACTTCAAATGGAACTGGAGGACAATGTTAGAATCCCAAAGGCTAGCAATTTGCCACAGGGAGCTGAGAACAAAGGCACTCACTTGATGCAACAAGCAGAAGACTGTCATCAAGCTCATTGACCAAACAGAGCTTTGAAATACCCTTGTCAGGTGCATTGTGATTATCAAAGGTATTTACTACTTCTGCTCCCTCTTCATAATTCAACAACCTGCAAGCACAAAGAACACCATAAAACACTATTCGACTCCTATGTGATGAAAACTAATTTAGTAGGTTCTGAAGGACCATCCATGGACTTCCCTTTTAAAAACAGTGACTAAGTAATCTTAAGAAGTGATCTTATGAAGGGCTACACCTAGATCTCCTTTCCCATTTACTATTAAACTTTTTCTTGTCATGAAGATTTCTTCCATGTAAACAGGATGACTAACATCAATTGAAGTATACTTTCACAAAAAGGAATTAGGATCCTCTTTGTGCGCTCTAGACATTTTCAATAACCTGGAACTCAGCAACCTGAATTGCAGGGGTAAACGGACATCAAACAACACTCTATCCTTGCATTGCATGGTGCTGGGTTCACATCAGTATGAAGTACAACTATCAGGCATTGCAGTTTTAGCGAGCAAAATAAACTGGGAAACTCCTGCTTGTTTGAAACCTCAAGGCAATTGAAACACAGATAAATAACAGGAACACCAAGACAAACATAGATCTTACGAAATCTGCTTGTCAGCAAGCAGGATATTACTGCAATAGAACCCACAACCATGCAACAAGTACTGCAGTTTGACCCAGGAGAAGACTAGAAAACAGTATGGATGACAGTCTGCACAGTGCAAAATGAACATGGAAAGCTACTTGCCACTGCAAGGATCGACACATAAAGAATTAAACAAGCTTTTTCCAACAAAACTTCACCTATTGACATACACTCAACCATCCACAATGAAAGAAGGGTTAGATACCTGATGGTCTCCTTATCATCTGCAACACAGACAAGTGGCTTAAAGGGGTGCAAGAGCAAAGCCTTTGTTCCCATTTCTGATGTAGTATCCCAACTTGCGAACTGCTGACTCACTTTGCTTGAACCTGCTCCCCATCAAGATTAAGAGTTAACATATGAGATGCCCAAAAACAAAGAAAATCTAGGTACTTACACCAATAACAGCACCAATTTTTTTCAAACCTTCACAACAGTGAGAATTCCATCAAGAACTGGATACTGGGACCCAAAAACCTTGCAAACCCATACTCATAGACACTCTCATTTAATGACTTGTACATTAAAAACTCACCTTCAGTACCAATAAAGCAACTCATTTGCTGCTAGAGTTATATACCGTTAACACAGCACACAAGGCACATAACTTTTTCTAAATACAGAGAATGTGGGGTAGATTACAAGGCACATTGGCAGTCACACAAAAACTCACTACAAGTGTTTCTTCATTAATGAAGAGGCAATGATTACATATCTTCATATACTTACAGCTTTCCATCATCCAGTAGGTTCATAGCACCATTAAAATGAAATTAAACAACCACTCACGTGATTGATGGCACTTGGCAATGCCGTCTTGCGCCAGATGCTCTCTTTCCTCCCTCCTTGCTATGATCTCCTCCTCCTCATCATGTGAGGCCTCCAAAAGAGGTCGGGAGAAGTGGCCACAACTCCAGCTATACAAAGTTGACTGTGGTAAAACAGTGCCTGCAACAGATGCTACTGGAGAATCAAGATTCAGTGTAGAGAGCCCATAAGTGAGCATTCCTGCAGCTTCAGCCAGTCCACCAGGCATATTTGAAACCCTGGGAATTGCTGACAAACTCTGAATTCCAATATCCCCAGAGATCCGTACAGGTTGCTTGGATGAATCCCATGTGGCAATTGATGCCGAAGACAACTCCATAGAGGCAACTCGTCGAAGACTGCCTGCTGTTCCTGTGAGATACGTGGGTCTGGTAGGAGGACTAGGAGGGGGTGTAGATATGCGCCAAGTGCTTGCCAGATTCCCTGCCATGATTGCAATAGAAAAAACTCCAAAGTCATACAGTTGTCGATTTAAGACAACCAACAACATCATTGGTTGATATCTGTAACTGAAATACCATATAGATGGTTACAGGGGAAACAATTAATCAAGATAAATGCAGAACTACCAGAAAAACAATGAGAGAACTGCAGGAATTAGACAAGGGAAAACATTGCCAACCTGATGCTGAGGCTACCCAAGAAGTGGAGCGGTGAAGAACACCTGGATTTGGAGGTGTAGGAGGGATAGCAGGCACTGATGCATTCCGCTGATGTGTGGGCAACCCACTGGCCCTTGATGGTTTCACAACCTGAGCCTCAACTCCCACAATTCTCAGCACTTGACGGCCAAGGCTTGCAACACGTGGAGAAGGATCTCTAGCCAATGCATAGACTGCTGTAATACACTGCACATAGATGTTCCCATCTTCTGTCCGCTTCCATGACCGCATCACCCCATTGCTAGACCCTGGGGACTCTCCATGCAATGGTGTGTCAGACAGAGGAGAGCTATCTGCAGAATGCAAGGAGGCACCGCTTGGCAAAATACGAATCGCTGGCCAGAAAGGTTTGGCACCATCAAAGACTTGAACCCCAAGCTCTGAATCTATGCTTTTGCCCGCATACACAAATTGAGTGGAATAGGGGAAGCTGGCACTTCTCTGATTAGGTCCAAATGGTGGCAACACAGAGGAGTGAGAAGGTGGCTTCAGGTATGCTGCAGCTGCCTGCCGAAACATCCGGTTGTGGCTTGCAGCCAGTCTTGCCATTGCTGCAAAGGAAACACCAAAATCAGCATTTTTCTCCCATACTGCCAAAGTTCTTCATAGGACTACCCTCTAATAAGCATTGGCTAAACAGTGAGGGAGAGATCAATTCACAACAACAGTTGAAAGTAACTGTTGTGACAATTCTGGCCTAAACATAAGAAACATGACAAGAAGTGTGGTCATAACCTTGTGAGTTCCTCACAAAGTACCATATCATCACCTTAATCATCAATGCCAGTGAGTAACCACCATAACTCCCCAATGACTTCTTCAGCTCCTGAGAGTGGGTATAGATAAGTGGGTAACAATATTTCAACATTTTAGGGAAGGAATTATTTGAACATGGGCTTCCTAGGTTTACATTGCATTTCCAGGAGCAAAAAGAAGACTTCATCCTGATGTTCATCATGACGTTGGCTAGCACTTACAACAAATAGCTACAAAGAAGTCAATAGTAGTATAGCTGCAACAAGCTTGCAACAGTAAGCTTCCTTCCATTGTTAGCTTGGCCCTGTAAAATTGAGCATCTAAGCATAAGACAGAGAGCAGAGGCCTACATTCAGGGCAGGGGTGACACCCCACACACCATGAATACAACATCACAGCACACCACTGGTGACTACTTGGATGCAACACATCTGCTTTAGCCTATATTCATGCAAGACCAATGCAAAAATATGGTGTTTTCCCGTGCAAGTGAGGAATAGACCCACAGACAAATACTCATACAACTCAAGACATGAATATAAAGGACTGCAAAATCAAAAACATTTGCAAGAAACGGAAAAGAAATACAAATGAAGACAGTTAGGAATCTTAGGCCCAAATTAAGCAAGGGTACATATGATCTAATCAACCTATAAGATCCTGCAAATAAACCCAATAACACCTTTCTATCTTTACCATCATGAAAAAAAGAGAGCAGAAAAGCAACTGTCAAAAACCTGGAGACACTACTTGCAAGTGATCCCCCTCCTAATCAAATTCTTCATTCTAAAGCAGCAACAAAATCAATCCTTTCCCTGCCACCTATAACCTGAGAATTCTTCAGGTAATCAAACAAAGGCTTTCTGGAGTATAAGGTTGTATGCATTACCTGTAGCAAGTTCTGCTCTAACGAGCGGACTCCCATCAGAGAGCACCCTCAAAAGGTACCGGGCAATTTCTTGCTCTGCAGCTTGGACATATTCATCAACATCATCCTCAGATGCTGTGTTATCTGCAGAAGACTCAGGAGCTACTGTCACAAGTGCACCCAGAGCATAGGTAGCTGCAGCACGAACCTGTGGCATTAAGAAGAGAAAACTCAGACCAAGTATCCTAATTCAACCATCAATACTTATGGCAGAGCTTCCATGAAACTACCATTAATCCATTGCAAGGCATATAAGCTCCCCTCTGAAATCCCAGGAAAATGGAACTTCTCCCAGAGAGTACCCTATGCAATGCATAACCCATTTCCACAAATAAACTACTAAAGGACAACTCTGGCCTTTTTAAGTCACCATACAACTGCTGTCAAGTACCGGCAGCATATCACTAAGCACATGCCTGACTACCACTCATAAATTTCAAAATGACAAAGCATAGTGGTTTCCTTAATGATGGTCAGGTCTACTACATTATGGTGATCATATTGAAAGATATCTCTCATGAGAATCAAGAAATCCCCATTCTCACGATTAAGAAAAGCCAGATCAAGGTTAAAACTTCTTCTTTAAGTCACAAAAAGACTTCCAGAAAAGGACATACAAAACTGAGAACAAAGCACAATACAACAAAGGCAAAACAAGGAGAAAACAAAAAGATCCATGAAGTTGCAGAGAAATCTCCACAACAACAATTAAAGATAACACGACAATGAGTGCAGTCATAACCTCATGAGAGTCACTCACAAAGTGACAGACCATCACCTTCATCACGAACGGCAGTGACGAGCTGCCATGACTA
>Ga0209611_10004902_pt1 | contig 22695 bp, 9 predicted proteins | sample S1TSphgellanicum_3_FD_187693 | JGI IMG/M metagenome (GOLD analysis project Ga0209611, IMG submission 187693) | Host-associated microbial communities from peat moss isolated from Minnesota, USA - S1T2_Fc - Sphagnum magellanicum MG (SPAdes) (version 2) | ecosystem: Host-associated > Plants > Peat... | reverse complement strand
TTCCTATTGTTTTAAACATCATTTCATATTGTTTTTATCTAAACAAACAAACTGGAAAGTAGGCAAAGTGAAAATGTATGACAAGGAAGCTTGTAAATGATTGAGGACATTCAGGTACCCTAGTGGCTCAAGGGTATGGTTGTGAAGCTGCTGGTTGGGAGTTCAAATCTGAACTAGACCTCCTTCTCCTGATGCTTTGTGAGGACAATAAGCTATCATGGTTGTAAGGGTCAAGGAAAATTGTCAACACACTTCCAAACAAAATTTTAAAAAGCAAAGAAAAATGAAAGTTCAACATGTAACTTGGGAAAGCCAAAGAAAAAACTATGCAAAGAAAGCTCATCAGAAGATTAAAAAGAAGCACCACATTGCTGTGCCATCCAGAGCTTGAAGGAGCATTTTCATCGGGGACCAAAGGTGTCGCAATCACAGCAGGGATCTGCACAACATCTTTCTTTCTTTTTGGTGGCCCTTGTGAATGATCAACTCCTTTTCGCTTACGGCCATATGAATTTCTCATATTTCGCACTACTGAAAATCCTTTTGTTCACTGCTCTCATAAATATTTTTCTCTTAACCTTTTGCTCTCATAAAACCTGCTACAAATCCTTTGCCATCCCAATAGCATACAAAGGGTATGATGGGTGTCTCTCCATCACAAATTCCTGCAAGCTAAGCTGATCCTTCCACTAGATCTCCCCAAAAAACATCAACCCCACTCCTCTTCGCGATCTCCCTGGAATTCTCACACTCTTCTCTTCTTACTCCTTTTCGACTTTTCTCACATAAGAAGAAGCTTTCATAAAACCTTTTAGAAATCCTCTGCCATCCCAATAGCATACACAGGGTATGACGGGTGTCCGTCACATCACAGATTCCCGCAAGCTAAGCTGATCTTTCCACTAGATCTCTCCAAAAAACATCAACGCCTTTCCTCTTCACGATCTCCCTGGAATTCCCACTCTGTTTTCTTACTCCTTTTTCGACTTTACTCACAGATGTTTCTTCTTCATTTTCTCTTCCTCCAGAAACTTCGAGAAGGGTTTTGCCGTGACTCTTCAGACTGTAGCATACGCGCTTTACCGATTTCTTGGCCACTGAACAATTCATTACTTTCCTTCTGGAACACACGTCTCTATTTTCTATTCATAATTGAGGATGGAATATGCAAGGTCACCTTGAGACTTGTCAAACACGCTTTACTTTTTCCCTCCGGCCTCCTCCATTATTATCATCATGACTTTTGTTCACATCCACACACTGACCTTTCTTTTGCCAAAACACTATAGCCAAAAAGCTAAGTCATAAATTTAAAAAGTGCTAAAATCAAATGCTTTTTGAGATTCTCAATAACCAAAATTCAACCAAAGTCAAAGAAAAACTGTCAGATTTCCAGACATGGTTTTCAAGTAGGTAGCCAAAAATAAGAGAAATATGTTTAAAATTTTCTGATGCCATATTTAGCTCATAGCCAAATCTGACTAAATCTTTCTACTGATGATAGACACTTGGTCTATATCCCAAAACTTACCCGAAAATTTATTGATCCACACGTTTCGTGCTGTTTGCTGATTTCATCCATGCATTATTGAAGCGTTCTGCCAGAGCTCATTTTCCAGGCAATGCACGATTAATTGGGCCTTGGTCGAACCGGCCACGGTGAATTGACCCCCACATTGGGATCATTGTAAAAACCCCAAAACCCATTCAAATGGCCATATTAGGTCTCAAAATATATAGATTTGGACGTAGGGACCCTGATTTTGTTTAGGGAAATGATATTTCTAACATTTAGAATATTTATGAGCAATTTAAATGGGCCTTTTGGTTTTAACCACGATCCCAATGTGGGGATCAATTTGCTTTGGTCAGGTGAACCTGGCCTACAGTAGAACCACAGTGAAAATCCCAAAGTTTTTGGGGGCAGCTTCAAAACATTATAGATACATGTAGCATCCTGAGAGCATCTCCACCCCACATCTGCAAACACCCCTTTTCATTTAATCTTGCAGCAGGATAGCATGACTCCTGCTCTGCTCCTGCATTGATGTCGATTTTGCAGTGGTCATTTTAACCCCTTTAAAAGCTTTTTTCTACTGTGGAATTGGAGAGTGACTATTAATGGTCCAGATGTAAAGACATGAATGGTCTTTGAGTGTTTAACGGGACTTTCATGACGTTTGTGGGTAGGGACAGTGATCATTAAAAACTATTGTATTTTAACATCAAGGAGTTGTTTACAGTTTTGGGGTGGAGATGGTCTTAGACAAAATCAGGGTCTCTGAATCCACAAAGACAGCCTCTAAGAGACCTTGCTCAAGAAGGTGAGTGTACCAGTGTAGGTGCTGGTTCGTCCTGGCCAGTGGCTATGATTGGAGGAGCCTGGGGGGAGAAGGAAAAGTTACATGGATGGTCATAGCAAATAAATCTGGAGTGGAAAAACAAAAGAAATTCTGTACAGAGCAGTGATTTTTCTTGGTGAATTTTTGCACTGTGCCTACAAATTGTTTTTGAAAAATTGGGAATTTTTTTTAATAGTGTGAATTCGAGAAAAAAATGATAAAAAATGGGAAAAAATCAACAAAATTTACAAAGCACAAACTTGGGGGAAAAAAAAATAATAATAAATTGGTATAGAGGTATATATATTTGTGTACAACACAAACGGGTTTGGAATCGAAACTATGTATGATTATTACATAGCTATGAAATCTATGTTTTTGTTTGTAAAATTATTATTTCACCTTTCAATTGTCTATGCAAGCCTCACCATTTTCTTACCATGAACTAAACACAAACAACGCCAAAACCATTCAAAAATCGAAAGCCTTTCAAAAACCAAAACTTCAATTCTAACAAACTTTGCATTCATACAATAACTTTGTACAAGTGAAGGTGTTTCTCAAGGTCACAAACACCCACTGATATACCAATCAAAAGAAAACTAGTCAAGAAATTTCCGAAAATTTATCCACCACATGGTTTTCCATGTGATTCCACAATTAATCACAAGGAAACATAATCGCATGGTCCCCCATGTGATTTCACAATTAATCACAAGGAAACATAATCGCATGGTCCCCCATGTGATTCCACAATTAATCACAAGGAAACATAATCGCATGGTCCCCCATGTGATTTCACAATTAATCACAAGGAAACATAATCGCATGGTCCCCCATGTGATTCCACAATTAATCACAAGGAAACATAATCGCATGGTCCCCCATGTGATTCCATCATTAATCATAAGGAAACATAATCCCATGGTCCCCCATGTGATTCCACGATTAATCACAAGGAAAAATAATCACATGGTCCCCCATGTGATTTCACCATTAATCACAAGGAAACATAATCACATGGTCCCCCATGTGATTTCACAATTAATCACAAAGAAACATAATCACATGGTGCACATGAGTTCCACATAAATTAATATGTGAAAGTCAATGCACCATGACCAAATTATGAAATCCTACCATTCAACTTACCCCTTTAAACAATTACCTAAGTAATTGTGTAATTACATTAAGTTACATGTGCACTTTAAATAAAGGATGGAAAAACATGTTGTGAAACTAATGATGTTTTATTTCAAGACCCTTTTGACTCCTTATGTGGAAAACCACAATCTGCACAATCGACATCTGGTGCAAACATGTTAGATCTGAGATCTGAGGCCTTAATTTAGTCAAAGCTAATAACTTTCTCCTGATTTTTGGTTTGCATTATGGTGCCCATAACCAAGTCTGGTATTTGTGAAGGAATTAAGGCAATCTTAATTAATGGCAAGGCTGAACCTGAACCTACATTAGTACATTCACCGTCTTGAATGATCCCTTTTCCTGATAATAACTCCAAGACGCATCAAAAAAATGTTAAATTTGAACTCTGAAACCTTGATTTAGTCTAAGGCCTGATTTACACTAGGAGTTAGGGCTGAAAAAACTAGGTAACATGCTAAATAGTAATATCTCCATCTCATTTGTGAATTTCAAGTCTTGTCCCTTCTTGTGTCTTGTAGCAATGCAAGGAAAATCTTGAATTAGAGCTTTTTCAGTAGGTATGTTCTTAGCAGGGTTTTTAACCTTGTCTGTACTGTTTGTTTATAAACAAAAGGCTTTTGGTATTAGTGTACTATTAATATATGGAGGCCATTGAATAGGCTTGTGTGCAGGTGTGAGAAAAAATTGTTATGGCCAATGAAATTGCTTGATTTGGTGGTTTGAATTATTTTTCTTGGTTATCTTGAGTGATTTCGGAGTTCAATCTGTAATAGGGTTTGGTAGGTTGTGAAACTTTAAGAGGACCAATGGAAATGGTTGAATGGGACCATTATTTGCAATGTTCAGCAGGATAGAATTGCACAATTTTTAAGTGAATGGGATTGCTAGATTTGCTGGTCTGAATTAATTTTCTTAGTTTTCTTTTTGGTCTTGGACCCTCATTTGAAGGCCTTGGGACTGATTTAAAGATTTCAACCAATAAGATTGCTTGAATTCATTGGTGCCCGGACCTTGGACCCTCATCTAAAGTCGCCCTAAATATATTGAGTGAACTAATAGCTCAATGTGTCGTACCTATTTACAAACAGGGTTTTTGCCCCTTCCTCAGGGACTTTGTTTTTTTCTTGTTACGATTTTGTGAGCTAGACCATCTCATGATCACTGACAAGAGGACTCAGCCAAATATAGCTACAGATCACAAAGGAAAGTAAAAACTAGGTTCGAATCCTCCTTGAGGACATGTTGGAACCTATTGTAGGGTGTTCTTAGGAAGGGCTATTAGATAGTCTAGGCCAAAAATAGTGGCAGCCAATTTTAGGAATAAAATTTCCATGCAACCAATTAGAAGTCAAGTCCTAGAGTGAAGAAAAAGGAGGCATATTTCTACCCCTTAAAAGTGGAAGGGATTAAGGCAAACCCATCCTTGGGTGGTACCACTAACAACGTCACACTCCAAAATTTTGAGACCCACCTAATTTCAGCACAAAATAAGACTCACTTAAGAAAAACTTTTCATTTTAATTCTTATATACAAAGATTACCCAAGTCATGTTGAATTCGAAAGTTCAATTGGATTTACAAAAAAGATAATATTAATCATTAGAAAAAAATCAATCATTTCCAACTATTATTGCAACTAATTTTTAGTTGCAAGCAACACATGCAACTAAAAATTGCCATAGTTGCATATGACATTCTATGTTTGACATGTATATACAATATCAATATACATTTTCATCCATCATATTCAAAGAGGGGTTGCATATATGAGATGCAATAGCATGTAACTAAAAATGAATCCTTATTGTATTTTGATTCATGTCCGTGGTTTTGGCCAATTATTTTGTGACACATGATAATTTTAATTTTACTTTGATATTTAATATTTTATTAGTTTAATTTAGATCATCCAACTTAAAGTCAATAGGATGTTAACACCTAACATTTAGGAGGTAGGCATACAACTAGGCCTAAATAAGGAAGCATTGGTTGTTAAGTAGGTAAGTAAGCATAAATAGGCCTAATTACCTACCTACCTAGACATAATTATCTAGCCTAACCTAGGTAAATACCTATTTAAACCTAATTACTTAGCCTACCTAGGTTAAGTAGGTAGCTAGGTATAGGCAAGTAGGTAGATTATAATTTGGGATGATCCTATTTTATTTTGAGTATATCCCTTAGGGCCAAACCTCTTTTATTACCTCATCCCAAATGCCAATTGTTTTTTACTTCTAATCCACCTAGTTATATATTTTACAAACTTGAAAGGTAAGACAAACAATATGAGATAAAACTTTTAATTACATCCCAATTTTAACTTAGTTGCAACCATTACCTAATAGTTAAATGTTATACTAACATATTAATTAATTAATTTACATAATAATTAGATTAACTATTTAGGTAATAACATGTAATAAATAATAATATCAATTATTATTTGAATAATTATGTATATTATTAACATATATATTAGTATACCCATATTATAATTATTATAACTATAAAGCTAGTTGTATGATAAGTAAACTAATTACAATATCATTATTATTATTATAGTTAATATAAGTTAATAATACTTTAGGTTAGCAAATAAAAACTTAAATTAGGCTAGCTAAATAGTTTAACCTACAAAAAAAAGTTAGTAATATTAACTATATATATTAGTAAATAATATAAGTATAAATATTGTAGTTATTAGGCTAGGTCTATGCTCTCTAGAATATTTTGTTATATTATCTTAGGTTATTTATATATATTGACATAGGCCTAAGGTGACAAAAATAATATACGTATTAACTACCTAGGCCTAGGTATTACAGCCTAAATATATTAACCTACATATATATTGGGTATATTAGCTTAGGTATGTATATACTAATTTAGGTCAATATTTTTAGGACATTTGTCTAGTTCATACACCATTACTTGCATGTTAATCTCACACAATCACATAATGAATGGTTGCATACAATAAGATTTTTCTAATGAACATTCCAATTGAGTGGTCAAGGAAAAAGTTTCGAAAAAATAACGCAAAAGGATTTATTTAGGATTTATTTGGGGTTCCTTTATTTAGGAACACAAAAGGAACGTGTTTTTTCAAATTTGTAATGATTTTAATTTCTAGGGGGCATCAGACATTATTAGAAATTGTGTTTACAAAAACCTCATTACCCTACAATTAAAATTTAAAACAACTAATTTGTAACTATGCTACAACTATCCCATGGAAATTCGAGGAATTCAAAAATAAAATGTCATGTTATAATTTCATGGAATTATATTGTAAGTTCATATCGGTCCCAAAATGTTAATGAATGTATGCACCAATATATTTGGTTTTGGTCAACCATGTTTGAATTTGCACAATAATCGCATATGACAATTACAATACAAGTTGAATAAATGAAATATTTTTCAATTTTTTTAAAATAATTACTTTACAACTATTATATCGAATCTTTGTGCAACTACTCAACTACTAGCTACAATAATAATAATTATTAACCTATCATATAATTAACTATGGCTACAAAAAATAACATAATAATAAAAAATAATATAAATATAAATACATTCATGTATGTATGCATTATTATTTTTTAATTACATATTATTATTTATCATTATTACTTATTAACTATTATGAACTATAATAGTTAGTATACCTAGTAGATAGACTATGTTAGGGACTATAATCGCCCATCGCCAATTGTTGGTCAATTGTTGAACAATTTTGAATTTTTCTTGTTTATTGTTTATTTTGTGTGATTATAAATTTTATGAAAGGGAACATTACAACATTATCCCAATCCATCCTTTGTCCCATACAAAGGTACCCAATTTAACTATTTTAATCTCTTTTATACTTTGTCAGGGAAAAAAAAAGATCTTAAAGATTTCTTCAAGATGTCTAGATGTATAATTTTTTTTAAAGAAAAAAAATAATAATTTAGTTGAACATACATTTGAATCTTCACTATTTCAAACATTTGAATAACAATGACATCTTGAAGACATTTAATTTTATTTTTTCATAAAGTGATTTGTAAATATGCCTATTTAAAATCTACATGGATTTTTTGGAAAATTTAAAACAATATAAAATTAAATACTAGATTTCCCCACATTTTAAACATATAGTGAATCAACAAAAGTTGTATAAAATTTATGTTATATTTATTTAGATATTTAAAATTAAATTAAAAAAACATGTAATTTATTGAACACACAATATTATGTAAAAACATTTATGTAAATTTCCTAATTGTCAATATATATATATTAATGTCATGATTTTTATTAAATTTTATTATGAACAATATATTTCATTTTATTTTTGAAGGGTGTTTTTAGTTCATTAAATGTGATGTAGTATAAATCAAATTTTACAACTAATTTTTTTAATAAATTAATAATTTAAATGTTTAATAAATTAGTAAATTTGGATTAAACTTTACATTCTTGGTTGTCTATTGTTTGAAGACTTGCTAAACAATGCCATTTTGGGGCATGTATATATAATTTATTAATGATTATTATTATAAGTAATTAGTTCATTGGCTAGTTTATTAGTTAGTTTGTAATTTTTAATTAATTAATTAATTATTATTTTATTCATTAAGTTAATTAGTAATATTATTAGTTAATTTATTAGTTAACTAGTTAACTAGTCACTTACCCAATTAATTATATAATTTACAAAAGTTAAAATGAGGATAAAAGTGTGGCATAAACTTTTTAGTTGCAAGTAGTTGCAACTAAAAAATTTATCCAATATGTTTTGTCTTTCATTCTCATCTTGAAAAGTATATAAACAAGGTGTTTTATTTTACATTTTCATATTTAAAAACATGGGCATATGGGATGAGCCAATAAAAAAAACTTAACCCAAAATAAAATTTAAATATTCATGTACCTACGCCACTTACCTACCTAAGTAGATATTAAGGCTAGGTAAGTAAGTAGGTCCTACTTACATAGGTGTTTAGCCTAAGTAGATGGGTAGGTATATCCTACCTACCTACTTACCTAGTTTGACCTACATACTTAAATATTGATTTAATTTTATTTTGGACAAATTCAATTAATATGCCATGTGACAAATTTATATTACACCATTCATTGCAATTTAAAGCCATCCAATCATAAAAAGTAGATGTTTTAAGATTATTTCATAATTATAATGTAAATATTTGAAATTATTAAAAGTTGGGACACATGACAACACGTCATTTACTCCCATTGTTCATAAAAAAAGTTGCTTCCTAGTCGTAAGCAACAATACATATATGGCAAGTCAAAAGATGAAGGTGTACTTCATTAACTTTTTTTTCATCCAAAATTGCTTGTTGTTTTCAACTAGTGTCACATTCAACTTGGCCAACATGATTATGAAGATTTTAGTCACAAAAGTTGTTTGCAACTAAAAATTAGTCATATGGACCAATTGCAAAATGTCCATTTTCTACGAATGAAACTACTTTAAATGACCACCTAAAGGCTTACCTAGGTTATCCCGGCTATTTGAAATAAGGGTTATCGAAAGCTTACATAAGGGTTACATACCTAGGGGTTATTTAGGGTGCTATATAGCCCGGCTACCTATGGACTTATTTAAATTAGGAAATACCTAGGGGTTACATAGAGGCTATTCAAGGTCCTACATAGGGGCTACCTAAGGACCTACTTAAGTTAGGAGATACTTAAGGTTTACATAGGGGCTATGAATCAACTTTAAATAGCCCCTAGGTAGCCCCGTATGTAAGCCTTATGTAGCCCCCTTTTGCACTATGAGTTAACCCCATGTCGCTTAAGAAGTCCTAGGAAGCCCCACAAGTAGGTTCTATGTAGCCCTCTAAGTAGCCTTTAGGTATCCCATGACCCAGGTAAGCCCATTAATGTCTCCTAAGGTAAAACACACAAGAACCAGCCTATATTGACCCATATAAAGGATCACAATGTAGGTATTCAACACAAGACCACAAATTTTGTTAGATTTTGCATACCCCTTTTATGGAACAAACCGCAAATTGCCAAATTTTGCTATGTATGTTCAACATAACATGGAAACATGAATCCTCTATAGTAGTAACATGCAAATTCATAATTCACTAACACAACACAAAAATCCCAATGTCCCTTCTGTGCTTAACCTAGATTATTGATTGAAACCTCTCTTTTAAAATCCAATTCACTATGCCAAAATGTGGAATCCATGATTTGAACATATACAACAATTGTCCCAATCTAGTCATGAAGTAGTATATGCCTTGCAATTATGCCATTTTAATGACAATAGTCATTTTCATGACTACATGACTTTATGTGACTATATAGTCATATTTTTAAAATTACTATGTGTGTGATTGACCTTATTTGACCAATTTTTTAGAATTAAAGAACCTTGATGGGGGGGGGCTCATATTTGTAATTTGAAAACTCTTGCTCACCCTTTAAAAACATAATGCATTGATATTATATATTTAACCATGCATTACAAAAAAATTATGTGAATTTTGGTGTAAGATTAAGTCCATAAAATTGAACTTAGATTGGATTCAATGGTACATAATAATATATTCAAAAATAAAAATTACATAAATTTCTACAACATAGAATTTTCATGAAACTTGTCATTATACTATGGCTTGCTTAAAGTTTTTCTTTCTTTCAATATTGTGGTTTTGAAATGTTGGCAAAACTTTTAATATTTGGGGATATTTTTCTAATTTACACATACCAAATGAAAATGTTGAACTTGCTCCAATTTTATTTGAATTACATTGTGAATATTCACCCAAAAAACACTCAAGTTGGGACTCTTGCTTAAAGGTTTATTTTGATGGATATTTTCCTTGAATGTTTTGAAATTCAATAATGATATAAAATAATTATATCCAAAGGATTTCAAAAAAATAAAATCAATTGTATTATTAGTTATCAATAAACATTACTGAATTTATTGTTTAAATACACAATAATAAATATTTAATTATAATTCGATATTAACTATAATCATCTATTAACTAATAATTGGCTAATATTGAAATAAATAAGTAATTATTAGTAATTTAAGAATTATTATTTCATAGAAAATAAATCAATAACTGAAATATTGACTAACTATTAATTCTAAATTCTAAATATTAATTTTTAGAAATCTAATAATATACCTAGTAGCTAATTTAAATCAATATATATTTCATGGACATGAAAGACATATGTTAATTTGTTTTTTCACATCCATGTTGGTGGATAAGGACAAAAAGTGAGGTGGTTATAAAATGGAGGTAATGATTAGGAAAGGTGGGAGATAGTTATTAAGAAAGTTAATAAGAAAAAAAAAGTAGTTATTTTTTAAAAATGAAGTTGGTAGGCTTGAAAATGAGGTAGTTATTTTTGAAATTGTCTTTGGATTGGTCCATGGACAACCATAGAAAGGATTCCCCAAAATGCCCCATATATTAAATTTGATTATTCATCATTGAAATTTCAAATAATAAAAACTTAAACTATATATTAATCATTTCAGTAATTATTATAATGTAATAATACTTAATATTTTATTACTTATAATAATAATAGTAATAATAATAATAATGTAACTTGTAGCTGACCTATATATATAATGTATCTTGTTATAGTTATTATGAATTATTATAATTTTAAAAATTAATATAAATTAATATATTATTATTATTATTATTACTCAAAGTATTAACTAACTTAGGTTAACTATTTTCTTATTTTTATTTTTATTTTTATGTCAATTTTTATAGCTCTTGTAAAATTATAAATATCAACATCTAATAATAATAATAATAAATTTCATTATGTTATTATAAGGTAATTATAAATATTATAATGTTGTCATATGTTAGTTTGGATAATTTACCAACATAAGACAATTTAATTTGGATAAACTTGTAATATGGCCATTCAAATACATTTGTGAATTTTAATATACCCAACTATCCCTTTTTGAATACACAAAATACACTTTTGTATACTCATAGGGTTGTGACTAAATTGGTCACATTTGCAACTAATGGGACATAAGTTGTTTTTCTTGGATGAAATCCAAATAAAATGTCGTACACATGGAAGGATGAAAACCACAATAATCACAAACTAGTTGTAGTGTGATCACAAATATCACCAACACAAGAAATAGTTGCAAAAATGTCCAAAGATAACAAATGACTAATAGTCACATGTAGTTATGAATAGAATGGTTACATTTTGGCCAATTTTTACTAGTGATTTAAGGCCCACCTAGGGACAACATAGGCCTACTTCTAGGGGCTACGCATGCCAACCTAAGGGCTACCATAAGCTACTATAATGTTATGTAGGTTATTTAGGGCCTACCTAAAGGTTATGTATTATATTTAAATATCATGTAAGTTAGGGTTTAAGTAGGCTATTTAAGGGTTACCTACCTACTTATTTACAACATAATTACATATAAATCTACCTATATACATACTTACCTATATATTTAGGAACATACAACCTACCTACCTATGTCTCCTTAATTGTTTACAACTTATCTAATAATAACATCAAAACAAACCTATCTATTGTAATGAATTATTTCAACTAGAAATGAAACATGATGATTATGTAATGACACCATAATGTTTTAGGCTAATGAACTACACCCCTCTTTTGTATTAGTGCATACATCCACTTCCCCATTAAACACTTATGATTATACATAAACAATTATCAAACTTTTTTTATGGATAAATTACCAAGGTGAAACCCCACATGAATGTGGATATATTTTCTTTTACAATGAAGTTCTTTCATTTGTGCCCAAAAAAGAAAAAACCCTACATGAACTTAATTGGGTTCATTGAAATTATTGCCATGCTACTCATACACATTGCTTGAAGGTATGACAAGGTCCTAGGGTGAAAGCAAGGTAAAATAGATGAAAATTTTTAATGTATTGAAAGTATAAATATTATTTTGTACAATAATTAACCTGATGATAATCTTTCATTTTATACTTAAAATGTTAAAAAATTCCATCTTGAAAATAGATTTAAATAGATTTTTTTTAATGCATCTACTTGGACAAGATGTCCAATATTATAGAACATAGTCTACATGTAGATGAAATATTTATTTAAAAAAAAATCAAGTTACTGGGGCTTTAAAAGACAATTATGTATTGTCAAATTTTTCATGTTATAATCACAATATATGATTTTAAAAATATGAAATAGGTTTGAACACCATATTTACCTAGTTAGTTTCAAACATACTTTTAACCTATTTTATGATACCAAAGTTGTTCAAATTTTGTATCTAACTTTTCATGAACTAAATGTAATGACATTTTTTCATATTTCTACTTAGAGATATTTTGAATTTTCTTATTTTTGTCTATATTAAATAAATAAAATTTAAAATAAAATTTGTGTGGATTGATTTTTTGTCTTCTTTACCTTGCCAACAACCCCCCCAAATTTTCAATTTTTGTAACTAGGTTTAAGTGTCTTAATGATGTGCCTTAGTAAGTTTTTCCTTATATTCTAGGTGGGACACAAGGTCATTTCCTAGTTCCACTTATGGTGGTGTTAGTTCTACATTTGATGTGGATCCACAATAAGGAGTTAGTTACCCATTGGCACGAGCTTTAATAGAACCCCTTACAAGATGACATAATAATGTGTCATCCTATTGGGCTCCACATGTTTTTTGGTGAAATAGGCCTACTAGGCCAATTTATAAATCACAAATTAATCATGTTTGATTTGCGGAGATGTTTTAAAAATAAGTTATTTTCAACAATTTGGTGATTTAAAATTTTCATTTAGCAAACCACAAAAAAAAATGAATCCTTGACTATTTTTCCTAAGTTTTTATCATCCGAAGGTGTCCCATCATGCCCTTAATGAATTTGCAATCCGAGTCACTATAACAATAAGATCAATTCAATACCAAACCTTACAATGTTATGTGAATTTCACAATGTAGGGTAAAGCCCCAAGTGGGGACATGTTTTATTATTGGGCCTAAGGTGAAATGAATTTGGCACCAAAATTTGGGAGTTTCCCACATTTGTGAACTTTACCCATGGAAAAACATGAGGTTAAAATTATCATGAACCTAAAAATATAAGTAAACCACAAGATGTTGGAAAGGAAGGGGGTTATTAGTTTTGACACTTGTCTCTTAAGAGGACAATATATTATGCCTACTCAATGGTCAAACCTATCTTTGGGTGGTACCACTTGGAATCACCTCACCAAAATTTAATGAAAGGTGAACCCAATTTAGTAATTTTTTAAAAAAAAAACATGGGCTTTGTGTTCCCCATTTAAATATACACTATGAAATATTTGTAGACATTTACATAGGTTACACAAATAAGAGATTTGTATTCCTAAAATGTTCATGACATACATTCTTGAGATTCTTAACCCTTTATCATTCAGTGTCAAATTGCACCATTGTAAAAACTTTTTTTTAGGCTTATCAATTATATTAGTCACTAAAGGTATGGCCAATTGTTAATTGAAACCAAATTTGTAGACATGTCTACAATGGCCTTTCAAAACTTTTTAGTCATGACCTTCAAAAATTGTTCAAAAAATCATAGTTGCTTCAATCCATGAATTAATAAACAAATAAAAAGAGGATTATTTCATTATGAAAAATTAAGGTGTTTTACAACTAGGTTTGCAACTAAATTCTTGAATCTCAATGACTACTTGCAAATCAATGTATTTATACAATGCATGAGTGTTATTAAACAAGTTGCAACAAACACAATTCATTGTATATGAAACCATATGTATGTATGTAACTTATGCAATCATGTTGTAATTAAATCATTGTAATTAGTATGTCATTATGTTGCACCTATTATGTAAGTACATAAACAACAACATGTTGATGTGGCAATTACGTGCTAATAAATCATCAATGGACATGTGACAAATTTGTTTTGATATTTAATATTTTATCAATTTAATTTAGGTCATTCAACTTAGGGCCAATAAAATGTTGACATGTGGTGTTTAGATCAATATGTAAGTAGGTTTAAAGTACCTGATTTTAAGTTATGTAGGTAGGTAATTTGGGATAATTTTATATTATTTTGGGTTTAGCCTTTAATGCCAAACTTTTTTTTATTGGCTTATTCCAAATATGGGGTCATTTTTAAAAAATTCATATTATGTGATTTTGACATGTTTTGTATTTCTTTTGTGTTGTTCATTTACCTAGGATTTAAAACATATAATATAGAGGTTATATTAGCATTCCCGTGATGCCCATATAGTTTGTCAACAAGTTCAACTTTGTAAGCTATATAAGTAGATGAAAAAATATTTTTCTACACATAATGCATGCACTAAATATACTCAAAGTGCAAATACCACTTGTGATGAATTAATTAAAAATACTGGTGACCAAAAAACTTAATAGGATCCTATGAACCTACTTACTTAAACCTACTTACCTTCCTATTCCTACCTTCATACCTACCTAAACTTATAGCTTAGGCTTTGAAGCTACCTAGATTAAGTAGCTTAGTTTTGTAGGCTAGCCTAAATTGTCAATGTGGCTTTATTATGATTAAACACATGTTTACATTTCATATGTCAATAAATTTATTTTATTTTATTACATTTTCTAAAGTTATAATAATAAAAGTCACATGACTAATGGCATAAATTATTATGACCAAAATTATTATTAGTGGCATAAGCCATGAATTCGATTTTACTACATAGTCATGTAGTAATATGTGACTTAAATTACCACAAACACATTAATGTGAAGTGATATATGCCATGTTTTGGCATAGTGAGTTCTTGCAACATCTTCTTTCAATTATTTAGAATACCACACATAAAGTAAATAGTCAAATGCCACTCCTTTCATGCAAAACTCTCATCCTTTAAGTTATTCAAAAGTGTTTGTCCTCATTAAGACCATGGCATAAATCTCAGTTTGCCATCATCACCACTAATTTTTCTTGTTTATTTTGAATTAGACATGTACAAAAGATCCACCCAAGACTGTCAAGTAGCATGAAAAAAGTTAAATTTCAAGTTATACATGGTCAAGGATGGTTTTGCAAACTATAATTTGGAAGAAATGCCAATAATCCACCCATCAATTAATGAGGTTCATTATTGGAGGCATTATTTCATGAATTAATTTTTGTAAGGCATGGTTACTTCATTATCCAAATTCCTTGAAGCTTAAAGCTTACAATTTTATAATAGTGGTTGAAGGTAAGGCCTTGATCATTCCAATCACTCAAAATTTTAATTTCATACAACCAATAATGATTCAACATTAGGCATATCAATACAACCTTGTATGCAAGCTTCAAACATAATGTGATTAATTTTAGTCATGTTATTAATCACCAATAAATGTCCAATTGTACATAAAACCTAAGCATGCCACCTTTTATATTAAGCATTGTAAAAAATCTTAAGCATTGTATCATGTTGGAGGAAATTATGGTGATATTTGGCAAATTATTTAATTTTTTGGGTTTTTTGGGTGAAAATTTCCCCCAAAATAGAGTTTATTGAAATTATAATCAACCCACAATTCACTAATGAAAAATGTGCCACATTTTATCAATGAGTGCTTAGAATCAACATTCTATAATTCAATCCACACTACTTTAGAAGAAATATAAAAATATATTATACACAATTAGTAAATAACATTTCTCAATCTTTGAAATGTATTACGTTTGTAGGGCCACATAGATAGTATGATGTCTAAAATTAGTCATGTGATGCATACAATGTAGTTGGAATGCCATGTAAGGATCATGGTTGACTAACTTAATCATGCATGTTACTTTTGTGGCACACCATATCACTAAACTTATCCATAGATGTTACTTGTGTGGCAAATTAAAAATTAAAAACCTTGTAAATAAATGTGACATGTTTGATCAAAATTGAAAATGCAATCCATATGCTCCATGTTTTTTAGTAACATTAATTATTACTCCCAATAATTGAAATTAATATGTACATTAACAAATGAAATTTGAAACCACATCCATCTATCACTCACTTTCACATTTGGTTCTTTCTTTCATGTTTATTTCATTTTGTCAAATGTAGGTTTCTTCACACACTTTATTTGTTGTTTTTCACTCACGTAACATGACTAACATTTGACACACTCATTTTCATACATGTGTGCAATCTTTCACATTCTATCATGTGGTTACACATTATCTTTTTCACAATTGTAGTTTTATATATTAAAGTTTGCATTTACATTGATGGGCTAGTGACAAAAATGAGGTGGAAACACCATTTCCTATTACTATGTAATAATTGACAATAATATGTGTTTTTCAAGGTGGCATAACAACCATTATGAAAAATAGGGCGATTAGCAATTAGCACTACAACTAGGTTTTTAAGTTCCAATGATCACTTGAAACTTCATTGCAACTAAACATATTTTTATAATATGAGTGCTATCAAACAAATTGCATAAGTTGCAAGGAACACAACACATTGGATGTGGAACCACATATGTTTGCAACACTACTAAAATTCTTGGTTTTTCAAACTAGGAATCTTGGTTAAAAAAACTAGAAATGGTGGGGGGGGGGGGGAAGACCCCCTATCATTTTGGACAAGTTGATTTTAGTATGTTTACTGTGACTAGGGTGGTTTTTTTACTAGTAGAATATGGACCATTTGACAAGTCAAATTATTTAAATAATATTATAATAAATAAATTATAAGGATGCAAGTAAGTAGGTAGGTTGTATACATGTAGGTAGGTAGGTGGTAGCTTAACCTAACCTAGCCTACTTATTTTAACCTAACTTAATATAACCTATTTAACTTATTTAGCTTAGCTTAATTATCTAGTTCAACCCCCCTAAACATATATATAGATTACAAGTATTAAAAACGAACCCTTGACCTCACCAATGATAAACCAAATTTTTAACCAATGGACCACACCATCAAATGTTGAGAATTCAAGCTCAACTAGTTAGGTTTCATCAGTTACTGGAGTAGGAAAGTAACTAAGTTACTTTCACAAGGTTGAATTACTTTCTTTACTTATATTAGTTTGGTTATTTATGGTTTGGTCTTTTAGTTAAATACCTTGGTGTTGATGGTTTGGCTCTTTTTTTTTCATTACACAAGTTTGTGTATTTCATGTGACAAGAACCTTGAAGAGTTCTTGATGTTATGTTTTGTGTTGTGAGCGTCATGTTGTAGTTTCCTTTCAATAAAAATTTATGTTTGCATTTGAGTAGATCTCCTATTTGTTAACATGGTATTAGAGCTTAGGTTGTTGAATGAGAAAGTTGAAAGAGGTCTAAAGCTAGAAATGTTGAGAATTCAAGCTCAACTAGTTAGGTTTCATTAATTATTGGAGTAGGAAAGTAACTAGGTTACTTTCACAAGGTTGAATTACTTTCGTTACTTATTTTAGTTTGGTGATTTGTGGTTTGGTCTTTTAGTTAAATACCTTGGTGTTGATGGTTTGGCTCTCTTTTCATCATTACACAAGTTTGTGTATTTTCATGTGACAAGAACCTTGGAGAGTTCTTGATGTTGTGTTTTGTGTTGTGAACATTATGTTGTAGTTTCATTTCAATAAAGATTTATGTTTGCACTTGAGTAGATCTCCTATTTGTTAACATGGTATCAGAGCTTAGGTTGTTTGGTGAGAAAGTTGAAAGAGATCTAGAGCTACAAAGTCTCTAGAACTAGAGTTTGAGAGTCTCTAATAATATCATAGGAGTTTATCAAGTGCAAAAGAGAAACGGGGAAAGGAAAGAATGTGAAGAGAAAGAAAAGAAAAGAGGTGAGAGGAAATCAACATATCAAAGTTGTGGAAATCAGATCTTTAAATCTAGATCTAGATCTATTGTGAAAAGATCTTGGAGTGAAACTTGGACAAGTTATAGAAGACTATAGGATGCTTCTATTTTCAAATTTTCAAAAGAAAATGATATGTTTTGTGAAAGTTATGAGGTTTTGAAAACTTTGTGCCAAATCTGGTTTTTTGGTCATATCTCCTTTGTTTGAGCTTTTTTGGATCTGAAGCTTTGTGATCTTATAGATCATATAGGAATATATGTGTGAAAGAAATTTCATGTCATTTGGATTTGTATTAAGAGACATCCAAGCATCTGAAGTTTCTTTTGAAAGTGATATCTCTTTGTGATCATCATCAATAAAGTTGAAATTTTGAATAGATATAGGAGAAATATATCTTATGTGTCTCCCAAAATCTCAAGGATTTTGGAATTGCTGAGAGCGAGTTGTAAGCCATTTTGTGTTTAGGTCCCAGTTTGAGGTGACTTCAAGGAAGTAGCAAAATCTCTCATTTTATGAAGTTAAATGAGCTGAAATTTTGAGAGAAGGTAGTAGACATAGGTTTGTATGTTTCACCAAAGTTTCAGATCGATCCAAGGTCATATGTGTGTGGAGTAGCTTTGCAAAGTTGTTGCGACAAAAGTTTGTTTTGAGAAGACATGAAAGCAAAGTTTTGAAGTGGAGCAAATACAACTTGAGAGAACTTGAAAGGAGTTTGAAGATTAGGAAGCGCAAATACATTATCAAGACCTTCGTACAAAAGTGTGGTATGTAATCATGTACTTAATACCATACGAAATATTATATGAGATACGTACATATACGTAAAACTTATATATAATATAAAATTTCGTATAATATTCAAGCATACATACATATGCAAGGTCCATCTTGTTCAACCCTAATCCTAACCCTAATCCTAGAAACCTAAGGAAGGAAAACCCTAACCCTAATCCTAAAAACCCAAGGAAGGAATTAAAATCATTGTGAAACCCCAAGAAGACATTGAGTGGTGCCTTGAGAGATGGCGGACAGTCTTTTTCAAATTGCAATTGAAAAACTAGACAAGAACAATTTCCAAGTGTGGAAATTTAGGATTATGAATTTTTTGATGGGGAAAGGCTATTGGGAATTCATAACTGGTGATGAGAAAGAACCTCCTCCCCCAGAAAACCCCACACAACAACAAATTCAAGCTAATAAAACTTGGCATGAAAAAGCAAGGAAAGTCTTGTATTGGCTTTCTGTGAGTGTGTTTGATTCCATGATTATGCATATTCAAGATGCAAAATCACCCAAGCAAGCTTGGGATACATTGGTGAAGATGTATAACACCAATACACAAGCCTACAAAATGCAGCTCAAGCAAGAGTTGCATAATCTACAAAAAAACAAAATGAACATTAATGACTATTCTACAAAGGTGAAAAACCTTGTAGATGTTCTTGCATCTATAGGAGCCCCTGTAGATGATGAAGATTTAATGGCTGTGACCTTAAATGGACTTGGAAAAGACTATAGCCAGTTCCGTACTTCAATTGTAGTTCGAGAAACATTTCCCAACTTCCAAGACTTAATAACACTACTTATAAGTGAAGATATGAGAATTGTTGGTACTTCATCAAATGGAAGATAACAATAAGTACTTTCTACTCAAATACCAATAGAAGTAAAAGTAGAGGTGGTAAAACCTCATTTCGAGGTCAACACGGAAACTCATATGGTGGACATCATCAACATGAAGGTCAGGCTCATGGAGGTGGACGAAGAAACTTTGGAGGAAAAGGAAGTCGTGGAGGTCGTGGTGGAAATCATCAAGGTCAATAACCAAATAGTGATTCAAATTGCTACTACTGCGGGAAACCTAAGCACATGGCAAAGAACTGTTATCAAAGGGAGCATGATGCACGAAATGGAAAGTTGCAACAAGGGAATTATGCAATAACTAGTAATCAAAGTGATGAACAACTGTTTGTGATGTAGCACATGGCAAATTCAATGATAAGAGGTGTATTAAACAACAATGTTTGGTATGTGGATTCTGGAGCTTCAAACCACATGACTAGTCATGGAGAATGGTTTAAAGACACAAAGGATTTGAAGACACTAGGGTTTGTGGAAACTGGTGATGACACTACACATCCCATCACGTAGATTGGCAAGGTGCCATTGTCCATGCAAAATGGGCAAACAAAATACCTGAAAGATGTACTTCATGTTCCAACCATAACAAAAAATTTGGTCTCTGTAGGCCAAATGGTGGAACAAGGTTTGCAAGTGACATTCAACCCAAATGGATGTTTTATGGAAGACATGAAGAACCAAGGCAAATTGATTGCAAAAGGAAAAAGGAATGGACGAATGTTCACCTTGGATGTGAACATGCCTGAAGTGAATTCCATGTTATTCACACATGGAAAAGGAGTTGGAAACACTGGAATTTGGCATAAGCGAATTGGCCATGTTAATCTCTAACATCTTAAGCTCATGGAAAAACAAAAACTTGTTGGAGGTTTTCCCAAATTTGGAGCAGAAGAGGTGATGTCAGAGGTTTGTGAAGCATGCCAATTGGGGAAGCAAGCTAGGCATCCATTCCCAACTTAAACAACTCATGTAAGTTCCAAACCTTTGGAAATGATCCACTCAGATGTGTGGACCACGAAGACAAAATCCATTAGAGGATGCAAGTACTAGGTGAATTTCATTGATGACCACACAAGGAAGGTGTGGGTCTACTTCATGAAACACAAAGGTGAAGTGTTTCAACATTTTTTAATCTCAAAACAATGGTGGAAAAGGATAAAGGTGTGAACATCAAATGCCTAAGGTCCGATGGAGGGGGAAAGTATTTTTCAAATGAATTCAATGAGTACTTGAAGGAGCAGGGGATTCAAAGGAAATATTCATGTAGTTATTCCTCACAATAGAATGGAGTTGCTGAAAGGAAAAACAGGCACATTGCAAAAATAACATGTGCCATGTGGAATGAGAAGAATTTGCCAAATTACTTTTGGGCTGAAGCAGTAGCAACTGCAATCTACATCATGAATCGAACACCCACAGTGGGAGTTCATGGCATGACACTTGAAGAAAAATTCACAGGCAAAAAACCCGATGTTTCACACCTTAAAGTGTTTGGTTGCATTGCATACATTCATGTTCCTGACGAAAAGAGATCAAAACTAGACCCAAAAGCTAAGAAGTGTATTTTCATTGGATATTCTTCAGAACAAAAAGGATATAGATGCTTCAATCTTTCCACTCAAAAGTTGCAAGTGAGTAAAGATGTTGTGTTTGATGAGATGGTTAGTTGGTACTCACCATTGAAGAAAACAGAAGATGGAGAAGCTAGAAATGGTGGTGTTTCATCAAATGTGGAATAAGAATCACAATTAATTAGTGGATCACAAGAGTCTTCAATTAGTGGGTCCAGTAGCATTCCATGGAAAGGAAGATTAAGATCTTCAAACATTGTACATGGTAGTTTTCAAACATCATATAAAAATTCTCATGTAGATGGTGAATCAAGTGAGTCAAAGAAGAGTGAGGGTGAAGAATCAAGAATCACTTTAGTTACTACTCCTGGAGCTCGGATGGCTAAAAAAGCTTTGAAAACACCTGAAAATAATAGTGGAGTACGAAGATCCACACGAGTCAAGTACCATGTACAAATACTCACATATGATGGCTTTGTTGCTCATCATTACGCATACATGGTGAAAGTTATACAAGAGGTTGAACCCACTTGTTTTGAACAAGTCCTAAGTGGGACAATGCCATGGATGAAGAGGTGGCGGCTTTGGATGCAAATGCTACTTGGGAATTGGTAGTTTTACCAGAGGACAAGAAAGCGATTAGGTGCAAATGGGTGTATAAAATCAAACACAATGCAGATAGATCTGTGAGCAGATACAAAGTAAGATTGGTTGCCAAAGGTTATGCCCAAACGTATGGCATAGACTACAAGGAGACTTATAGTCCAGTTGCCAAAATGACAACTGTAAGAGTAATCATTGCTATGGCAACAACAAAAGGATGGTCTTTACATCAAATGGATGTAAAAAATGTTTTTCTTCCTGGAGATTTACAGGAAGAAGTGTACATGGAACAATCACTAGGCTATGTGGACCAAACACATCCTAATTTAGTTTGTAGGTTGAAGAAAGCTTTGTATGGCTTGAAGCAAGCACCTAAAACTTGGTTAGATAAGATAGGTGAGTATCTTGTCACAAGTGGATTTCAAACATCCAATGCAAATTTTTCACTATATGTGAAAAAGACAAATCATGGGATTGTAGTCATAGTCATCTATGTTGATGACTTGA
>Ga0209611_10004901_pt1 | contig 22697 bp, 11 predicted proteins | sample S1TSphgellanicum_3_FD_187693 | JGI IMG/M metagenome (GOLD analysis project Ga0209611, IMG submission 187693) | Host-associated microbial communities from peat moss isolated from Minnesota, USA - S1T2_Fc - Sphagnum magellanicum MG (SPAdes) (version 2) | ecosystem: Host-associated > Plants > Peat... | reverse complement strand
GGGGGGGGGGGGGGGGGGGTAGAAGGGCGTGTTGGAGTTCCGGGATGGGACTAGGAAAAATGACAAGCACTTAATCACTCACTCGGATATGCACAAACCAAACAACAAGTTGGTTAGTGCATAGTTGAAGCACTTTTGGTGCTAAGATGAGCCACGGGCAAACTCGAACTCACAAGACTCACCACGGCCCGGACTTGGGGGAAGCCACCAGCTTTCCCCTTATAGTATACTATGTGCCTCTCCACGAGGCCCACATCCAAATGGTTTTTTGTTCAAGGACTCCTAAATGGGAGTCCTGAAATTGTCAAAATTAGGACTTTCGTGGCTTTGGAACCCCATAACTTTGTGTGCAGACCTCCGATCGCAATGAGGTCTGAAGCAAAGGTAGCCCTCGTTGAAAACTTTCCGACGGTATGTCTTACGCTACCTGCACACAAGGAAATTGGGTCGATTCCTGACTTTTAGTGGTCGGGAGTCAAAATGCCAATTTGATTCCCGGCCTTTCTTTTGGCCATAACTTGTGTCTCAGATGTCCAAATGGATGATGAGCCCATTTTAGACATCTACATTTCAATATCTTTTCAATGATATAAAGAACTATTCAAACCAATGGGTTTTGACACCTGTAATCATTCCCTAAAGGTTCGGGAGTCCTTGGGAAGTCCAACTCCCCAAGTGAGAGTTGCCTTGGGAGTGTGAGGGTTCATTCTCTCACATTCTCCTGCACTCCTGGGAGTATAAGATGTGCCTCCCAAGTGTCCCTCTTGTCTCGCCCTCTTGCAAGCCCTTGCTTTGGTCATAAGCCCAAAGTTAGGGTTGCAACATCCAATGATTTAATAATAGAAATCATGCAAAGTTTTTTTGTTCATAGGTTCATAAGTTTTGTGCAATGATCATGCATTGAAAACACATCTAAGACATGGATAAATGTGATGACAAATGAAATGTGAATTTATGAATGAATAAACACTACATCATCCCATGTATTTGTGTGTTAAATGTGTTTTCAACTCATGATATCCATGTGTGAAAGATATGAACCAATATGAACAAATTTCACACATAATTTTGATTATTAAATCGTTGGATGTTAAGTTTGTGTTATGTGTATTCATCAAGGTGGCCCTATGATAGGCCTTTGGTTGCCCTTGCCCATTTTTGAACTTTTTATTTAGTCACAATTCCGTTTATTTCATGTTTATTCCTTAGCATTGTTAACGATACTCACATTCGAGGTCCTCCTTCCTTGGTATCCATACTTCTTAAGTATCTAACATCCTAATTTAGTGAGATTGGTCTTTTAGTACAACCACAAAAATGTGTTGATTGATTCTCATTGGGCCAACCTAACAATTTCACTCTACCAACATTATTTAACACCTCATTTGATGGCTTCAAGTCTTGGGTGTTCCAATGAGAGATTTCTTTTGTTCATATCTTCTTTCATTGATGATTATTTATTAAAAGATTTCAAGCATGTTGATTCATTCCATAGGAGGGTGAAATCATGACTTTGTGTCAAATTGTTTTTTACAAGTAACCATTTTTAAAAAATGTAATTCAAGTAAAAATATTATTGTTCACAATAATTAATATCATGATAATATTTCACTTTATGATTATAATGTTGAAAAACCTCATTTTGAAAGTAAATTTAAGTAGGCTTTTTTAAAATGCATCTACTTGCACAAGATTTTCGATCTTACAAAATGAGTTATAAATAGATGAAATATTGATTTTTTAAAACTTTCAAATTAATGAAGACCTAAAAGAAACTTATGTATTGCCAAATTATGCATGTTATAATCATAATATATCAAAATTTCAATGTGAAGTAGGTTTGAACACCACATTAACCAGGCATTTTCATACATACTTTTAATCTACTTTTATGATACCAAAGTTCTTCAAATTTTGTATGTAACTTATTATAAACTAAATGCAATGATATGTGTTTCCATATTCCTACTTAAAGATATTTTGAACGTAATTTCTTGTGTTTATATTAAAAAATGTTTCATTTTAAATTTGGTCTACTTTAAATTGTTGACACTTAGGATGGGTGAAATACATGTAATATTACAATTATAACTTGATGTTTTATGCAACACATGTCATACCTACTTTGATGCATCCTTCTTAGTTCACATTCTTAAATCGTCTTATGCCTTTCGACCTAGTTTTATTCATGTGTTTGGGTGTTTTATAGGTCATGAATCTTTTATTGGTTTCAATGGAAACACAAGCCATCATCAAAATTCTTTGCCCATCTTGGGGGGTAGGGGGAGGGCAGGACGGAGCTAGTAGTTTCATTTCTATTTTCACCTCCACCGTCGCAACATTCTAAGGGAGTTCATTGGTTATTTCATATTTGATTTTTCATTTTTTGGTTTAATAACATCTTTTTTTTGTTGGAAGTTCTAGTTCACATTCATTATAACATGCTTTCTATCCAATAATAATTGAAAGTAATTTGGGAACTCCTACCCCTTGTGGCAAATGGGTGCTTTTCTTTTTTTTAAATGCCTCATCAAGAAACAAATTGAATGACTTCAAGATTCCATTTTAAGATGTATGCACCATCACACACTTTCTAACATTTTTTTAAAATATGGCATCTAATGTCCATTGAACTCACATCGTTTGATGCTTAGGATTAAAGCTCACATTTCAAACAAATCTATGAATGTTTTGCTTGTTATTAGATGTTTTCTCCACCACCCTACAAATTTGACTCATATTACACCATCCTTCAATCACAAGCCTCCCTCATTTTGAAGGCATTCATCTCATCAACCCTTTTGGTATCCATCTAATACAATGTTCCCATGGCAGTGAATGCACATGTATGCATGACGTCATTTGTGATGTTTAGGTATACATGGCAAAAGAAACTATTTTACTTTTCATGTGGTTTGAAAATATTTACACATTTTTCCCTGTTCCACATTTTAAACATCCAAAAGTTGGGTTGAAATTGCCTTCTCAAAGGATGGATTCCTAACCCTTACAAACATAGTCAGTGCTAATCCAACCTATGTAAACATTCTATCCCAAACATCATGTGCATGGAGTTTTGCAGGTTTATAAATAGCTTAAACAAATGAATGGAATTATGAAAATCATCATTAGGTAAATCAATTCCTCCTCCTTTCGATAGAAGTTTTCAATTGTTTGCATGAATAAGGTGACAATTTCTTACAAGTTTGTGCCAACATTGTATGAGGAATGAAAGGTCCAAAAGGTCCCCCCTTTTCAATCCTAATCACTTTATTTAGAAAAAAGGTTTTCAATTCTATTCCAAAAGATGCAGGCTTCTATTGCTAAAAGTTGAGCAATAGCCATGGGACTAGTTCCATATCGAGTTCCACCACTTGTAGACCCCTACCCAATTACGGCTAGAATGAACTAGTAGCCACCAATGCACCAGTTGGCCATTCTGTCCACTAGATGGGTTGTGTTTTTTCCTTCGATGTTAGATGGGGTTCATCGCAATCCAGTTCTTTTCATTGTTGACCACTATATTTATTTTTTTGGGTTTGTTCTTGGTTGTTTTTTCCCTAGACCTAACCTCACACGTAGTTACCCTACTCACCTTCCTACCCTCATAAATATTGTACCAACCTTGGTACCTTATTAATTATCCCTTATTAACATAGCTACCTTAATAACTAGTTATCCTATTGACCTAACTACTATATTAAACTACCTATCCTACTAACCTAGCCAACCTATTAATTATATACCCTACTTATTTAACTTCCTTACTGACCTAATCATTATACTAACTACCTACCTTACTGACCTAGCTACATTACTATTTAGTAACCCTATATACACAACCACCCTATTGACATAAATACTTTACAAATTTAGTCACCTTGATAAAGTAACTTGTTTCCTATGTACTAACTTGCCTATCTACTTAGCTACCTTGCTAGTGTAACTTTCTTTTTACCTACAAGCCTACCTACTCTAATAACCTATTTACCTTGTTCCCTGAACTTTCTTTCTATTTACTAACTTGCCTATTAGCCCAACTACCTACCTATATACCTATTTACCTATGTACAAGCCTACCTACTTTAATAACTTATCTACCTTGCTCCTTGAACTTCCTTTCTATTTATTAACTCGCCTACTAACCCAACTACCTATTTATATACCTACTTACCCACCTATGCACACACCTTTCTTACCTACCATTATGTTCACCTACCTACCTATGCTTTTTACATAACCAAATACCTAATTAATTACCTACTCATTTTTCCCACCCCCCCAACCCCCCAATCCTACTTATTAATTGATTAAGGTTCACCTTAATTCATGGATGATGAACATAGGTCCCCATACGTAAATATTACAAATAATTTATAGTGGAAACAATGTCATAATTGTAGCCATTTTGGTTTAGTTAATGCATGTTTTACTAAATTTTGTTTACCTAATTTATTTATGGAATGGACATTACAATACATCTTTTCATGTAATTATTATAAGTATGTATTATTGGATTATGGTTTAGGTTTAACGTTGGGACACATAAATTAGTTAACGAGTTTTTCACAAATCTATAATAATTAACTTAAACTAAGCTAAATTTGGGGGGGGAAATTTTAAGGTTTAGACATATGTGAAGTAATATAATTTCATTCTATATCTTTTCAAATAGAATGGAAAAAATTAATTTGGAGAGATCACACAAAGGTAAAAAACATATATATATATATATGGTTTTTTGAAAAATTATTTAATTTTTTTAAAGATTAAGGTTTTTTTTTGTTAGTAAATCTTTGTAATTAAAAACTTTAAAATTTGTTTTCTAAACCTTTTTTTTTTTTGCATTATATAATTTGTATAATTTGTATATTTGTTGGGTTTAAGGCATATATCATTAGGACTTTTTTTTGTTAGGGTTTGTATAGTTAGGGTTGTAATAAGGCTTATGGAAAGATATTATTTGGATTTTTAGGGTTATTCCTTATGATTTAATGTTTAAGAATTTTGTTCATATATATCAAATCTTAAGGTTTGTACTCTAGACTTTGCTCATTGTATTGGTTTTTTATTTTATCACTTGTTTAGATTTATACATAATTATGAATATTTTTTGTTTCCATATGTTCCATAGTTGTTAAAGTTCAATATTTCCTGACCCATATTTGTTTAAATGCAATACCCATATCATATTGTGATAATTCATTAACCATGAAATATAAAAATATTTTTTAAATATTTGATTCCCCACTAATACATCATGAAATTCATATTTTCAAAATTATTTATTCACCTTATAGTATGATTTAACATATATAAAAATGAACATAATGCAAAATTAGTCACATTGATGATATAAAGGGCTAGGTTTTAATGTTAAATTTACTATTTAATGTTAGAATTATGGTTTAGGTTTAAAGTTTAGGACACATAAATTAATTGACATGTTTTTTTACAAGTCTATAATAATTAAAATAAAATTGGGGTGCATTTTGGGCAGAATTTTTTAAGCTTAAACATATGTAAAACAAATGTCATTTTATATTTTTTTAAAGAAAGTGAAAAAACTTAATTTGAAAATATTACCAAATGGTAAGAGATATACCTTCTTTTGTGTTTTGTTATAAATTTTATTTAATTATTCAAAAAGTTAAGGCCAAATTTCTAATTTGCGAAAATAAGTATGTGTGCGAGTATTACAAAATATGAATACCTAGTCATAAATGCAATACCCATATTCAAGTTCGTTTTAATATAACCCATAGGTGATTTAGGTAATTTGAGGTGTAGACCCAATTTTAAATGTAATACCCACATGTAGGGTTATTTTGAAATAACTAGTATATAATTTGGGTGGCCTTTTAATGAAAACCAAAACCTATATGTAATACTTACATGCAAGTTCATTTTGAAATAATTCATAGGTGATTTATACAACCTTAGGTGAAAAATTAACCTTAAATGCAATACCCACATGTAAGGTCACTTCAAAATAAGTGATTTGGGTACCCAAAATATGTCTTTTTATATACCTAAATTAGTTTTATGACAATTAATTATCATGAATAATTATGTAAAATAATGATTTGAATAACTTATCAACATTAAAAATTTAATTAAAATATAAATTAAGTATCAAATTATTGATTTGATTTTTTAATCTAAGTTTTAATTATATGAATAATTAAGGTTCAACCAAATAATCAATTAATTAATATTTAAAAAGTGATTGTTTAAATATGATAATTAATCATTTACATTATTTGAAATATTTTTTTAGTAATTCCTTAATTATGACATTATTTATTGATACTTAGACTAAATTATTATGTCATATGAATCCCATAAATATTACAATGGAAACTTATATGCAAGTATTGCAAAAGATGTTAAAAATCAACAACTAAACTTATATGCGAGTATTGCAGTGGATGTAAAAAAACTAATAACTATTTACGAGACCTATATGCGGGTATTGCAATGGATGTAAAAAAATCAACAACTATTACGAAACTTATATGCGGGTATTGTAATGGATGTAAAAAAAACAACAATTATTTACGAGACTTAAATGTGGGTATTACATATTTGAAATGGCCTTATGGAAATTATAATAGAAAGGATGTAAGTATTGCACAATGTTCATTTTGATCTTTGTAAACCTTAAATAAATTAATGTTACCTATTCATAGGGGCCTATTTAAGTTTTGATTCTTACATTTAAAGTATTAAGAAAATTATGAAAAAGAAGACATATATAATTGACCATATACCCATCAAACAAGTGTGATTAGAAGAAATTATTATATTTATAAAAGATGTACAAACATGAGTGGATCAAAAAATGTTAAAATGAAAGAATTTTTTAAAAAATAATATATCAAAGGATCAAAGTTTAAAAATTGGGTAGTCCAAAAAATGACAGGGTTGAAAAAACCTAACTAATTATATAAAGTGGAAACCTTAAACCATATCATTATCTACAATCATGTGTTTAACTTGATAAGTAGTTACTGCATTTGCAGCCCTTGTTGCATGACGAGTAATGTACAAATGGCGACGTTGCATTTCAACCTAAATTACATTTGCAACAAACTCTTCCTTTGTTATGCCCTGGAGTTTATAAACACCCAAAAACCACCAAATTAAACCCTAACACACCTTGGATGAAACAAAATTATATAAAAAAACATTGATTATTATGTTTTCTTACCTTCCATGAATCATTTTATATTCATGGAAATCTAATACATTAGTCAATTCTTATGTTCGATTTGTTTTAGTGGATTCTCGATCCCAATTTTTGACATCCCATGCCATTTTTAATCGTTGTGCATATGTAAAATGGGTGGATCGAATCATCTTTTGAAATTTTTCATCCTTCTTCATTCGTGATGTTGCATCTCAAGGCACGCTTTCCACACCCTAGGCATTAAAACCTAACACCTGCAATAATTGCTCTGAAGTTAATTTGACCAAAGTTGATTTTGGTAATGGTGGACATTAGTCTGTAACAATTATTAGCTTATCCCATCCGCATTGGGCTTTGGCATGAGCACAACTAACAACCTTTTGATCATTCTACCTTTGCATGGCCATGGCATCTCCCAAGATGTGAAAGTTCATTTTAACATGGTCTTGATGTCAAAGACCTCCTGTAGAAGTTAAAGGCCTCCCAAGTTTGACTTTTTCTGCCACCAAACCATGCATCTCCTTCAAATGTTTAATCAACAACCATTTGGCAAAATATGCGACAATGCAAGTGCCAACTTTACATTTCCATTTCAACCCAACCTTGGTTTATTCTTTGTCCTTTCGAATCATATTAAGTGGCAAGGAAGTGTCGGTGGCTAAAAGGCCTGGTTAATTTCAAGTTCCGAACCTAAACCAAGAAATATATATTTTTAAATCATTATTTTGTAATAAAAAAAATTCTAACCCCTAAAACCTTACACATAAAAAGTTCAGAAAATAGAATGCGGGTATTACAAAACATAAAATCACACAATTAGATATAATTCCTACAAACTTTAACTATTTTCAAGTATTGCAATAAAAAAATTTTGATAAAAAAAATCCTACACTTTCCATCAAATGATGCAAGGTGCGGATATAATTAAACTTTTAAAAACTTGTACAATTTTTTTAATTTTCATTTAATCTAATGTATGTAAATTCTAAAACAATCTAACCCACCATTTTTTGAGTAAAATTCTCAATATGTATTAGGAATGATCTCATCATTTGAATTATAAACCGTCACCATTGTCAACTCTAAGCCACATAGATTGTTTGATTCATTAATTTTCAGTTTTGATGGAGCAACATTTTGTTCTTCAAGTCCCAGTTATAATGGATCAACATTTTGCTTCCCAATTGTATGTTTCGATGAAACAACATTTTGCTTCTGAAATTCCAAATCACCACCACCTTTTTTCAATCTCCTTCCTCTAGCCATTACAACCTCCAACATTAAAAAAAACCACCATTTAATTGTTAATTCTAATGAACTAGACCAAAAGGACCAAGAAAAAAAGAGGTGATGGTAGCCTACTGCCATTGCCTTCTCATAACACCACCACCATAGAAGAAGGTCATTGTTGTCGTCATTTTCTTCACAGCAAAACCACCAAAAAAGATGACGACAACTTGTAACAAAGTCATCAAAGAAGGTGATGGAAGTTGTCGTCGTTTTCTTTTTCTTCTCTGTAACACCACCACAAAAGAAGACGACGACACATTGTCGTCATTTTTTTCTTCTCAAACACAAAAAAGGCAATGGCCGTTGGTTTGTTCGTTGCAACACCACTAGATAAGAAGATGATGGCATGTTGCCATTGTTTTTTCTTCTTAAACATAGAGAAGAAGGTGACAATAGCTTACTGCTATTGCCTTTTTCATTATAACATCACCACAAAAGAAGATGATGGCACATTGCCATTATCATCTTCTTCTGAAACACAATAAAGGCAATGGCAGTTGTTGCCATCGCCTTCTTCTTTGCAATAAAACCACAGAAGAAGACGATGGTGCATTATTGTCATCTTTTTCTTTTGAAACACAAAGAAGAAGGTGACAACAATAGCTGTTGTCGCTTTCTTCACTGCAATAGAACCACAGAAGAAGACAACGGTGCAATGTCCGTCTTTTTTTTCTCTGCAACATCACCATAGAAAAAGGTGATGGTAGCTAATGTCGTCGCCTTCTACTTGTTTGCAACAAAACCATAAAAGAAAAGGATGACACATTAATGTCGTCTTCTTCTTTTCCAACATAGAAAAGAAGGTGATGACAACAAGTTGCAAGAACCTTATGCAAGAAAATAACAAAAAAAAAATGAAGAGAAGGGAAGGAGCTTACCTTCAAGCTCTTGTTTTGCGCTCTCATTTCTAGCTCTCGCTTCAAGTGCAATGTCCTGGCTACTAATTTTGCCCTCCCACTTCAAGCTTTCCCAAGTGTTGATGATGGAGTGAGCGCAAAATGAGGTGAGGTAGGTAGGAGGGAGGAGGCAAGTAGGAAGGAGGTAGGTAGGAGGAAAAACTTTGGGGCAGAGAAAAGGCTGAAAAGACCAAAAACCTTGGGTAGGGGAGGATGAGTTTTTGGTTCATCCTCAAAACAACTTGAATGGCCTCATCCTCAACTGGTGCACTAGTGGGTGTTGGTTCACTCTAGCCCCCAATTACCGCTTAAGTGGAGGCATTTACTGGCCCTTTTGTACTATTTAGAGGTTTAGAACTAAACCTAGTTATATATTGTTTAAAGGTTGTACTTCATCTAAAGTACAATGTAAAGACCAATTTATTGATGCCATTGGAGATGGCCACCAACAAATGAATAATTTCCTAAATTATCATGCTTATCTATGGTTCAAAGCTTTGGAAAAAGATTGTCACTATTTCATTTTATTTTTGCAAAAATTCGAAAAAAATAAAAAAGTATTTCAAATTGCCAAATTTCTATAGATAGTTCAAGTTGGGAGCACAAAATATACATTGATGTTTTTAAATTTTCCTTCATTTTTATAGCCAAATTTGGCTAAATCAGCGTATTGATAATCACCACCTTGGCTACATCCCAAAATTGAACAAAAAATACCCTGGTTCGAAGTTGAGAGTGGGGAGTTTTGGTGTCAGAGACTCCAGAGGCAGGTTGCATCATTTTGCATAGTAAAAAAACTCAGAATCAAAGACAAGAAGTACAAAATAGTTGGTGAAATGGCACTTGCTAGGGATGGGATGTACTACCAGCTGGCAATCCCATGCAACTTAGCATCTGAAGGCTTTGTCTCTGCAAAGTGTATATTACGCTCTGGAGCAATTCAAAAACATGCAAAGTATCTGTGATTGACTTGAGCACCGGGGTACCACAAATTACACTGATGCATAGAAAGTGGAGCCACATTGGCAACATACAAATGTACTTATTAGCAGATGCATATAAGAGCATCTCCACCAACGCCACACCCATAAAACTGAAACTGGGACTTACTAATAGCAACCCACTTGGACCAATCAAACTATGTAGCCCATCACAAACAGAGAGCAGTCAGTAAATACAATTTGACTGTGTTGTGTTTATTAGGCTGTTCCAGCCGCCTCCAGGGCTCTGAAAGCAGTGGGCTTTGTCCAGGGTCCCAGGCAGTCGTCTTCCACTGGATTCACTGATGAACCTCATCCGAGATTTCCAGTGCAGGGCCACATCCTGAGCGTTGATGGAGATGCTCTAAGGACTAGTACTCGCGTACCCGTCTTCGGATATTCAATAATCTGGCAATGTTGCCCTCACACACCTTCTCTCCTTTTCATTCCTATACTGTCAGTTTATTGAATTTTTGTAGTCAAAGCTTTCATCTAGAAAGATTGTATGTTGCCCACTGCCCAGTCCAGCAACTGGCCCACTCTTTCCCATGAAGCGTTGGGAGATACTTGGAGGGCACTTATATCAATGAATATCCATTATAGAAATGAGGAGGGATCTTAGGCCTACTCCTTATGAGCGGGAGGGATTATGCATTATAGTAGTGCGAGGCAAATTATGTAAGAGCACGCCCAGTGCCAGCCCCCATTTGAGCCTCTCTCTATCTATCAGCTTTTAGCACATTATAAAGGTGTAGTGTTAATTCCAGTGTTGGGAGGGTACAATGATTTTTCATACCCTTGGGGTAAAGGTATGTATGATTAGAAAGAGAAGTACTCGCAGGGTAAGGGGTATACATGACATTTAAAAGAAAAGATACCCTCACATTACAAGATATATAGGATTTTGGTTCCACAAACCTTAGAGCAAGGTGTTTGATGTCAAACATCACTTAAGGGTATGGGTAAAATAGTGGTATGGGTATCCCTAGAACAATCATGGATGGCAGGTAGATATTTTTCAGAATTTTTTGCAAATGAAAAAAATAAAATAAATTAATACCTAACCAGCTTAGGTACTATAATAATTTACTGCTTCATCCAAAATATAGTGAACAGGCCATTCTATTACTGCTACTGGGCATACTCTAAGAAATAATTTCCCTCCCACTCTTAAGGAGTAAGTTTAAGTGGACATGGCTTGTAATCTATACATGTTTAAGTTCATCATATCATTCATCTCCCACCGGTGCACCATGAAGGATGGATGGTAAATGTACTTTGGAACAGGCCCGTTCCACCCAGGAATGTCTCACCTGCGATTCCAGTAAGTAATAACAGGTTCTTTGGAGGCCTATTCCAAAGTGGAACCAAATTTTCACCTCCAATCCACATTTCAAGTACCTTTCTTAATTGTTGATTGGCATTAAAATTGATATCCATAGTACCAAAAGTAAAGCTTGTCCCATCTAGGAAAACACATGCAAAAGTGCTTGAATAGGACACAAAAACCAGTTACATATGTAATATTGTGGATCAATGGCATACTATATTGGTTATGTGTAAGGTAATGCCCGGGCTGGGGAATTCCCAAAATAATGGGCCTCCAAGGTCAGAAGCACAAGGCCTGTCATTTCATGAACGCCCCAACCTGAGGGCATTGCATGGCATAAAGCCTGCTCGATGAAGCAGGTGAAATGCTCAATGAAAGCTCAACAAAGACATGTAATCCTTGATGAGAGAGCATAATTTTTTATATGAAGAACCGGAACTGCCTCCTGGGAGCTGGGAGGGAAATTCAGTTTCACAAAACCAGCTGTTGGTAGTGTTAAAAATCCAGCCAAGGGCTTTATACACTCTGGAACTGGCCTTGGCAGGCCCATCCCTCTTTTGCTGCTTTTGTGGTTGGAAGGGTCCTTCCATAGTTCATAATGAAATGGGAGTGACCCTGCAGGTGGACTGCTAGTTTTGCTTGCAAGGCTCACCTGGTGGCTTATCCTGCATAATGGCACCCACTCCATTGCACAAAGAAAAAGGAAGACAAAAGACTGAGGCCAACACTACATACAACGAGTCAAGGCCAAGGTGGAATTCAAATCAAGCATTCCTATTAGTTCAATCATTATGCTTGTTTGTGAATGATGAAAGGGTTTTTGTTTTTTTAATTTGGGATATGGTCATGAAAAACACAAGAGTTTCAAGAACCTTGTGTCTATGCTGATCCATGTTGATCTGACTTTTATTGTTTAGTTTGAGAAAGGAAGCAAAGATGATAGCAAGAAGGAAAGAATGTGAGGGGTTGAAGCCCTAGTCCCTACTTTTTTAACTTAATGGCTTTACACATGAACTCATTGGCCCCATACAACTAATATTTTATTAATAACTTGGGGTCAAACAATGAGCCAAGAAGTGCTCAAATTATTATTGGCCCCAAGATTTTTTGACCCTAATTCATGGTCTAAAGCAGACCTGAGTGTGAAGTCAGCGTCATTTTGGAAATGAAAGGGGGGGGGAAGTTGACATTTCTTCTTCACCTGCCTCTTCACCAATTCTTCAAGTCCACTTCGCCAAGTCACCAAGTTCACATTGCCAAGTTGCCATGTCCACATTGCCAAGTTGTTCACCAAGGCCACATTGCCAACTTGCTAAGTCCACTTCATCCTATGCACCACACAGATGAGCAACAAACTGCTCACAATTAGTTTTTATGAGCTGCCCTATATGCCTGATATGTATTCCTTCCCTAGTTGGGTTTCTACTGGGATTTCAAAGCCCTTCCCCAAAATAAGCCATTTTTATTGGGATCTCAACACACTGCCCTAAAGTAAGACTTTTAAATTGGAACTTCAAAGTTGCTCCTTTCCAAGACCAAAAGCTGCCCGTGCAGAGCTCATTGAGCTTACATCCAGTAATTACCCATCTTCAATAGTGACCTTGCATGGAATTTCTCCAGTGACTAACAAATTCCAGGCAAGGCCACTAATGAAATTGGGTCAATGCTGGATGCAAGCTCCAGTCTGCATGAGCCTCAATAGCTTTCAGCTTTGGAGGGAGCAGTCTTGATGTCTCAGTCCAAAAATTGGGCAAGGAAGGAACAGATTCCAGGCTTTTGGGCAGCATGTAAAATATTTAATTATGGACAGTTCCTGGTGCATTGGGGCAGATCACTGGATGAAATGGACTTGGCAGGTTGGGTTTGATGAATTGATGAATTGGATGTGGACTTGACAATTTGGGAATATAGACTTGGACCAACTCTACCAATACATTTAACATGATATTTTGGATGAAGATCAGTAAAAATTTCCTCATCAGGCTCAATAAAATAGTTGTGCCTAAACATTTTTGTTCAATATGCTGAGGTTGGCAAAACTCACAACACAGATTAACACTTGCTCTTGATTCATTAGATGTATTGAGTGGTCTACAATGCTAGGGTCATGTTTGTGGGTGGAGATTGGAATCATAAATAAATAATCTTAGATGGGAGAAATATTGTTGCAGTGCCAAATGCTGAGTATGTGTGGAGCTGTTCTTAGAGACCAGGTAACATTTCTGGATGCACCCTTTGAGAGTGGAAGAACCCATGGGGCATTTCAGGAAATGAAACCCTCACATGTGCATGCATTTCATTTTCTGAAATGCCTTGCAGTTTTTTTCCACTCTTGTGATACCCAGCGGGTATTCAACAATCATTGCAAGAAATAATATAAAAATAAAAAATCCATCAATTTTTACACCATGTATTGCCCTCAGCTGCAGGTGTTACCAGAATTGGGCCCACCTTGACTCCAGCTCATGCAGGCCCTTACTGTAGCCTAGGGTCAGTTTCCACATTGACAAAACAATTTTTTTTTTTTGAAAAATGATTTTTTTCTTTTAGTTTTGAAATTATATTAATTTCCATCATCTAGTATAATATTGTGATATGAGTAGTGAAATTATTCACATTGTAGCCTATGATAATTAGGATGATTTTCAACATGTCAACTTCATATTGTCACAAAATTTCATTTGGATATGACATGAATCACCGTATCAAGCTAAAAGTCATATTCAGGAGGTTATAGGAAAAGACTTGGATCCTCTTTTTTCATTACCAGAACTAAGGTCATTTGGGCGAGCGCTAAGGTCATTTGTGAACTACCTAGTCCTTGCACTGGTGATCCATACAAAATGCTCAAGCTTTTTTGTCTGACCTCTTGATGGAGTGTTTGCAATTCCAAACAATAAGTTGGCAGTAAGTAGCATATCAGTCAGCTGATTTGCTGCTCTGGCATGTCTAGGGTTTAGGGTAACTGAGCAAGGCAATAGGTGATTATTTAGTCCAATGTTAACCCCTAAACCTCAGAGAAAGCCTAATGTATACTAACAAGTGGACCAAATAGCTGACAAACACTCATTTTTCTTCTTTTCCCCCGCATTCTCCAAACCAATCCCCAAGTTATATACTAGCTTCCTTGGGGAAGAGGCAGACTCTTGAACCCTAATGGGGATCACTAGCTCCCTGCTATGGAATAGCAAAAAGATCATGCATCACTGGTCATAACCCATGGTGTGGAATATTCCCATAACCAGGGTCAGGAGAGCTTGGTTATGGGAATATTCCTATATCCATGGGTAAAAGTCCAGAGCTTCTGGTGAATACTCTTTGTGACCGGGTCCAGGACCCTTGGTTGCAAAGAATATTCCCCCAAAAGCCTTGAATATAGAAACGACTCCTATTGTCTTTGGATCCTAGCTACGTCATGGGAATATTTCACTCTCAGGGTTCAGGTAACCCAAGCTTTTGAGAATATTCTTCATGACCAAGGGTATGAATATTCAGGATATTCTCAAAAGTCTAGGCTATCTGACCCTGTTATTGCAATATTTCCATGACTAGAGTACAAAGACTGGTGCATGGTCTTTTTGCTATTCCATACCCTATGGGTAAAATGTGTGGTTGGTGGCCACTTTTTGGTTCACACTAGCCTAAGCTACACTTGTGTCTCAAGGGTCTATAGTTAGCTTTTATTTTGAAAGATAAGCACCTCTCCTAATTGTAGGCATTGACATTGTTGGAATCATCTCCATCGACCATGACACAAACTGGTCCAATCATAGGCCAACCATCAAATTCACCTCCACTAGAGTTGCCCCAAACAGTTACTTTAAACATTAAAAAACACCAAAGTTTTTTTTAGGGTTTGAGATCATATTGCCACATAATAGAAAGTCAACCTGGATATACCTCGTTGCTTTCAGTTTTGTAGGTTGCATGTTTAGATTATACTATGTGGACTCATTGAGTCTTTAATGTTTGATTTTTCATTCCATGATAACATGTCTATAACATGCATTATTTTGTATATGAGTACATTTGTTTCTACACTTCATTAGTGTACCCCATGGCCAAAGATTGGTCAATATCATCTAAAGCATCCAAAGATCTTACCAAGATTTCACAAATGTGCAAAGCAAAAATGTTCAAGAGGTTTAAGAAGGGTCATCAAAAATGTTCAATGTGAATTTGCCATTAGATAGTCAACATTTTACCTTGTTTCAACAAGTGAGTCGTGAGCCAATTAACCTAGGAGCAAGTTGATTGTTAGTTTGATACAATGGGCCTAATCAAGCAATCAATTGGTAATATACTTGCAAGATGTGTGACATCATCCTAGCTTCATCAAAATAACATGTTTAAGAACCAAGACTAACATTGTAAAATGTTTTGTTGCATTGTTTTTGCAAGAAGAAATAGGTTGGACACTCAATTAAGTTCATAAAGACACACACCTACATTTGGATCATCATGATTATAATATGTGAAAAGTCAAAATTTGACCTTGAAAATAAGTTGTTTTCACGTATCTACACCCACCATAAAATTGTTAGTTGATCAAGAAATCCCCATAATTCATCATTTGCCAAACAAAACACTAACGTACCTTCATGGTGGTTGCATTCAACTAACTAACACAAAACTAATTACACGTTTGTTTAATAATCTACAATTTTCCCTATAAGGTCCATTTGAAATTTTGCTTGAAAGAAACTTAAAACCCTCATTGAAAAGTTTCCATTTACACTATTACATAACTCTTTGTTCAAATAGTCAAGCTATTAGTGTCTCCACCAATGGGACAAAAGTTAATATAGTATGTCTTTTGGGATATCTATGTCATTACTCAAAAACCTCTAGCTCAAGAGCTATGTGTTACAAAATGCCAAATCTCCACCTCAACAAGATTATTACATTGACAATTTTGATTAGTTTTCTATAGTAGCTACAAAAATAGTCACAAAAAATAATTACCAAAAAAATAGTTTGAAAATTACTGAAAATTCCTACTTAAAGTAGTTGTAGACCACCAAAAAGTCATACCAAAATGTTTATCAAATTATCTACCAAACTTTCTTTTTTTAATTTAAGAAAAAGAATTTTGATTCAGTTGAGTAATATGGTGTTGGAAATCTCTTTCGAATGGTTACAAAATGGACATTCAAAATACTCAATTTAAAGTCTATTTAAAACAATTATGTATCAAAGTTTCCTTTTGAATTTTTTACCAAACTTTATCTTTTTGACAATTTTAAAGGTCAAATAACTCCAATCGGGATGAGTGATGTGGTGTTGAAACAATTTTTCCAAGGGCTACAAGATAGACTATTTTCAATCTGGATATTATTTAAGGAAGTTATGAGTTTTTGAAATTCCATGATGAAATTATTTATTTAGTCAACACTAATAAATGAAGGCAATTTTACAACTTTGATAGAGTTATCACATTAATGAATTTTGGATGACAACCAACTTCTAACAGACATTAGGAGTTTATAAAGCAATATTAACAAATCTTTAAGATAACATTGCCCTATTAATTGGATAGTGCACCTTTTACAAATATGGTTGACAATGACTTTGAAATTAATATTTAAGATTTAGATTCTTAAACATTTTTTAGCTTTTCCTCCATTTTTCTTAAGTGTGTTTAAAAAATTATTTACTTAGTGTGTTGGAATATTAAAGTACATTTTATGGATTTTTTATTTTTATTTTTAAGAAAATCTTTGTGCATTGTTCTATTGCCAAATTCTATTGTAAATTTAATTTGATCTATTTGATCATTTTCATTGTTCGTGGCACATACCTTTGTAATAGAAACTTGGTTGAAATTCATGCAAGTTTGATTATTTTTGCTTCTCCCCAAACTTATTTCGGTAAATTTATTTTTTATAGATGTTATTCATATTAATTATTCCTTGTTATACAAGTTTATAGATTTGTTCCATTGAAGTATTTTTCTTGGTTCTACAAAAACCCTTTGAACACATGTGTATGAGATCATGTTAAGTTAGTATAATATAATCATCCCTGTTAAGGACAAACTTTCAACCAAACATGAACCATGTTAATTTAATATATTAGTTTCATAAATGAAAATTCATTTCAAAGTGCATGCATTTCAAGAAAAATGGAATGACATAATCAATCATGCAAGAATTATCATATTGGAGGTGGAATGAAAAAGATAAATATTTCATGGTTAAAACACATAGGATAATGTGCATCATCAAGAATCTTTTCATTAGGCATCACTTTTGATTATATGTTACATAAGAATGAAATTGTTATTAAATTATGTTCCTTAATTGAACTTTTAAGTGTAGACTTTAAGTCCTTGGTCATTTGACCTTGGCACCACATATCATGTCATAATTCTATTTTTTTTTACCTTTTAAGGTTGGGAATATTGTTTGCATGATCATAAGGATATATTATAACATATTAGTTTTTGTAAATTGATGTGATAGTATACCTAATCCTTTTAACATGTTTTTAATACCAAAAGCCTCAAGTGGAACTAGAAATTGGTTGCAAACATTCTTCTCTATAGGTATCATTTTTTCATCAAACAAGTATTAATTGGTGTAGTTTCCTAAGTATGAAGGTTTTTTAAAATAATGATCATAAGCAATTTTTTTGCCAAGTATTTGTTGCAAAATGTTAAGTCTTTGTAGTTATTCTTATTTGTCGTGGGAACCCAATCTAGTGTGAAAGGGGTTCTAGTTTATTGGCCATTAGTAAGGAATGCGACCTTGTTCACTAAGGAATTTGTTAGCCTTGAAGTGAATTTAGACACCTTTTAATGCCTTCAAATTGTAATGAAATCAACAAACTTACCTTAATGACTAAGGATTGATTGTTATGGATAGGTTAAATCATTAGGTTCTACTCCATTGAAGTGATGGTGCTTTGGCTTTGGTCAAAGTTTATTCATTTATGCAAGGCCAAAAATTGACTTGTGCACATGTATGTATCCATGGTTATGCATGTTTTAAATCATATGTTTGGGATTTTAATTTCGATGTTGTGCAATTATTTAAAATAAAAAACCCCCCATCAACAATATATCCAATTGCCTAATGGAAGGGGGAAAACAAAAAAATAATAAATGCAACCAACCCCTCAACATGGTTTAGGCAATGCATTGAAAAACTCACAAGTGAAAAAACCTTGGTTACAAAGTTTTTCAAGGTTTTTTTTAGCCCCTCTTAAGATGTAGGAATTTGGAGTTGGTTTTTATAGTTCTTCATCTTGTGTTTTGAATTGGGGGTGATAACTAGTAACATATGACATTCCTTTTAAGGTTAACAATCAATGCTAAAACATTGTTACATTGTGCATCATTTGAAAAGAGGCAATGTGGTGACAATCTCTCCTTGTTGATAGGTATGAAAGTTTTGTGTAATGGAAGAAAGAAAGGAAGAAGATGTTGAGATGTTGCAAAGCTCAATTTTTGTAATTGGGATTTTTATCATCTTTTTTGCATTTTGGGTGATTTGCATCACTCTTCACAACAATGTTCATTTTGGAAGAAAGATTTTGGTGTGCACAAACTTAGATTATTGTTAAAGAAACACCCATGTTGACTTTTGTCATTGAAGGCACATGCTAATTGGTCTTTTGTTTTTCCACTTTTTGGAGTTTCAAATGTGTTGTATTGTTTTGTGAGAAGCAATATGCATATAGTTGGAATTTTGGGTTCTTTGTTTTGTGGATAGTAGGCATGTCATTGGTAATTGATAAAGATTTGAACATGGGTGAATGCATCACAATTTAGGGCATTAAAAGTTTGATGTGTTGTCTTTTCAAGTTTGTGTGCTTTCAATGTTTGTGGTTGTGATAATGTCACAAATGTTTATGAGTGTGGTAATAGTGGTCCAATTGTGGAGCAATCATGATCATTTTGGTGATAGAAGATTTAAGGCAATGTGATGAACCGGTGGAAATAGGTTCATGATTAGGGCAAAAGGCCAAAATAGTAGTATGTGTTTAGGGATTTGTTAGATCTAGTGTGTGAAAGGTGGTGTTGAGGCATAAGATTTAAAAGAATGGCGAGATGGTATTATGGGTGTGAAGAATTTTCATCGTAATGCAATTATGGATGATAATAAAAAATGGAAATTGGTGGTGATGGTTGTGAAAAAATGGTAGGAGTTTAGAAGGATTTGAGGAGTGGATGGACATTCAACGTTAGGTAGGATGCATAGATAGGGGAACTTTTGTTTTTGTGAGGGTGAAAGCACAATTAACGAGATGATTTGGATTATCATAATTGTGGTTTTTTTAATTATGAAAGAACTTGAAATTTAAAGTCATATTTCATGTTAACATTGTGAATTTTTTAATCATCAATGTTGCAATAATTGTTTTTGGGAATCACATTAAAAATTATGGATGGATTATTATTTTTAAATGGACTCGGTGTGGACTTTTGAACCAATTGAAACTTTGAAAGTTTGACATGTGATTTCAAAGAAAATGTCATAGTAGGTTTGTTTTCCTTTTACAAAATAGGATAACATCAAATGAGGTGTTCAAGAATAAGATCAATTGAAATTTTCCTTAGGAAAACATATGATTTTATATATTTAATATTGCACTATCAGGTCATATTAATCCATTTATCATTCAATACTTCATTTTTACATTGATTTTTTGAATGAGTATATGTTTAGTGGTATACACACTTGGACTTATTCGTATTTTTTAATGTGAGCATGGGGAAATGTACATTGGATGCATAATTAAGTTGTTGATTATCAAAATGTAAGAATTTTAGATAATGTTAAAAATGGACATTAATAATGCCAAAAGAGAGCCACCTAACCATGCTTTCACTTGTGTTGTTGTATTGCATTGAAATTGTTAAAAGTCCAAATTGTCTGGTGTAGAAACCTTATGTGAATGTTGTCCCATCGTGTAATTGAACATTATAATGCATGTTTGCCAAGGTTGTAATTTGGAGATTGTTCCTAAGCATGTAACTTAACATCCTTACCTAGGAGGTCCATACCCTACATGCCTACATTAACTACCTACCTAATAGGTCATTACCCTATGTCCCTAATAGGTTCATACCCTACCTACTTAATAGGTCATTACCTTATGTCCTTAATAGGTTTTTAAGGTATCTAATAATGTTGGTTGCTTTTTGGTTTTTTGAAGAAACATTAAGTTCAAGTTTAAAATTTTTTAAATGGAAGACCTTTTAATTCAAGGTTTAAGGAATATTCACAAAAACTAAAACTTGTCAATGTTAGGTTCAAGTTGAATTGTTTTGACCAATTGTATTGCATCCAATGTGTCCAAACTTTATAAGAACTTGCAATTTTAGGTTCAAACTTAAATGTGAGGACAATGTTGAGGTCGCGTTCAAGGCAAAGGACTTCCTTGCCCTATACTTTCTTCCTTTTTATATTCTTGCCCACCTTTAAATCTCTCATTATTTGCCTCGTTAGTCACCTATCCCTTCCTTTCCTCCTACCTCCTTTATCCTTTCCCATCCCATAATGTTATTCCTTTGCCCCATTTTACCTTTGAAGGGCAATTTGTTGAAAAGAAAAGAAACAAGGACTTAAAATGTGGAAAGAAGAAATAAAGGTGGAGGTGCTTGTTCACCAAGGCAAAATATAAAACCCATAATAATAGGAAAAGAGGTTATCTTCCCTAAACAATATTTCACATGTATTTTCCAAGTGTTTTGATTCATTACTAAAGGAGATTATGCTTGTGAAATTCATTATTACATAGGGAAGACCTTGTTTTTAATTGTCCTTTAAAAATCACATTACTGATAATGTATTTATTGTGAGGGAAGATAAGCCTAGGAACCTTAAACCCTATTTAAATCCATGACCTTAACCCTTACTTCAACCTATGACTTGGACTCAGTAAAACAACCCTTAAGACCTATCGGATCTACTTTTTAACAAAAACATTAAATCAAATTTGGTGATGTTTTAAGAAAAATCACCAATTGAAAATGTTTCCCTTAAATTTTTTTTACTAGTGAATTTTCATCTAATTTCAACTTGTACAATGTGATTTCAACTTATACAAAATTCCTAACATATTTGGTGAGAACATTATATTAGTGATGATCCTTCTTAGAAATGACAAGGGATATTACACCTATTCTTCACAAGTGAGAGGGATCTTACTTTTTGAAACTCAAAATTTCAACACATGCATACAATTGTGATGCACTTTTCACAATGAACGTGAGAAGACAAAGGCAAAAACTTTATTGCAAACCACAATGACACATGGAGCTCTACATACAAAAAAGCCATTTTAGGTTTTTGTCTATCAACCAAAACAAACACCATTGCAATAACATAATGAACAACAATCACCCACAACATAAAAAAACCCAACCAAGAAGCTTGAACCCAAAAATGAAACTAATTAAACTAAATGGATTGATTTTTTTAATGTAACACAATTATTTTTCACTAATAATAACTAAAGGAAATCAACTTGTTGAGTTTGAATTTTCAACACCTACACCTATAAATAGGTGTAATATTCCTTTTTTAAGTTGCACACCTTGGTGATCTTAGCCCAAAACATATACATTTCTACCCATGTATTGTGGGACATTTTTATTCATTTAATCTACCTTTGTGATAGGAGGAATTTATATTTAAAACAAGCTTCATAGATCCAAACAAATATTTGTGGGTTCTTGAATTGATGTAGGTTCAAGTCAAGTTATAACATTAAGTTCTAGGGTATTGGGACTGAAGGTTCCAAGTTTCCTTGGAACTACCATTGAAACTTAATTGAAGTACCAACCTAGTATTTTAAAAATTGGATTATAACTTGATTCATGGGTGTTGCCCTATTTTAAAAAGGTTAAGTTTTTAAGGTACATAAATATAATTTTATTGAAAAAATAATAAACTTGATCTTGCATTTTAAACAAGTTATGGCATTTTATTGGTTGTACATAATATTTATCTCAAAGTGCATGGACTAGTTGAACAAACTAATTACACACTTTGGGGGGG
>Ga0209611_10004900_pt1 | contig 22698 bp, 25 predicted proteins | sample S1TSphgellanicum_3_FD_187693 | JGI IMG/M metagenome (GOLD analysis project Ga0209611, IMG submission 187693) | Host-associated microbial communities from peat moss isolated from Minnesota, USA - S1T2_Fc - Sphagnum magellanicum MG (SPAdes) (version 2) | ecosystem: Host-associated > Plants > Peat... | reverse complement strand
CTCCTTCTGGATGTTGTAGTCCGCCAGCGTGCGGCCATCCTCCAGCTGCTTTCCTGCAAATATCAAGCGCTGCTGGTCTGGAGGAATTCCTTCTTTGTCCTGGATCTTGGTCTTCACATTATCAATGGTGTCTGAAGACTCCACCTCAAGGGTGATAGTCTTCCCGGTCACTGTCAGGCGATCAAGTTGACGTCAGAATGGATCACTCGGCAATTTACACACATTACCCTCCCATAACTAAAAACGAAAAGAAAAAAAAACAACGAAATCATTCTAAAAACACTTACGGCAACTACAGAACCTGACATAGGAAAATGAAAGAACTCCACAAGCACACTAGGTTCCACAACAACCCTAAACCAAAAAGAGCGATAAGACTACAGCTCTACAGCCACAAGTTCAACGGCAACAAACCACAAATAGAACCAGATACCTCATAAAACGAGGCAGAAGAAAACGGAAACGAAACCAAATCGAAGGAAAACAAAACCAACAAAAAACAAGGCCAGCACAGATGCAGAGGCAACAAAAATTCACCCGGCAAGCTCGACAGTCAAGAAGAAATGCATCACTGGACAGAAAAACACCCAGGACTAAGGCTCCAATTCATCAAGGGAAGGAAAACTCACGGGTCTTCACGAAAATCTGCATGGTTACGGAAGATTGCACACGAGCTCCAGACTATTCCTTCTTCGCTGCGTGCGATGGCCGCCTCGCCTCCACCGTCTCCTCTAACGCAAAGAGGGAAGCAATTGTGTCGCTTTCATGTATTTATACCTTTCGACTGTATGTACCCATGCATGTCCAAATGGTGGACCGGTAGATTTTCCTTTGACAGCTATGATTTGTCTATATTTTAGAAAACCCTAGTGCTAAGATGTATGCATGTCATAGGCATGTTAGGGTTAGGCGCTTTCTCTCTCCTTAGATATTTGGCGATTGATGATTTTTCAAGTAGGACTTTTTTTGATGGAAGTAAATGCAAGTGTTTAATACTAAGACAAGATAACTTTGATGAGGGTGAGGAACAAATCAATAGTTCACTTTGAACACTACGAGTAGTCTTTAGACACTAAGGATTGTACACATGTGTTATTTTGATTACACTGGGAGGGAACACTTTAATTGTCTTTTGGAAAAACAAATCCAATTTCGACATATGACAAAGATGATTTAAAATAGTAGCATTAATTAAGTTTTTTCAATTTCCTCATGCAATTTTTGTGTTCCTTGCATTACTCATGCTCATTACTTCCAATGAAGGACCTGAAAGTCTTGTAAGTTTGTTACAAGAAGGTGGGGTCCAGACAAAATCCTTGATCACAATATGTTCATATGATGTTGACATTCTTCTTATTGCACATGTATTCATTTTTGTTGCAATCATTCTTTAGTCACTCTCAGCTTTATGTCTGCTGAAGTTGATTACATGATCCTCGGTGAGAAACAAATTTGCAAAAGTTGAAAAGGTTTGTATCCATGGACTAATAGAAACAGTGGCATAAACTAAAGACATTCTCACAACTACTATTTGTGGTCTAGTGTGAACAATTAATACTAATTCACATTCTCAAGATATTGCAATTAAAATGTAACCTGAAATGCTATCCCTAATTTCATTAAGTCCACAATTTGTTTTTTGACCAGATAGCCTCTCTTGGTACATTGTCTTGTTGTTTTGCCCATTGTTAGTGATTGTATTCGGTTCCCAAATCCTTGGTATGTAGGAGCAGGAATTTGTTGCATGTCTAAAGACAACAAGCAATTCAATAAATGTGCCTGACTTTGTCTCAGTTCCTGCATAGGTCAGAGAATTATGTTGTTAGCATGGAAACACATTTTATTTCTTTAATCCTAGGAGGTGAAACACTTGGTTTTGTGCCTTGAACATTCCCAGGAACCTCATTCATGAATCAGGAAGATTGAAGTACTCACCACAAATAGCATGAGAAAAGTCTTTGTGCATGCCTATTGAGAGCCAGAATATGCACCTAACTTGCTGTACATGCTGAAGTTCTGCTGCACAAATTCACCACAAATCTTTGAGCATGGAATTTTTTCTCTAATAGTTGTTCAAGTCACTTTCTCTGCCTTTCTCCCTCCTGTAGCTTCTTCTGTAAGCTTTGATGCTTGTTAGGCTACCTGAGGCTTCTTCAACCTGAGATTTTGAGGCAAATTCTCTAAAGTTTGGTATCAAGGTTGAGCCGTGAACTTGTACCTCTTTCAGTCACCATTATGTGAAAGTGTTCTTGACTGAGCTGCCCTTGTGCATATTGATGGATTTGAAGGAGGTATGTGTTGTCCTGGATTTTCTTTGCTGCTGCACAGGTGTATCTGCATCATCTAGGATTGAACAGCAACCAAGTCCCCCCTCTTCTCTGATTGGTTAACAACAGCAGAGTGGTGACTTACATTCACTTGTATCCGACCACCCTCCAAGCGGATGTTGGTTCTTTGACAGGTTTTGGCAGAGCCTTCTTGCTGCTGCTCAATTGTGAGATGGCCACCTAGGCCAGGGTCTTCCCCTGGCCTGCCCTTGTTATTTAAAGTAAGAGCCTGTCCTTGGGGCTTATAGTCATTCCCAAATTTCTCCCTTCCGATTCCTCGTGGGGAGTTTCGAAGGTAACACCGCCTCTCTTTTTTGGGGCTTCCTCCTTCTTCAGATGCACCTGAGTATCCTCCCTCTCCCTTTTGCAGCTGAGAAGATGGAGTTCCTTTTGCAAAGACTGCCCCTCTGCCTGGAGTTCTTATTCCTCTCTTGCTGAATGGCTGGCCCACTCGATTAGGGGAGAGGTTTCTAGGGCTTGGCCTCAGCATTGAAACTTGGCCTTGATTGATCACTTTTGGTGAAGTGGTGGCACCATCATTCCTGGACACAGGAGATTGGCTATTGGAATCTGAACGATGCTCACAGGATCTTGCTGGGGGTGAATGGCTTCGTCCATGCCTTCCATACTTAATTGGCAGAGAATGCTCAATGTTGTGTTGGTGCAGTGGACTGGATGGTCTGCAGGAGGTTAGCATCCGAAAGACTTTCACAAGCTCGGCTCCAAGAGCAGTGCACTTACTCTCTGCCATTGCTGCTCCTTCAAGTGCTGATTGTACTCCCACAGTTATGTGCTCAACTTTGCCATCCAGTAAACTGTGGAAAAACCACAAACAGTTTTTTGTCATCAAAGAAGATTTGGATCATCACATGAAGATGGAATCAGTTGGAGATATAAGAGTTGGTTAAGGTCATACTCTTATCATACTTCAAGCATATTAACTCTAAACAGTTTCTTCATTTGCAAACGCCTAGTAGTGTGGGCCCTTGACATCTATTAAGGCTGGTTGACTCCTGATCTGGCAGAAACTGAAAATCTCACCGAAGATTAGTGAAAGAAGCAGATGCTACATGCTCCATATGATTCTCAAGACTGACAAGTCTGGAATTGAGTATCTCATCTGTGCCCAGTGGGTCATTGCAGTCTGCTGTTATCATGTCCATCCTCCTGCAGTAAAGACCAGAGATGACATTGAAAATTGCTGCCTATAAATTGAAGTCAGCCATATTTCCTAGTGTTGCATGTGAATCTTGTTGCTCCTTGGAGTGAAGAAGTCATCCAGCAGACAATCATCATGACTGGGAGACTGCAACGAAAGAGATCTTGATAGATATAGAGCAGTGAGCACCTTTGGAGAACTTCTATGCTCTGGCTCAAGCTTTCCACTGAACGCTGGCCCTTACCAATGGCCTGTTCCACATCAGATTTCTCCACATGCTCCAATGTTAATGAAAGCCCATCTGGATGCCCAACTGGAGTCTCCAGCTTATTCATCTGGGTCTCCAGCAATTCAACCACCTGCCAGCATCAGAGGTTTGGTCATGTCATTTTGATGCATGTGAGAATAATGATGGCTTAGCCTGTATGTGCTATTGGAGTCTCTGCTTCTCTCATTCATAGGCTTCATGCTTAATCTCAGCAAAGCATAAATTTTCTCATGTATTTATGTTGCCTGAATTTTGAGATTTCAAGTGTGGAGATATACCTCACAATGGTTGTGATCTACATTGTGAACTTGCTCATAAAGGTCCTTAACTTCAGGACCAATTTCCTTCAGGCTCAAGCTGGACACCTTGGACTCAGTAACCCTTGCAACTTGTTGCGTAAGATCAACTTCATGGCAGCAAATTCCTTGGAACTTTTTGTCCATCTGTTCCACTTTAAAGGAAAGCTCATTCACTATATGAGATGTGGCTTCATATTTGGGAAGCCAAATTGCAGCAGTCCTTTCAATGTCACTGCTGGTGGTCTGCACCTCCTCAACTGAATGGACTAGGCTGATTTGCATGCCTTCCAAATTCTTGATCTTCTCTTCAATGTCTGACTGTTGAGCTGCTGAGTCATTTATTCTTTTTTCTAACATGCACACCATCTGAAAGAAATTGTTTCATGTCAATGCATTTTTGAGTGTTATAGCATTATCTGCACATCATCTCACCCTTGCACCTCAATCTCAAGTCTAAAAGCATTTTTGTTTGACCGATCTGTTACTAATGGTATCAATTTCTCTGTTACAACATTGGATTACTTGCCTGGTTCAGTTGATGGATCTCTGATTTCCAGGTCTTGGTTTGTTGTTCTATCTCCTGCAGCTTCATCACTGTGTGCCATTTCTTCTCTTCATCATCATTCTGGTCATGAAATTCCTGAATTTGGTTCACTCTTTGCAATTGATTGCTCAGAGCTCCCTCTGCCTGCAGAAGCAGACAATGCATCTGACATCATGAGACATGGAGTAGAAACTGAATTTCATGGCAGGCTTTTGTCATCTGTTTTCAAGTGTATCTTTTTGGTGATGGTGGCTCTAGTATTGTTCCAACAGGAGAAACCCACAACGTTCACATCCCAGTTTATGGTTGGAGGTGGTGGTGCACTTGAAGAAGCTTACTTTCTGTTCTTGACAGTTGATCCTGGACGTGTAGAAATCCATGTCACTCTGAACTAGGTGTCTGAGGGATATGTGTTCAAGTTTACAAGACACCCTCTTCTTTTCTTCCTCAAGCTCCTCACATACTTCTTTGGCTTTGGCCACTTCCGCATTCATTGCACATTTCCAACCAGCTATGGCAAGCTCCACCTCCTGCCTGAATCGGTCCTGGGCTTCCTGGCTATGTTGTATTGCTGTCTCTCTCTCTTTCTCAAGTTGCTCCCTCTCCCTCTCAAGGCCCTCCTGCAGCATGGACACAGAGGGGTTGAAATGTCAAAATCATAATCTCACTGCAGATTTCCACAGAGAAGCATAAGAGAGAAGTCAAAAGGAACTATGTGCACCTGCAACTGCAAATTCCTGGTTCGAGCTTTTGCCATCTCTGGTTTGAGGGACCCCAGAACTTCGGTCAGCACTTCTCCAGCTTTCAGGGCTGATGTTGTAGCCTCTGATGCAGCATGTGCAGCTGTATCTTTTTCCTGCTGAATTATAGCTACTGTGTGCATGATTTTGGAGCTCTCTCTCTCCAAAAATTCTTGCAGCTTCTGATTCTTTTCACCAGCTTCCGAGACAGCAATCAATGCATACTCTCTTTGCTTTGCCAGCTCCTGACTCACTTTCCTGGCCTCTGAAGCTGCTGCTACTGCAAAATCTCGCTCAATTGCAAGGTTTTCCTGCATTCCAAGATGGTTTCTCATATCAGGTTGCTAACACGACATTCTGTTGGTAAGCATACTCAGCAATTGGCACACAACTGAGCATCATCATCATCACAACGGGAGATGGCAGAGTGTGAAACCTGGAATTGGACACTTTTGCGTCGAGCGTTTGCAATTTCACTAATGAAGGATCCCAAGATATCTTCAGCTTTTGCAGCGGACATTGTGGCCGATGCAGCTGCTGCAGCGGCCTCTTCTTTCTCTCGTTCCACCATCGACACAGCACGCGCCAGATCCTTTGCACCTTCCTGCGACACCACACATTCAAGCTTTAGGTGTTACTCTATCCAAGGTCGTCTATTCTACATTGATCTGTGAACAAGAGTTGAAGGTAATGCATTGAAGCTTTGGTTTCGCACCCGTGCTTCACCGAGCTCCGATCTCAATCCCTCCATTTCTCGCTTGAGTGCATCCGTCATTAGCAGGACTTTGTCTCTTTCAGTTTGCAAACGCTTTTGGACGTCACCTTTACTAAGCATGCTCATCATCATCTCGCTTCCATTGTTGGCACACACTTCCATTGCTTGACGTCTGATGGACGCACTCTCCCTTTCCAGCGTCTCCCGAAGCAGGCCTCGTTCACTCTCCACGATCTCTGCCATCTCGGTTCTCACATTCTCGAGCTCATCAAGAAGTACCTGCTCATTTGAAACTGACACCATTTTAAGGACATCTTTGCATTAGCCTGCTCTGATTCTGAGAGAATAGTAACTTTTCATTATGTTTTTTCAACTAGCTGTGCTCAAAATCATCGCGCACACAACTTTATTCGTCAAGCATTGATCAATTGCAAAAGCTACTATACTTCTACATGCAGGAGAAAGTGTAGATCCAGCGAGGAGCGAGCGAGCGAGCTTACTTGGCGAGACACAGAAGAAGAAGGTCCATCTTCTGAGGATGTTTCTTGCTGTCGCTTGTATTCACTCCATTGGCTTTCAAGCTCATCCAGTCGATCCCGGCAAGTGAACTTGATGTTGAAAACATCGTTGCGCACCTCCTCCAAGCCACCGAGGTACAGCTGCGACAGACTCTCCACCCTCTCCATGATGAGCAACCTCTCACGGACGCAACTTTCCATTTGTGAGGAGGTTCCTCTCTCTCTCTCCACCTCTGCAGTCTCCTCTTGCATCTTCTCCACAAGCTGCCGCAGATTCTCAATCTCCACCTGTGTGCAGAAGAAACAAAGGTCGAAATCTTTAGTGAGGCTTCCAAAACTCTTTCGCTTTCTCCGCAATTGCGAAGATAGAGATAGAAGCTGCAGAGGCAATGAAACTGGTTTCGCAATCATGCACAGCAATAGCACTCGGAATCCTTCTTGTTCAGAAGAAGCTCTTCTTCTTCCACTAGAGAGAACCACTACTCTCACCTTCATAACTTTCTCAACTTTCTTGAGACTCTGGATTTCAAGCTTCATGTTGGATCCTTCATCTGTCAGTTTTCCCATCGAGCGCTTGAAATCCTCCCGTACTGCTGCAATATCCTCTGACTCCAACTTCTTCACCTGCAGCAGTAAACATAAGTCTTATTTGCATTGCAGGAGCCGTTGGTCTGATTCTGTCTGTCTGTCTCTGTGTTGATTTCGGTCTTGAGTATGGATGGGACTGACCTGAATGCCTTCTTGTTTCATGGTCTGCAGCTGCCTGCGCAGAAACCCATTTTCTGATTTAAGAATGTCTTGTTCACGAATTGCATTTTCCTTTGCGATTTGGGCAATTTGATTGAGGTGCTCAACATTGAGGCTTTTCACTTCCTCTCTTCCCTTGGACAAAGCTTCCACTTCAGCCCACAAGAGTCTTATCTCACCACGCATCTCTGCCATCCCTATTTCCTTCTCTCTCAACTGCTTCTCTATCTTCTCATCAAATTGTGCTTCCACCTGCTCACAATTAGCCAGCCAGCAGAAGATCATCAACAATCTGATGATGACCAAAGAAAATTTTCTAGACCTGGCAGAAGAAGGAAGTGTGGCATAAGTTAAGCTTTTCTTTGGAAGAAGAGGATCGTACCTGCTTTTTCTCTTCTTTCCTCATCTTTTCTGCATCTGCTATTACCTCTGCAATCTTGAGTTTGAGTTCATTACGAATGCTGTGCTTTGCTTCCAAGATTTCATCATCTGTTTCTTCCTTGAGAGCTTCAAGCTCCTTTTCTATGCCCTCCATGTGCCCTCTCCATCCCTTGCTCTCCACCTCAATCCGAATCTTGAAACCCTCCACTGAGCCTTTGATTTCACCCACCAGTCTCTGTATATTGGCCATCTTTTCTTCATATGCCTCAAGTTGCACATGCTGCAAGCTCACACCAAACACAGACAAAAAGGAGACATTTGGTCTGTCAATCTATCATCTCAGAACCTTTTACAGAACCCTCATTATGAACAGGGTGTCCAGAGCTAGTAGCCGGTGTTGGAGGGTGTAGTAGCACTTGCCTCACTGATTCTGTTACTGAATCCTCGGAAGCTTAAATCATCAGCTGTTACGAGGTACTTCTGGCCAACTTTTGCATGGCTGAATTTAGTGGCAGAGTTGACATCATTAATCATGTTGTTTTGGCTTTGCAGATGGCTACCGGCCAAGGTGCAATGTCCAAGAATGGCACCCATTTGCTGCTCACTTGTGACCATCTCACATGATGTTGGACTTCTGCTCACATTCTGGGTGCCACAGATTTCAAACCTGTTGTTGTATTGATCTTCTGCAAGTGGACAGTGCACTGTATGAGTGCTGGCAATGGATGTGGGTAACAAGATCGCTGTGGATTTGGAAGAGAGGTGGTCTGAATCCAGCAGCTCCCTGTCAACAACTGGTAGCTTGCTGCTTGTATGTAGGCTCTCAGGGCTAGGCTTGTAATCTGAGGTAGAAGGGTCATACTTTGCGTGAGGCTCCAATGTGCTTGCAGAGGTTGTGAGTAAATTCAGATGAAGGGAATTGTGTGCGGGATTGCAGCAGCCCACAGCAGCATCTAAACTTGGCATGTACAAGCTGCAGCTGGAGGGAGGGCGATGAGAGTTTGGTGTCAGGTGCTCAAGCTTATGGAGGTAGTGGGACAGGGGCAAAGAGGAAAGAGATGATGATGCCAAGCCTGAAGTTGAAGAACTTGTTGAGTGTGTATATGAAGGAAGGGATGCAGTCAATTCAGGGATAGTAGCTTTGTGAGCCTGAAATTCCTCATGTGCATCTTTCATCACATCTGGTTCCTGTCCAAGGAAGGGAATTGCATTCAGAGGCAGTGGAGATGCATTTATCTTGCTTCCAAGAACTCCTCCATTTAGTGTGGGGCTGATCCCTGGATTGTAGATATCCTCAAATTCTACTCTCTCTTTGTCGCTGAACCTTACTGTCTGCCAAGATGTTCGCTCTGTCTTCACACCCTCCTGGCCTTTCCTGGTTGCAACTAAGTCAATTTTGTCAACCAGGCACTTTTGCAATCTGTCTGCCATTCCTTCAACTTCCACTTCTCGGATTCTTGTATCCTCAGCTTTCTCTTTCAACATCTGCATTTGGTGCCTGAACCTTTCACAGTCTTCTTTCACACCCTTCATACCTCTGGATCTGTATGTCCCCATAGCATTCCTGTTTCTTCCATCACTCATATCAATATCAATTCGTTCTCCTTTGGGAAATTTCATTTGCTCCCCAGATACTGCCCCTTGTATCCTCTGAGGTGCAGATACTGGGCGTGTGTTGAGCATTTTTCCTGACAAATCTGAGCAATGGTGCTCCCTGGAATTTGACACCATGAAGCTTGTCCCAACATTAAGTCCGTTGGTGTGGTTTTCTGAGCCCTGCCACTCTCTTCCAGATTCTGCCAGTGACAATTTTCTGCAGCAAGCTTCATCATGCTGCTGGTGTCCTGATGTACCATTGCTTTGAAAACACCTTGTGGTCATGCCAATTTCTGTTAACTGTGCTGCCATTCCAATGCAATTGACCTCTGTATCTTCCTCCCTGTTCACAACCCCACCTTCCCATGAATTTGCAGCTGCAATCTTTCGCTTACAAGGCACAGAGGTGGTCATTGGAGCTCTCATGCGGAGCTCATTTCCACCATATCTGAAGACTCCAGAAGGAACCATTGCGCTGCTACTTTGAATCACACATTTGTTTGCAGCTTGATTGCATCCACCACCTTGGAAACCATGGATGCTGCATTTCCTGCCAGAGCTTTCTGATGGATGCAAGATGGTGACAGACCTCTCCTGTGATAACTCCACTAATGTGCTTTTCATCTTTGGCACATGTGTGGAGCATTTGCCTTGGATTTTTGCAGAGGTGGAGGACAGAGGTCCTGATGATTTTGAGCACGGCATGTCTTGTCCCCCATTTGCTTGCTGGGGAGTTATGTTGCCTGCAAATATAACACAACAAAAAGATGCTCAAGAAGCTTGTGGCACAACAATGTTTTATCTTTGTCTGCAAAGCTGTGGATAACAACACATCAGGTTTCTTATTTTCCTTTGGGAGAAGGAGAGGGGGAGGGGAAAAAATTTAGCCCTTGAAAAGGACTTGCTGATGCAAAAGGAAATTACAATGGTTGCAGACCTGCAGTAGTAACAGAAGTTGGTTGCAACCTCAAACAGTCCGTGTTGGCATGGTGATGGTGATGATGATGGTCCATGGCTGAAGAATCAGATGCTTTTTTGGGTCGTTGTGTTGTTGGGGTTGTCTTTCGGGATGAAGGGGCTGACTTACTTGCAAATCGATAAGGTTCACTCATATTGGGTGAACTATTCTCCCACTTTTGCACTTTTTCAGGTGCTCTCTGGGTAATTATTGTTTTCTTCTCAACTCTCAACACAGAATCTGAGGTAGGCATTGAAGAGGAACTCAGCAGCAGGTTTACTGTCATCTGAGAGGGTTGCTCATTTGATTTCTCTGTCTCTAAGAGGCGATTGGTATTTTCGTCTGTTGTATGGGTAGGACTGACTGGGGGCACGCTGTCTTCAAGCTCCAAAATCCTTTGTGCAGCTTCAGGTAACTGGGATTGGAGCTCCAGAAAAGGCTTCTCACTTTTCCTGTCAATGTAAAGGGGATGTAGAGGAATGGTGCTTGATACCAGTGTTGCAAAAACTCTTAGATGCTGCAACTCATCTGCAAGAAGGTTTGCTTTTCTGGAGATGGAAGCTTTTCTCAGGCAGAGCCGAGCATTTCTGCAATAGAAGTTCAGTGGCAGAATTGCCCCATCCATGCCTGATCAATATTCTGGATTCTCATTACAGAGCAGCTCTTGAGAAACAGAAAAAACTTATGGTTTCAAGCAGATGCTCACAGACACAGGGCAGTGATCCATGGCAGTAGGATGTGCAAGAATTGACAGCAAAGACACAAATTGATCACAGACTTTGAGAGCAGGAGGCATCCTTCAACCTGCAGCACTTTGAGAAAATGCCATAGAGACGAGCAACTAACAACAAACACACTGAGACAAGGCTCAATGACCACCACCACCACACACATAAATGTACTAGTGACAAAACCTGAAAAACCAATGCGATAGGGAAAAGCTGTTGCAGAGCACCGAGTATCACACTCTCCCAAATTTAACACCGCCAATCACAACACCAACAACAACTGTAATGCAATAAATAATACTGTACAATGGAGAAGAGAAAATAAGAACCAAAACATGACCAGGAAAGAGGAATCCCCAAGTTTGGAAATTAAGGAAAAATGGTGGAGCAGGTTTCAAGGTTTGTTGAGGGCAACCACAACACTGACTGCACTGATGGAACAGAGAAGAACATCAAGAGTGTTATACAAAAAGGTTCTAGGCAGGTCAATGAAGCCTAAAGAAAGTTGGAAAGACTTGAAAATGCAACAGCAGAGGAGAAACACAGAGAGAGAGAGAGGCACACACACACGCACAAACACACAAACACACAAAGAGAGACACACACAGAGTACGGACGAGTCCGGGGAGAGAGACAAGGAGTTAACCGTTAACCGTGCCACGTCATCCCACAGTTAGTTAGTTACCTTCTGCGAGTCCGACATGGCGGTTTGACCTTTCGGCTGCAACCAGCTTTTTAATGTGAACGCGAGAAACTCTATCCAGTAGTTGACCATAAACTTGCCACGTCACCCATAGAGTTAGGTATTTAGTTAGTTTAGTTACCTTTCCAGGAGTCCGACGTGGCGCTTTACGTTTTGGCTTGTAACCAGAGCTCAATGTAAACGGGGTTTTCTTTCTCCCCCCCGGTCTGCTTTCGAACCCGGCGAAGTACTGGGTTGGAAGAAACCCTAATATCCCGCCTCCTCCGTAGACTGCAGACGACTAAGGCAGAGAGCTCCCACTAGTTTCTTCGCGGACGCATACTTCCTCTTCTCTTTGACACTAGCTTTGCTGAACAACTGACGGCTATGGCGGACGGAAATCCTCGTATTGACTACTCTTTACAACCTCTTTGGCGTTCGCTGTTTTTTTCTCTCTTTTTTCGCTTTTGTTTTTTGTTTTGTTTCTGTTTTTTTGGGGGAGTTTGCTTCGGGTGTGTCATCTCGTGTTTGCGACTGTCTTTCTGAAGTTCCTTTTGTTTCTTGTGTCGTGGAACTGGGAACGGCAGCTCCGATGCGGTCGTTTGCGCAGGCGGCTTCAACGGAAGAGATCGTGGTGCCTTCGCGAGTGGTTCAGATTGATGGCCTGGTATGTGTTCTATTTTACATTCTTGCTCTGGGATTAGGGTTTCCGAGGGTTGAGGTGTTTCGTTCAAATGATGATGTAGGGGAGAAACTTTTGTCTCTTTTCAAAAAGAAGAGTTTTGTTTGGTGGCAAGTCTATGATGGGAGTAGCAATGGTCTGTATTTATTTGGAGAGTGTCTATTCAGGTGGCGTTGAAGATTATCAAGCATTGCAAGGAGTGTATGCCTGCGCTCGTCACTGGACAGCTCTTGGGACTGGATATCGGTAGCATTCTGGAAGTCACAAACTGCTTTCCCTTCCCGGTATGGTCATCCACCAAACTACCAGAGTCCCATCTGCACTTGCATCATTACTTCTTTAGTGGCATCACCAGAGCTTGCAAAAGATCATTTGGTTAGGGCACTGCTGTTTCTCTGTCACCAGCTTCTCTGTCAGTCATCAGTACTGAGGTCCATATCAGGTCAGTTCCGTCAGAGTCAGCTCTGCTGATGAATATGGATTTCATGAAATGACCAGTGAAAAGCAGGTTTTTCTTGCCCAAGTGATTTCAGGGTTATCAGGAGAACGAGGGCTTTGCTTTTACTTCTCTTTGACCATGGTACCAATGTCTATGTTTCTGTAGTTTCCTCCACTGCCAGCTTTCTTTCCAAGCTGGAAATTTTCACTGAGATATCTGTCATTGTGAGGTTGAGTTGCACAGATTTCAAAACAAGTGTCTTGGCTGGGTTTGTAGATGTTCTGCATGAAGAATTTCTTGGGTTTTGGGTCAGTTTGAAGCAATTGTCTCAACTTGAAAGTGAAGACAGCCACATATGGGAAAGGAGACCCATTTAAGTTTGATGATTTTGGTAGAAAGGAGACCCATGAGCTTTTTGGTCTCAGTTAGATGATCCCTCACAGAGACCTGGTTGCTTCTAGCAGAGTCGAGGAGGTGAAGAAGAAGATGAGGTTGAGGCTGATGGGGCCAACTATCAATTAGAGATGATGCGCTGTCTTCGTGAAGTGAATGTTGACAACAACACTGTTGGCTGGTATGATTTTCACTATTCAATGTCCATATTCATCCTCTTCCCAAGAATAGCTCATCTATTTGAGTCACAGGTTGTATTTGACAGCTCTGTTGGCACAGATTGTACAAACAAGAATCTGCAATTATAAGAATACTCTGTTTTCACAAACAAATGTTGTGAGCTGTAGGTTTTTACAGTCAGGCCACTAAATGGATATTTCTTGGGACACAGAATATGGTGTGGTGCTTGATATTGCATCCTCCTCATTTTTCCTAGTTTTTTTGCCGGATGGATGTCTGCACAGGTATCAATCAACCTATATGGGCTCCTTCCAGACGGTGGAGCTTATTGAGACTTTCTTGAATTATCAGGTGAGGTCTGATGTTCTGGAGCTAACAACTCTTCTGAATTCTCAGGTTTCTGTATCAGTTTTTGTGGACCTTCTTGTGACTTCTGCAGGGTGGAGAGTCAGTCTGGTACAAGCACTGGAAATTAGTGCCACAGAGGGTTCAGATCATTGCTTGAAAAAGTGGATCAATTCTTGGGCTATGGCAGTAATCATTTGAGCAAGTGATCAAGTAAATATTCAAGGGGACTGCTGTTTGGAGAACAGGAAAACATCAAGAGGTGTGTGTGCATCATCTATGATCCACTGAGGTCGGGACAAGGAGTGCTGGCACTCAAGGCTTTGAAACTGAGTGATGCTTTCATGGAACTCTACCGCACTCAAGTCTTTACAGGAGAGAAGTAAGTTTACTCAACATTGCTAATTCATGTTTATTGGACAAACTTACTAGAGTTATGTAGCCATGCAATAGAAGTTTTGTCTCTGGTTTGTCTTTCAAGTAGTTACTATCGGAGGCAATTAATGAAATATTGCATTTCTGTACAGATTGGGCTGTTTCAGAGTTACTGCCACTTAGAAGTTCAAGAGAACCTTGCATATGTTGTAGCATAATTTTGAAACTTGCTGTTGATGTAAGGCCTATCACAAACTGTTATCACAGCTCAGTCATCTGCACTGTGGCAGTTTTTGATAATTTTTATTTTTGTGCTTGCAGATTGCGGGAGAAAAACATGACATGGAAAGACATTTTTGAGGAGATCCCAGTAAGAACTCACATTATTTCCAAGTCTCCAGTCTGTGTAACCATGAAAGTTCAAAGTACAGGGAGGATGGACCCAGTAACAGGATGTTTGCTGTATTTAACAGGATACAGCAAACATCCTGTCAGAATATGCTGAGATCTCATCATCTCATCCTGTTCATCTCAGCATATTCTGCAATTGTAGCTTATTGATTTCCATTTTAGGGGATCTTATCAGCATGCGTCTCTCTTTGCGCTATCTTTACTGGTTTGCTGTATGAGTGATTAGGTGAAAATTTCCAATTCTGCACTTGTGAGTGCCTTGATGACAGAGCTTGAGTCGGATGCACCTGCTACTCAGGTATTTTTTGAACTAGGCTGTGCTGTGATGACATGTTCTTTACAGTAGTTTTGCTGCAAATTGTGCAGAGTGAAGGTTTTCTGCAGTAGAAGTTTTACTTTTCCATTGAAGCCAGCTGACAATATGACTTTGGCTTGTTGGACAGTGTGACTTTGATAGACTAGTATTGTCAACCAACCCATTCATGGAGAAAAACTTGGAGTTCTTGATTGAGTGCATGGATGATCTTTCAATGGAGCAGCAGAAGGTATGGAAATGTATCTCCACTGAAAGAGAAGCCTTCCTCTCACCTACTTCCTACAGTTAGTAGCTATCATTTGTCATTCATGAACCATTGTCACATGGTCTGCTTCTAGTTAATTCTCTTCTTTAACTTTCTCAGTTTCTCTGGCTTCATTGGGTCTCTGTAAGGTTATACTTTGCTACATTTCTGTAAGATCCAGGACTAGTAAGTTGGCCAAGAAAAGGGACCTTACTAGATTCAGGCTATTGACCTTATCATTGTAAATTTCGTCAGTTGCTCTTTGTATGGCCATGAAAACCTTGGTGGGTGATTTACTGAGATTGTCCAGTTGTCTAGCTGCCAAGACCTTATACAACACTGAATTTTTGTAGTATTAATTAGTTTTGAATTGCAAGGAGCTTCCTTCTCATAGGGTATTAATCTGTTGGAACTGTGATTCTGGTTATCTTAGACATAGGATTGACAAGGTCATTAATTTCTTGTTGTATTTCACATGTGGTCTCTTGTACTCAGTTTCAATACTTCTATCGCAATTTGTCAAGGCAGCAAGTACAACAACAAGCTTGGCTTCAAAAGAGAAGGTGTTAGTAGCACTCAAACTTGGTCAAACATTAACCTACTTATTTGAATCCACATGATTACGATCACCCTTGTTTGATTCATTTCACTGGAATTTGACATAACCTTTGCTTAGTGTTCTGACATATTTTTGTGGATGTTTTGCTGCATCTCATTCATATATTCTTGCAACCGAATATGAATGGCCTTGTTGCTTCTTAGAAATCATTCATTGTTGGTCCAAGTAGTTTCCTTGTTGGACTTACCAAGTTATGTTCTTCATCAGTTGGTGGGATATGTCTGTTGAATTTTGGAGTGTGTTGGCACCCAACTATGGTGATTGTTGTCTTTGTGGGAAGTGTTGAAATTCTGTTTTCTTGGAAATATGGGTCACTGTTGAACTGTGTATGAAGTACATTGGTTGTTATTACATGCAACTGACTTGAGAGTGCCTGGTTTTCTTTTCTTATTGCAGAGCAGAGAATGCAGCACGAAGGTTATCAGGTGAAGAGCCATTGCCAGAAGAAGATCCAAACAATCCTATTTTCAAACCACTTCTTGAGCCTTCACGGCTGGATAGCTACCTGATCACCAACCAGATTGCAAACTACTGTGGTCAAGTGAATGGGTATGCTGGTCCTCCTCCATGAAGCTATGGCTATTTCTTCATTGTTCGCACTGGGTACTGGAAGAAAGAGATTAGTATCATTGTGTTTAGAGGAAGGGTTTCCATATGCAGTCTTGAGTCAACCTGTGTGTTTCATAGTTGTCCATTGTAGGGAATGCAAGTAAATTTCGACACAGATTCCTGATGTTCTCCACTGTTGGTCTTGGCTGTAACAGGTTTGCTGGACAGAGTTTGAGCAAGATGTACTTGATGGATGCATTCCATGCAGACTAAATCCAAGTAGGTTTTTTCATGCATCCTCAATGAATTTTGGGGACCTCACTGTTTGATGTGATGTTGAATATCCCCAGGAATTTAATTATGATTTTTTGCTATTACACAAGTCTAGGATATGATGGAGCAGGAGCATGGAGGTTCTACTCAGGGGCCAAGACAGCATGCTATAAAGCTGGTCTGGATTATGTTATGACTCTTCTTGGTGGAAGATTCTGTTCATCCTTTTGATTCTGCTTAGGTATTTAATGCCTGAGTATCACTCCACATCCATAACAAAGGTTCTTATTATTTGAGGGATATATGCTTGCACTGCATTTATGATCTGTGAAAGAGGACTAGAGGGTTGCTCAATAGGGAAAAATTCCTTTTTGGAATTTCAGCATTGGGAGTTTTCTGAATGATTCTACATACAGTTTTGTAAGTGGGGAGCTTCTTGTAAGCCCACTTGGTCTTTGTTCTTTGCTGCTGTCTTTTTCTATGTGTTATGTCTATTCTGTTGTGTCTCTGTTTTTTTGTTATCTCCTTGTGTTGTTTGTTGCTAGCCAGTAGCATGGCTGAGTCTTCCCATTGCTTTCAGATTTGCAGCAGAAACTTGGTGTGCAGGTTAGTGTTTTCACTGGCCTTTACCCACTGTAGAGAGCTGATGAAGTCAGTGAGGAGGTTGTAATAGAGAAGTCACTATCATACATGCCACTGTTGATGGTCCCTGAACAGGTGTGAGACTGGCACTATTGTGCATACCACTTTCATGTTTTATTTTGTGTTTTGTTTCTTGGTCCTTCATTCTTGCTTTTGTTTTTCTTTCTTTGGAACTCTCTGTGGCTGGTTGAAGAAGTTTTAACTGTAATCTTTGATTCTTAATGAGAGATATTCTGCAGATGGTTATCCTAGGGAATGGGCAGGTCCTGGCAGATTCTGTTAGGTGCTCCTGCACTTGGCAGACTCTTCAGGACTCATCCATTGATACCTTACCTTGCAGATTCTGCCAGGCCTCCATGAGTTTCGGTATTTTGAGTTTGGGTGTGCCTGTTTGTACTACTAGTCTGCTTGCTGTCATGTAGTCAAGTTTGGCTAAGTCTTCTTGTGTATGATCTGACTAGGCTAGGGCAGACTGGCCCATCACCAATCACCTGCCTATGACTGAACACTTATTTATATCTTCATCATGTGTGCTTCATTTTGAGTGATTTAAAATGTCATGGGAGTGCTACCTCAAGCTCTATAAATCATCATTGAAGAGCAAAGGAAAAGGAGTAGTGAAAACATAGCAAGAAGAAAACTAAGCTTTCGAACTCACAAAATGCATTTTTTTTCCCCTTCTCTTCTGACTTCTAAATTTTAAACAATTTAAAGTGCAATAGGAGTGTCACCTTTAGTTTTACAAATCATCTTTGGACTCTGATAGCAATAGTGTAACATACAATGAATTTTTTGGGTGTTCTGGGAGGTGGCCTTTGCAGTATTTGGTGGTTTGTTTTATCAAGTTCTTGGCCCCCTTTACTTTGGGGGGCTGTAATTTTCTCATTTCTAATCCATTTTTTCAATTTTGAGTGCGCCAGATGTGCCAAGAGGAGGGTTCCAAGTTTTGTTTGGACACTAGAAGCAATGGAGCCCTCCCCTTGGATCTGGCCTGCCCTGAGTGCTTAAATGTTCGGTCACCAGCTGGTCTACCCTACACCACCTTCCTTACAAAATTGGAGGAGCCAAAAAAATAACCCCTGGTCTCCAATTAGTTAGGCAATTTCAATAACAAAAGAAAACTTGATTAAAAAAAGAAGCAACCTGAAAAGGTAGAGTAAGGTTGAGAGTTAGTAAGGTAAGTTGAATGCAAAATGAATTCAATTGAAAAAAGCAACATATATCTTACAATCAGGTCTGTAATTGATTAGGTAATTTGAATACACAATAGATTTGATAAAAGCAATGAAATCCATAAAAGTATGTCTCATCCAGGTCTTGAGTTTTCAATTGCAAATGGTTTCCAGCTGCAGCCAAAACTTTTGAGACTTTGTACAATTTGTACTCAATTTGAACTTCAAAGGTTAAGGATATCCTTAGCATTTTTAGGGGCCTAAATTGAGTTTCACATTATTTGACTGCCAGAATTTGTACTGTCTCATATATACCCTTCTTTTTTTAGATTACAAAATTTTGATTGTTTTTGTGAAACGTTTTCACCACATTTGGACTTTGAATTTAGTTTGCTGACATTTTAAAAGACTAGTTTTCTTACTATTTCAACAAGTTCAAACCTGTCACTATTTATTAATAAGTCCCTCTTGGGATGTTAGCTAATGATGCAACAACAGAAAATTGAACAAAAATATCATTTAAATGTATGCCACTTTTTTAAATTAAAATAAATAAATTTTAATTTTAAAAACGAATTATATATATATAAGAGACTTATTATACAACATGAGGTTGAAAGTTTAAATTGGGGTGTGATATTCATATTAGAGAGTGTGATAGATTAGAGTGCCATTGTATATATGCTATTGGAGTACACAACATAAGTAGAAAAGATATGTTGTTCACATTTTACTATATGATATCATATACATAATATATAACATTGTGTTTCACATATAATGTGTATAATATAATGTATCTTATATATTAAAGCTACAGTGTCTGTCTATTCGGGCAGTGCCTGGAAAATTATTCCAGTCACTGCCCGTTCCTTGTCGTGTGCTTTGTAGAAGAAAGGGGGGGGGCGATAAATTGAAGAATTTCTTGATTTGGGAATTTCGATCTGTGTGACAATTATTACTCAACTGACAACTTCGAGGACCTAAACCGAGGTGGCCAGAATCTTCGATAAAGGACTTGAATCGAGATTTTCAGTACCCGGTCCAAACTTCAAAACGGACATGAAACGAGGTTCTCAGAAAATAAACCCGTCGTTGTGGACCTGAAACGAGGTCCTCAAATAAAAAACCTGTCGTTAAGGTCCTGAAACGAGGATGCACTCTTTTACTCACCAACACTGATTTTTTTTTTTAAAAAAATTAATTTTAAAAATTAAATATTTCAAACCCTAAGAACCGCCTACTTCCTGTTCTTTGAAAAAACAAGCCAGGGCAACCGCTGCGGGGGGCCGAGCGAAGTGCCACGAGTGGCTGGAGTGGCTACACCATGGGTTGCCTTCACTCGTAATCATAATGTATTCAATGGGTGCAAACATGATAAAATATACACAAAAAGTAGTGTAAGTAACAAAATATTAGAATCTCTAAATATAAGGACTAACAAATAGATGATTATATGGGGATAACAATATTATTTATAGGTATATGTTTTTAAAAAATTATTTGCATAGATTTAAAAAGTTAAATTGTTATAATCATGTTTTTTTTAATTATTTGTAAATATTTGAATTGGACTTAAAATTTGTGGAAGTTTCAAAAATAAAGTTCAAATATTTGAAAATAGGCGAAATGTGTTTACAAGCATTTGATGTTTTTTTTAAACACCTCAATATTGATATGGTGAACATTATAATATATATTTTGGTTATTGGAATTTGTTTTCATAGTTAAAATCATCTTCAACCTTTAAAAATGATATTTTTTTGGGAATATTTTTCAAATATTTTTTCAAGTACAAATGATATGACACAAATTGCTTTGAGAAGCTATAGGGAGATTAGAAATGTTCATGAAAAACACTAAAATTTTCATTTGTTTTAAAATGCTAGAGAAAAATTATAAATTTAAAAGATTTTTTTTTTCATATTTTCAAATAGAAAACAAGATAACAAATATGTATAATATATTTTGCTTGCACCCCAACATATGTTATATACATTAAATATAAATGATACTATTTGCATTTGTATCAATGATATTTATGATACATTGATTTCTACAAAATTTCATAATCTTTTAGATCTTTGTAGAAAAGATTGGCAAATGAATGTGTTTTAGAATATTTATTAAGAATTATTGCATAAAGGCTTTTAGCACTTAATGTATTTACCCAATGAGCCTAACATTGAACATCACCTTCCAAAGAAAATTGGCCATGTATATGGCAATTATTACAAGTAATGAAATTGAAATGCCACCATCAACATGAATGTTTCCCATAACAACATACATGCTCAACATGAGAGGTAGTTCTATGTTTTGGTGCCACTATACAAGTTCATGTTTAAAAAACATATTAAATGAATTAACCTTATATAACTTTTCATTTTGTTTTGACTTGAATACAAAAATAAGTTGATTTGTTATCCAAGATATTTTGTGACTATAAACTTATGTGTCTTATATAATTTTTTTTCAACAATATGCAAATATCTATTCATTTATTTTTCTCAATTTTGTTTCAATTATGTTTAATGATTTTTGTATGTTTCCAAATATATACAATTAGGAGTTCAATGAATTGATTAATGTTCCTTGCCTCACAATATTTATATTTTGACCCCCCATACATGCAATGCTTTCTAATACCAAAACATGAATGAATAGCATTTAATAACATGCAAACATGACCAAATTTGCATTGGAAGTGGGTATTAAGCAAACATTTAGGTGCTTACTAAGAATCAAGTAAAGTATGTGAACTTGTTAGATCAAGAACACATGCATGCCTTGGTTGCTAAATATTAGTATATGGATGATGAACGGATGGATGGAAATATATATGTGTTCTGTTTGGATGGATGGACTGGATGGATGGACTGGATGGATGACAGGATGGACGACCGGACGGATTCAGGGGAAGCTTCATTTCTCATCCCGACATCCTTTACAATATATGACTGCATTAGTAGATGCGCATGGTGACAAAGAAATTGTTTGACATGTATAGACCTAGACATGTGAACTCATCAACATATCATATGAAACACGAACATTTAGAAAGTGATGCCACCAATGTACATAATGAAGACACCCCCATCCATCCATCCTTACCATGGTTTACTTACTTGACATTGGAAGTATGAACTCATGAAGCATGGCAAGTAGAAGAAACCCCTAAGAGACATGCAAAGTGGGACTTATGCCAACATGTTTGCAAAGTATATAATAATATTGTTGAAAAAATAAATTACCTATTTTTCATTTTGTATTTCTCATAAATGAAGGTTTTCCTTGTACATAATTCAAAAAAAAATTGCTTGAAACATGATAAATGTATCCAACAAACAAGAGTGTTCCCATGTTCCAATGGAAAGATTTCTTTTCTACGAAATGAAAAAGAAGCCGTAAATTCAAAAAAGAGTTGCAGGCCTTCAAAGTGAACCCCAAGAGTGAAGGTAAATGTGGTTTTTACTACCTACCTACTGACAGCTCACAAGTGGTTTGGCTTGTTTGTTAGTAAGTGGGTAGGTAGTAAAAAAAAAAAGGTGACTGAGTTAACCACCATGGTTGGTTAGCTAGGGAACTGGAACCCAACAGAAAACTGTTTCGTGACCACTTACCATCCATCCTTCACTGGTGGGTGCTGCTGGTTCGTTCACTCTCTGGCCACACTGTCGCACACAGGGAGCCCGTTCTTCATCGACGAAGGCATTCATTCTATTGTGGACGACAATCATCATCTAATTTTAACCGGGGAGCCCGTTCATCGTCAACGAAGGCCTTCATTCTCCTACGTATGGATGATAATCATCCGGGAGAGTGCTCGTCGCTCGAGGCCACTGCATCTGGCCGTTGAGGACGATGACTCTAGTGCTGCTGCTGCGGCGCAAGCGAAGCTCTGTTTTCCTCTGAGAGCTTGTGGCAAGGATGCGAACTTCCGGGCTCGTTCGACCTCCGCGGGTGTTGATCACTGTCTACGGATCTCGTCTGCAAACGCTCCATCGCCTTCTGCTGAGTCTTTTGAGCTCGCATTTTGGTCCTGATGCAGTTGGAGGTGAGAATCGGGGGTTGGTCAGAGATGGTGACAGTGCGGATTACGTTTCCTTTCTAGAGGACAGCTTTGCTGTTCTGGCGGAGAATGCGCCTCCGATTGGTGCAGTTTCGCTGCGTCAGCGCTGGAGCCAGCAACAGGCATGTCTGCTTCTTCTTCCCTCTTCTTGCAAATTCTGTTTTTGAAGTCCTTTGTTATTCTTGTAGTGCTTTTGGATGAATCGGAGAACAAGCAGAACGTCTTTTGAGTCTTGGAGAAGCCTAGGAGATTTGAATTCGTTCTTGCAGCATGCGTTTGGATCGTTGAATCAATTGCTGCATTTGTCATATTCTTGTTGTTTCC
>Ga0209611_10004896_pt1 | contig 22716 bp, 14 predicted proteins | sample S1TSphgellanicum_3_FD_187693 | JGI IMG/M metagenome (GOLD analysis project Ga0209611, IMG submission 187693) | Host-associated microbial communities from peat moss isolated from Minnesota, USA - S1T2_Fc - Sphagnum magellanicum MG (SPAdes) (version 2) | ecosystem: Host-associated > Plants > Peat... | reverse complement strand
ACACTGCGCACTGGCACGCCCCTGTTTCGATATACGACCACATGGTCGCAATCGCCGCGCGCGCGCGCCTTGTCGTTGTCCATGCCCATCACTGCCGATCTCGAGGTTCGCGGGACGGTCGTCGACAATTACTTCGATAATTTACTCCCCGAGAACCCGGCGATCCGCCGGCGAATCCGCGAGCGCTTCGGTACTCGGTCAACCCAAGCTTTCGATCTATTGGAATCCATCGGTCGCGATTGCGTTGGTGCCGTGCAGTTACTGCCCACCCACCAGGAGCCCATCGGTTGGAACCGAGTCGAGGCCACGCGGCTCACTGATGCTGAGATGGAGCAATTACTGCAGGCGGTTCCGTCCTCGCCGCCACGCGGGCCTAATGATGGCAATCATGGCCATGAGCATGATGATGATTTCCGAATCTCGATCGCCGGAGCACAGGAAAAAACTGCGCTTCTCTCGATGGGAGGAGCATGGTACCGGCCTCACGGTGCAACGCCGACGACACATATACTGAAATTGCCTTTAGGCATTGTCGGCAACTTCCGTGGCGATTTTTCAGATTCCGTGGAAAACGAGTGGCTGTGCGTGCAGTTGATGCGCGAGTTCGGACTGCCCATCGCCGATGCCGACATACTCACTTACGGCAAACAAACCGTGTTGTCGGTCAAGCGCTTCGACCGACGCTGGATCGGTGCTACGCCCACGGACGCTTTGCGCCCGCAATTCGCTCCTAAGGCGGACCAATGGATCGCGCGATTGCCACAGGAAGACTTCTGCCAAGCGACAGGCCGACCTCCTACCGAGAAATACGAGGCCGACGGCGGCCCGACGAGCGAAGAAATTCTCGAGATTCTCGAGAGCAGCGAATCCCGAGATACCGACCGAGCACACTTCGTGCTCGCTCAGTTGGCCTTTTGGTTGCTGGCAGCAACCGACGGACATGCGAAGAATTTCTCCATTTTCCATCACGCCGGGGGCCGGTTCGGCATGACACCGCTGTATGACGTGCTGTCGGCATGGCCAGTCATCGGAACCGGTGCCAATCAATTACCTGTACAAGATGCCAAGCTTGCGATGGCGATGGGCGGGAAAAGCCGGCACTACCGTCTGCGGGAGATTCATCCTCGGCACTGGTATGAACTAGCTCTGCGACTAGGATTACCGGGTCTGTGGGATCGCATGAGAAATTTGGTTGAATCAGCGAACGCGAATGTCGCGTTGGTGAAAGGGCGATTGCCGTCGAGCTTTCCGGAACGAGTCATTGACGCTATTGCAGCGGGGGTCAAACAACAGGCGGCGGCCTTTATCGCGACCTTGCCGCCGGCTTCGGCGCCGTAATTCAAGTGGCGCACGTGCGGCAAGCGACGTTTAAAATGGCGTCCCCACGGGGATTCGAACCCCGGTCGCATCCGTGAAAGGGATGTGTCCTAGGCCTCTAGACGATGGGGACGCTGGCCTTACAATCACTCAACCAACATATCTTATAGTCTGGTGGAGCCAGGCGGGATCGAACCGCCGACCTCTTGCATGCCATGCAAGCGCTCTCCCAGCTGAGCTATGGCCCCACGGGAGGCGCGGCACCATACCTGACCGGGGTACCGCTGGTCAAGATGAACGGACGACGCTATGTGGGCACACCGGATTGAGCGTAGGACCGCGGTAGGCCCGCTATTCACGCCTTTTCGGCGAGTTTCTCCTCGATCAGCGTCACGATCTCCCCGACGGCGCGCAGCTCCTCGACTTCGGCGGCGTGGAAGCTTATCCCGAACTCGGTCTCAATGGCCACGACGATGTTGACGTGGTTGAAAGAGTCCCAGCCCTCCACGTCCTCCGCCGTGGTGCGCATCGTGACCACCAGATTCGGCTGATCCAAGATGCCGGCGATGCAATCCCGGACCTTCGACAATATTTCGCTGTTGTTCAATTCACCTGCTCCCCATGAATGTGACGACCGCCGACTCCGCCATCCACGCTGCGCAGCGCGGGCGGTTGGCGCGCAAACAGTTCGTCGCTGAGGATTTCCTCCAGAGTCGAGCGGACGCCGCTCTGGCTGAAAATGTGATCGGCGCCATCCAATATATGGATGCGGCAGCGTGCGCCGACCCGCTCCACGGATGTGCCGCCCAAATGCTTCAAAAGTCCGTGGCCGGGGTCGCCGCGCGCAAACAGAAAAATCATCTCGATGCCGCGCGCTGCAATGGCCTCCATCTGGTAGCCGAGATCGCCCCGCAGGGGTAGGCGCACAGCCCGTGCGGTGTTGCGAAACAACGATAGAGCGACCACCTTCATGTATTGCGCATAGAGCATGGCCAGCCGCCCTACGTCGAGCCGGCCGGTAAACAGTTTCTTCCAAAACTTCGAGCCGATGACCTGCTCGAAATAAGTACGCGGATTGTGTACGAAACCGAGCCACGTCAGGTCCTGCAGGGTCATGCCCTCACGCCAGTGGAAATTGAGCGGATTCACCATCAACGCGCGGCGCACCGGCAGCCCGGCCGCCGCCGCAGACAGCGAATGGTAAGCGCCCGAACACAAACCACCGAGGGTGATATTGGTAATCCCATAGCGCTCGCGCATGAAGTCAATCGCAACTCCGATATCATCGAGCGCCGCCGGCGGGTAGACCTCGCCGTCGGGCCGGCCCGGCCGCGCATCGCTGTCGCCCAAGCCGGCCAGATCCATGCGCACGACCACATACCCGCGCCGCGCCCAGCGTCGCGCAAGCGTGACGTACATGCGATTCGGGCCCACGTGATGGGTGGCGCCCGCATTGAGCAGGATCACGCCTCGGCGCCGCGGCTCGTCAGCACGCGGTTCCGTGACGATGGCGAATAAACGCGGCTCCGTCGTGAGGAGCACGGCGGTCTCGGTCAACGTTGCGCCCGGGCCTTCAGACGCGTGAGGCAGCTGCAAAACCTTCGAATCGCCCTGCGGGTCGCGCCGTAGAGCCCGCTCGCCGTCCGGCTCGTTCGCCGGCGTTGGTGTCGGCGGGGTCGAGCAACGCAGCCAGTCCCGAGTTGCGGCGATCATGCCCTGGGGAATGACACTGAAATGCGGCGCGGTCATCATCATTCTGACGAACCCCGGTTGCGGCTCGTATTTGACCTTCACGCCGGATTGCGTCAACGCATCGGCCCACGCCTTGGCAGCCGGCAATTCCTTGCGATCGACAATGAGCACCTCTTGCACCGACGGCAGGGCGAGTTGGGGCAATTCGACCGAGGAAAGGGCGCCAATGGCGGCAGCCGAGAGTGAAAAACCGCTGACTTCGAGGGACCCGTCCGCAGGCGCCGGGGTGTCCGCGGCGGCGGCCAGTTGAATGGTGCGCATTTCGCGCAGGTAGCGCCGTCCGCTGGTTATCGGCGCAACGGCAATCAGCGCCGCCGCGGTTCCGCTCTGCGCAGCGGCCAGCGCCGCGATCAACGCCCCCAATCGAAAGCCGAGCAATCCCACGCGCGCGACACCGGTGCGCCGGCGCAGCTCCTCCGCTGCAGCCACGACGTCCCGCGACCAAACCTCCAGCTGATTTGCCGAAGGATCGATCTCTTCGGAGTTGCCGGTGCCCAAATAATCAAAGCGCAGGGTGGGCACGCCGACCGAGACCGCGGCGTCGGCAAATGCCCGCAGGCTTCGGTGGGAACAGATGGCCTCATAACCAAACGGCTTGCAGATGACCAAGCCTAAGTCCCCCATCGGGAGGGCGTGCGGCTGATGGAGCCAGCCGAACAAGGCATGCGCCCCGGAGCGAAAATAGAGCGGCTCTGGGTCGCCGCCGGCGGCATCGAAGGAAATCTCGTCGCGCGAATCGGCGCTGGTCGAATTTGTCAACACCGCGGTTCGCATACGTTATGGAATATAGCCTGATCCATTGAGACCAATTCAAAGACTAATTCAGTGTCCGCCTGCACTCATCGGACCGGATTTATTCTTGAGAGCGCTTCGATTCAGCGCTGGATTCTCAATCCGGTTTCCCAACGGCACGCGCGCATTGTAAAGTTCCCTGGCTGGATTCTAGCGCATAACGCTTCGGCACGAGCGAATCCCGTCACAACACGGAGTGAATGCCATGATTGCATTAAGTCAACTTGGACGTTGGACGGTTAGCGAGGGTTCTGTTCAATTAAATTTTGCCGAACAGTTATTAAAGCGCTGCACCCGCCTGTGGCATCCTCGACGATCGATGGCCATGATCGATGAGTAGGGTTTCCATGAGCTTTCGCGGCTATGTCTCGCTTTTGCTGGTGGCGTTCGTAGGCTTGAGCGCGGTCAATCAGCTCTACTGGCGCGCGGAGCGCCTGAGTTGCTGGTCGGGCGGCTACGCGCAGAACGCGTGGCTCGCCTACTGTAATTCAGACAAGTACGGGGTTTACGACGCCGACGCCGTATGGTTCGGCACCGAGCCGGACATCGCCACCGGGATCGACAAAGCCCAGGTGCTGACCTTGAGCGACAGCCGGCTGCAGAACGCCCTGTCGATCGGCGGCGCCAGCGAATGGTTTTCGAATCATCATTTCCGCGCCTATTTTCTCGGTCTTCCGACCGAGGAGAGCGGGTTCGGAGAACTCCTGTGGGATAAGTACAAACCGCATCCGCGCGTGGTGATCTTCGATGCGAGTCCGTACTTCACCGGCGCCCTGGGAGGATTGGAGACCCCGCTCATCGAGGATCCGAAGGCGAGCTTCGAGCAGCTCGCCGACCTGAAGCGATTTCAGGATTTTCACCAGACGTTCTGCGGGAAAATTCCGGCGGTGTGCGGTCAGAATTTTGCCTACTTCAAATCGCGCGACGACGGCCACTGGATTTTCCCGGACCCCGACGCCCAGCCGTTGTGGGGCCGGCGCAGCGTACCGAATAACCGCTCGGTTTTTCCGACCGAATCGGTGCCGAATGAATTCCTGCCTCTCTATCCGGAATACCTGAAGGAGGCGCGAAACCTCATTTCGAAAATCGACGTGCCGCGTGCCTGCATCGTCATCACGCACGTTCCGAGCGATGACGCCCTGGGCAGCCTCGCTCCCTACTTGAGCAGGTCCCTCGGAGTCACGCTGATAGAGCCGAAGGTGCCGTCGCTCGCCACATTCGACCGCGCGCATCTCACCCCGGCGAGCTCGCGCCAATGGACGGAAGCGTTTCTGCAGGAGCTCGAGCCGGTATTGCAGTCATGCATCGGTGCGGCTGCCTGACGCGCGCGCTATTTCTGGTGGCTCTCGTAGAGTTTGACGAAGTCGCCGAAGGTCACGGGAAATGAGTCGATCGATTCGAACGGATCAAAACCCACAGCGTCCTCGAGCCGGGCGACGACCAGCGCGAAACTGAGCGAGTCGAGTCCGGAATGCAGCAGCTTCAAATCATCGGTTAGAGGCGAGAGCTTGCGTTCTTGTTCGACGGCGACTTCTTCGAACACTGACGATATTGTTGATCTGATCGACATCCTCTGGCTCCATTTCGTTAGGATCAATGCAGTGCCTTCATCAAGCGCACGATTATCGGGTAAAGGGAGGCGCTAGACAAACTAATGGGCGACTTTTCTGCCGGATTGAGACTCGTTGCTCCGAATCGACGCTTGCGGCACGGCTAAGCTATTCTAGGATTTCTGCAACCGCGGTTCTGCCGATCCTCAAACACGTTCGATGCTATTTAATTCTTATATTTTCCTGTACGCATTCCTGCCGGTTGCGCTCACCGGGTATTACACGTTGGGGCATCTGTACGGGCCCAGGCCTGCCAAGATCTGGCTGTGCGTGGGTTCGTTCGTCTTTTACGGCTGGTGGAATCCGGCATTCGTCCTGCTGCTGCTGGGCTCGATCGCATTCAATTACACGCTGAGCCTGTACCTGGTCGGCGACGCGAACGCGCCGGCCGGGCGTCAGGTCAAGATTCTGACCCTCGGAGTGGTGGCAAATCTGCTGCTGCTGTTCCACTACAAATATTTTTTCCCGCTGCTCGGATTTTTCCACGCTTTGGGTTGGACACACGTGGACTACGGGTCGGTCATATTGCCGATCGGGATCTCATTCTTCACGTTCACTCAAATCGGATATCTGGTGGATTGCCGCCAGGGTTTGGTTCCCGACCGTGGACTGCTCAACTACGTGCTGTTCGTGACCTTCTTTCCGCATTTGATTGCGGGCCCCATTCTGCATCATCGCGAGATCATGCCGCAGTTCGCCAAGGACACGACCTATCGGCTGAGGATCGACAATCTCGGCGTGGGTCTCACCCTGTTCACGATCGGTCTGATCAAGAAGGTCATGCTGGCGGACAGCATTGCGCCCTGGGCCGAGGCCGGCTTCGCCAATTTGCAGCATATCGGCCTGATCCAGGCGTGGTCGGTGGCGCTCGCGTACTCAATGCAGTTGTATTTCGACTTCTCTGGCTATTCGGACATGGCCATCGGGCTCGGCATCATGTTCGGCATCAGTCTGCCGCTCAATTTCAACTCGCCGTACAAGGCACTCTCGATCATCGATTTCTGGCAACGCTGGCACATGACCCTGACGCGCTACCTGACTTTGCTGCTTTATAATCCGATAGCGCTGGCGATCACGCGCTACCGCCAGCGCGCGGGGATGTCCATGAATCGACAGGCGGCCATGACGCCCGTGGGATTCGCGAGCATGATCGCGTTCCCCACCTTCACGACGATGTTTCTGGCGGGAATCTGGCATGGCGCGGGTTTGCAATTCATCGTGTACGGCGTGCTGCAGGGCATCTTTCTCACCACGAATCATCTCTGGAGGCTGTTCCACAAGCCGCTGAACGTCAACGCGCCGCACTCCGCGGCGAAGATCTACTCGGTCTTGTGGCGGCTGACGCTCACGTATTTCGCGGTGTTGTTGGCGCAGATCGCGTTCCGCGCCAACAACGTCTCCGACGCCTTGGTGCTGGTCGCGGGGATGATCGGATTGCACGGCTCCGGCTTGCCGCTCACCATACCGCTCGGCGACGTCAAGTACCTGGGCGCGCTCTCGGATTGGATTTTGCACCACGACATTCTGGTCGTGGGTCTGCGCAGCACCTACAATGCGACGACGCTGCCGCTGATCCACAACTATCTGTTCATCCTTGCGCTCGGCCTGATCGCTTTCCTCGCGCCCAACGCGTACCAAATCCTGGATAAGTGGTCGCCCGCGCTCAACAAAGTCAAACCGATGCGTTGGCGGTTCCTGGCTTGGCGCCCGACCTGGTTCACCGCGGTCGGTGCGGGTTCGCTGCTGTTCGCGGCGACCCAGTACTTCAATCAAACCGCCCGCTTTCTCTACTTTCAATTTTAGGTGTGGAACTGAGAGGGTCCGCTCAATACAGAGCATCATCTCCGTGGCAGAATAGTCTTATGGCACATTCGCGACGGTGCGCCGCTGTCTGATATTGCTGTAATATCAATGGCATAGGCCACCATGACGCGCAAGCCGATGGAATTCGATATGCGCTCGGGAGAAATACGCGTGGTCGTTCGGTCGATTCCGCAATGCGTCAGAACGCTTGCGTTGACTCTATTATTAGCGGTGCTCAATGGTCCGTGGGCGGCCGCGGCGGCCGCCGGCGACACACCCGGGAACCAGGCCGCTGAGGCCCTGGCCGAGAGTCATCGCCTGGTCCAACTGGGCGCCGGCGACAGCGTTACTCTGTCGGTGTTCGGCCAGCCGGACATGGCGACCACCACCTTCGTTGCCGATGATGGAACTCTCGCCATACCGCTTGCCGGACCCGTACAGGTCGCCGGGCTGTCGCCCTCCGAGGCGAGTCAGCAAATCGAGAAAGCCTTGCGCGACGGCAAGTTCCTGGTCGACCCGCATGTGACCATTTCGGCGATCGTGTCGCGCAGTCAGCGTGTCTCCGTGCTCGGCGAGGTCGCCCACCCGGGGCGCTTCGTGATCGAGTCGAACATCGACATTCTGGATCTGCTGGCGGAGGCCGGCGGCGTCACCGAGAATGCCTCCGAAGTCGTGTATCTGCTCCGCCCCGACAAGGACGGCAACGTGGTCCGGTCAGAGATCAGCCTGAAGGCCATGGCCCGGGGCGCACGGGCCGGCTCGACGGAGGCCATCAAGGGTGGCGATTCGATTTATGTGCCGCGCGCTGAACAGTTCTACATCTACGGTGAGGTGACGGCGCCGGGCAAGTTCCGCGTCGAGCCGGGGATGACGGTCGTCCAGGCGATCGCGCGCGCCGGCGGACTCACGGCGCGCGGCAGCCAACGCCGCGTGGAAATAAAGCGGCTGCAGTCCGACGGCAGCTACACGACCTCGAGCGCCAAGCTCGACGAACCAGTTCATTCGGATGACGTCATCCGGGTCAAGGAGAGTATTTTTTGAGATCACCCAGACAAGTGCCGGTGTTGGCTGTCTCGGCCATGCCGGTGACCCGAGAGCCCGCGACTACATTCAGCACCTCTGAGCAGGACTCGGCGAATCCGGGACTGTCATTGACGCAGATCTCGTCGATCCTGTGGGCGTACCGAAAACATGCCGCGATGATTGCGGTGGCGATTCTGTTGCTGACCGGGCTGATCATCAAATTTCTGCCGAAAACCTACTCGGCGACGGCGACGCTGATGGTCAGTTACGACAACAATGATCCGCTGGCGACCAACCAACAGGCGCAAGTGACGCCGTTGTTCACCTTCATGTCGACCGAAGTGCAGCTCATGCAGAGCGCCGAGGTGCTGCTGCCCGTCATCGAGAAGCTGAAGCTCACCCAGGATAAATACTATACGGCCGGCTACACCGGCGACGGCAGCACCCTGGCCGAGTGGGTCAAAGAGATACTGGTCAAGGATTTGGATATCGAACTCGGCAAGGCGGGCAGCCAGCTGATCTATGTGACCGCGTCCGCTCACTCTCCGGTGCTGGCCTCGCAAATCGCCAACACGCTGGTGGAAGTGTATATGGATCAGGAACGGCAACGGTTCACCGGTCCGGCGAGCGAACGAGCCAAGCGCTACGCCCAGGAACTGGCCGAACTCAAGAACAAAGTGAGCATAGCGCAGGATCAGGTCACGGCGTTCCGGCAGCGCACCGGCGTCACCGACGCGGCCGCCCGCAACAACAACGCCGAGGCGGACCTGTTGGCGAGCCTCGAGGCGCGGTTGCAGGAAGTGCAAAATACCCGTCGGGCCGCCGAGGTCAAGTCGGAGGCGAACCAAAAAATCGGCTCCACCGCGGCGTCCTCGGCAACGATCCAGGCGCTTCGAACCCAGATCAATACTGAACAGGCACAGCTCGCGCAGATGCGCGCGACCATGGGCGTCCAACATCCCAAGGTGATCGAGTTGCAGAGTCAGATTGATGCCAATCAGAAGATTCTCGATTCTGAGTTCACCATCGTATCCGCCGGGGCCGCCTCCGACGTGACCGCGGCGCGTCAGCTCGAAGCGAAGCTGCAGGCCGCGATCGAACAGCAGCGCGCGAAAGTGCTCGCCATCAGCCGATTGCAGGACGAAGGCACCAAGTACGTGCTGGAGTTCGAGTCGGCGCAAGCTGTCTACAAGCGCGCGCTCGATGGTTACGATCAGATCATGTTCGCCACGGTCGGACACTCCACGAACATGAGTGTGGTCAGCCACGCGGTGCCCCCGCAAACCGATAGCAAACCGAACAAGTTGAAACTTCTGCTGTTGGGCTTGCTCGCCGGAATCGTGGCGGGACTCTTGGGACCGGTGGGCTACGAGCTGATCCTGAACCGCCGCATCCGCTGCCGCGACGATTTCGAACGCGGTTTCGCGGTTCCCGTCCTGATGGAATTCGATCCCATCCCCAATGCCCGAAGTGCCGCTTGAACGCCTCCTTTCCCCACGACGACGACTCGTCCGCCGATACCGATAAGGAGTTGCGCGAGGTCCTGATTTCTCAATTCAAGCTGACGCCGGACGCTGTCGACAAGATTTATGCGGAGATGCAGATCTCCGAGATGAGCTTCAGCGATGTGGCGCTGCGTATGGGGTTCGTGACGCCCGAGCAGATCACGGAGGCGCTGCTGCGGACTCGCGGAGGGCTCGTGTCGGACGAGGCGGGACTGATCGAGTCCGTCATTCGCCGGGTATCGGCCGATCGGCGCGTGGTCGTCAGGCACGGCGAGGACGTCAAGCCCGGCGATCAGCTGATCCTGGCGCACGATCCCTACAATCCGCGCAGCGAGAGAATCCGCGCGTTGCGCACCGAACTGCTGCTGCTCAATGAGGGAACCCGCGGCGCCAATATCGTTCCGGTGATGAGTCCTTGCTCCGGTGAAGGCCGCTCGCAGCTCGCGGCCGAACTCGCCCTATCGTTCGCGCAACTCGGCCGCCGCACCCTGCTGGTCGATGCAGACATGCGCAAACCTCAGCAGCATGTGTTGTTCGCGACCGACAACGAAAATGGTCTGTCGCGATCGATTTCCGCCGGCGAGAAACCCTACTTCCATCCCGTTGTCGGACTGCCGCTCATGCACCTGCTGACCGCGGGTCCGATTCCGCCGAATCCGCTGGAACTCCTGTCGGACGGACGCTTCGAAAAGTTGCTGTCGGAATGGCGCAATAGCTACGAGTTCATCGTCATCGACACGCCTCCCGTGTCGGTGTGCGCGGACGGACTGGCGGTCGCCACGCTGGCCGCCCGCGTGCTGCTGGTGAGTCGGGCTCAACATACTTCGTACAAGACCACTCGCGATATGCTGAGGCGTCTGGAGACGACTCAATCGAATATTCTCGGCGCCGTGCTCAACCATTTCTAAGTGAAGACACCCGCAGCTAGCAGCCTATTTCACTTAGGTCCATCTGCTGCAACGGCTGTCCCTAAGTGAAACAGGCTGCCAGACGCGGCGCCTTCCTGCGGATGTTGAGTGGCGGAGTTGCGGTCCAGGCGATCCTCTCCGCGGCCAACTTCATCGTCGGCCTTCTGTTGATCAGGCGCTCGCCCGATGCCGAGTACGGCTATTACGTACTGATCGCGTCCGCGGTGCTGCTCTCGACCACCCTGCAGGGCGCCTTCATCCAGCCGGCCATGATTCTGCGTCTCACTCGGGCCGATCGAGATGGGCGCGCCGATCTCATCGGCGGCCTCGTACGGGATCAGAACCGGCTCTTTCCATACGTCGTCGGCCTGACCTTGGTGATCGGCGTCGCGCTCATGGCCACGGGCCAGCTCAGCGTGTCGCTGGCCGCCGTGCTCATCGGCGGAACCGCGGCGGTCGTGGCGGCGCTGCGCCGCGAATTTTTCCGTATGGTGCTGTTCGCCTACCGATGCCCCAACGATGTGCTCAAATCCGATTTCGTCTATTGCGTCTTGCTCGTGGTGGGTGCGTACCTCGCGACGCTGACGCCGCTGCCCGCCGCGTTCGCCGCCGTGACGCTGGCCCTATCGGCGCTCGTGGGAGGCTCACTGTCGTCCCGAGCCCTCTGGCGTCACGAGGCGTGGAACCCGAAGGCGCCCACGGGGATGCTGCGGAAAATCGCCCCTCAAGGTGCGTGGTCTTCGTTTGGCGGGGGTGTCCACTGGCTGTTCAGCCAGGGCTATAACTACCTGGTCGCGGGCGCCCTAGACGTGACGGCGGTCGCGGCGCTCGCCGCGACCAAGCTGCTCGTCATGCCCGTGGGGCTGCTGTCGAGCGGCATCGGCACTCTCATGCTGCCGACGGTATCGCGATGGACCAACGAACACGGCGCGAGGAAAATATTCAGCCGGCTGATCCTGTTCGCGGCGGGCCTCGCGGCAACCGCGTCCGTTTATCTGCTCATCATGTGGTTGGCACGGGACTGGATTTTCGTGCATGTTCTCAAGAGAGACTTTGCGCATCGCGATCTGCTGCTGGGAGTCTGGTTGGTGATTGCTCTGGTCATGGTCGTCCGCGACCAGCTGATATATTTCTTGGTGACCCGGGCGCGGTTCCGGTTGACCGCTTCGATAACGCTGTTCAGCGCGATCGCTTCGTTCGCTGTCAGCCTCGTGGCCATGCGCCAGTTGGGCGTGGTCGGCGCACTCATCGGATTGCTGGCCGGAGAGGTGTTGAACGTCGCCGGCATCGTTTACTTCTCGATACGGGAGGCAAGGCAGCACCCCGACGACCTGCCTCCCAAGAACGACGCGACCGACAATGGCGCGACCGACAATGGCGATGTTGCCGGCAGCATCAATTTACCGTGAATCCCACGTTGTCCATGTAGTACACATCGCTGCCGGCGCTGGATTCGTCGATGAGCGAGAACTTGTACATGTTGGTACGCTGCATGTTGATGGTGGTGCCGGCGGGCACCGTCGCCGATTTGTTCAGATTATAGGTGCCGGTGCCGCCGTTCCCTGAGCCGAATGAATTGATGGTGGTGTCGGAGGAGATGCCCGGTCCGAACAGCCATGCGGTGGTCTGCACCGACATCCCGGTGTTCACGCCGGTGACCGTCAAGACGCTGCCGGAGATCGAACCGACGCTGTATCCGGTGCCGATTGCCAGATCGGGATTGAGCGGCACCTTGTAGGTCGCCCACTTGCCGAGGACCGGCGCCGGACCGTAGTTGCCGGGCAGTTCCACCGGTGCATTGTTGTACACGTCCCCTTGAGGCAATCGGGAGATGATGTTCAAACGCCACTTCTGATTGGCGACGCCCGGTTTCAAATCCAAGATCATGTACTTGAAGGCGCCTATCTCCGCAGCCCATTCGGGCGAGGCGGTGCCTCCCGAGTAGGGCTGAGCGTAGCCGTACGCGAACGACGACACCGCAATGTCGTAGGCGCCGGATTCCGGAGCGCCGGCGGTATCCTGGTAATTGAGTTTCACGTTTGAATAATCCCCGGCCCAAAAATAAGTGCCGTTGTGATAGACCCAGAAGGTCAGGTCAGTCGCTTGCGGCCCTTCGTTGCCGCTCGAATCCACCGCGGAAACCGTATAAGAATAGATCGTCGCGGGTGCGGCAAAGGAAGGTACCGTGGCGTTGGTCGCGGCCGCATCGGTGTACGTCGTACCGCTGCTCGTCGCATAGGCCACGCCGTTGCGATAGATCTTATAGCTCGCCGCTCCCGGGGAGGCGGTCCAGGACAGCGTTTCGGAATTGGCACCCTCATTGGTGAGCACAAAATTCGTGGGAGCCGGGGGACCGGAGCTGCCGTCCGAACCGCTGCTCGAACCGGTAATGGTCACAGTGGCGCTCGCCGGAGTGCTGAGCGTCGCGCCGCCGCTGGGGCTCGACAGCGCCACGGTAAACGTCTTGCTGCCCGAGAAGGGAGTGGCATTGCTGATGGCGACCGAAAAGCTCTTCGAGGCCGCATCCCCATCCGCCCAGTCCAAAGTTCCGCTCGCCGCGGTGTAATTCGTGCCCGCGAGCGCCGTCCCATTGCTCGTCGCGTAGGACACGCTCACCGCGCCGCTCGAACCGCCGGTGCGATTGACCGTGATCGTCACCGACCCCGCGCTCTGCAACACCACATCGCTCGACTCCGACATCTGCAGGCTGCCCACAGCGGCCGCCGCATCGCCGGTAATCGACACGATGGCGCTGCTCGGACTCGCGAGCGTCGCCCCACCCGTCGCACCGGACAGTGTCACCGTGAAGGACTTGGCTCCGGCAAACGGGGTGGCGTTGCTGATCGGCACCGAGAATGTTTTCGCCGCCGCATCCCCTTGCGCCCAGCTGAGCGTACCGCTCGACGCGGTGAAATCCTTGCCTGACACCGCTGTTCCACTGCTCGTCGCGTAGGCCACGCTCACCGCGCCGCTCGAACCGCCGCTGCGGGTGACGCTCACCGCCACGCTGCCGGCCCCCTGCGACACCGAGAAACTCGCCGCCGACAGTTCGAGCGCGCCCACCGCCGCGGTGGCATCGCCGTTGATCGTCACGCTCGCACTTCCCGGGCTGCTGATGGTCGCACCGCCGCTCGGATCGGATAGCGCCACGGTGAAGGACTTGGCTCCGGCAAATGGGGTCGTGTTCGAGATCGCGACGACAAAGCTCTTGGGTGCAGCGTCGCCGTCGGCCCAGGTCAAAGTGCCGCTGGTTGCCGTGTAATTCGTACCCGCCACCGCGGTTCCGTTGCTGGTCGCATAGGCAACGCTCACGGCGCCATTCGAGCCGCCGCTTCGATCGACGATCACAGTGACGCTGCCGGCGGCCTGGCTGACCGTGCTGTTGGCAGCAGACAGATTCAAGCTGCCCGCCGGCGCCGACGCATCGCCGTCGATGGTCACCGCGGCGCTGCTCGGACTACCGAGAGCGGCGCCCGACTTAGGGTCTGAGAGAGCGACGACAAACGCCTTGGTGCCGGAGAACGGCTTTGCGTTGCTGACGGCAACCGAGAAGGTCTTCGGTTGTGCATCGCCGTCCGCCCACTCGAGAGTGCCGCTCGCCGCGGTGAAATCCGTGCCCCCGATCGCCGTCCCATTGCTCGTGGCATAGGCCACACTGATCGAGCCGCTCGAACCTTTCACGCGATCGACGGACACCGTCAACGCGCCGGCGTCCTGCGCCACCGTGTAACTTCCGGCAGCGAGCTGCAACTCGCCGATGGCCGCCACACCGTCGCCGGAAATCGTCACGGTGGCGGCGCCCGGATTGACGATCAGCGCGGCAGGACTCGGGTTGCTGAGTGCGACCTTGAATGATTTGGCGCCGGCAAACGGCGTGGAATTTCGAATGGGTACCGTGATCGTCTTCGGTGTCGAGTCATTTTCGGCCCACTTCAGCGTGCCGGCCTCGGCGGTGTAGTCGTTCCCCGCGACCGCGGTGCCATCGGCGGTGCTGTAGCTGACGGTGACGGCGGCGCCGACCATGCCGAACCGGTTGACCGTCAACGACACGGATCCCGCGCTTTGCGCAGCCGCGTAGTTCGGCGCGGAGAACATCAACAGCGCATGATGCCACCAACCGCGGTATTGCGAGTCTTGCTGCGCGGTCGAACCGGCCGCTGCGATCGAACTGGTTGCTTGCGGCGTATCAGCGCCGCTCGCCTGCTGGGACGCAACTCCCATCGGAGTTCCGCTGCACGCCGCGAGCGCCGCCGCGAAAGTCGCCGCGAACATCATCGTCGCCGCGAATCGTAGACCCTTTCCCGCGCGCATCATCCCCTTCATCTTTGAGTACTCCGTCGGCAAATTTTGACTCCGTCGCGATTTGACATAGTTGGTCTCCTCGCGGCGGATGTGCGATTACACGTTGGAGCGGAGTAAACCTCGCATGGCGTGCGTGCGCAATTGTCGGCAAATAAAGACTCTCGCGCCCGCCGGAATTTTGTTCTTGAAAAGGAATATTCCTGAAACGCTTGTTTTATAGGCAATTAATGCGTGGCGCGGGCCGGGAGATTGGCGCGCCGCGAGTGCAATTACTACAAAGCGAACTTTCCGCGAAGCTAACTTTAGTTCGCGGTGAATCCCACGTTGTCCATGTAGTACACATTGCTGCCGGCGTTGGAGTCATCGATGAGCGAGAACTTGTACATGTTGGTGCGTTGCATGTTGATGGTGGTGCCGGCGGGCACCGTCGCCGATTTATTCAGAATATAAGTGCCGGTGCCGCCGTTGCCTGAGCCGAACGAATTGATGGTCGTGTCCGAGGAGATGCCCGCACCGAAGAGCCACGCCGTGGTCTGTACCGACATGGCGGTGTTCACGGCCGAGACGCTCAACGTGGTGCCGGAGATCGAACCGACGAAGTTGCCGGTGCCGATCGCCAGATCCGGATTGAGCGGGATCTTGTAGGTCGCCCACTGACCGACGACCGGCGCGGGACCGTAATTGCCGGGCAACTCCACCGGCGCATTGTTGTACACGTCCCCTTGGGGCAATCGCGAGATTATGTTTAACCGCCACTTTTGATTGGCGACGCCCGGCTTCAAATCCAAAATCATGTACTTGAAGGCGCCGATATCCGCGGCCCATTCGGGCGAGGCGCTGCCTCCCGAGTAAGGCTGCGCGTAGCCGCCCGCGAAGGACGACACCGCAATGTCGTAGGCGCCGGATTCCGGAGCGCCGGCGGTATCCTTGTAATTCAGTTTCACGTCCGAATAATCTCCGGCCCAAAAATAAGTGCCGTTGTGATAGACCCAGAACGTGACGTCCGATGTGAGCGGCCCTTCATTGCCGCTCGTATCCACGGCCGAGAGCGAATAAGAATAGATGGTCGCCGGCCCGCCAAAGGAAGGCACCGTCGCGTTGGTGGCGGCCTTGTCGGTATACGTCGTCCCTGTCGTCGTCGCGTAGGCCACCCCGTTTCGATAGATATTGTAGTGGGCAATTGCGGCAACTCCGGCCACGGCTGCGGTCCAGGACAGCGTTTCGGAATTGGCGCCCTCGTTGGTGAGCACGACGTTCGTGGGAGCCGCAGGCGCCGCGCCGCCCGAGCCGGGAACCGAGCCGGAAATGTTCACGGTGGCGCTGCTCGGACTCACGAGTTGCGCATCGGTGCTCGGACTCGGATTGGACAACGCGACGGTGAATGTCTTGGTGCCGGAGAACGGCACCGAGTTACTGACCGGAACCGTGATCGTCTTGGGCGAGGAGTCATCCGCCGCCCACGCGAGCGTGCCGTCCTCCGACGTGTAGTCGGTGCCCGCCACGGCGGTGCCGTCCGAGGTCGCATAAGTCACGTTGATCGCGTCGGTGCCGGCACCGGTTCGCGTCACCGACAATGTCAGCTTTCCGGCGGCCTGCGCAACGGCGTAACTCGATGCGGAGAACGCCAATGAGTCGCCGGATGATCCCGATCCCCCGGACCCGGATCCCCCGGACCCCGATCCCCCGGACCCGGATCCCCCGGACCCCGACCCTCCGGACCCGGACCCTCCGGACCCAGATCCGGCGCCGGCCGAACCGGACACGTTGGTCGACGCTCCACCGCATGCGGAAAGAGCCAGCGCCAGCAAGATGGCCATCGCACTCGGCGCAACACGTCGAACACTCATTCCCGCGCGCATCGTCCAATTCACTTTATTTGCCTCAGCCTCATGAACGCCACGATCCGGCGTTGACTTCAAAATTCGGGGAAGACCGCAGCATGGCGCGTCTTGAGCGGCATTGCACGGCAGTCGTTCAAAAATCTACCCCGTCGCCGGGCTGTTTCGCAATGTCTGCAATTCGATACATCACATAATGCGACTCGCGACTCGTCGAGTAGTTCGACCACGGCACAGCAGGCCCGGTTGATCCACGGGTACCATCGCCACTTCGGCACTGCCTGGCAGACTTTTTTGTCATATTCCACTACGCTCTGCGTCATCCTATGTACCGAAACCGTAATCGGCTGGGTCGAGTAAGCGAGGCTCAACCGCGGGTCCGAGACGGCTCCTCGGTTGCCGTCACCGTCGCCATCTGGGTGCTGATTCTTTTGATGATCCTCCCGGAGGGCTTGGTGTACGAGGCACCGACGACCGGGCTCGGCTTCCTTCCGACCGAGGGCAGCCCGTTGACCCGCACACTGTGGCTGGGGCTGCTGGCCTTCAGCGCGGCCGTCACACTGTCGCGTTCCGGCGTGGCGCTCAGGCTGCTGCGGCAAATCAACCCCTTTCTATTTGTGTTCATCGCGCTCGTGGCGTGCAGCGCGTTGTGGTCGATCGAGCCCGCGATCACGCTGCGCCGCCTATTGCGGTTGATCACCATCCTGCTGACGGCCATGGCGCTCGCGGTGACGAGTTCGCAGACCGACCGCTTTCAGAGAGTGCTGCGGCCGGTGCTGACGACCTTGCTCGTGGCCTCGATCATTTTCGTGATCGCCGCGCCGGAGATGGCGATCATGCAGAGCGATCAACCGGAGCTCGTCGGGGCATGGCACGGCGTGGCGACGCAAAAGAACGGACTCGGCTCCTTGGCGGCCATTTCGCTCATTCTGTGGATGCACGCCTGGCTCACCCGGGAGACCCGCAGTTGGGTCGTGCTGTTCGGCGCCGCGGTGTCGGCGATCTGCCTCATCAACTCACGCAGTTCGTCCTCGTTGATGGCGACGGCCTTCTCGGTCGTGCTCCTGCTGATGCTGCTGCGTTCACCGACGAGCCTGCGCCGCTACGTGCCCTATCTGATCGGCCTATTCGCGGCAACCTTGCTGATCTATTCGCTGGCGGTGCTCAATCTCGTGCCCGGATCGGGGACGCTGCTCTCGCCGATCACGCTGATCACGGGCAAGGATCAAACATTCAGCGGCCGCACGGCTGTTTGGGCCATCCTCAACGAGCATATTGCCTATCGTCCCTGGTTGGGCTCAGGTTTCGGCGCCTATTGGGTCCAGCTGCCGACTTCGCCGTCCATGGAAATGGTGCAGCGCCTGTACTTCTATCCGACCGAAGGCCACAACGGATACCTCGACGTGATCAATGACCTCGGGATCATTGGCGGATTCTGTCTGCTCGCGTATCTGGTGACGTTCTTGCGGCAGGGCCTGCGAGTTTTTGCGGCCCTGCGCCCCCAAGGGGCCTTGTACCTGACTCTCTTGTTCGAGCAGCTCGTCGGCAATCTATCTGAATCGCGTTGGTTCAACGTGCTCACGTTTGATTTTGTCATCATGACCATGGTCACGGTCAGCATGGGCAAGACCTTGATCGACCAGCGGCTGAAAAACAGGCCCACAGCGCCGGAGCTCTCGAAGCGTGCCGCCACTCGCACGCTGGCCGCGAGATCAGGAAGACCCGCCTGACCATGAAGACGTTCGCCTCGCTCAGCCTGGCTGCAGTGATCGCCGGCTCGGGCGGCTGCGGCGGGGCGCCGCTCGCGCAGGCGGACAACGCATCCTGCGGCAGCGGCTCCGCCCAAATGGCTGCCGGGCCGTCGGCGCCGGGCGATCTGGTGATGACCCGGCAGTCCGCGGGCTCCATCGGCCTCGCCTGGAGCGCAGCGGCGGCGGGTGATTGTCCGGTCTCCCACTACGTGATTTATCGCAATGGCTCGAGGTACGCCGAGTCGACCGGCACGCGTTACACCGACAGCCGCGCAACCCATGCGACGGTGCCGTCGTTCGATGCACCCGCGACGATCTATTCCTATGAGATTTCGGCGGTCGATACGCGCGGGTCTGAAGGACCGAAGAACTCGCAGATGACTTACTGGGTTTACCACGCCGGCGAGTACGCCTGGTCCGGCGACTACTCCGACGTGACGGTGAATTACCGCGATAAGGCGGGCGCTCCGGCGTCGGGCCGCTATGATATGTCGATCACGGCAGCGAACCTCGACATCGCAAAAGTCGGCGCCGCGTATGCGCAGCCTTTTTCAGGGCCGCCGTCCGTGCCTGAATTCGCGCTGGATATCGGCGCCTTCAAGTACATGGTTTTGGATTTGAAGCCGACCCTCGCCAATCAGAAATGGCGGCTCAACATCATCTCCCGGCTGCCCCAAGGAGACGTGTACAACAACTCGCCGGTGGAGTTGCCGGGCAACTACGGTCCGCCGCCGGTCGTCGGCCGCTGGACGAGTTACAAGATTCCCTTGAATCCCGACCTCGCGATCGGCACCGGATCCTGCGTCGGCTCGATCACCGGCAACACGTTGACGGTGACCCGTGTGAATCCCGGTATGTCGGTGCAGGCGACCACCTGGCTCACGGGTCCGGGCATTCCCGCAGGCACGTCGATCGAGTCGTTCGGCACGGGAAACGGCGGAGTCGGAACCTACACGCTGAACAATCGTGCGAGTGTGCCCGCCGGGACCACCATCGCCATGCAGCGAACCAACCTGTACAAGTTCTCGTTGATTGACGCGACCGGAGCGAGCAACAACGTGTATTACGCAGACAATATCGGATTCACGGCGCAGTAGCAGACGCGCGTAGCAGGCGCGCGCAGCAGGCGCGCGCAGCAGGCCGCGCGCGTGGGTCAGCTGGCGCTCGCCAGCCGGTGGCGAATCATTCGCAGATACCGACGGCGCCAATGATTGGCCGCGCGCGCCTCCGTCCAATCAATCATGCTGTCGTTCAAATCATAGTGGCCGCGCTGCCCCTCCGGCACTCTGCCGCTTTCGACCGCGTCGATGAGTTCCGGCAGGCGGCGGTAGAATTCTTCCGAGCGATAGGGTGGATGCAATGACCACATGCCGGGCGCACTGCCGAGCAAATCGACGCGATACAAACCGGCGCCCTGCAAGGTCTTGGAGAGCACCACTTCGGCTTCGCGCGCGTCGGGAGGATTTCCCAGCAATTTGGATTTCAGCTGCTGTCGTGGGCTCGGGCGCAGGCACGGGAACGCACCGAGTGTCTTCTTGAACCGGTTCACATCGATCATGAAGGCGCGCGTGCTGACGTGCATGTGGCGATAGGCCAGATCCGCCATCGCCTCCCGCCGGTACATGAAACCGCCCTGTGCCTCGTGTCCGAAAATCTCGCCGCCGGCGTGCGGGGGGCCGGGGAACGGCGCAGTCACCAGCACGTCGGGCCGCTGTTCCATGCAGTCAATCGCCTCCCGCATCCACGTCCGGCTGCCGCCGCCAAACATCATGTCGCCGTCGAAGTGCATGACGTATTGCGCGTCGGCGATGAACAAGCCATAAAAATAAGAATAGAACGGGCCGCCGTCCCAGGCTTTGATGGGAATCGAATCGATGCCGAAGAAATAGCGCGCCACCGCGCGCCGCGTGGCCTCCGAATAATCCACATCGGCGACTTGCAGCCGCGGATAGGTTGTGCGCGCGTCATTGATCAGCTGGCGCAGCTTCGCGAGACTCGCGTCAAAATTGTTGCCGCGGTAGCGTCCCGAGCGGCTCTGATGCGTGTCGATCGTCACCACGATACGATCGACCATCGATCCCCAGGCACGAATCTGATGCGGCAACAGATATTCGACATGCCGCACATCCAGCGGATATGTGCTCATCTGCGCCGCAATGCCCTGTCGTTCGGTCATGCCAAGGGTCCAATAAAAATGTCGCTGTCAACTGTCAAACCGGGGCCAGAGTTTATCACCCCCCATTCTTCGCCCGGATAGGCGCAGGTCTCATCCCCTGATAGGCTCGCCCCATGAGAAGACATTCGTGGCTGGCGCTGCTAGGGCTTGGGTTTCTGGCTGCACAGGGCGTACCTGCACAGGGCGTACTCAAGAGCGTCGGTTTTGATCCGCATCTCTTGGTGGATCAATTTGGCTACCGGCCGGGCGACCCCAAGGTGGCGGTCATCCGCGATCCGCATGTCGGCTACGACAGCGCCGCCACGTTCTCACCCGGCGCCACTTATCAAGTGCGCCGCAGCAGCGACGGCAGCGTCGTGTTCGAGGGCGCCCCGCTCCCCTGGCAAGCGGGCGCCATCGAGGCGTCGTCCGGCGATAGCGGGTGGTGGTTCGATTTTTCCGCCGTCGACGCGCCCGGCAGCTATTTCATCTACGACGTACAGCGAAATGTGCGCTCGGCGGCTTTTACGGTCGATCCCAATGTTTACAAGAACATTCTGAAGGCCGCCATGCGCACGTACTTCTATCAGCGCAGCGGATTCGCCAAACTGCGGCCCTATGCCGATCAATGCTGGACCGACGATCCCGCGTACCTCGGGCCGGGCCAGGACACCGAAGCTCACGATATCACCGACAGGGATAATAAATCGAAATTCAGAAACCTGAGCGGCGGCTGGTTCGACGCGGGAGACACCAACAAATACGTGACCTTCGCCTCGCAGCCGGTGCACCAGCTATTGACGGCGTATCAGGAGAACCCTGCGGCATTCACGGACGATTTCAATATCCCGGAGTCGGGCAACGGCATTCCCGATGTGCTCGACGAAGTGAAATGGGAAACGGATTGGCTGAAGAAAATGCAATATCCGAATGGCGGCGCGGCGCTCAAGGTGGGCGAGATCGTCTACGGCCCCGCCTCCCCGCCGAGCTCCGATCGCAATACGCGTTACTACATACCCAGTTGCAGCTCGAGCACGATCGCGGTCGCCGGCATGTTTGCGCATGCATCGTATGTGTTCGCCGGTATTCCTGCGCTCGCCGCCGAGGCGGCCGAACTCAAGGGCCGCGCGGTTGCGGCGTGGAACAACTACCAACGCACCGGCGGCAAACAAATCCATTGCGACACGGGCATCGTGCATGCCGGCAATGCCGATTGGACCGAGCAGGCTCAAAACGCCTCTGCAGTGCTCGCCTCGGTGTATCTCTATGCGATTACCGATGGCGCCGTCTACCAGGATTACCTGAAAGCGCACTACAAGGACTCCCAGCCCTACCACGATTTCGGCTGGTCCCGCTATATTCCTGAACAGGGTGAAGCGTTGCTGTTCTACACCACCCTGCCGCATGCCGACGCGGCCCTGCGGCGCACGCTGCTCGCCGATAAACTCAATGATGTCCGAGCGCCCAACCGGGTGTATGGCTTCCATCCGGAGGACGATCTCTATCGCGCCTTCATGCATGAAGAGCAGTATCACTGGGGCAGCAACAACCCGCGCGCGGCCTACGGCAACACCAACATCGACGTCAATACCTACGGGGTCGACCCGGAAAAAAACGACGCCGAGTACCGTAACCGCGGTCTGGAAATCTTGCACTATTTCCACGGCGTGAATCCCTTGGGGATGGTGTATCTCAGCAACATGTACCGCTATGGTGCGACTCAGTCGGTGAACGAGGTATTCCACGCCTGGTATGCGCATGATACGAAATGGAGCGACGCCCGCGCTTCGCAATGCGGACCCGCTCCGGGGTACGTCCCTGGTGGGCCGAACGTCCGAGCGGCGCAGAGCGGCGTCCCCAATTCGCTCTCGCCCCCGACCGGGCAACCTGCGCAAAAATCATACAAGGACTGGAATGTCGGCTGGCCCGACAGTTCCTGGACAGTTACGGAACCCGCCAT